>JAABUZ0100000959.1_pt1 | contig 60260 bp, 58 predicted proteins | sample 5562091 | NCBI WGS metagenome assembly JAABUZ01 (sample SAMN12813069, study PRJNA571459) | rock metagenome | isolation source: Antarctica rocks | place: Antarctica: Victoria Land, Linnaeus Terrace sud | collected 2015-12-21 | reverse complement strand
TGCTCGTCTGTTCGCGAGGCGGCGGCGATGGTAGATATCATGAGCTATTGTGCCGTGTTGGTAGGGTAGGCCCGCGTCGCGCTGCCATTGTGGTATTGATGGGCGGAGAGCAGGGAGGGGGGTGTTGGGGGGGGACTGGGGGTGAGGTCAGCTTGTAGGTTAAGGAGGGGAATGAGGATGGATTGGGGGGGGGGGGCAGGACGTCACTAGTGGGAGTTGGATTGATGAAGAGGTGATGTAGTGCTAGCGAGTAGGGGTTCTTACATGTGCGTCTGTCGTGATGGGGTTGGAGGATGAGTGGGGAGTGGGAGCAGTAGCTTTCGGTTCATGCAGATTAACTTAGGTAGCAGCAGGGCCTACTCAGTGCCAGGCTTCCGACTTGACTTCTACCACATTCTCGCCAGCTGCTGATGTTCCAGTCGCCGACAATTCTACCATCAAACCCTCAATCGAACGCTCCTATGCAATGATCAGAGTCGACTTTGAGGGTCTTAGTGGGTCGATAGACTGCCCAACACATACCCTAATTTCTAGCACCACCGGACGTGGCCAGTGCGAGATTTGTACGAATAAGGGGTCTTTTCTCAGGGAAGCTGTAAAATCTGTATTGCTGTCGGAGGACAGCGAGGTTATTGTCAGATTGAAGGACGGCAAGAATTTGGAAATGGATTTTGAGAATCGGGAAGATGATATAGCTGTAGCCTCTGATCTCGCGGCTTGAGGTCTCGAAGATGCGGAACATAGTCGAATGACTGAGAGATAGTGGATACAATGCATGCACGAGATAGGAATACTAGCATATCAGCGTGATGTGTAATACTTTCTTACATCCATTGACGTCTCATAAGTTGATCATATATCGTAATATGTTGGATGAGATAGTATAACCGCATCTGAACGTTGCTTCATTGCATCAGGACCGTCAGTATCCTAATACATGCCAAGCAAACTATTACTAGTGTGCCAAGATTCTGGGAGCCTAGCCTGATACAGCTAGTGAGAAATGGGTTCCCGACGATACGCTTTCGTTCGACTTTTCGCTCTGGAAAGGGCCGTGAATGACGGTGATCAGGCCTCTTCGTCTGCCTTGAATTCAGAAATTGGCTCGAGATCACTACTAGACGAGGAGACGCCGCTTCTGCAGCGGCCTTACAGCCATTCGTGCGTTGGAGATGAGCCACAGTCTCTTGCCGCAATCTATCGGAATGCATCATCGTGAAACTCTACGATTAGGTCTTTCGAAGCTTTTGAGCGATCTGCTTATTCGTCACGATCCAGACATCAGGCTAGTCAGACGTTCCTGATTGACCTTTGCTGGAGCCTGATCTAAGACTGCAAACATGGAAGTGTTTCCCATCGAAGCAAACACTCGAAGACGTCCGATCATTGCGCGGAGAACAAATTATTACTGCAATGTTTGTCTCTGCGCCGTCTAGCTTTCTGTTCTGCTTCTAGTGCAACCACACGCAATGTAGTCCGTTCGCCATGAACTGTGGGTGTATCCTCTAAATATATGAGACTTCTTGACCTCTTCACGAATGCTGTACAAGACAGGCAGGGAGCTTTCATGCACGAAACATTGCGGAATGATCAATTGCTCTTCAGCCAGCTGCCACGCTTCTTACTCCGATCGAAAACCAGGAGTCTTGCTGAAAACCTAAGTCCGAGAGCCGGAAATTGAGTTTCATATCGGGGCAGCCAGCATCACTGATGATGGCACAGCTGATGCCGGCCACGGCGGACAGGACCATCAAAAGACAGAAATCCAGATTCACTTCTGGCGGACGAGCTCGATGATGTGGGCGCCCGTGTCTCTTTTCTCTCTCATTCCTCGCCAGACTATCTTCCTCTAATACACTTGACTAATCAGTCCACGATCATAATCAGCTCCTGACAGCAGTTCAGTCTCTGCCTCTTCCTTTCGTACAAGGTGCTGAAACTGGGGCCTCCGTACAATCCGATGAACAACCTCTCGGGGTTCCACCGTCAACAGCTCTGGTTGAGTATCATCCGCCGCATGAGCTGGTTCAACTCCTGGACTTCCGGCTACCGAATGAAGGACAGGGGAAAGAAGGCCTCCTGAGCATCTTGGAACGCATACTGAAGTACAGCGTAAACACTTGGGACCATGGATTTATGCACAAACTTAGCAAATCGACCAATCCTGTGGGGGTTGTGTCGGAATTGATTCTGGCTGTCTTGAATGTCAATGTGAAGCATCCTCCCCTCGATGATCGAAATTCCTAAGTAATAGCTTCCTGACATGTGGCTACAGCTCCATGTCTACCAAGTGTCGCCAACCCTCACCATCACCGAGAACACAACTGCTCGCACTTTCGCTTCCCTCTTTGGTCTTACGGGTCCCCATGCCGGGGGTACGACTCAACCAGGTGGATCGGCCTGGAACACTACGGCGCTGGTGGTAGCACGCAACGCCAAGTTCCCCGAGACCAAAGTAGATGGAAATATCGGCAAGAGGTTTGTCCTTTTCACCAGTGCCCATGGCCACTATTCCTTTGAGAAAGCGGCGCAGATCTGCGGCTTCGGGAGTTCCAACGCATGGGCCGTTCCGGTCGACGCGCAGGGTCGAATGGATGTCTCGGAGCTTGTCCGACTCATCCGACGAGCGAACAGGGCCTGACTCCTCTTTTCGTGAACACCACTGCAGGAACGTCAGTCTTTGGCGCTTACGATCCCCTCCCCGGGATTGCGGAGGTATGCAAACGGGAGAACCTCTGATTTCACGTCGATGCCTCTTGGGGAGGCGCTGCGATATTGTCTTCCAAGCAGAGACACACGCTACGGGGCTCGAAGTTTGCGGACAGTCTGACGGTGAATCCACATAAGATGATGGGAGTACCTCTCACCTGTTCATTTCTGTTGGGGGCGGACATGAGGAAATCTCAGCAGGCAAACACACTGCCAGCGGGATACTTGTTCCACGGCAATGCTGCTGAAGATGTTAGTCAGAATGGAGCTGAGAGCAGTGAGCCGGAGAACACTTCTCGTGACCCAGAAATGTGGGACCTCGGCGACCTGACCCTCCAGTGTGGCCGCAAAGGCGACTCCCTGAAACTCGCCCTGGGATGGATCTACTATGGGAGCTGCGGGTACGAAGCCCAGATCGATGCCGCCTTTGACACCGCTGCCCACCTTGCCTCGCTCGTGGACGCACATCCGGATTTGACGCTTCTGAGCGAGAATCCGCCGCCGTGTCTGCAGATGTGCTTCTATGTTGGTGGAGACCGAGCGCTGGCCGGTGAGAAGGAGAAGAGTAGCTGGAGGACAAAGGAGATTGCTAGGAGGTTGGTGGGGAGGGGCTTTATGGTTGATTATGCGGCGGGGGAATTTGGCCTATTTTTTCGGGCGGTGGGGCATGTGAACACGAGGTACGCAACTGTGGAAAGTCTTGTAAACATCGTTGTGAAGATAGGGGCAAGCTTAGAATAGGAGACAGGTCTTCTCGATATTATCTCCATGCTCGCGTCGCCGGAAATGGAGAGCGGACATTCTTGACTATCTGCCTCCCTTGTAGTGCTCAAACGTGCTTTTGCAGCAATCAGAACTCATGGTGCCACAGTATAACATGTCCATTGAAGCCTGCGGCCAGATTCGGAGCCTATTCCTTCCCGGCCTGGCGTCAATCAACGTATCAACGGTATTCCCAATTGCTCTCTGGCCTAGACGCCCAGACTGCAAGCGAGGTCAGTGGATACACTAAGAGCATCAACACATTCGTTCTTCAACACAAATTCTTACATATAGCCGATTATTTACCCTGCCGACCTAGGTCCATCTTTCACTATCATACCTAAACTTCCAGCAAAACTAAGCATAGTGACGCATCTACGAGATGGCTTTGCCACGTCTGTCCGACCCCTTTGACAGGATGATAGGATCTCAGGATTACGTGGGACTTTCCGGCACCCTTGCTGAGCTCGAGAAATGGACAAATATGCTCCCACGCTTTGGCGACGAAGAAATATCCCAGATCACACCCTACCTCAAGTCGAAAACTAAGGAGCTTGCGAACCGCGTCCTAGCCGGTACCCCAAATGAGCAGACCCGTACTCTTGAGCGCTTGAGCGTGCTTCGTCAAGGTCGTCTTGGTGACATAGAGCAATGCAAGGACTACATCAACGATACTTTTCGTGCGCAGCTTCAGATTCTGAGCGGTGTCAATGCAGCTTCTCCGGCGCCTGTAAGTGCTTCCAAGAATCATTGCCGATTTACCACGGCATGCTGACAGCCGTCAACTAGACTCCTAACGCCGCATCATCATCCTTCGAAGCCGTGAGCGCACTAATCAATTTCCCGTTCTCCACCGCTAGCCAATCCTTCCACAACACCTCCTCCGAGCTTAGTATTCCATTGCTCGCCGTCCGCTTCCACTCTAATCTCTTCGTTTATACGCAATACAAGGATGGCCCTTACCACCTCACCACCATGCTCGGCCAGTACACCATCTGTCAGCAGGCAATTCCTAATTCCATTGTCATGAATTTCCACGCGGCAAGCGTGGCAGCCATTACGTGGGACAAAAAGCTTGGTATGGTCACCGTGAAGTTGGTCAAAAACGATTTCGGTTGGATCCTAGAATTTGAGAGAGGCGAAGATGCCAAGGCTTTCGCCCATGCCTTCACCTCCTAGGTTATGAGGACAGCTAGGTAGCAGTGCAGGGTCTGGGAAGAAGAATGGGGCCCAGATAGTGGATAATAGCAAACTGTGACTTGGTGTGGCTACTGACTCTTTTTTCCTAATTTCAATTAGGAATTCATCTACTTCTACCCTGCCAGGCAGCGTACACCCTTCAAGGGAGTGGAGCGCGACAAATAAATCTGACACGCCATCGATGCTGCATAATTGGTATGGTTCAGATATCAGTAGCCGTGTAACGTACCAGCAAGGTTCCCAAATACTGTGGAGAAATCACAGTGTGCTTATCTTGCATACTAGTAGGTCGACAGACTTGTCCTGCCCCGTACATATAGCTTCGGGAAGCCCTAAGCGTCGTCATGTGACGAGCCTAATCTCTTAACACCTGACATGATACCTTCCTTTCTCTCAACCACAATTTCTGTGATCACTCAAACACCTAGCCTCAGAGCCAACCTCAATCTCCCTTCTTGAAGATTCTCTATCTATCTCGCGTTCAACTCGGCATAACATCCAACAATGACATCTCCATCTCACCCCGAAGACTTCCCAATTACCAACGAACACGATCTGTTCAGCGCTGCTGTCCATGACTTATCGCAATGGGCGGCTGCCCTACCGTACCTTTCCGGCGCAGATCTTACCACGCTATGGCCACATCTCCGCGCGAAAATCAAGGGTCTCGAATTGTACAGCCCAAGTGGCACACGCAACTAGCCGGTTCGCTCCCTGTTGGACCTTGCAAGACTCTGTCAGAGCCGTGTCGGTGCGTTTCCGCTATGTGGACGAATCTTGAAGAGGGTTATCGAAGAGCGGGTTGAGCTGCTGGGCGGTGAGAACGCCATGCCTCCTTACGATCCCGACCAATTTCGATTCCCGATCCTTGAAGATGATCCTGATCAAGGGTACAACAACAACGCATTTGAATACATCCCTCAGGAGTCCCTCTATCCACTGCTTAGCCTCCGCTCTGAGGTTGATGGCACGTTACCCTACATCTCTGGAGCAGGCGCTGTGAGCCTTGTCGAGAAATACGATGTTTTCACGCTCTACGATAAAAACGAGGAAACCATTGCAAGCTTTGTGAAGACGGCCGTAGTCTCTGTACAGTGTTATCGGGATGACGCTAAAGTCGTTGCTGGACTGCACAACGATATCTTCTGGCATATACGGTTTGAGAATGTAGAGCATGCAAGATCTGTAGCTTGTAATCTTATAGCTTAGAGATCAGGAAGCAGCGAGATGAGCAGACTGGTTATCTTGGTTTAGTGATGGAGATGCAGGTGTGTATTAGAAAGAGGCCTGCATAAAATTTGTTGACACTTGCGTTGAACTGAAGACTGGTCCAGCGCGAGATGCGAGCTTACACAATTACAATAAACGTAATTCCAAGCAGTGAAAGTCAGTGCACCTTTCCTCGGCACCTCATGAAAATACGTGTTAACGACTTTACGTTGGGCTGGACAACCAACATGGACTCAAAGCCAAAACGACATACCGCCAAAGCGTTTTTTCACCCGATTATCTTGAGATGTCAAGGTCTGGGCGCATGGTCCGAAAGCTGGTGTTAGCGGTATCACGTGATCGCGCTTAGGGTTTTCAACACATGGAAAGACGTGAAACGGATTCGCTTGACCTTCTCAACACATATAAATTTCGGGTATATAACGTCCGGGGCTTCTAACTCTAAGATCTTGTTTCTTCTCCGGTACCGGTTCTTCGAATTCTCATCGGATCACGATCACACAATTCCAGCAGATAAAGACAAGATAATGGCGTCCTCGAGAGTCGCTGACCCGCCTCATCAGGCTACAGTCCGTGATTGTTCCATGAATACGGACGCCTCTGAGATGCAAATTAAGAATCATCAACTGAGCTTAATACTTGACGAGTTCGAGCAGTGGGCGACCATCGTTCCCAACCTCTCTCTCCACCAACGTCAGGAGATCTCGGAGCATCTGCAGGAGCAAATTTCCCAGCTCGCTACCTTCGACGAACCAAATGGCACACGCAAGCAACAGTTCATCGATCTCGAACGCTTGTCCAAACTTCAGCAAGGCCCTTTAGGCAAATTGGTGGACTACGGGGGGTTCCTTGTAATCATGGACGACATTATTCGCAAGAGACTCCAGGCTTTGAGCAGTGCTGCGGTGGAAGATGGATCAGAAGTAAGTTATCTTGTCATCGATAATCTACCTAAACAAGAACTTACATGTCGATATGTAGGTCCTAGACTCGACGGCGTCTTCCCAGATTCTTACTCCAGCTTCAAGTGTTGGCATTGAGCTTGGAAGTCCCTCAGGCAGCCAACTTTCGAACAAGGATTTGGAGAGCGACGGGGCGCTGTCACTCGAACATGCTGATGATGATGTTGACTTGATGGTACGTAGATTTTCTTTCAAATCCTGCTTACTCACTGACTCTTGATTTCTCTAGGTCGCAGACCCGAACATCTCAGCTCAATCAAGCAATTCATCTTCTGGTATCAAGGACCAGCAAAAGGCATCCTCTACCGGTAGCAATATGGACTGCTTCTGCGAGGAATTGAAGCCCTACTACCCCTTAGCTGCTGCCATACGGAAGAGGAGTGACGAATATGCCATTATCCCAGACGATCATCTTGTCAACGTTCATGTTACAATCAACGGCCCGGACGTAATGATACTCTCGGAAAAGCATTACCTAGACGTCACTTTTTCTAGGGAAAACGTAACCTCTGTCCAATATGACAGGGACTCAGGAGTCTTAGATGTTACATTATTTGACGATGGCGTATGGTGTCTGGAGTTCGAACGACGCAGAGATGCCCGTGCTTTCTCTGCTTGCATGTTAAGACTTTTATGGTGCGGAGGAATTGATGAGGATTGAGGATCAATGCTTGTACTAGGTCAGCTACACTGTTCCCTACATGTGTATCAAGACGACTATGGATTATGGTGTGGAGGAGTCACCAAATCTCGAAGGGCGATGGATAACACTTCATACTTTTCCCGTAAATATCGTTGATGGATTGAGGATGAAAGCTCGTCTAAAGCCAGCTACAATGTTGAGCAAAAAATAGAATTACGAGTCTACTGTTCGTCGAGGCTGCTTTGATCCCCCTTTCTACTTTCTGCGCAGTGTTAATACGGTAGTATTCCATGGTACTTGCCTCCCGAAATCAGAAACTGCATCGAAAAGCGAGCAGAACCTGCGCACCGAAGAGATCCTTGTCTGGTGTTTTACATCGACTTGCTCCCCGTTATTTACGTTGAAGTTTGTGGCTACCTTGTTTTTGGCCTGTATACGCTTGTAGTACATCTGTTCATGCACGTATGAAGTCTTCAACACCAAGCAAATCTGACATGATCAATTGTTGACTTCTTGCCACCAAATGTCGGCTCACCAAAGTCGGCCTGTACTATTCGAAACCCTGCTCTAAAGAGTTCCTTCTCTTGGACATGGATTCGGACTATTTATGGTCACTCGTGAAAGCGTCTGGCACTGACGGTTCGCAACAACGCTAGTACTTGTCGAACAGATTGATGCATTGATGATTGAATGTATTGATCGCAATTGTAATCCCTAGTATTAGCACAAGTGACGATTCTCTACTTTGCCAACTTCTATCTGCTGCCCAGCGTAACAATAGGTGAAACAAAGAGAGAAGGACAATCCGGCTGAGTTGCACGTAAGCTCTCATCATATCAGCCACCAAAGCCCGATGATACTGAAGGCACAAAACTAAATGTGTAAAAATGGTAGCACGAGCCCACGTGTGAACCTTGTGAGCCCATATCACTGGATTTTCCGAGCCTGAATAAGGAAAGCTTCAAGCACAGGCCTTTAAGACTTCACCGGAAGTACTCGGATAGGATTGAAACCGATAAACGGAAGTGCATGATCAAGGACATGAGCCAACTTCATGGTTGTATTAGTCAAAAGTCGCGATCTGATTGTACGAGTGAGATGAGTGAATAACCACTATAAAAACTTTGTGAAAGTGAAATGAGATGGCTACGCCAATTGAAAATCTGTTTGGACGGATTGGAGAGGGTCGGAACCGAACGTGCGCAATGACATTAGACAGGTTGCGCAGCTTTATTCAATACGATTATTCAATTGATTTGCGAGGGCTAGTGAGGTCTAGGACCGCTAGCCCGCCCGCGCTATATTAGATTGAATAATATAGATCGCAATCTAATAATTATCGTATTTGATCAATTTTCGTCTTCTCTTATCAATAATGTGCATTTTTAATCTCTTTCACTCTATCTAGCATGTCTTAATTGACTCAATTGACTCAATTGATCGACGACAACTAGAGCATACGTATAGCTATTATTCTTGTTCTTGTTATTGTCGTTATTTTGAGTTAATATCTTGTCGACAATTCTCGACATTTATACATTAAATTAGTAAAATATAAAAGATTTAAATTCGATTTAAATCGAATTTTTTTTAAACGTCTTTATCGTATAATGCGATTTAATAAGAAGAAATTCGATTATTTATTAATTATTTTGTTATTAATGTTATCAAGTAAAGCAATTGTGTTAAATTATTTTTCGAACTCGCTCTTTGTTATCTTCTATACAAATTATTCTATTTTCGTTAGTTATTTAAATTGACAAAACAATTTAATTGTTTTTTCTTCTATCTCTTTTGCGTTCTTAACGATTTTCTTAAATATCTTGAAATTTAATACGACAATATACTTCGATAATATTTAACGCTTACTTATATACGCATCAAAAGATACATTAAAGCAATAAAAAGAGTAAAAAAGATTAGAGACAAAAGCATTATATAAGAGTTTATTAATAAGACTTTCTAAAAGTTTTGCAAATCAAATATAAAACAAAAATTCTATTATTTTAATTACAAAAAATTACACGAAATAATTTGACTAATTATTATTTGTTCGAACAATTTAATAGAATTTATTTACGATTTTTGTAAAAATAAGATAAACAATGTTACAATATTATAAAAGTTTAAATTGTAAAATTGATTAAAATTCTTCTTAAAAATCGAAGAAAATTTCAATTGTACAACGATAAAATCTATATTTATTAATTGTATATTATATTCTTTTATTTAAATTATATAAGCGAAAAATAAATCTTTTTTAATAAGCGAATGTTTAAGACTCGCATTATTGTCGAAAACTTCTTTGATTTAATTTAAATTTTATAAATATTTAATACTTTTAAGATGCAAATAAAAGTCGAATTATAATCGATCAAAAGTCTTTATTTAGCGACAATTTTTTTAACTAATTGCTATAAGTGTCTACGAGACAATTAAATAGAATCTCGTTTTGCAATGTAATCTTTTAGTCTTTCGAAATATTTATAAGTTAATAAAATCTTTAGCGATTTCGAAAGCTTTATACTATAAGAGTACTAGATTTTCTCTCTTGTAATTATATATATATTTAGCTTTAACAAAGTTTTCTAGTGCTAATTTTTAATGCTTGTTGCTCTAAATTTTGTTATTATTGTTTAATTGTTAAAATATAAAAAAGAATTTTAAATTAAACTTTCGAAGATAATTTTCGTTCTCTTTCTTCTCTTTCGTTATTTCTTATTATTATCGAATTAAACTGTCGCAATAACATAATTATTTATATATCTTTAATAATTAGAAGATCTCTATTAATTTAATAAAGAATTGTGATTGTAAATAATGTCGTCGATGTAAATACTTTTCGATCTAAATTCTATTTGCTTGTCTTAAGAATTTTTTAGAGATATTATTAACGCAAATGCGATTAAACGTTAAATTATTATTTTCTTTGTTTAAAGATAAAATTTCGAATTGTTAATAAGATAAATGCAATTTACATTTGTTTATATTGCAACTTGCGCATTACATTTCTTTAATATATTTAATATTTTCGAAAGAAACAATATTGTATACGAAAGTCTAATAATTAAATATATTTTTTTTTTCGAATGAAGTTTGCGAAGTTTCGAAGAAGAAAATGCGATAATAGTAATTCTTGTCTCAAACTATAAAAATTTTCGCAAAAATATTTCTTTTCGCATCTAATGTTACAATTTACTTTCTTGAATTTAAAATGTTTGTTATTTTTCTTTTTTTGTTTCTTTTATTGCTTGTTACGATCTTCTTGTTGTTCGCATTATCTATTTTGATTTTTTCGTTATTTGCATTATTTGTCGCGAATCTTTTCTTTCTTGCATTATTTGTTACGAATTTTGTTTTACTACTTTTATATAATTGTTTTAGTTGCTTTATATTTTCGCTAAGTTTAATTAAATCTTTAAACAAATTAATTTATTAGAAATAAACATATTTTTTATAATACTTATGCAACGATTTCTTAAAATAACGTTTAAATTTCGAGACTTTCGCAATATGTTTTGTTAAATGTTTTTTAAACATATTCTTTATTTTCTTTAATAAAGATTCTTGTTTCGATAAATTTTTTATTAATAATGTTCGATCTTTAAAGTAATCAATTAATGTATCTTGCAAAACGTCTAAGTTTTTGTTATTTATTATATTAACATATATTTGTTTAGATCTTTTCGAAATTTTTTTGTTACTTTAAGACTATTTTGCAATCTTGCTTTCTTGACGTTCTATAAACTCTAGCAATATAAATTTATTTAATAAAAATTCAAAGAATATAAACAAATAATTATTGTTATCTTTAAATAAAACTTATATTCTTATATGTTAATTATTATTTGTGTCTTCTTTGTAATTTGAATCTTCTATTATTATTGTATTAATATTAGATAAAGAATTTGTTTCTATTACGAGTTTCGATTTTTTTGCATTCTTCTTTGCGTTAAAAAATATACTAGAGTTATTATCTTCGAAATTGCTTTAATTTTCGAAGCTCTCTCTATTGTTAACAAAGACGACGAAGAAGAAGAAAAAAAAGACTTCGTAATTCGATTTATTCTTTAGTTGTTAACTAAGTTTATTTTTTCTCTTTTTGTGTTTTATATTCTTTTTTATTTTTCTCTTTCGCGAAGAGCTTTTTTAATTTTTCGTCTTTTAATATGTTGCGAATATAGATATTTATTTATTAATAATTTGAGTTTAATTGTTGTCTTGCATTGCATAATTAGATTTATGTAAAACTTTAATATTTACTTTTTTTTTACTTATTAAGTGCTTTATTTATTTATTAACGTTAACATATTTACGATCTATTGTTGTCTCGAATTTCTTTTTAATTTTATTTTAGAAACGTTGCATAATTTTGATGTCGTATTTCGCAAATCTAATTACGCACATATTGATAAAAATAACATCGTTCTTCTTTGTAAGTCGTTAATCGTAATTAAGTTTTTAATTTAGTTGTTAATCTTTTTTTCGCTTGTAAGAGACAAAAGAAGTAGAGATTTTTAACAACAAAAAAGCACTAGAAATGTCAAAAGCACAATGTTAATTAATAATATTTTAAGTATAAAAGTCGAGATCAATATTGCTATTTGCATCTAATTCGATATTTTTTTTTTTCAATTTTTATATAATTGTTCTTTAATATCATTTATTAATTTGTCTTTTTCTTTTCTTTGACAATTGTTAAAACAACTTTAATTCGAATTAAATTATCTTCTTTTGTTTACAAGATAATTGTTGTGTATTTTTCGATGATTGCGAGATTTACAAAGATAACAATAATTGCGAGAATCGCAAAGACGATAATAATTGCAAAGACTTCAATTGTTGCAAAGAAGTGCTTAAATTAAGAATATAAAAATAACTTTTAAATACATTTTTAGACATAATGACAACGACGACGACGACGACGATAAAGAAGATAATTATAATCTTTATAAGCTACGCTTAGACGAGTAATCGAAGCAATTGAATAAGATAATAAGTCAATTGAATAAATATTCAATAATTGAATATTAATTCAATTGAGACTGTCAAGTCGTTAGATCTGCTTGCCCTTTTCGGATCACGCTAACTAAATCGGGCAATGTTCAATTGAATAATTGTATTGAATAGAGTTGCGCAACCTGTCTATTGGGTAATGACGACACTTCAATCAGGGATCAAACAGAATTGGTTAGCGATTTTCGCTTTTTTTTTTTTTCAATTGGCGTAGCTCAAAGCTCTGCAACATCCGTCCCCCCCCTCCTAATCCAACGCTGGACATTTCTGATAAACATTCATTAAAAACACCATCCTATCCTCTGCTTTCTCGAATACCAAGCTAACCTCCTTCCCACTCTCCAACATCACACGAACCCGCAAACCTTCGCTTCCGCGAGCCTTATGGTCGACTGACCGAATCGCGTTGATGTGGAACGACAACTTATCCGATCGCTGTACCGCTGGTATCACTGCCACTTCTCGAAACTCCTGCACTGTATAGCTATTCGCCTCCGCATCGAGGAGAAGGCAGTATTGCAGCCCCGAAATTGAGAGATAGTTATCCGTGTCGCGGGGACCGATCTTGGCGAAGGTGAGGAGGAAGGACTTTCGCTCCGGGGGGTTGCTGCTCATGGAACCCTCGAACAAGCCAAGCTCAGCGAAGTGATCTGCTACTTGCATCCTCGCTACCGCGGCCTCTAGCTCCCGGGATTGTTCCTGGTCCTCTTTTCTCTGCGCTACTCGCATACTGGCTACCGCAGCCTCGACTTCATGGGTAAATTGCTGGTCCTCGTCCTCCTGCGCCCCACGCAATCTCGCGAAGAAGTCTTCAAGCTTCCGGGACTCTTCCTGATCCTCTTGTTTCTGCGCTTCACGCATCCTCGCTAACATGGTCTCAAGCTCCTGGGAATGGTGCTGTTCTTTGTCGCCCTGCGCTGCTTTCATGCTGTCTAGTCCACGGGGTTGGTCTTGGTCCTTATCTATCGGTCCGCCACGCAATCTTGCGAAAAAGGTTCCAAGCTCGCCCTTTCCTTCCGTATCCTGGACTGGAATCGGCCACGCTCTCCCCAACGCATCCATCTGCTTCTTGATCAGCGGCTGCATATTGGGCACCTTGCCAGCATACGCTTCAAGCTCGGCTCTAGCGGACACTAAGCGCTCGATGGTGGAAAGCTGTTGTTGCTCGTTGTTGTTGTCAGAGTGATTCTGAGATGGTTGGCGTTGGGAACTAGAGAGGCTCGGTGAAGCATCATTCTGTGATAGACTGGTGATCTTGTGGTTGATGCGATCGAGCATTGCTGGGCGCTCAGACGGAGGGAGGTGCTTGAGGATCTTGATGCATGTTTCGAGTTCTGTGAGATGGTCGATGGAATCGGGGGTAGCCGAATGAGATGGATGACGGACCATGATGATTGATGTCTTTGTGAATGATGGTCGTCTTGGGGTTTCGGATGCTTGTATCGCTCGTGTGGACTTATTGGATGGTTGAGTTCTGGACGATCGGATGTGGAGGGTGAATATGGAGGGTAGATGAAGAGGTTCGTGGGTTCATATATAGTTGGTATATCAACAACGTGCATTGTTGTCCTTGTGTTCATGGTTTTCTGACTCGACATCTTGTTAGCACGTTGATGACTGCTGTTTGGCATTTCTCGCTTAGCTTGTCACGTGATGACGCTTGGTGCCTTCTGCTGTGACAGACGTAGAACATGGCCATTATTTTCGAGGTCGTGCTCATGGAAGGCCTTGCAAGTGAAGGCGCTGAAGAAGAATGACACACCCAGAATACGTGACACAGAACAAAGAAGCCTAGAACACATCTTCGTCCCTCGAAACATCAGGTACTTAACAAAGACATCGTCCGTGATAGCGTCACAACTCTCACTATTCTTCATTATAAAAACCACTCAGGTCGTAAAATCCTTTGATCAGTCTCTCCCATACCTCAAACCTACCATACACCACACAATGGCGACCAACCAATCCAAAGACTCTAGCCACAAGCCGACTGTCATCGCTGGCGATGAAGAAGAACAGCTCTTTGTTCTCGAACGATTGACACTGGCTCGACAAGAAATGAATGTCCATAAGCTGCATGTGCCGGACCTCGATACGCTTATACTGAACCGAGTCGAGGCCTTAGAGCAAAACCCTTTCGGAAAAAAGCGGGACCAGGACAACGCAGCGCAAAATGTGGTCAAAGACATCACATCCGCAAACAATGAGAATTACAGCTTCTCAGGGCAAAACGCAGTGCGGAACGGCGTCGGAGACGCTACATCCGCAGACGATGAGAAGAACAGCTTCTCTCTGAATCGGGTTTATATCCGTAGGTCTAAAGACAAGCTCTCAGAGAGCTTCCGGGGAAGTGTCAGCATGACATTCGACGAAGAAGAAAAGATGTACAGCGTTTGGCCGACCCCAGGCCTGTCGGGAGAGACATTCACAATTTTTAGTTTCTCCCCGGAAGAGGTGAAATCGATCAAACTCGCGGGTCGGTTTACTGTTGGGCTCTATATGAATGGGGAGAGACAAGGTGTTCTGCTGTGGTTTGTGAACGGAAAGGTCGCTAATGCGGAGGAGTTTATTAGACGGCTAGAGGAACAGACTGGATTACAAGTGGAGAGAATTGACGGCTAGGGTTCTTGAAGGCTGTGGCAGGATTTTCAATGCCGAAGGTAGTCCAGGCATTGATTTGGACTGGCAAGCTAGAGTTCATTGAGCATGTTTGTCTTCCATAGCATGGGTAATCCGGTAGCGTAACAGCCCACTGACCCTTCTTGAAAACTCGTCTCTTCCTCTTCTACTCACCTGTTTCAACAGCCTTCCCACAATTATCGAGGGAACGCATGAGCTTTGTGACCTGCGTGACGATTCCTTCAACGACCGCTGGTCCCCTGATTATAGTTTTTAGCGATGTGTAAACTTCGTAAGGATATTGCATGCCGGCCGAGGCGCCGCAGCCCGAACAGCTGAATGTTGTTTATGTACAGATAGTGCCAAGTCATGAGATCTAAGCCATACTGATTGATGATGTCAATCGACAGCTAGTCATTAGCAGGTGGCGCTCCGAATCTGCACGACGTGATAGTAACGCTCGCTTCACTGCAATAAGAGTTGATTCCCGTGCGGTGTGACCAAGGGGAGTTATGGTTTTGGTATTCACATTACACGATGCTCATAGGCGGCTGCCTGACAGTAGAAGCGGGGGTTGCAACACCCTTCTGTGCGAAGGCCACTCCACGCTCCCCGCTTGAGGCTGTCAGCAAGATCAGTTGTTTTGACCGTGCAATGTTGTTTCTGTCTCTGTCAGCCTGGGCACTGTAAGAACAGTTCGCAATCTACTTTTCCGAGCACCAAACGAAGATGTGGTTCAAGAAACCCGACTATATTCCTCAAGCGTTGATCGAGCTCGAAACATGCGTTAATATTGCTACTCAACTCCCCAAGGTTGTCGACGGCTCATGGATATTTGATCGGATCAAGCAAAAGGTGCATTGTCTAACCGAAGACCCCATTACGGGCACCGAACACCAGCAGCTCGCGGCCCTGGAATGTCTGATAGTTGCTCGAAAGAAGTTGGCGGACTGTTGTGAATCGCCGGATATCGACCTGCTCCAGCTCATCCAAGAACGAATCGCGGCATTGAATATCGATCATCCGATAGATGGAAGAAGCTGCAGCGAATCGGACACAGCAACAGAGCGTTCTGAAGATGAAGCCCCGGTAGCCACTCACGTGGACCACTTGTCGCCCTCGGAGTACTGCGTTCCCCTCTTAAGCGCTGACATCAAACCAATCAATGACGACATTGTCTACTTGGTCGACCCTCTCTATTTGCTCTCCGATAGAGTAAGAAAGCACTATGTTATCTACCAAGACACGAAGTCAAGCAGAACGTATCGGAAGCCCGTTACCTTTGACGCAGAGGCTATAGAATGGTGCAAGAGTGACGATGGCGAGCGCCTGAGTATGGGTCTTGTTGGCGGAGCAGCGACGCTCCATCTATGCTTTGAGGAAGAAGCTGACAAAGCCAGTTTTCTGGGGAGGCTGGTGGAAGAGACGGATCTGATGCTGTGAGGTCAGCCTCTGAGTACTCTGGCATGCGTTCGCTGCTGGGGAGCTGCCAAGAGTAGCTAGTTTCGAATGTACCAGGCAACCAGGCAACCAGTGTAATTGTTTGTGACTTGGTCCAGTCTGTTCAAGCGTAAAAGCTTTGTTGCGAATCTCAGCTGTGTGCAAGAACTGTGTGCAAGATATTGGAGTTGCATGCTGCATGTTTTCGGAATGCTTGCATCTTAGCAGTTGTGGTATTTCTTCCCGGGCATATTAGAAGCGTGCACCAACAGTGAATAAGCCTCTCGCGTAAATATTCCTTGAGCGCCTGTTCCCCTATTAGGTGGTGCGCTCTGGGCAGAGATGTGGTGTCGAACGTCTATAAGGGGACATGCTTGGTAAATTCGGCGACTTTTTGGTCTAAAATTCCCTATGCTGACGTACCTCGATGGCTGGAGATTGAGCAGCCATTGCGGCACAAAGCAGCATGCCCACAAGCGCGATGGATCCGCGAAATTTCCAAGTCTCCTCTGAATTAGCATCAACACATTGTGCATACCACAAGCTGTTGTGTTGAAGATCAGCAATTTATCACTGAGGCAAAGAAGTCTTTGTTATACGTGAAAATGTTGTACTCACGAACATCGACACTTGGTTTTTTCAATGTCCGATTATAAAAGCATATCTGGTCCCCGTACCCATTTCGTATTCGTCTCTGACAGTCGTGAACAGCATTCATGGCCAGCAAAGCTCTGCAAAAGTCAGCTCACATAGCGATTCGTAGCCACACCTCCACCAACCATACACAGCACATATCCAACTTTACCACAAAGCTCACGATTCGTAATCGTATCCTGAAACATTCCATAAGCGGTACAAATTCCTACCATCATCAACGCATCTTATCAAAGACCATGGCCGACGATAATATCAAACTAGATCGTCGCTCTCACCATTGGAGCCGTCAAGGCAAAGCAGAAGACCAGCGCCTCCATGACCGATATATATCCAGAATCTCTGATAAACTCAGCGACATCGAGACATGGGTGAAGATGCATCAGACGCTCCCCGAAGCCGAGGCGACTGAGATCCCCCGAATCATTTAGAAGAAGGTGGACAAATTACAGCCCTTCTATTTCGGAGGGAAAGAAGGCTTGTCATTTCTCGAGCGCGTGCTCCAGATCCGGGAAGAAATGCGTGTTTGCGGTTGCAACCTGCGTTGGGTCAACGCCATTGTGGAAGGCAATCTTGCTCGGAAGATCGACGATGCCGACAACCCTACTCCTGTAAGGGACGGCGACAGCGTGGTACCTATCGAGAAGATCGATATCAACGACCAGATCCGTTTTGGGCGCGGTGAGGTCAGCAAGGGTCTTACTTTTCAGGGCAGCGTAAACAACGTGTGCTACAAGGTTCTGCCCGGTAACGCAGACCCTGCAGGTCCTTTGCCGGAGCCGGTCTTCTGTTTTGCCCCGGAGGATGTCAAGGCAATAACTTGGCCTACAGATCCGGGCACTGATCGTGTCGTTCGTCTGGACACCGAGGGCGGCGATATCGTCAAGCTCCAGGCTCGCGATGGCAAAGACGGGGAGAAGCTTGCACGGGATCTCAAGTACTTGTGTAAGCTTTGATGAGCGTTGAAGGGAAGCGACCTACCATGCTCTGTCGGAAACAGATTGCGGCACGTAACATGAGCCTTGCGTTCAGCTAAAGAGCGGCGAGACTCTGGAGAGAAGAGGGGCACTGGGATTGATCATGTACTCAATCGAGCTTGCATACCCCACTTTTCGGGCTAATCGAAAGGAAGACTGACTTTCTCAAGGAAACCCTATACTCGTTGGCTTCGAGCGTATGTAACAAATGCTGTGGGTGATCGTGTGTTTCGTGAAGCTGTCAGTTAAACCAAGAAAATCTCCTGATCTGGAGAAATCGCTGCAATCGGAAGGCCACTCGAACTTTTGAGGGTCGTGACCTTCGCGCGATTTCATGCTATAGAATGCAGAACAGCGAGCAATCAAGAAGCTACAATTCCTTAGCAATCAAGGTGATGATATTCGATGATGTGATCTCATCTGATGTGTCAGCATGCTGGTCAGACCGTGAATGTGAAGTGAACAAAGGCGCCTGCTTTGCTTCGAGTGCAGACTTCCCTCTGCGTCCAATTCCTCGCTGCTTCTAGTTTCGACTAACGGTCAAGATAGCTAGAAAGACTGGCTTACACTTACTGTTTCAAAAGCGCTAGTTCTCGCCTTGTCGTCACCGTCGGATCTTCACACAAGTTAGTGATACTCCGGGCGGCACTACTGGTATGCTACTGACTAACGAGCAGGCTAGACTCACTGCGAACCTGCAATGGCCACAGATTTCCTTGCCACCGATATCATCTTGATGCTTTCGGAGGTATCAATCCGCAAACCATTCCAAGGAACGGAAGCGCTTGAGGTTTCAATAGCCCTAGACGGCATGCTCGAGATTCTGAATAGCCGCCGAGTTGGTCGAAATGCAGAAGAACATGCAGACATCGTGACGCAGCTGACAGGTATCCGCGACTTGCTTCGTCCTGATCAGGCACAAGGTGATGCTGGATCATTTTACCGGCGAGTACATGCACTGGATACGCAGCTGAACTTCATTGAAGCCATGGTGAGCTCTCTCTCTGGCTGCGCTATAGTTCAGCGTAATATCGTTAGCTGATTCCAACAGAGTGGATACTGGCAAACAGAGATAGAGTACGGTGTCGCCCGTGCGTACAGCAATGCAGGCGGATACGACGCAGAGACCTTCGGGAAGTTTCATCTAAAGCTTCACCGAAACCGACACCAGTACGATCTGTGGAAACAATTCGAAGAGCGTCCAGCCACGCGGTCCAGATTCACCATAGTCTTGGACAATGTACGGTCAGCCCGTTGCGACACGGATGTGACTGTGGAGGTGATTTTGAAGTCTGGAGCCATCCTTCTGTTGGCTACGACCAACAGTGGTGTCGCCAAAGCGCTCTGCAAAGATGTCAGGGTGCAATGTATGAGGCTAGGGATAGAGCTCGAGCATCATGCGGAACGACATTGATGGCTTGCGCTCAGTGTCTCCTCTAACGTATGTATATTACTGGGACCAGGGTCTGGTGACTCCAGCTTACACAAAAGCTAGTGAAAGTACTGCGAATCGATCTTCCTCTCCGGTATGACATGCTTCAATACATCGGAGGAATACCTGGCTTTGCTCTTGTGGTCCGAACCTAGCTAGTGCTTCGATCCGTCCCTTTACGATCGCATTATTCGATCTCTCCGAGGGTGTCAAGGGTGACTTCGACTTTGACTACGTCGTTAGCCATGTCTTCTCATGCTGAGCGAGACCCCAGTAAATTCAAGTATCCCCGGCGTTGTGGCGGAACAGTGAGAACAAGTGTGTACTTAAGCAGGAACGAGGCGTCAACAGTAGTGCCCGTTGGAAATGTGTACTCGTACGAACGTTGCTTCTTAGACGCTTCACCAGCAAAAAGCACAAGGACATGGACAGCACCTTTCGATGGTTCTGAAAGAAGGAAGGTCGCTCGAGTGACCTTCAGGATGCTCGGAGTCTATGTGCCAATGCTGGCTTGAGCATTTTGCAGTGATGTGTCGATGGAGGTGGATGGAAGCTGTCAAGCCTGGAGGGGGGTGGAAAGGAGTCGCGCACGTGAGTCTTGTATTAGGAGCCTTTGCGCTGGTTGAGTCGATTTGGTGTACCTACGTTAGCTGTGCACTCGGCCAGAGTCGGAGGGCCACTTTCAATGATTTCAAATTGCTCAATACTTGAATCTGGGATTTCAGCTTAGGTTAGATATGAAACCCTTTCTGCGAATGCACCGATAGTCACAAGATGCAGCAGACAACTTTGATAGTCACAAGATGCAGCAGACAACTTCTTATGGACTACTCTTGTCTCAGCCGAAACAAAGGTCGGCTATTCGTTTGGATCCCGGTCTGGCTTGAGAGGTACATGTCGTAGTTGAACTCACAGCTCGAGTTTCAAGGATAGCAAAGAAATCGAGAAGGTACCTGTAGTGTCTGTGCCGTCATGGAAAATACTCACGTCGCAGTGTCATGGGCGAGTTGCAGACTTTAAGTGCTAAGGTAGCTACAAGTAGACAACGGCAATGCCTGGGATGCCACAGTTCCGTGTCCTTTATGAACGCACAGACCAGGGCGATTGTGATAGCTCACAAGTCTTGCTCATCCATTTTCTTTCTCGTTCGCTTTACATATCGATGGAATCTAAGAGTGTCAGTTTAGCTCGATTCATCCCATAGCGACGAACACTGACCAACAAGTTGACGAATCTTGCCAGTAAAGTACTCGAGAACTTTGACTAGCTCATTTTTGTCGTCGAAGTTGAAGAGGTAGAGAGAATCGATCATTTCCAGCTTCACTTCTCTATCCAGGACGAGATGGATGCGGAGCTTTTAGCTTTTGATGTCATCTGCATCGAGTGCACAAGATTGAATTGGATTGCGAATGCACCACCCTTGTATCCGATTTTGGCTTGCCCTAAGAAAGGCTGCAAAGGTTGTGTCGTCTCGTCCAGAACGAGTGTAACGTTGTTATAGAGTTCGTTTCCAACTACAACCTGTTTGAGATCGAATTGACGATGTCCTGAAGCACACGTGCTCGCTGGCTATCGTCCTTCAGCTCAAGCCTGTCTCGAGGACGAAAGACCTAATTTTGCAAGTCCTTGATTTCCGGAGTTTTTGGCAAGATTCTCGATTCTCTTCCGGATGGTCTTGTCCAGCATAGGACCCAGAAGCTTCTGCTTCTTGCGAAATGCAGTCAAGCGCTTCAATAACGAAACTTGTTGCTCTTCGCTGCCACAGATTTCAAACTCGGTGAGTTCGAGGAGCTTCTTGTAGAATGCAGGGAAAGCTTTGCTGAACTCGGAAACATCGAGGTCCTTGGCGATTTCGATCCATTGTTCAACTAGTTGCAAGGTAGTATTGATCAGGGCGTAGTGAGGATGGGTGGTTTGCGTCGCCATGACTTGGCGTGAATTTCCACCTGCTGAGCTTTCGTCGCTGGAATTCACTGCTCGCAAAGGATGCGAAAGATGAAAGGTCAGAAATTAGGATGGGTCGATGTGAAGCAAGATGAATTGAATGAATCTCGTGGCGCGCCCCCAATATCAACACCTGTTGCACGCTAGATATAACCCTATCGTTAGAGCTCGGGCAGATCCAGTACTCTTGTTCTATCTCATGCGCCGGCAGCAATGGGTGCACTCTGTCTTGGCCGGAGCCTGATGAGATTTTCGGTCTTGGATTTGTTCTATTCCCAATGTCGCTTAATCGTTGTTGTCCTAAACGGCGCGACGCACTTTGACTGTTTGCCTCTTCTGCAATAATTTGATACTGGTTGATTTCTCCAGCGTTATACCGTTGACATAATTTTTGAGATTGCCAAGGACCGAGTGACGCCGTTGAAAGTGCACTCTGCCGGTGCATGGGATAACGCTAGATCGTACTTCACGGTCAACAGGCAGACATCATTCACAGCCGCTTCATCGTAATGGCTGCGCCGCAATGGTCGATGCACCGTAACGCTCTCGAGAGAGTCGCTGCTCGAGCTGACGCTGATGAGCAAGAATTTCTCAACTTGAACGCAGGAATGGACGAAGCTATGGGCGAACCATCTAACGGAGATCTCAAGATGCATGACGGAGGGCTTGGCGCTGCAGAAGCTGAATCGAACGAGATCGAATCTGGGAAGAGTGGGTGGAGAGCGAGTGAGTCTGGTGCACCAAAGACAAATGGCAGCAGGTATGTCGTTGTTGAGAGACAGGGAGCTTCGTACCAACATTTACTGCAGCTCCAATGGGCTCCTGTCTCCCACAGGCAACTTTCAGCATGACCTGCAAGTCCACCTAGGGTAAGTGCGATGTGGCTGCTCACAAACCTGCCTGTCACAGTGTTCAATCTCTTACAGCGTTGAGTGCGAGCTTATGCGGATCCGACGCAACAAAGAGCGGCGTGTTGCTCGCGCGAAGGAGCAGGAGCTGGCGGAGAATGCTGTAGCCGGGGAGCCACCTTCCCAATCTGTGAGCACGTAATACTCTCATGTGCACGACATGACTGACATTTGTCTTCGAATGAAGGCGACGAACAACCAGGCCCAGGCTCCTCGCCCGCGCTACGACCTGTACCAGATCAGCGCTCACCACAACGGACCCCTCCACGAAGGCATTCAGCACCTTCCAGGGTACACCAGCACTCCAGCCGTACAACGCTACTTAGAGTATGACAGAGGTAGCTATAAGCTTGGCATGGATGGACGACCGAGAGACTGGCCCGTTGAGATCTACACGCTTGGTCCTGGCGGGGTTGAGCGGGTGGGTGAGAATATCCAGAAAAGGTTCACCGTTTGGATGAACTCGGGTTTGGTGATCCAGGTCGAGCTGTATCATGATGAGGATGTGGAGGAGCTGATGGGGTTCTTGAGGTCTGGTGCGGCTGCTGCTGGGGCGACCTGCTGAGAAGCAAGTGTCTTGTGGCTTTCTTATGGTCAGTGCCGATGAAATGAGGCAGTGATCGAGGACAGATGTTACTTACACACCTCGAGACTCTACAAATCCAGAGCAGTCCCAGGCGCTACAAGTGACATCTTTCCAACTGCCATCTGGTTCTCCAACGTGGGAAGTTCAAAACAACAACACTGTCCCCTTGAGAGCGAAAAGCATCAAGGATGGTTATAGGTGTATTTACTAGGGGCCTCGGTGGAGCTGCCAAGCCATTAACGGATGTGGAGTATGGGCAAAAGAAGGAACAGATCAGCGAACATCAGGCATGCGCCCAATTGCTCAAGCATTGAATATACAGACAGGTGCCAGACCTACAGGCCATATGAACACGCTAGATTGCACATGAAAGAGAAGCCACCTCCCTTTATACGCCGGCCTCCAGATATCGTCTGTCCTCTCCAGCAAAAAGCAACTACTATGTTCCGCCATCACATTATAACACAGCACCCACACCCCTTCTCCTTCTGCCCCTCTTTCTCCTGCAAATGCTGTCTGCCCGACTGCCTTCTCGATGGCTGATGCACCATCGGCCTCGATCCCGGCGTCGATCCTATGGGTGGCGTAGTCTGTACTTTCGGCATAGTCGTATATCCAGCATGATCGCTCGCTCCGCCGGGACTCCCGCCACCTCTGCCGCCGTTCAGGTTCGAGGCCGAAGGTTTAGGACTGGCTTTCAATGGCCACCCGGGTTGGTTTTCCGCTGGGCTCTTCTCGTTTACGTCGCGTGGACTCATCGTTGTGATTGGAGAAGGTGGCTGAAGTCCATTGTGCGTATGTACAGCTACGGGACTGAATTCTCTTAGTCGTCTGGGCTCTATACCTGCAGCTCTCGCTTGCTCTTCGGATTGTTTTTGTTGCAGGCGTTTGGCGTGCGTGGGGAGGAGTTGCTGCTCGGGTGGTAATCGGGGGTCGGGCTTGTACATTGTCGCGAGCCATGGAGCTTCACCCTCTGGCCGATTGATGGCCGTTACGGGTCGGGGTTCGAGACCGGAGCGTGATTTGGGGCGTGTAGCTGGGGAAGCTCTCGAGTTAGCGGACGTGGATCGGGTTTTGGACGGTTCGGAGACGTTGCGGAGGGCTGTAGACGCTTTACGGGCGTTACTTGATTGGACAGGTTTGCTAATAGCGCGCTGCTTGCTTGGGGACGTTGACGGTGAGCTGGCTTGCGCTACATTGGCCGCCGGCGTAGGGGTGCTATTCAATGATTCGCGATGATGTAGTAAGATCTGACTCCCAGCGCTCTGACTACGAGGACGTGGCTTGCTGTATACCAACCCTTCTTCGTCCCAGCTTCCACTTGCACCTCTCGTCCGCGGCAAGGGCGTATGTCTCTCTCTGTGCTCCTGCGGTATTGGCATCGGACTCGAAGTGGGCAACGGGATCCTCGACGAGCTGGAACGAAGGCCTTGCTGTCGGTACATTGACGATGATGATGAGTCATGCGGGTTTGCAGCAATCTCCTCTGGTGTCCTGAGATCGAAATCCAAAGCATTGTCTGGCGTCTCCTCTTGCCACACGGGCGTCCGCACACGCTGTCTTTTGCCTTCCCTTGTTATAGGCTTCCCGCTTTCTTGCTCGTGGTCTCCGCTCGCGCTTTGCTGCCGGCTGTGCGCTCGACTGTGGCCTCTTCTGCTATCCGACTTGCTGTTCCGTCTTCCACGAAGGCTGCTGTGGCGGGGCAGTTCGATCCCAGCTTCTTGCAGCTCATTGCTTTCGATTATTGCCAGCTTGTCTCTATGCACCCACTTTGAGCTTTCCGGATCCTCATCGAAATAGAGGGCTTCTGGTGGCGCAGGATGAGGAGGCGTCTTCTCCCGTGTTTCTATACTGTCAACAGTGCTTTTGGGACGGCCATAGAGATCCAGCAGACTATCCGCCTCACTCCCACTTCTACTGATGTTTGCCTGCGGTGCTCGTCCGCCACTATTCTTGTAGGGTGCGAGATAGTTGGGATCGCTTGTCGGAGGTTGTTTTGATGTCACCGTTACTTCGTCAGGAACGTCCTGCTGCCGACTCACTAGATGCATTGCGGCATGAGAGAACTTCGAGGCTCCATTCGCCTGTTGTCTCGAGCTGGGTCTGATGGCGTTGCCGAGTGGCGGGTCCGAGGGTGGGGACGAAGAGAAAGGCTTCGAGAAAGACGTCACCGTTCGCTGTTGCCCATGGACTGAGTCAGCTACAGCCATGATTGTGCATTTACGATTAATGAGCTAGTAGTGCTTTGATGGTCGACTAGCCAGCAATTACATTCCTCTGGCGCAACACCAATACGACGAAAGTGTAGGACGGCTGAGCGAAGGGACTGACCTCTTGACTACTTCGCCGTGCATAGTCCCAGGAACCGGGGTCTTGAAGCACGCCTCCTCCTGTTCTGAAACCTCTGCCGTTGGAAAGTGTAGAAACTGCCGCCATTACTTGTTCTGTTCCCTAGCTCTTGACAGCGCCCTCTCACGAGACCGAATGGGCTTTCAAAGACTTGAATCACCGCCCAAACATCATTGTTATAAAGGGACCACCACCGACGGGTATGCACAGCAATTGATGGGCTTTTATTGAGCTGGCAGCGAGGTTGTTTGCCCAACCTTCGACCCAACCAACGAGACTTGGTTCACGTAGGGACCCTGGTTTGTGCCCAGTGCTGAAGCGATCAATATCTCTCCTCTCGTCGATATTGCGTGGTCTCCTAGGAATGGCTGGGAAGGACGTGCAACGGAGAACCGTTGTAGGGATTGGTGGCGCACAAGGAGAATAAGGTCGACTGGGTCATCGCCTCTAGGAGTTAGAATGCAGACAGGATTCAAGCACAAGTGGCTACATGTGTAGTCGAGGACCATGCAAGTGGCTGTTTCGTGAGGTGGGCGCTTCTCGTTCGGCCATTACGATTTTGTCTTGGCGAAATGAAGACCTTCAGGTTGGCCGAGTCTAGCGGCCCTGGGCCGCAGAGGGACTTCAAACCCTCGTGGCAACGAAGACATCTGACGGGCGGAAGTCCGTTAGATACGTCTTGCTCAACCGGAGTGCGTCTGAAAATACGTTACACATGATCTCCTATATAGGTGGACCCCGGCCGTGGGCCCAATGCTTCCCCAGTGTCGCCTCTCTATGCAACGATCCTGATCAATCAATATCCACTTCATAACCTTACTCGCCCATCAGCTGGCCTCCCACCAAACCATCTCCCCATACCCCTCCCTGAGTTCGCTCTGCCACTGTTACCATCCTCCCCGCCCATCCACTTTGGCCGTTTACCCAGGTCAGGAAGCCATTCCGGCCTTTCCACAGCGTCGAATGTGTTGCGGACGCGGTGTGCAAAGCCCAGGAAGGCGTTCTCGTCTTCTTCCTCGGCGGCTTGCGTAGCATCCGCTAGCCTTTGCGCTTGGAGCTGGGCGGTGTTGGATCGGACAGGCTGTTGGCGGGCAGTAGAGCTGGTTTCTGACGGAACATGGCTCTGCCGACTGTTGACCTCAATGGGATTGGGATCGCTGTACCCCGTATTACCAGGTGACGCTATTGCATTGTGGGACCTTGCCAGGCGAGAGTTGCCGTTGAGTTCGCATTCGATCAGCTCACGACCTTCTCGCCATCCTCCAGCTCCGAGACCTGGCGAGCTTTCCGCGTCATCATTGCCGGCGACAAAGCCAAAGCCGACAATCGTCCTAGCCCGTCCATAGAGATTGAAGAGCGTCGCACACACGGGAAGCAGAATGAAAATCGGAAAGAAGTAGTCGAACCCTTTTCCAAGCGGCGTGAGATTGATGAGGCTACCTAGGAAATGGTAGAAAGTCGTCTCCCGGTGCACATCCCGAGGTAAGAACGTCACAAAGTTGTAGGCGAGCGGCACTGTCAATTTAGCTACTTGGCCGGAGTACCAGGTTGCGCTTTCGCCATACGTATTCCTAGGTACGATGGCGCGGTTGCCCCAGATCTTAACGTCCTGGAAGCTTGATAGAGTGCAAGCACACATGTACAGAAGCCAAAGGCAAGCCATGATTTGGCCTGCGAACGTGACTTCTCCAGCTCCGTCATTACGGTTGGTGACGACTGTCAGGCTGATGATTGACAGCCGAGGTAGAACGAATTTGATCAACTCGGACCATACAATGAAAACTGAAGCCAAGGAAAAGAGAGCGGCGAGGGCGAGACGCATCGCCGGCAAACATTTCGCATGCAGCAGATAACGAGTGTATGGAGTAAGGACCGTCCAACGATTGAGCCTTGTGTCATGCGGCGAGGCTTTGCCAAAGTCGAGCTGCTTGGAGGTCGAGGCATCAATGATGGCTTGGGTCTCGACACTGTCCTGTACTAGCCGATCCCAGGTATCAATGAAACGTGCGCGCTTGTGGCGCGCACGAGTCAACTTTCGTGTGAGCTCCGCTAGGTACCGATCAGTCACCACTGCTGGAATCGTCGCGCCTGGTGCATGCGAAGCGCTTGACAGAAGCCGAGATTCGGGCAATTGCGACAACTCGGAGAGCTCCTCGACCCACTCTTCATGATCTCGCGAGATGGCATTCTTCCGCTTTCGCAACGATGTGAGTTGTGCCTCCAACTCCTCAAGTTCTGTGATGGCCGTCGCCAAGCGATCGTGGACTTTGGGGGCTTGGGTTTGTATCCTACGAAGTCTCCCTGATATATTCGTGTTGCGGATCAGCCTTCGAGGCACTGCAACAAGGCCGTGACCCATGAGGTAGATCGCGAAGACTAGACCCCAGCAGTAGGCCAACCTTGAAGGAGTCAGCCCCACCTATGTGTCCCAAACATTGTACGTACGCCATGACCAAGGCTTTGACCGATGTTCTGCGGAAGCCATTCTGCAAAAACACATAGACTGCTCCAGCGATGCCACAAGACAGCACGATGAGCTGATATCGCCCATTTGACCGTAGCGAGTATACCATGCGATCTTTAGGTGTTCGATACCCCGAGTCAACATACTCGCCAAGTAAGGGAAGAATAAGCCTAGCAGACAACTGTTAGCCGTAGCTCACTGTTACTGATCGATAGATACTTACCATGTCAAAGCAAAGGTCAGCCAATACGTTATGCGCCATGCGACAAGCAGAACGCCTTCAGGCAGCCATATCCCCCTCGTAGCTTCATCTTCCACCCTCGAGCTCGAAGCAAGATCTATGGGCACGATAAGGATGATACTGGTCGGAAGGGCGATCGCGAGGAAGACGGGAAGGAGTAAGTAGGCAGGGGTCGAGCGAAGCGGTAGATAATGGCGCAGAAGAAGGAGCACGAGGAGGGAAATGGTAAGGATGGAGAGCACAGCGAAGGCATCGGAACCTATAGACGAGGGCATTGCGGTGGGAAGATGGACATGCGTCGTTGAAGCTCACATTTCGTGTCTTAAGGCTCTGAGCATTGCTGCTGTGGGCATCATTGATGTTGCTTGCATCATACATGGAGAGTTAGTGTACAAGTAGATTAGACCGATTTATGAACTACCTTAGGCTCTTAAAGTAGGCTCGGCAGGTCCCGCGAATCACGCTGGCCGCAGGCGTGAGGCGACTTCCTTTAAGCGCGAGCTGTGATGGCGTGCATCATTATTCAGACCAGCGCCAGAACCCGTCAGACCAGCGAATCGAGCCGTCAGTAGTGCAGATCCTCCGAATATCTCAAGCCTTGATTCTCCTGCCTGCTCGAGGATGGAAAAGGTACTTGTGCCCGAAACAGTGCAACACTGAGTAGGGGCCTATGGAAGGAATACTTTCCTAGAAAGGCTTGTTTCGTGACTCGTACATCGTCGGGGCTGGATGTTGCCAGCTGGGTACTGAGATGAATGTTGCCAGGCAAAGTCGTTGACGGGCGGTTGTGGCTTGTTCATAGTGAACCTAAAGCGGTGCCTACAAATGATTGCCTGATCTTAGAGAATCTCGGGATGATTCTGGAGGCGACGAGAAAGCAGGCTCACCAGATCTTACACACTTCGAAAGAAGTACGATCAAAAGAGCTCATCGTAATACTGCTCTCCAAACGCCTTGGGTGAGAGGAAACATTCATCGCATTGCCAGGCACGAATATAGACTGCTTTACGAGATCCGGACAAGCGTTACCCTGCAGCCAAGCTAAGCCCGTTCGGGCCGGGCAGTCCAGTTTCACTCAGCTGCACCGAACTCTCCACTGCCTCGACGGCCTTACTTTCCTCCCTCTCCTTCCCTCCTCCTTATCATCCGGCCCTGCCGACTCTCCTCTCTCTTTTCCCCAGGCCGGTTCAAGAGATGTGTTCTAGCACTTACATTGACAGCATCCTTTGTCGCACAACGTCGCACTTCTCGCGGTACTAGTCCTCTCGGTCGGCCTCACACCTCACTATACACCACCATTCCCATAACTCGAACCTCGCAGCTCAACTACAGCAATCCAGCGTGTACGGGACTCGGTGGGGTGTCAGCGTTACAACAATACTTATTTACGCAGTAGCCGATTTGCCGGTTCAACTTGGACATTGCTTCGCTGTCACCACTCGCCCTACTTACTCCTGCCTCGGTCAGCAAGGCTGCCAACTCGCCTTATAAGTCTCTCCTCTCCAGATAATTACCTTATCTATCCGCCAAATCACCCCAGTGGTGTCAGCCTTCGTCCTTCATCAATCGTACCATATTCCTCTTGCGGCATTCACCCGAGACCTTCATCTCTGCCATTTCCGAGTCATCTCGGCGACATTAGCTAAGTCATATACAGCCACTATCACATGCTTACAAATCCCACCTTGATCTGAGCATTGGATCGTGGTGGATCAGATCCCGCAGGGATATCGCGAGGTAGTCGGGCCACACCTATTCCTTGGACTAGTTTCGGATTTACCAAGATGAACCCGGCCAACTTCCAGAACATGGGCGGTCAAGGGATGGTTCCGCAGGGGCCTCCCGGGGCTCCTCAACCCCAGCAGAGGGGCGGCATTACACACCAAGCTGTGCAACAGCAAATCTTCCGCATGCTCAGTAGTCAGCAATCTCAGCAGAATTTACAAGGCTGGCAGGCGAGCGTGCAGATACAGCAGCGAGTACATGTTATCTACCAGCTGTACGTTCTACCGTGATGCAATCGACTCCCTTGTACTAATGGCACACAGAGTCACGTCGCTACGGCTGATAAAACCTCAAATGGACATCGACGAAGCGGTTCGTGTTGCTTTAGGCTTTGAGCAGAGGACGTTGTTTGATTCGCCAGACAAAGTGAGTCATGCCTGCGTAGCAAACTTTCAACGCTGACACACTTCATCAGCCGGCCTACGACCAGCAATGTCGTCAAAAAATAGGCGAGATAGCGCAGACTAGGTCAAAGATCGCTACGAGTGTACAGCAGCAAGTGCAGAATGGACAACCTCCGATGAACCTTGGACAGCCGCAGGCACGAATGCAGGGCATGCCCAATCCCGACCAAGTCCAAATACAGCAGAGATTCCCTAATGGTCAGATGCCTCGCCCTAATCAGCCTCCAGCAATGGGAATGCCAAACCAGCAGCAAATGCCGATGGGGAACCCTCAAGCGCGGATACACGCGGTGCCACCAAACATGCCGCAGATAGTTCCTCCACCAGTTCAATTTACACAGCAAGACCTTCAGGAGATTTCTCAACTTGCCCAACACATGGCCCAGAACACACCTCCTGACCAGTTGAACCACATTCGTACCCGGCTCGAAAACAATCCTCAACGGCAGCAAATCCTTGCGCAAGGCCTCGATCCCCTCATACAATGGTTCAAGCAGCAAGCAACGAGAAGATATATCGAATTAAGGAGAGCGCAAGCCCAACGAAATGGTCAGCTGGTCCAGGCGCCGAACAGTGTGAATCCGGAACAGCCGCGTCCAATGTCGCAAAATACTGCACATACCCAAGGCCCACAGATCCCAACCGCGTTGGCACCTCAAAGCTTCGATCCTGGGTTCATGGGAAACGTCGGCCAGATCATTGCGCAGCAACAGAATGCACAACGACTGGCAGAGGCCGGACATGCCGTCGTCCCTGCGAGCAATGTTCAGGCGTTGGGCGAGCAGCAAAGAACCGCGATAAGAGCCACTCCTCAGCAACCCAATCAACCAAATGCAACTCGACCCCCCCAGACGCCCAACGTTCCTCAGCAGCCGCAAGCTTTTTGGAATGCTCCAGGTCAACAACAGCCAGCTGGACAAGTACAAAATCAGTCGCAACCCAACCTGTTCCCAAATGTGGCGACACCGATCCCAGCGCACTTACAGGGTCAGGTCGGAGGTCTTAATACTCCCATTGGCCGTATGCAGCCACAGAATACGAATATGCCCACCCTTACTCGAGGTGTCGGTCCTCAGAGTCAAACACCGCAGCCACAGAACATGTGGCCTCAGCAAGGTACTCCCCAGACGCAGAATACAGCACAAGGCACTCCTCCAAATTCACACCAAAGCAATCCGAATGATGCCCCTCAACGACCCAGACCGCCTCCTGGGAAGATGAACCATGCGCAACTGCAAGAATACCTGAGTACTCTACCGGAAACCGACAGGCGAACTTTCATCATGCACCTACAGCAGCAGCAGCAGCAAAGAGCCGCGGCTAGTGGGCTTCCGTCAGCTGGTCGGCCAGAATCAGTAGCAATGCGGACACAACGGAGTCAAGCTGGGCCGGCCAGCTCTCAACCTACCAGTCAGTTACCGGGTCATACTCTCAATGGGACCCAGCAGGCGAATGGATTGCAACAGCAGCAGGTACCTGCTCAACAGCCGGGACAACCGCAGAGACCGCCACAACAGCTGGGAGATGCAGCTCAGATGGCGCGACAGAGGCAACAGGCGGCACTCGCCAGTGGCTCTCTAACACCTGACATGGAGCGGTCAATGGATAAGTATCCATACCCACCTGGAATCTTGAATGCCAACAACGCACTTTCCAAGCTGCCTTCCACAGTGAAGACGTGGGGACAATTGAAGGCGTGGGTCAAGGATAATGCTGGGAGCTTGCCCCCTGGGAGTGAGTCCAAGCTTCGCGGACTGCAAGGACTTCACTATCAGAGTATGTCGCAAAGACAACAAAACAACCAACAGCAACCTGGCATGCAGCCAACAGCGCAGATGATGCCTCGACCGAACCAACAGCCAGTTTCTGCACAAACTCAGATGCCGAATATGGCACCACCCACAATACAAGAGATGCATATGACCCGAAGTAAAATCCCAAAGCTCCAATCTGCGACTGATGAGCAAGTAAGAAACTTCATCATAAGGCAGCGTCAAGACGCGTGGGCGAGGGCTCGTCAGCCGGCGTTGAATCCGCAACAGCACGCTCAAATGCAATTTATGCAAGAAAGACAGCATCAGATCCAGCTTCAGCAGCAGCAACAACAGCAACAGAATCAGTCCCTGCAACCCGGCGCGCAGCCTAGCCAGGCGCCACAAGGTCAAGCGGGGCCTCAGAAACCGCAACCTCAACTGCCGAAGAAGGGACCTCAAAATAAGGAGCAACCACAAGCAAAAGCTCCACAGGCGCCGATGCAAGGTCAAGCGACTAACAAGGGCGTCAAACGTGGTAGCAGTGACGATGTCGTTGAGGTTCCTGACCCTAAACTTGCACAGCAGCAGCAGCGTTCACAAGCAGCAAAAGCATCACAGAAACCTAGTGCGACAAATATGCGCCTGGAACAGGCTGCTCAAACGGCACAGAAACAGAAAGGTGGACAAGGAGCCGAGCAAAAAGCGAAGCCAGCCCAGTCGACTCAGGCTCAACAGGGAAATCAGGTATTGAACAGTACACAGGCGCAACAGAAGAGCGAGGAAAATATTCCTGTAGAAGCCAAAATCAAGAAGCTTATCGATGAAGTGTCACGGAGTACGCCTCCACGCCAGCCAGTACCAATGGATGTCGGCACGAGGTCCAGAATGATTCCAAAATTGGCTCAAGCACAGGCAATGCTAGTTCGTTTGGACACCGCCCTGCCTCTGTTCTACAGAATGTTCGGAGGAGAGGACAACACAAGAGAGTTGATTCGTACCGTAGGTTACTGAGTGATGCGAATTCTCAACAATTGGCCGAGCACTGACTGTGTCTAGCGCTTCCTGCTCAAAGCTCAGTACAGTGATTCGAACCAGCCTATCAACAATTTCACCATCAGCTCGGATGAGCTCGATAAATCTTACAATATGCTAGCCAGGGCTTTTACCCATATCATGACCAGAGTAAACCAGGAGAAAGAGAAAGCCGAGAAAGCCAAAGGCAACGCGACCCAAGACAATACCCAAGGGCCGCAACCCCCGCAACAGCCAGCAAAACAGCAGCCACCTGTACTTAGTGCTGCGAACCTTCAACAACATCAGAACAACATGCAAGCCGAAAGACAAGCTTCCGTTCAAAAGAGCCACCACAACAGCAATCGCGCCCCACCAGCGCCAACATCGGACAAACCGCCTTACACATTCGGGCTTGGGGCTCAGTCTCCACATGGCATCCCTGTGTACGGACCAAATGAGCTGACCCAGGACAATCTTAAGCTTCCTATAAACAAGAAGAGGAAGACCAACAACCAGCCCACAAGTTCTGCCTCTACTCCTGCCCAGCAAGCTGGAACCCCGCATCAGAAGCCATCGCCGCAGGTTAAATCACTCGCATCTCCTGAGGTTCAGAAATTACCGGCTCCCCCAATGTACAAATGCACAATTCCGAAATGCACTAGTGGCACCGTAGGATTCGCAAGCCAAAGCGAGCTTGATCAGCATCATGTTGGTGTTCACCAACCCAAGGAGCCAGTCATAGAAGATCCCCTACAATTCTCACTTGAGCAGATGCGCTTCGCCCTGAATCTAGACGAAAACGGCAAACCGAAACCTAAAGCAAATGGTGCTACGGTGCCGGCCAGTGTGGGAGGCTCAATGATGAAGAAGTCCTCCTCCATGCAAGGCACCCCTGCCATGAAGCAGGAGACCGCCACCCCAATGAGCAGAGTGCCAACCCATACCGGGCCTTCGCCCGCTTCACATCTGCTGAAGACGCCCCAAGCAAGCGGTAACATGAGGACCCCCGTGTCAGAGACAAAATCTGTACTTAAGGACGGCGTCGCTGCCAAAGCCTCCACCCCCCTGATCGTAACCGAAGACCCTTGGGCCGACTCCCTCATCCAACAGGACACCATCCACGAGGCCTTTTCCGGCCTCTCCACCCTCAACGGCCCCAAAGCCTGGACCAAGATCCAAGACTACCACCTCACCCCAGAGAGCATGTCAAGCGACAACACCACCTCGCCACGACCCAGCGACATCAGCGAGAACGACCTCGTGAAAATCAACATGGACATGAGCGTGGATGACAAGAGCTGGATCCCGGTCAACTGGTCTGACCCCATGATGACCGAGCTTGAGGGGCTCGATTTGGGAGGTGAGAATTGGGCGGGTGGAGCCGGGGCTGGGGCGGATATGATGGATTGGGAGACGTTGTTCGGGGAGAGTGGCGAGGAGGCGCAGGAGAGGGCGAGAGTGGCGCAGAGGAAGTATATGCGCGATCCGCATGGGCCGACGGAGGAGTGGTTGAAGGTCTATGGGCCGATGTCGGGGTTGAAAGAGGAAGATCAGCGGAGGTGAATACGAGAAGTCGTGGATAAAGGGTGCGGAGGGGGGCAAGCAGGGAAAGCAGTTCTAGGCATGGAATCTGGAGGGAGATCGACCATCTTTCCAAATATGGCGGCTTTTTTGATGTCAGCGAGCGAGTTCCGCAATTGGGCTTTGGATTTTCGATGACGATTTTGTACGATATGAGGGAGCTCTCTGATATGAGATCCGGATATGCCTGGTCAGAGCAGGGAAGGGCAAAAGCATGGCGCTGGTTTTGGAGAGCTCAAGAGCTAGCTACAGCGTGTGCAGCATGTATGCCGATCCCATAGATTTTCTGGAATAGCTTCTTTCGAAACACTACCTTCTTGCGTGCCAGATCACACACTCTCTCTCTCTACCCCTTCCTCTACCCAGAGATCTCGCTCCCACCATCTATAGTAGCATTTTCCGCTTTTCGGTCCCTCCTCCCTAGGTTTCTCTCTTTATCTCTCTTCGCCCCATTCTCATCCATTCCTTCTCCCTTCCTCTTTCCCCCACCATCCAATCCAATCCAATCCAATCCAATCCAATCCATCCAATCCTCACAATCCACACCACCCACAACCCACAACCCAAAGACCCACCCTCTTTTTCTCCCCTCCCCCTCTCCCTCCCCCTATCCCAGCCCCTCCCCGCCCCCCCCCAAGATCTCCACCCTATCAAAAATCAAGAAAGCTCAAATGCCAAGTCCCAACAATCGCAAGATCTTTCTATTTCGAGCTCGCGAAAGGGGTGATAGCGAAGGAGATAGTGCTGACGCGTGGTTGGTTGGCTTAGGTTGGCAAAGGAAGGAAAGAACAAGGGGGGAGGAGAAAAAACAGAAGAAGAAGAAGAAGAAGAAGAAGAAGAAGAAGAAGAAGAAGAAGAAGGAGAAATAATGAGAGAAGGGAGAGAGAGAAGAAAGGGAGGGGAGGACAGTGCTGCGTAATTCAGTAGTGACGGGTAACCGAAAACCCTTTGGGTTAGTTGGTTGGTATAGAGGCTTGGGCTCACTTCTCTGGGATAGTAAATTTTTAGGAAGTGAGATAGCGGTCTCGAGAAAAGGGGGGATGGGGGTCAGGAGGTTGAAGGTTGGAGATCGGAGGTCGGATGGAGGTTGTTGGATGTGGACAAGGGCGAGGGGGGGATGAGTGTGGGTAGTGGAAAGTGAGGATAGAGGAGGGAAATGGAGGGAGGTGGAGGAGGTAGATGGAGAGCGGAGGAGGGAAAAGGTAGGAGTGGGCACTGCAGAGGAGGAGATCCACGACTCAAATATGGATGATTCTGTACTCCCAGACCTCACTGTCAAGCATCCGATTTTCGGGAGGGTGGCCAATATTCAGCTCGCCAGGGAAAGTGAGAACAAGGGAAAGAAATCTCAGCTATTGTTAAGCCCTCACTCGCCAGCTGATTGCCAGCTGCTTGCTGCCTGCTTGCCATGAACCCCCATTACCCAAGGATACCCATAGGATTGTAGGAGCTTCTCCTTCCGTGTCGTAAACAAGGAAATGGCTCGATGCGGTGGCTGCACCTACCACGCTATCCAAAGCCACTGCAAAGTACGATTCCGCCCAGTCTGCACCCCGCTCACGCCTTATCAGGCCTACCCCTCCGCGGGCCCCCTTTCAAGCTCTTTACCCTCGACAAGAACCCCCCACCGCCGCCGCCGCTGCTCTTCCCCTCCTCGACTGCTGGTGACCCGTCATGCGTGACTCGCCTCTCCAGCTGTCCCGGCATCGGCCACTTTTTCGGGCTGCTGGTCGCCCTTTCGCGCCCACTGCCCCCGGCATCATCCCGGTTCTGCTCCTCCGCAATCTGGATCTTGCCGCCTTTCTTCTCGTACGCGTCGTCGTAGTTGGTGAAGAAGGGATTCGTGGGCGGGTAGGTCTTCTCGCGGATCCTGGGCATCCCGCCTGCACTCATCAGCTGTCGCGGTGGGCTACCAGGGCTGGCGGGGGCACGGTCGTAGGCTTCTGGACTCCGAGGTCCGGGAGCGACTGTACGATCGCTGCGATTGATGCTGCGGATTTTCTGTACCAAGCTTTTTTTCCGCCCTAGACCGCCGCTGGGGCCAGTGTTGTCGGACTCGGATTCACGTCGTTGCATGACGGAGCGAGGGGCGGGTGCGCCTTCGAGGAATGTGCTGGTGCCGAGACCTAAGCTCAAGTCGCCGTGGACGGGCTCCACTTTGTCTGTGGGGTTGAAGCTGGATGTACGATCAACGCCGGGTCGGACATCTCGGGCGTATCGATTTGGCGCGCTGGCGCCGGCATAGGGCTCGAAGGCAACGGGCTCGGTGACAGGGTTGGCTGCGCCTGACTTGGAGAAATCTGTGAAACCCTCTTCGCCACGACCATGGAATCTCTCAAGGTCAATGTCCTTGTTGACTGGTCCCGAGCCACCGAGCGCGTTGTTTAGGGAGTCCTTGGCAAAGGCTTTCATAGGCGCTCGTTGGGAACCTTTACGGTTTCGGTGAGGGTTGCATGCGTCAAAGGGCCCATCATGGTGGACCACTTTGAAAAGACGTTAGATATTGAAATGCCCAGAGATAACCAGAACCGTGCCCAGATATTGTACTTACGTCCTGTTCCATAGATGCCCGTCAAGTCAAGCTGGTCGATGACATCCAACCTGCGGCTGGGCTTCTTCGCTCCGGGTGGGCGGGGCTTTCCATCCCTATCCCTATGCCTTGCTTCCCGTTCTCGATGTCGGCGCTCTCTTCGCTTTCTTTCCTCGTCAGAGCTCACAAGCTTGTTCTTATCGGCGAGAGAAGAGTCCGAGTTGCGCCTCAGACGCGGCGCCGTAGGAGGAGGATCGGCGAAAATATCCAATGTTTGTGGTGAGCCTCTAGGTCTCGCGCCACCTCGCAGCCGCTGTTGTTCCTCCTCCTTCGATTTCAGTTGATGTTGCAAGGATGGGCCAAACTTTCTCTGCGGTGGTGGAACGTTTTCTGATCGTGAAGGTCCACTTGCAACCGGCGGAGGAGCCTGGTCAGTGCCATTGGATGCTGGTCTGTCATCGATTGCGAGGTTGTTCTGTATATCTGTCAGAGCGTCATAGCAGTGAGACTGCAGGCCGACCCACAAATAGATGCGCCGTGTTGCCGTACAACCCTCCCTTGACAGGGGATGACTCCCCTGACATTGCTTTGTGTGGGACAATGTGCTGTGGTTGGGGAGCAAAAATATCGGGCTGCTCCGTATCATCAAGGAATGGGTTCCGAGACCGCGGTCTTTCGGGTGGTGCAGACTGAAGATTGAAACTCAGACTTTGGGGTGAGGGTAGACTGCTCAGGGACGAGGGTGATGCAGCTCGATTGCGGAAGGGGTTGTTGGACTGAAAATCAAGTGTTAAGGCAGTGGATGTTCTCGTGTCTGCAAGTGGTTATGTCAGAAGCGCTTGCAAGCATGCTACATAGACCATATAGGCTGATAAATGGCGGCATTGTGCACGATCACAGCGTGAAGTGAAACGGCTATTGACAGGATTGCATTGCGATGCGATGCCTGAGCGTTTTGAACAGGGAGGTAGGTCTCCATACCTGCATCTTGCGCTTGCACAAGCGCCATCCCTGAATGCTGTGCGCCTTATATGTGGCACTTATTTCATTTCTTACGGCGACAGTGTTACCACTCTGGAGGTGCTCTTGTGCTTCACACTGGTGTCTGACGTTGGACAGTAGGAGGGAGGAAGAGCGGCTCTAGTGCTTGATGGGTCGCGAGGGGTGAAGTTTAAGCGAATCAACAAGGTTTTCGAGGTGCGGACTCGAGAGATGCTTCTTGAAGTAGACAAGAGGACTTGAATGCTTGATTGATAATGCCAAATTCTCACTGAACGAGGGAATACAGTCTCTAAATCGTCGACGAGGCATACAGGAGGTGGTCTGGAAAAATGGGCAAGCGCTGTCGATTAGATTTCCACTTGCGCTTTCCCTGCTCCTCCCCCTCATATTCCTCAACTGCCGCATTCAGGGGCGCATCATGGCAACAGGGAACCATTCTTGGTTGACTTTCGGTCGCACGAGCCGAGCATGCCCGCAAACCGTATTCAAGTATCGGCTTCCCCAAAACATACCACTTTCGCGCAGACTCCTCGTGTATGCGGCCAAAAGTAGCCCTCTTTCCGTGAGCGAGACAACCACGCATACTAGTAGACGGCCGCCCCCGAATGTTCGCTGAATCGAGAATGATGGCGTTGTCATCCAAATACCATATGGGGAAGCAGATGATCTGCTTCAAGCCCCCAAAGCTGGGCGCTGATAGATAGCTCGACTCCCAAGGTCCAGATGCTTGGCGACATATGAGAATCAACAACCAGATGTCGGGAGTGGGGAGATGTTGCTCAGAACTTGGTCGCGCTCCATGACGGCCAAAAGACAGAATGACTGTTTGACCATGGGCGTACGTTGGTTATGGTGCCCAATACATAGTCGTGTAACCGTTGAAACATTCATCATCCATATTCATTAAGGATTTCATATTCCCTGTTACCCAAGATGTTCGTTTGGAGACTGGGAAAATCTTGAACTCAGAACTCACATCCCTCAAGCAACCCGACCCCCAAAACCCCTCCCCACCACCCATCCCTCCCCTCCAGTCTACAAAAATGTCCACCCCCCCTCCTCCTCTCCCCCCTCCTACCTCTTCCACCCCCCTAAAACCCACCCCCACCCGCTTCGAGCTCGAGCTCGCCCTCGTGCAATCCCTCTCCAACCCCTCCTACCTCACCCACCTCGCCTCCCAGAAATACCTCCAAGACCCATCCTTCATCGCCTACCTCAACTACCTGCTCTACTGGACGAAGCCAGAGTATACGCGGTTTCTGATGTATCCGGGGCCGACGCTTAGGGTGCTGGAACTGTTGCAGGTGGAGAGGTTTAGGAGTGAGGTGTTGAGTCCGGATGTTGGGGGAGGGTTGGGGGAGGGGTGGATTAGGGGGAGTGTGGGGGGGAGGTGATGCGGGGGGGAGGGTGGGTGGTGCTTGGATGAGGATGGGGGGAGGCAATAGCGAGAAAGGAGGGTCTAAGGCATGCATCGATACAGGAAGTCGGAGTCTAGGTCGACATGGGAAGGGAAGGTGGTCAGATTGATCATGGCACAGAAATACCCAGGGAGCGATGATCGAGTCATATGTGGGATAATATTCGTCTACTCATCCTCTGCATCTTCTTCGTCGTCGTCTTCTTCTTCTTCACCTTCTTCCTCTCCGTTCCCTGCCTCCTCAGCTTCGTCCACCACCGCCCCCCGTCTTCTCCTATCGCTCTGTCCGGTCTGTCTCCTACCGCCTCTCGTCCGACTCTGCTCTTCATCCGCGTCCCCATCCTCTTCCGCTCTCTCACCTTCACCCTCCTCTTGCTCACCCCTCCCATCCTTTTTCTCAATGACTACATCTCCCAAACTCCTCACAAGCCTCCTCTCCAACTCATCCTTCTGCATATCTTTCCCCCCATAAACCCTCCTCACCACTCCGGCCACGCCCCTTTCTCCCACCTCCGCCTTGCCCCTCGGCCCGACCACATAATCGACGCTCTCTTCCCCACCTCCATCCCTCTCCTTGACCTTCACAATATACGCCTGCCTCTCCATCTTCTTCAGCACATTGTCTGTGCGCTCCCCGTTCAGAACACAGTTATCGGCGTTCATCCGCTTCAGTGCTTGCTCGAGATGGTTTTCGGAGATCTTTCCACCGGCTGAGAGCCAGATGATGCTGATCACGAAGCTGTAGAGACCGGTGTATGCAGCTTCGGCGGCAGTGGATTGGATGCGCGAGGGAGGAAGGATAGAAGGGGTGCGGTAGTGAGAGGGGAGGGTGGATGTTACGATGTAGACTTTGGCAGCGGTGCTGTTGGATTGCGATCCGTTGCGCAGAGCGACTGTCGGAGGGGTATCAGCGCAGTTTGAGGGCCTTTAGAGGTGGCTAGAGTGATACCTCGCTTTTGGCTGACTGTGATTTTCTCCCTCTGAGGGAGCTCGGTCATCTCCATGCCAAAAGTCGACCGGAGGTGATCTTGTGCGTCGGCGAAGACGTGCTTGTATTGGCGGACAGTGCCGGGTGCCATTACTGCCTCGGTCATCAACTCAACATTCCTCTTGCGGTTGATGTAGCAGAGTGGTCGTACCTTTGGCAGTGATATCTGTCCTCCGGATCGGGGCTCTAGAGTACTCGCTCGCTAGCGCAAGGCGCACAAGCTTCTTCACCATCTGGTCATGGCTGCTTGCTCCGCCACCCTCGCCATCAGCGCCAGTACCATCGATGTCATCCGGACCGGAGGATGGTTCAGAAGCTGAGGGAGAGCGTCGACGTCGGACGGGTGGTGGGGAGGGTTCGGCGTCTGGTTGCTAATTGAAAGTCAGAGCTTCGATTGAGAAACGAGAATTTTGAAGTCCTTACTGATCGTCGTTTTCGTGCGGGAGGCATTGTGTGTCGCTGATCAGATAAATCCGCCTTAATACTTCCGGACGGCATGGTAGATGTGAGCTTGACGCGTGGGGACGCGATTGAAAGCGGAAATTTTCCGCTTCTTTAGAGAGCCTCACAAAATTATCCCTAAGTGAGCATCATTCATAGCGATTGCTTTCGCAAAATGCAGACCTGTGAGTACGAACTTCTCTTAATCTCCACCTCACATCTTCAGCCTACTAAGGATCCACAGTCTGTCCGCATTGCGCAAACTCCCTCACAATCGCCAAATCCGCGCCAGACGACAATCACCCCACGGGTCTCAACCGTCTCACATGTCGTACATGTCCCTATGCCTTTCCGATCGATGCGCGTTATTTCGAGAGGAAATACATGAAGCGCAAAGAGGTGGATGATGTACTCGAGGAAGGCGATGGGAAGGGAATGGATATTGCCGAGGGTTCGTGGATTTCACTTGTGCTAGGATTTGTAGGAGGAGAATAGTGCGCAGTGTGCTGATTCAACTGCACACAGTGCAATGTACCAGAGAGGGCTGCGACAACGCTCAAGCATCGTTCTACCAGGTCCAGATTCGAAGTGCGGATGAGCCTATGACGACGTTCTATAAAGTACGAGCCTCATCTACCGTCTGATGCTTGTGTGAAAAAAGGCGATGGCTGACGCTTATATCCGATGGCAGTGTACAAGTTGTGGACAGCGGTGGAAAGAGAATTGAATGAGATGTGCCTGTAGAGGATCTGAAACCACAAGATCGACGGTTCGAAGCTCAATATGACACGGACAAGATTTGTCAGACACCATGAGCATCACCAGTGAGCCTAGCGCAGTTCCGCTGTCTGCTGCTTCTTAAGCTGACGATGCACGTATGTATGAGAAGTTTGCCCCGAGCTTCGATGCTGCAACCCATAGCTTACACCGGTCCATTGAGGGAGGACAGCCATGCATCCTGAATGGCATCCTCCCGTCCTACCAGCGCTTGCATCCGGGCGTCTCTATGCTCCCGTCTCCAAGGGCGCTGGCAGTTGACGATACCATGAAACAACTCATCCTACTTCTTCCATATGATCATCCTCTGCGGTGGGGCTCCTTCTCAGCATTTGATTTAGTCTTGTACCTATTACTATGTTAGCGTGATCAAGGAACCTATAGGTGGGCAAGATCTCACCTCCGGCGGCTTTCCAACCGGCTGTATCATTTTCTGCCACGCGCACACTGATCAGTAACTGAATAGCCACGCCTCGAAAGTGAGTCCATCTGCTTTCTATCCTCGTTCTACGGCCTGCCTCTACCCTCCACCTCCCCTAACCCTTCTTTTTCCACGGTCAGAAAACAGATCAACCCACCTCGATGAACTTCGCCCTCACGACCTCCTTAGACTCGCCCATGCCAACAGCCATGTAGCTCAGCAACGCCGGATGCCCAATATACGAGGCGTAGCTGTCCCGAGCAATGTTCGAGGTCCATTCGAATTTCGTGACATCGGCATGCCCTGTTCCGACATAGCGCGCTTGCAGCTGCTCAAGCTGCTGTGTTGTGCGGAGTTTATCTGCCTGCGATGGATGTTAGACGGATGCTTCGTGGGGTTGGAGGAGATGCTGGGGGAATAAGGAATGGGGATGGGATGGCAGCAGGATCGGAGCGTAGATCTAGAGGCGTACCATTCTTGTTGCGAGTTTGGAGCGTGACAATCAGGAAGGGAACAGATGGTATTTGGTTAAAAGGAGTGTTACTGCGACCTTAGTAGCCCTAAATTCAGCCCTAAACTTAGTTTTGCATATTCCCACCGTTGCCCAATTCGTTCCATTACTTTTACCTCCATGGCCTATCCATATATCAGATGATGCATCTACTTTGTACACTTTGACATTCTGTGAAGCATGGAAATACCAAGTAAGCCCAGAGTTCGCATTTGGACCGAATTAGACTATGACCTGCATTTACATATTCGAGGAATGTGCCACGGATACCACATTTAGAATCTGCTTTATCTTGTATAAAGCTTTCAGCACATAGTATTCTCTTCAACGATAAGGTTTTCTTGTCATTACGGAATATAGAGTGGCTATTTTTATGTCTCCACTCGATAAACCCAAACAGGCCTCTCGAAGCCTTGCTCTTATAATTTTTGGACATGGCTCGCTGATTGCAGGCTTCAGCATCTTCTAATGGTAGTGTAAGTCGTAGTGCAAGTTGGAATAAGGTATTCGTTCAACGGCACCAATGGCAATGTCATGCTTGGATCCGCCGGTGCGCTCGCATATCCAGCAGTACTTCCAAGCCCAGTGCAAGCGCTCCAATGACAATGCTCCTCACGGACCTCCATAGATCCTAAGCTTTGCGCCTGGAGGCACACGGACTGTTTATCTGGCTTCTCTGAATCGCCAACAAATCATGGCAGCCTCGTGCAGCTTGTTTTTGAGGCTCGCTCATGCAGTATCTCGTACCCAGTCCATACGGGGCATGTGACAACGTCGGGGAGTTTCTCGTCCAATGGCCGGCCACCAGCCGGTATGTGTCGTCTCCACATGAAGGTGGAGAAGACACAGTCATAGCCGCCCCGGCAAGCCACCTGATCAGTGGCTGACGTTGAATTCAGAACGCCAGCCTCCCATGGAGCGAACAGAGCTTCTCTAGAAGTCTAGAAGCTGACTGTCACGACCGAGAATTCAGTGTCTAGTCTGTTTAAAGATTGGTCCGTCCTCAGAGTTTACCCAATGAGAACCACACTCCGTCCACACCATCTTGCCCGCAGGATCGACCCCGACGGCATCCCATGAGGCAAGCTGCCGATAATTACGAAGAGTCCCCGGATTTACATAGATGGGAGTTGATGCTCTAACCACACATCCAATCTAATGATATCGTATCAACGAACAGACAGTGCCTCGATATCAGACCAGGAGACCTGTGACTCGGACCCGTACAGCGTCGACGTAGAGCCGGCTGACGCTGCACATACACCAGGATGCTGCCCAGAAAAAGTGATGCGACTAGGTCACGATGAGCAATACCGGCCCACTACCGCCAACTGGAGGAGATAATCGCAACCTGGGTCCTATCTTGGTTCGTATATGTTATAAATTCTGGTCCAAAGTTCTTGGTGGTGACTTGCCTGTCGGGCGAGGATCATTGCGTGCAGCGGTGATTCAATTCCCTCTGCGTGTCTTGGCCCCACAGCGGTGTTCCTATATGGACTGACGTGACTTTTGCGCGCAGCTCGGTATAAATTGGATGGTCTTTGGTCTGGCGATGATAATAGTATGCCTGCGACTGGGAACTCGGATATGGATAACGCGAAACTTTGGATGGGACGATTTCACGATACTGCTCACCCAAGTCAGTCGTTGGGGGATCTAATACCGGCTTAGAGTATTGACTGGCTCTAGGTTGTCAATTGCTGTGGCATGGGATTTGTAATGACAGAGGTTTCTTATGGCCTTGGAAGACACTACCGTTACTTATCTCCCTACCAATATGCACACTATCTCAAATTCGACTACCTCGACTGGATCCAGGTTTTCGTGACCCTGGCGCTCTCCAAGATTTCGATATGCCAATTCCTTCTGCGCCTCTCCAAATTCGACCGCCTCCGACGATTCCTACAAGGGTTCATTGTCCTTATCATCTTGACCCACCTTCCACTGACTCTGTTGATGATCTTCCAATGCCATCCGGTGCAAAAATATTGGAATCAAACGCTCCCTGGATCTTGCTTCCGGAAAGACACGGTAGAGAAGATCGTCATCTCACAGGGTGGTACGTGCCGCAGATGTCTTGACGTACGACTTCCGCTGATACTGGCAGTGATATCAATCGTCACCGACTTCATCGGCGCCCTCTTTCCAGTGTTTCTAATCTGGAATGTCGATATAAGGTTTCGCAGCAAGGTCGGTTTGTGCTTGCTCATGGGCTTGGGTATTTTGTAAGGCATGGCTATACACAAACGCCAAGGCATTGCTGATCATTGTTCAGTACTGCAGCAGCCTGCATTGTACGAACAGCTTTATCATGGGAGATCAAATCTGACGACATCACATGTAAGAAAATTAGGTCTGTAATCACTAAAGGCACGGTAACTGACAGGGTCTTTAATACTAGGGGTTGGCGTTGGCAATGCGATAGCCAGAATGTAGGGAAGTCTTGTCTTAAGATCGCGATTCTTACTTACGACAATGCCAGGTTTGAGATAAATTGTGGAATTATCGCCTCTTGCATACCTTTAATGAAACCACTCATCAGATACATCAAAATCCGCATCTGGGGCGCAGAATCCTCAGAGCGCCTGACCAGCGACGAAAACCTCTCGAAACAAACTCATTGGTTCCCCCAATTATGGAACAACCGTGGCCACCTACAGTCCTCGCATGGAGCCAACGAGCCAGAAGACTTCGACGCCTATGTACGATACACCAAAGAACGGCACCGAAAACGAAGGCCGCCGAATAACGCTATCCTTGCAGTCAGTAATCCTGTTATGGACACGGTGCCGGGCAGGCCACCAAGTCTAATTGTACAACCTAATGTTAATTTACCTTTGCATGGCGTACCGGAAGTTTCGGGCACGAATCGGTACTCGACTGTGGATCCGATTCAAGAGCTGAAGGGCATTGTGGCAAACCATAAGTTTGATGAAGAGATGGGACGATGATACAAGCATGGGCATTAAGGCGTTACAAATTTGATATACTGGCAATATATGCTTTGGAGTTGGAATGCTGATGATACAGCATGGCATGCATGAGAGTGATTTACAGCTATCGGGAGAAGATGTATCAAGAGCTGGTACAACGGACAAAAGCAAAGTCGTTAGGGAATTTCTGCACAAGGTCCAATATATAAGGTACATAAATATTGAAAGGCTGGCGATATATATCAACGGCGCACGAATTGGAGTGCTGAAATATACCAACTATGCACGGTTCCCTACCTTCGCAGCCTCAGCCCCATCTCCACCCTCTCACATCCCCGTCTTCGCCTTCAACTCCCCAATCTTCTGACTCGCCTCCGTCTTAGCCATCCCCTCCGCCGGTTTCGCCTCTCCCGCCTTCTGCGCCATCACAGCTATATACCCCATCTGCTTCCCTGTCGCCGGATCATCGCCCCTACCACCCACCCCCAAATTAGCACAATCCAATCCTCCCAAGCCCTCCCTATATCCCCATCCATCATCCCTCCCCCAACTCTCCCCTCTCCCCTGTCCTACTCCCAAACCCCCACCCTCTCCCTAAGACAAAGAAACCCAAAACTCACGTCGCCCACCCCTTAGGATCCTGTATCGCCCCCCCCGGCGCGGCGTCGCTATTCGTCGTCTCCTTGTTTTTCAAGTCGTCAATCGCACTCGAGGCCTCGGCTTTGGAAAGGGTGGAGGGGTCGATGTTGGAGCCTTTCTGGGAGACGAGGGTTTGCAGGAAGGAGGTCTGTTTGGAGGTGGGGGGGTCGGCGCCGGTGGCCCATTGGGAGGGTTGGTCGAGTTGGGAGGGGGCGGCCATTGTGTGGTGGGGTGGAGGGGGAGGGAGGAGTGATCTTCTGGATCTCTGAAGGTGGGCTTGCCGTCCAAAAATTGCTGAATGGGAATTGTTTTTCGCTCTGACAACACCGAGTACGCGTGATGACGTATGGACTTCATTTGATCGACGCTTTTGACGGGTCCGTCACCAGGTGGGAGCGAAATTGGTGACCCCTTGTTGCTCGCTTAGTCACCCAGTTAAGCGAACAGGAAGGGGTCACCATTTTCGCTCCCACCTGGTGCCGTCTTGGCAGGGGCTTCTCTATGGTGCTATGCCTTATTTGTACTGGCCTGGGAATCGCGGTTCCTGTTGTTGCTGATGAATCATTCTTTATATAAGCTGACTTGATTTTCTCCTAATGGAAGTGTTATTGTAGATCCATTCATTGTGCTTGTGTTATTTGCACAAGAAATGAGATAGCAGAAAAGAAGATTAGTTCTTCGCAGTCGACTCTCGATTAGGCAATACCCGAGGCAGTGTAACGATGACTCTCCGAAGACTCCTCCGTCTGTCTGCCGCCAGCTCTGAACTGTGTATATCCATCTACAACGTCGAGGATTCTTTTGAGAACAGCAAGCTTTCTCAAGTGACTCATTATGGCTGTATTCAACGAATTGACGACAGGAACAGAAGTCGTGACGGCTTTTGCCAGCCAGGCTGATGGAAAGACTTGTTAGTTTTCTCGGTCTAGGAGGGAATTTACAACTCGGCTGAAACTATCTTTTAGTCCTCATCACCGGCCCAAGCAAAGGTTCCCTCGGAGCAGAGACAGCCATCTCCTTGGCTTCTGCATGTCCTAAACAGATAATTCTTGCAGGACGCAGCGTCGACAAAATATCTCCAGTGGTAGAGGAGATAACCAAGATCAATCCCAAAATCCAGGTCACTATCGTTGCTGTGGATCTGTGCGATAACGCCTCTATCCGCAAAGCAGCCGCAGAGATCAACGCCAACGTCGCCACGATCGATGTTATTATGTGTTGCGCCGGGACGATGGCGGTAAGGAAATTCACGCCGTCCGCTGACGGAGTCGAGAGCCAATTTGGAGCAAACTACCTCGGGCATTTCTTACTCACCAACCTTATTATTGCGAAACTGGCAAAGACCGCTACCTTTGTGACTGTGACTAGCATGGGATATGAGTTGGCCGAAGTCAACTTCGAAAAACCCAATTTCGAGGTGATACGCCTGCTCTGCCTCGAATACAGTGTACGAGTCATTTACACCTAACAAGGGTGGCAAAACCTACAATCCATGGGTGGCCTATGGACAAGCCACAACGGCCAAAATACTACTCGCCGTTGCCATTGCCAAGAAGCTGAAAATTCCCGCCTATGCTGTGCATCCAGGCTGTTGGTTATGTTCCTCCAATTCTAACGGCATGGCTAACGCACATCTTCCCCTAGTCGTGCCAGAAAGCCAGCTCATGGCCAACAACGGCGTCGACATGAATTTGATGATGGACGGCTACAAGCTGATGGTTGAGAGAAGCGATGGTGCGACTCCACTGCTGGCATCCTGCATTGGTCATTCGTTGATATCCACAGGCAAGGACATTCCGCCACAAACTGCGAGAACTTTGCAGCAGGGGTGTGCGACAATCCTCCTGGCTGCTCTGGACCCCTCTCTGCACGGTAAGGCTCATATTCCCTTGAGATTCTCATGGTCGTTCCAAGCGGCCTCTGCTAATCCCGCACAGGTCGTTCACCGTCGCTCATGATGGAATGTCGCGTCGTTGATGCTAAAGATTATGCAACTAGCCTCACCAACGCTGACAGGCTTTGGGAGCTGAGTGAGAGATTGGTGGGGCAGACGTTCTAGAGATAAGAGAATAGGTCTCCAAAGTGAAGTTTTACTCGGGGAAGCTGCTCGGCACTAAGTAATAATTTAGAACGTTAGTTGGGAAACTGTGTTGAAGCTTTTTCGACCACAGGTTTAACCCCGAAACCAAAATCGTTACAAATGTGTTTTGCGTACATCGACTTATTATGACAATCGCAGTAACCTGACGCTGCATTAGATTCTCGGATGAACCATAACATCCTTACGGATAGAGGAGGATTCGTTTCCTGGCCTTCAACGGAAAGTGGCGATCATCACTTGTATTCGACTCTCTGGTTCCACTATTGCTACCCTCTGATACCCGGTTTATATATAGGCGCAGCGTTCGGTACAGGCTGTGCCGCAGCAGAGATCCTAGCCTCTCGAGGCGTAAAGGTATATATTCTCGACCTCGGCCCGCCAGATGATGAGAAATGGCATGTCGGAGGTGGCATCGAGTATGTGTGTTGCGACATCACATCTTGGGCCGCTCTCCGCGGCCTCTTCAACCGAGTCAGCCCGTCAACATGGTTCCTTGCAAACGCAGGCGTTTCGAAAGGACCGAATTCTTTCAGGGATAGCTTTGATGAAGACGGGTTTCTGCAAGAACGACGTATGCTGCCATCGATGTCAACTCACTACGCTAAACACGGCCAGACTTGGCTGGAGCGGTATAAGAAGGCACATGATAGCTGGTAGCATTGTGATGATAACGAGCGCAACGGCTTACGCTCCGAAGCAGTCGCTCTCCGTCTACAGCGCTGGGAAGCTAGCCGTAAGCACTGCCATGTGTGCTGTCAAACGTCGTATTTGATCATGCCGTATGGGTGGTGAATCTATCTCGACAGCTTGTCGATCGTGTGCTCTTGCTGCGTTCGACGATAACGCGCAACCACATCACTATTAATGCCGTCGCGCCCGCGGTATAATTACGAGATTACTCCCCGAGGATTTGGCCCAGCCCATCATCGCTGCCGGTCTTCCGGTCAGCAGCGCCCACTTTGTCGGCTTAGCGCTAGCCTATTCCGCAACTGCCGAAGAGACTCGTCGGGCGGATTCATATGGGAAAGACGAGGATTCCGATGGCGAACCAGAGGCGCGCTGGAAAGGACGGGTCATTTTTACTTCGGGGTATGTGTATACTGAGCTCGAAGAAGGCTTGGCTGATCTGCGGAGAACTTGGCTTGGGAGCAGAAATGCTTCGTTGACTAGATTACAACAGGCTGCGACAGATTTCCGATGATGAGGGAGGCAATCAGACCGTGATTGCAAGCAAATCATCATTGCTTTGTCTTGAACGTCATAATTTTGTAGGTGGATGCCAAGCCTTGGCCATGTCAAACGATTCAATTTCTAGTCCATTATTTTCCCTTGAGGAAGCATATGTTTGCACAACTCCCACTTCCAACGGATACGCTCTGACGTCAAACACCAACTTTGAAGCCCCCGGGTTGCAGGTTCTGGAAGACGCCATCGGGATCATACTTGCCGCGAATCCGCCTCAGTCTCGGAAGGCTCTTGCCTTTGCCGTACGAAGCGAAGATATCTTGACCGGCTGCTGCGTCATTGAGGAAAAGGAACGGATACGAAATGTTCTGGGCTTTGGCTTGTTGATCGACAGCAGCAAGGACCGAGGTTGCGAATTGCATCATAAATTGGTCGTCAGAAATTTTCGACCACCGGAGGTACAGGTTGAATGCTAGTTCTCTCAATCAGCTGAGATGGTTGAGTCGACTTAGGGCAGAGCTACCAATGAAATCGCCATCGGCTGGGTCAAGATCAAGCGCATCTCCTCCTGAGGCTCGGGCGGCGGCCAGCCACGATCTTGTCACTGGTTGGAACGAGAGGCCCACGTAACAGCTTTGGATGCTGCCTAACTCCGATAGCGCGGCACTGCTGATTGTTTGATGGAGCAAGTCGATAGCGGCAGCCGTGGCCTTTAATGAGAGAGAGTGAAAAGATTCCCTGGGTAAGATGTTAGTCGCGGACATAAAATCTGAATATGGAGGTCCTGATCTGATACCTGAAACTCCGGTTGCCATAAGTGACTGTTTCAGTCATCAGATCGCTATAGGTCCGGACATGCGCCGTATTCGATAACGTAGGAGTGCGGGTGAAGTTGGACAGTGCCGGCGGTGAAGGAATGTCGCCGTCGTAAAAGACAACGGCATTGGCCTGAACCAGATTCTGTCCGGGAAAGACAAACAAGGCCGGAACCAGAGCGGAGCTACTGTCCTCAATCCCCTCCCCAGGAGCAACATAGCTCTTCAGTGCATCCAGGAATGCAGGTACGTACGGCATATCGTATGAGAGTGTCCCGGCAAACACCAAGGGCTCCGCCACGGTTGCCAAGTCGAACCGGGTGACTATACCGAAATTGCTGGAGCCGCCCTTCAAAGCCCAGAAAAGATCGGCATTACAGGATCTATTCGCTTGAATAATCCTGCAGTCTGCCGCCACCACCTCGTAGTTCACAACCCGGTTCGCCGCCCATCCATAGATACCGCTGTAATGGCTCATGCCTCCGCCAAGCAGAAGCCCCGGAACGCCCACAGGGGCATAACGCCCACCCAGTACCACTCTTCCGTATGGACTGATCCAGTTGTAAACGTCTCCCCACGCCAGGCCAGGCCCGATGGAAGCGATGGTTTGATCGGCCGAAAGCAACATGTTGGTGAACCTGGTCATAACAATAAGAACACCGTGATTCGTCGATGCTGCTCCTCTGACTGGCATATGGCCCTGGCCTCGAACGGCAAACTGTGTTTTGGTAGCACGCAGGACGCGAAGAATCTCGGCCACATCGTCAGAAGCCCCTGGAGAGACGACACAGTAAGGGCTCAATGCTGTTTGCTCAGACCAAAAGTCTAAATTCGGAAGAGTGTGTTAGAACAGCTCAAGGAATACGAGGCTGATTTCACTAGACATACGATTCGTTTCATTTATATACTGCGTGCTCTTGGGCCAGAAAAGATAGTGAGGGAATTTGGCAGATAGTTGTTGACATGCTGGATGCAAATTGGACTTGTCATGTGAACTGGTGCCAGCATCTACAAGACAGTAATATGTTCTCACAAGCAAGGCGAGAAAAGCATACCGAGAATGCATAGTGAGTGCATGTGACAAACTCTGGCTCACTAAATTGGATGGCGCACATCTTGAACAGCATCATAGAGACGCAGGAACAGGACTATTGATGACATCAATCGTCCGGGTCAGCCTTAGAAACCCAAGCCACTCGGTCTAAGGTCAGGCTCGCAAATTACTGCTTCGGGTAGCCCGAGACACTTCAGCGGATCGAGCCTCGTGTGGTGGTGTCGAGTGATCTTCACTCTCAGTCCGAAAGCTGTTCCCCATTACATGCGTTCTAGCTTTGAAAGCAACAAGAAATAAGAAGAAGAAAACCTCTTTCGAGCAATGCACTTACGTGTATCAACATCCATGCCTTCTTGGTCTCCACCAGATACCATTTTCGAATCAAAATGCCATCATCTTGTCGGAACTGTCTCGGTCGAGGTCAACCATGATTTCCTGAGACAGTGGAAATTCGACGATCTAAAGGCATAGCAGAAGTTTCTCATGGCAGGATTCCCACGTGTGACGTGCCTCTATTTCCCAAAAGCAAGACATGATAGGATTCACTTTGCTTGCCGGCTACTGGCTGTGCTGTTCCTTATCGATGGTAAGTCCATCAAGACCTTGTGCCGTAGAAAGAGCTGAGCGGAATAAACTTGCTTGAAGACGTGTCCTTTAAAGATGGCTCGAGGTACAACGAGAGTCTGATGTTTCTCCATCGAGGTGGTACCTTTTCGAATCGATCCATCCTTGTGGAGTCCATCATGTATGACCTCTGGCGCGATATGTGCAATTGCGATCAGGATCTGGCTAATAACATCCTCGAGCCGATATCTCAATTTTTGAGATTCCCGACGAACAAGGAGCGCCCGTCAATCAAACATCCAAGTTGATGTCTCGTGAATCGTTGGGATGATGTGGGCAAAGAGTGATTCGTCCAACGGAGATTCAAAGCGGCTCTCACAAAAGCTCGACCAGGTTGTTCTCGGCAATCATGTGCTTCTCAACAGGCATCCCCTCAAGCGCTAGGGAGCGCGAATCTGTCCAAGACCTTGAGACCATCTACTTGCGCCTCATCACGATAATCAACGACGCCCATAGCTTTGAAGACAAGCCTCGCTTAGCGCATTCGGTTCACCATGAAGGAAGCGCGCTTTGCTCCTCTCTAGACTGTCTCGATTACTCCTGGCCACTGGCTCGGATGGAAACAAAAGATCCAGACGATAGTGATGTCTGAATTGGAAATATGGATTCCTCGAAAGTCAGCTTCCTGGCCGTCCCTGACCAGCAGCTTTTCGTGAAATCGCTGTATGTTATGTCGCGTTGGAGCAGACGATGAAAACACCGATTTCGATCTGTATACTGAGCAAGGGCAAGTGATTCGCCGCGGAGCTCCGAAGTCTCACGGCTTAGCCCACCACAAGGCAGCAACGGTCTCCGAGGACTGAGCTTTCGCTAATCGCCCGATCTGGTAGGTTTGCGAAGTTCCTGGGCAAGGGAACTCTACGGACGAGGGAATGCGGTTGCCAAATCTTTGCTTTGACTATTTCTCCTGCTCGGCCTGTGGGTTCAACTGACATACATAACGTTTCAATCATGTCTTACCAGGAGTTTACATTTGGCAATTCAGTACGTTCCCGGGATGCAGAACAATACCCAAGGCACGGCATACTTGAACCGTTATGTCATGACTCGGTGGAGATAATGATGGTTACGGTCAACGGCTATTATTTAGAACACTGGCCATTTCCGTACGACAAAGCGAGGAGAAAATTCACAGTAGCCGAGTTTCCAAGAGTGACATGCTTGTACTTTCCCAAGGCCTTGCAATCACGAATTCAGCAGGCCTGCTCTCTGCTCTCGATACTCTTTCTCATTGATGGTACGCGGAGAGAATTGCGGAAGGAGATAGTGCTAAATCGTGGCTAGATCAACTCGAATACCTGTCATTAGACGAAGGCAAAGCATACAATGACCGCTTGAAGCCTCTTTGTAGAGGTGACGTCCTGCCCAATCGCTCGGACCCTGTGGAGTGGATCATGTTTGATCTATGGGAAAGCATGCGTGCGACGGATGTAGTGCTAGCGAGTGGAATCATCAACCCGCTTTTGAGATTCATGGATGCTCAAACCTCTTAAGGAGCGCCTTCTGGTCGATGGTATAAGCCAATACCTGGAATACAGGCAAGATGATGTTGGTCAAGCGTTGGTCTCCCTGCACCATATCCTGAAGGCGTCGACACGACTGACTACTTTAGTCTGCTTGCGGCATTGACACGCTATACCATGGACCTCCACATATCGACGGAAGAGCTTGAGTCAGTAGCTGATATCGAAGACAATTGTGGTAGACATATTTCGCTCGTCAACGATATATATAGCTACGAGAAGGAAAGGCTTGCTTCGCAGTCAATCGAACAAGAAGGCGCCATACTCTGCAACGCAGTACAAGTCTTGGCTAATCAGTTGGATCTCGGCGTCGCTCCGGCGAGACATATGCTGTGAATTTTGATCCGTGAGTGGGAGTATACACATCAGGATCTTGTCAAAAGGAGGATAGCTACTCTACCAAAGTGTACAGTTGAACTGCAGGCCTACATGAACGGGCTAGAGTATCACATGAGCGGCAACGAACTCTGGAGTCGGACCACAAAACGTTACAGTCAGGCGTGAGAATGTCAAGAGCTTCTCTTCGGACCTTGGATGGGATGATGTCATACTGTCGCGTGAAGCAACAATGATTCGTACAGGTGCCTCTGCAATCCCGTTCATAATCAACCTCTCTTGCTCCATTGCGAGCGTTTTCGTACCCTACGCTCAACTCAAGATATGGCAAATATCCTTGTGCTAGCTAGTGACTTACCAATATTGAGCAAGAATTAGCTGCCACAACGAGAACACACACCAGTTCTGAGACGCCCTACTCAGCAACTTGTATTCCAACTATTAAGCACCAGACAATAACTGCTATGCTTCGGTGACGCACCGAGTATGTACGTGACGTCCTTTGACCCTGTAGTATTCGGCTATTGCTTATTTGGGCTTTGTTCGCTGTCGAGATTTACTGTTTCCGCACCAATGTAAAGACGAGCCAATAGGCGTTTTTCTTACTTGAAACGCTGCAAATAGTCGAGGCTAAGCACTCTGCATACTAACGTCAAGCGCAGGCTCTTAAAAGGGCAGAGGTTCGTATTCCTCACAGGAGTCTTCAAAAGTAGTTGTTACGAATTAAGTAATTGTCTACTTGATTTTGCTGATAGACTAACAAACAGAACATCGAATTTATGGTTCTGGGCAAGCTCTGGCCAATAATCTTGCCTCGTAGCGCCCTTCTTGCCATAGAATCGTCGTATGCCGGCTTATTATATACTTGCTCGCCAATCCATTGTGCCCGCACTGCAGGCACGCGAAGCTAAGTCTGCCAACTGCTTATATCTTCTGCAGTAGATGACTAACGAAGCTCAAGAAGTTGAACTCGATCTTAATGTGATCGCCGATTTGCAACAAAGTGCGAATAATTGTGTCTATCATCACTTCGACAAGAAGCCTAGATACAACATTCGACGATTATGTGCTGCAGATCTATAATTGAGCTTCGACTCGACGATCAACAACAATTATCATGACTAAGTAGCGATTAAGATTCAAATTCAAGCATTGCTTTCTCACGTGATTCAACAGAATTCTTTACTTGTTAAGTTGTAGCGTGATAAGACCTTTGTAGACGCAAAGCTCTTCGACTGCGTCCGTCTTATACTCTCGAAGAAATAGTGCTCGATTCTTACGATTTGGCCTAATGATTTCGTAATAATCTTGCGTCATAGAAACGAACCTAAGGCGAAGCGCTTTGAAACACTCGTCCTAAGTAAATTGTTCGCTAAGCGCACGTATTAAACGTTCGTATAACCTAGCTACCTTTTGAAAAAGCAGAATTATTAGAACGATGAATCGCGACGAAGCGTTGCAAGCTTTATAGTTTAGTACATCTGCGCAACGAACAAGCGTTTGCTTTTTTAGTCGCAAGTTTTGATCTATAGAATTAGGATTTGGAAGATATCGTGCGAAGCAGGTTTCTATGTCGCAACCAGGAAAGTGAAAAAACGATTTAGCTTGCGAAACACATCTAAAATTTTACTTTACAAATCTATTATTAACGCAATTAATAATATTGCGATGTCAAAATTCTATTGCTAATACAACTTGATATGTTCTACAATCTTTGCATAATTTTAAGACATAAACTTCAAACATGTGTTGTAGAATTAAGAGTCTAAATTTTTTTAAAATCTTGCTCAAATTGCTTTGCGACACAAAAATCTACTTGACACAATAACAACTCTAAAATTCGAAAAAGTTTTAAACGAAACAAAAGCATTTTTATAACTTGCGTTAACACACATCTATATATCTCAAAATTATGCACAAGTTGTAGAGCATATTAAGTTGTATTAGTAGTAGAATTTTGACATTGTAATACTATCAATTGCGTTAATAATAGATTTGCAAAGTGAAATTTTAAATATGTTTTATAGATCAAATTGTTTTTCACTTTCCTGACTGCGACACAGAAATCTGCTTCGCATGATAAGCCTCCAACTCAAGCGCTTCAAGCGCTGCTAGGGTTGTTTCAACACACGAACACAAGCGCGAGTATATTGGTGAAATCTTGTTGACTTCCGTATCAGTGTTGTGCGTATTAACACTTGGCGAATCTTGTCACAATCGATGTGCTGCTCCAACTAGGGTTGTTGCTCTGGCTCTCGTGGTATCAAGGGGCGCGAGCACATTGGAAGGCTGGAATGGCAATCCGGCTTCGGGCCCTTGCATATTTCCTTTGCACTGTGTATTCTTAGGTAACGTAGGACACCCGTAGCTTTCCGTGGTGAAATCACGATCACCCGCCGAACCTGTCATCTGTAAGTGGATTGAATTGCTATTGCCGCAAAGGGACCTAAGAAAACTTGTGAACTATAGGGAAGGACATGATTGGGATCCCGATGCTGGTTGCCAAGGCAAGTTCATCTTCCGAAAGGGGTCAATATGGTCAAAGTCGGACAGAGTTGTTTCCGACAATTCGATAGTATCTTCCTCGGCGAGCAACGCGTCCAAGTCACAAGTGAAATCAGGCATTTCTGTCGAAGCTATCACAGAGCTCTCACTTAGCCAAGGGAGATTGGCATCCTTGGCTTCGTTAGTCAGCGACAAAGGTCTCGGTATGATTCGGTCTTCAACATCATTGTCTGCGTCTACTATAGGTTTTTGGGGCTCCGTTATGGGTGTCGCGGTGGCAGCTGGTGAATGCCTTGATCCTCGAGGCTGAACGTACCGGCGTGCAGCATTTCTTGGATCACCGACATGGTCCGTTTGTCTTGTCCTTTTCCCGTAGCAGCTAGCTCCATATTCGCACTGTATCCTCAGAGATGAGCATCTTCGACAGCCTTGCTGCTCGCCAGAGCACTTTAACTGCACCGAAGGCGATGTTCAGCGGGATCATCATGTATTCAAATAGAGTACCTTGATACCTTTTTGGCCCGGCAATGATTGCAGGCTGCATGTAAGATACTAGTTCCCGACCGTTCTAGACGAAGAGTGTCATGACTGTTGCGTAATGTTGCAAACATTGTTATTAACTGGAATCAGTAGCACCTTGTCGAAATCTAGTTGCACGTCTGAAGGCTTGAAAGGTCGTGGGGAACGGAAAGACCATCTGCTGGGACCTCTTTCACACCGACAAGATGACAGCAAGGAGCTGGGTAAGGCATCTCCAAAGCTAGCCGCTTGATTTAGTATGTTTGCCTTGCGGCTCAATACCATAGGGATCAAGCTTGGTCATTGGTCCGGCTTTCAGCGTCTACGTGGAACAGTCGCCTCGTCGAGGTCTTTTCTCCTGCAACATGTCGATCAATTTTCAGCTATGATTGAAGTGCAGGACACTAATGCACGCCATCAGCGAGCATATTAGCGCTTTCATGTCTGTCTGCAAAGCTTAGCACACAAAAATCGACTTCTCCCTTCTCCCCCAACATATATACATCTTTATCGACTAAGACAAAAATTAAATTTGAAGCATTTGAAAGAAAGTATATATATCAAGATTGTTAACGCTTGAATTTGAGCGAATTTGCACGATAATTAATTATGCTAAAGTTGCTAGTATAACATTGTTCGATTGCTTCAAAAGCTTAAATTACTTGAACACAATAGATAGATTGCGCAACTTTATTTAATACGATTATTTAATTGCTTTTGCGAGAATTAGTTGTAGAATTATATTCTACTTTACATTAAATATCGAAGTATTATTTGCTCGTATTAAGCAAACTCGATTAAGCAATCGCAAGAATACTCGCATTCTAAATATTAAAATTTAAAGATTTTTTAATTCTCTCTATATTGTTGTTTTACGCAATGCATTATTACGAAAGTTGTCGCAATAATTATATTATTTGTAAGACTTGCTTTACGTTTTCTTTTAACGTTAAAATCGTAACAATCAAGTCGCTTTTAATAGAGATAAAGTAGAAAAAAAAATTAAACTAGTTGTTTCGAACGTTAATTGAATTATTTTAAATTAAATTACTATTTAAATTTTGAATAATAATTCAATTGACGAACATTACTTGTTCGAACAAGTTATATTTATACTTTTTAACTATATTTAACTTGATAATCTATTAATTGAATAATCGTATTAAATAAAGTTGCGCAATCTATCTAATATAGAAGCTTCAAATCTTCTTTAAACTTGTTTAAAATCAAGTGTTAACTAACTTGTTGTATAGACTTTCTTCTAGATTATTTTTTAATCTGTTTGTCTTTAAATTGAAAAAGATGTATATGTGATAAGAAGGGGAAGAAATTATCTTTTGTGTGCCAAGCTTTGCAAACACACACGAAAGCGCTAATAAGGCACGTCTATCTCAAAGGGTGCGACGAGAGGCGACCAACAGTTCTGAAAAGTAGACATAACGGCTACTGCCTCTCGGCCTCATCTATATATATTTGGTGCTTGGGCCATCGGCTAGCTCGCTTGCCTCCATTAATAGCGGCCACTGGTGACTGGAATCAAACCAAAAGGTCAACCGGAAGGGTCAATAGGACCTACGAAACCGCCTAAAACTCCCCCCTACCTAACCGGCAGGGACAAAAGGAGTGGGTGTGTGGGTCAAAAAGAAACGAATGCAATGAGGAGAAACTGCAGGCGGGCGACCATACTAAATAATATGGTGGGCGACCAAGCACTGGCCCCTTAATCTCCCTTGTCTCTGGCACTAGCCCCCGTGTCTTGCAGGGCTCTTTCAGGGCGGACACACTACCCCGTGGGCATTTCAGCATTGTGATGCTGGAATTGGAGCGAAAATTGAATGGCTCAATACCGTGTGCCAGATTGGGGTGCTCCAAATGGGCGAAGCACGTTGCCCTGCCTTATCAAGGTGAGTAGCGTGGCAGGGTTTATTCGTCGAGATTACCCTGTGGCCGATATACAGGCAACAACAGCCGCCTAGAGCTAGGCCCCGTTGAGCCCTGAAGCCGCCCAACAATGCCTAGAGCTCAGCATCCGCTGCACTTCCGGGTGACGTTCCTGATCTAGGCGAGAAACATCTAACATGCCGGATACCAAGTACAGTACCCGGACAAAAGTTTTCGCGAAAACGCGGAAATTCGCGTCACGCATTAAATTTCCCTTCCAAACCACCTACTTTCTTCAACTACCACACGATGATCCACAGTCCATTAGGTCCAATTTCTTCAAATCGCGTTCACAAACAAAAATATACCCCCTATCAAAGAGGACTAATTCATGGGGCCATTAGTGGTGGTTTGACGCCATCAAAGGTTCAACGTCTTCATGGAATCTCAAAAAGCTTCGTTCGAGACATTTGCAACGTCGTCGTTTGGCAACACCACGATCAATCTAAACCTCGTTTAGGACGTTCTAAAAAGCTTTCATTACGTGATGAACGTCATGTCATTAGAATTGTGCGTTTAGATTCAAAAATTATCTACAAAAATCTTCTTACAAAGACGAGAATCAACGTTTTCACTAAAACCATCTATCGCATACTAAAAGAGAAGAGTATTATCAATTGACTATGCAAAAAAAAATCTCTATTGACGCCTAAGGTTGCGAGCAAACGTTACGCATGGGCGTTGACTCACGAACATTGAACTTTTGACGATTGAACGAAGATTATATGGAGCGACGAATGTTTCGTCGAAAGAGACACGAGTAAACGACGTCAATGGTGCTTTCGTACGCCTTCACAAAAGTGGAATAAAGCCATGATTCAATCATAAAAAAAAGGACACGACTTTAGCATCATGGTGTGAGCTTGTTTTTGGAGTTTAGAACGCTCAAACCTCTATGCTTTAGAGCGTGACTTTGAGGCGAAGAAGCATGAATACTTCGCCAAGTCCTATCTCAACATACTCGACGATAATCTCCTTAGTGTCTATCAACCAGGTCTTATTTTCATGCAAGATAACGCCCCTATACACACAGCAAAAGCGATGGCGTTGTGGTTTCGCGAACATGGTATAAACGTCATGGAATGGCCATTCTATAGTTTAGATATGAACCCAATTGAGCATCTTTGATTCCTACTCAAAGAACACGTCTATAAAGTCAACCCCCATATAAACGACGTGGTTGGCGGTGAGGATAGAATCAAAGAGGCCTTATTTGATGCATTATATAAGGCGTGGGAGGCGTTAGATAAGGACTACTTGCATGATCTAGTGTGGAGTATGGAAAGGAGGGTTAAAGCACTTATTGCGTCCGAGGGATGGTATA
>JAABUZ0100000957.1_pt1 | contig 60360 bp, 56 predicted proteins | sample 5562091 | NCBI WGS metagenome assembly JAABUZ01 (sample SAMN12813069, study PRJNA571459) | rock metagenome | isolation source: Antarctica rocks | place: Antarctica: Victoria Land, Linnaeus Terrace sud | collected 2015-12-21 | reverse complement strand
ACCTTCGGCGGCCTGCGCATCGACGCGGCGGCGCGCGTGCTCGATGGGACAACCGCCCGATCCCGGGCCTGCAGGCCGCCGGCGAGCTGGTCGGCGGGCTCTTCTACCACAACTACCCGGGCGGCAGTGGCCTGACGGCGCCATAGCGGTCCAGGGCAACCTCTCGCTCGGGCAGATGGCGCTGGTGGTCGCCTGTCTGGCGTGGCTGCAGCCAACGCGGGTCATCAGGTCGCAGGTGCTGACCTTACGGGCGAGAGCCTACGTGGCGGTGGCGCGGCTTTCAGGGATGAGCGGGCCCGCGATCATCGTCAAGGAGATGATGCCCAACCTGCTGCCCTATCTCGGGGCACAGCTAGTCTCGGCGGCCGCAGCCGCGACGCTGGCATCGATCGGTCTGGAAGCCCTCGGGCTGGGGCCGCTGGAGTCGCCAACGCTAGGCATGACCCTGTACTGGGTGATCTCCAACAACGGTCTGATGTTGGGGTTGTGGTGGTGGTTTCATGCCGCCAGTAATGATCATCGTCATCCTCTTCCTGGGGCTCTTCAACCTGTCGGTCGGGCTGGACGAGATAGCGAACCCTCGGCTGCGACGGTCGGCATGATGCTCAGCGCGACGCCAGGCACTAGATCGCTTGCCGGCCACGTTGAGCCAGCAGCCCGGGGCAGCGGCAACGGCCGCGCCCCAGACGACTTCGCCTCTCCTCAGGTCACGCAACCCTCCTGGCGGGGCCTGGCCCACGACTTGCATGAAGGGCCACAATTGCTCATGCGGAACGTCGATCTGCGGACCAGGGCGCAAGGCCTCATCGAGTACGCTCTCATCATTGGCCTGGTCGCCGTGCTAGCGGCGGCCGGCTTAGTCATCTTCGGGCCGGTCGTGAGCCGGCTCATCTCCAGCGCCGGCCCGAGCCTCTAGCGGGCCCGCGGCGGCCGACCCCGCCAGCGCCGCCATGAACCGGTCGCGGAGCAGGACCAGGTTCTTCGAGGGTCGATGCGGCGAGTCGCCGGCCGCCACCCGCCCCACGATGAGCCAGGCGCGATCGTCCGCCATCGCCTGGCAGAACACGTCGCGGAAGTGGTCGAGGTCGGCCACGGTGGCGGCTCGCTCGAAGCCGCAGCCGCGGGCCACCGCCTCCAGGTCCACGCCAAAGGTCGTGCCCGCCGGCTGGCCGCCGGTGATCTCCCAGCCACCGTTGTCCCAGACCACGTGGACGAGGTTGGTGACGCCCGCCATACGCTCGGTGGCGAGCGAGCCCAGGTTCATGAGCAGCGCGCCGTCGCCGTCCAGCACCACCACCCGACGGTCCGGGCGGGCCAGCGCGACGCCGAGCCCGATCGACGAGGCCATGCCCATCGAATTCCACATGTGGAAGATCGTCGCTCGGTCGAACGGGACCAGGTCGAAGGTGCTGTTGCCGACGCCGCCGACGATGGGCTCGTCGCCCGCCAGCTCGGCGACGGCGCGGGTGGCGTCGAGACGGTCCATCACATCAGCGCTCGGGTTTCCAGCCGGTCAGCTGCGCCGAGAGGAGAACGCCGAACGGCTCCTCGGCGGTGAAGCACGTCTTGAGGCCGCCCGAGAGGATGACGGGCAGCTCGTCCGGGCTGCGCAGGGTCACGTGCTGCAGGCCGAGCGCCGACAGGCAGCCGGGCACGGCCCGGCCCATGGCGATCTGCGCCGGGTTGAACTCGCCAAGCTCGCCGCGCAGGCTGACGACGAGCGGGAAGGGGATGCGATAGGCGGCGGCGAGGGAGCCGAGGGCGTTCAGCGCGTTGCCCACGCCGGAGCTCTGGACCAGCATGGCGCCCCGCTGGCCGCCGAGGTACAGGCCGGTGAGAATCCCGACCGCTTCTTCCTCCCGGTGCACCCCGATAGGGCGGAAGAACGGGTCGGCCTCGGCCAGCGCCAGGAGGCGACCCATGACGGTGTCCGGCAGGAAGACGAGGTTGCGGACGGCCTCGGCGCGGAACGCGGCGAGCAGGGCGTGGGCCCAGCCGGGGGCGTTGGCGGCCTCGTGCCGACCGGAGCGTTTGGGAGCGAGGGCCATGGTGGACATGGGACAGGGCCCCATGGTGCCAGAACCGGCGGGCTCCGTGGTCCAGGGCGGGGGTAGTATTGCTCTGTCTGTCTGTCTGGACAGTCCGAGCGAGTCATCGCGGCTTGTGCCCGCTCTCCCTGAGCTTGTCGCAGGGTCATTCTGAGTTGCCGGAGGACCAGGCCGTGGGATCCGAGCGCTCGGTAGGGCTGGAGCTCTACCGCTGGATGGCCGTGTGCCGCGAGCTGGACGAGGCGCTGTGCGCCGAGAACCCGCGCTGGTTCCCCATCGAGGGTGAGGAGGCGACGGTCGTCGGCAGCTTCTACGACCTGCGCCCCGCCGACGCGGCGGCGCCGCACTACCGCGACCCCTTCGTCGTCTACCTGATGCGGGGCGCGGAGATGTGGCGGCTGGCGGCGCAGGTGCTCGGCAAGCGGAGCGGGTACAACAAGGGGCGGTCGGTGCCCTTCACCGGCCCCGTCGACAAGAACATCGTGCCCTGGGTGGCCGGCGACCTCGGCACGTCACTCGGGGTGGCGACAGGGGCGGCGCTCGCCTTCCAGGACGAGGGGTCGGATCGGGTGTGCGTGTGCACGTTCGGCGACGGCACCGCCAACCGGGGCGACTTCCACGAGAGCGTCAATCTGGCCGCCTGCTGGCGGCTGCCGATCGTGTTCGTCTGCCAGCACAACGGCTGGGCGATCTCGCAGGTCGCGGCGTCGTACCTGCCGGCGGCCATCGTCGAGCGCGCCGCCGGCTACGGGATCCCCGGCGTGGCGGTGGACGGCGCCGACGTCGAGGCCGTGCGGGCCGCCGTGGCCGAGGCCGTGGCGCGCGCCCGCGGCGGGCACGGGCCGACGCTGGTCGAGGCCCGCTGCTCGCGGCTGCGCGGCCACTGGGCGGGCGACGCCCAGACGTACCGAGCCGCGACCGCCGACCAGAGTCAGGGGGGCGACGAAGACCCGCTCGACCTGTTCGCTTATCGACTGCTGGAGCGGGGCGAGGCGAGTGGCGGCGAGCTGGCGGCGATCCACGATGCGGTGCGGGCGGAGGTTCGGGCGGCTGTCGAGCGGGCCAGGGCCGACGACGACGCCGGCGCCGCCGAGCTGGGCCTCGACGAGGTGTACGCGTGACCGAGACGGCGGCGCCCGAGGCGACCCGCCGGCTGACGTTCTCGGAAGCGCTGATCGAGGCGGTGGCTGACGAGATGCGGCGCGACGAGCGGGTCTTCTACATAGGGCAGGACGTCGGCCCGTTTGGCGGGTCGATGCAGGGGACCTCTGGGCTGCACGCGGCTTTCGGCGCCCGCCGCGTCCGCGAGGCGCCGATCTCCGAATCGGCGATGGTTGGCGCGGCGATCGGGGCGGCTCTCTTTGGCCGGCGGCCGATCGTGGAGATCAGCTTTGGCGAGTTCCTGCCGGCGGCGATGAACCAGCTGGTGAACCAGGCGCCGAACCTGCGCTACATGACGGGCGGCGTGGCGCGCGTCCCGGTGGTGGTCCGCACTCGGGTAGGCGACGGCCCGTACCGCGGCCACCCGCAGGACTACTCGGCCTGGTTCGCCCACATCCCAGGCCTGGACGTGGTCATGCCCGCGACCCCGGCCGACGCCAAGGGGCTCATGCTGGCGGCCATCCGCGCCGACTCGCCGGTGCTCTACTTCGAGGCCATGTCCCTGTCGCACGGCGCCCGCGAGCCGGTGCCCGACGGCGACGAGGCCACCACGATCGGCTGCGCCCGTCTGGCCCGGCCAGGGCGTGACGTGACTGTGGTGGCGCTCGGGTCGAGCGTCCCGCTGGCCCTGGCCGCCAGCGCCGGCCTGGCGGGCGACGGCATCGAGGCAGAGGTGATCGACCTCCGCTCGCTGGCGCCGTGGGACCGCGACGCTGTGCTCGGCTCGGTGCGGCGGACGCGCCGCCTGGTGACCGTCCACGAGGCATGGGTCACGGGCGGGTTCGGCGCGGAGGTGGCCGCCACGGTGGCCGAGTGCGTCGCGGGGCTGGCGGCGCCAGTGGCGCGGGTCGGCGCGCTGCCCGTCCCGATCCCAAGCGGCCCGCTGCGCGCCCACGCGCTGCCGAGCACGGAGGCCGTGGCGGCCGCGATCCGGCGGGTGGTTCGGGCGTAAGCCGTCAGCTCGCGACGTACGGGATGGTCTGCGGGCCCTGGGGCAGGACCGCCAGGCGCGCCCCCGGGCCAGCCGCGGCCAGCAGCCGCCCCGTCGACCCGGCCACGTCGTCGGTGGGCTCGAGCCACGCCCCCCTCAGCTGCTCCGCCGACAGACCGCCCGCCTTGACGACCACACCCGCCTTCTTCTGGATGAGCGCCTGCACCTGGACCTGCCACTGGTCGTGCGCCGCGAAGCCCGGCTCGGCCAGCTGCGCCAGGAAGGCTTCGGGGCCGTCGGCCTGGCGCAGCAGGTCCTTGTACTTGCCGTGGCTCGGCAGGCCATCCGAGCACTCGCTGGCCACCACTATGTAGCCGCCGGTCTTGACGATCTGGGCGGCGGCGCTCATGCCCTTGACCGTCTGGTACAGGTTCTGGTCCAGCGGGTAGCCGCTGTTGGTGGTGAGCACGACGTCGTAGGGCGCCGGCACGGGGGCCATGGCCGTGCTGGTGGCGAACGCGCAGCCGGCGGCGTGGCTGGCGAAGAGCTCGCCGGCGAACACGTTGGTGATGGCGTGGTCGCGGTTGAGGGTGACGTCCAGGTTGAAGGTCACCCCGGCCCGGGCGGCGATGGCGCGCACGGCGTCGTGGACCGGGTTGCCCCGGGTGATGCCCCAGATCGCCTTTGGGTGCCCAATGCGCGCGGCCGAGTGCAGCTCGATGACCGTCTCTATCGCCGCCAGCCCCGGCGCCACCATCTTCGGCCCGCCCGAGAAGCCGGCGAACAGGTGCGGCTCGATGAAGCCCGTGGTGATGCGGACGTCCTGGCGCAGAAACTCCGCCTCCACCAGGGCGGGGACGCTCGTCTCCGGGATGAGGCCCAGGTCGGCGTGCCGCGAGCGGTCGAAGGCGTCGTGCTGGACTAGGCCGCAGCGCCGCCGCAGGTCCGGGCCCAGCATCTGGTCCAGCTCGGCCTCGGTACACAGCCGATGTGTCCCGGTGGCGATGAACAGGGTGACCGCCGCCGGCCCCGCCTCGGCGATCTCGTCCAACAGGACGGGCAGGACCCGCCGCGCCGGGAAGGCGCGGGTGACGTCGCAGATGGCGATGCCCACGCGGGCGCCCGGGGGGACAAGCTCGCGCAACGGGCGCGCGTCCCGCGGCTGGCGCAGCGCGGCCCGGATCGCCGCGGCGTCATCCGCCAGCCCTGGCAGGAAGCGCGGCTCGATCACGTCGGCCGACGCTGGCAGGTCGACCGTCAGCCCGGTGCGCCCGTACGCCAGCGCCACGGGCTTCGTCGTCTGTGTCATATTCAGCTCTCAGCTCTCAGCTTGTCGTCATGCTTTCAGCTTGTCGTCATATGGTAAAGCACGGCGCCAGTGGGCACGGGTGTCCGCGAACCTCGCCCGCACGGTGCACCTACAATGGCTCGACGTATGGCCCAGATCGAACGCGTCCTGGCCCAGGAGATGCTGGACTCGCGCGGCAACCCGACGGTTGCCGTCACCGTCACGCTCGAGGACGGCGCGACCGGGTGGGCCGGCGTGCCATCGGGCGCCAGCACCGGCACCCGCGAGGCAGTCGAGCTGCGCGATGGCGACCCGCGGCGCTACGGCGGCAAGGGGGTGCTGACAGCTGTCGCGAACGTCGAGGGACCGCTCGCCAGGGTGGCGGTCGGTCGCGCCGCGTCTGACCAAACCGGTCTGGATCGCGCCCTCATCGACGCGGACGGGACGCCAGCCAAGAGCCGCCTGGGGGCCAACGCCATCCTGGGCATATCGCTGGCCGTGGCCCGCGCCGAGGCCGCCAGTCGCCGGCTGCCCCTGTACCGCTACCTCGCCGAGCTCGCCGGGCGCGAGCCAGGCCCGCTGCCCGTGCCCCTGTTGAACATCCTGAACGGGGGCAAGCACGCCGAGAGCTCGACCGACCTGCAGGAGTTCATGGTCGTGCCGCACGCCGCGCCGACCTTCGGCGAGGGCCTGCGCTGGGCAGCCGAGGTGTACCACGCGCTCGGCCGTCTCCTGCACGAGCGGGGCCTGGCCACGACGATCGGCGACGAGGGCGGCTACGCTCCCAGCCTGCCGAGCAACGAGGCCGCCCTTGACGTGATCCTGGCCGCCATCGCGCGCGCCGGCTACCGGGCGGGGGACCAGGTGGCCATAGCGCTCGACCCGGCGGCGAGCGAGTTCTACCAGGACGGCGCCTACCGGCTCGAGCGCGAACACCGCACGCTGACGAGCGAGCAGATGGTCGCTTTCTGGGCGGACTGGCTGGCGCGCTTCCCCATCGTGAGCCTGGAGGACGGCCTGGCGGAAGGGGACTGGGCTGGCTGGGAGAAGCTCCGAGCCGCTCTTGGCGACCGCCTGCAGCTTGTCGGCGACGACATCTTCGTGACCAACCCGGCGATCATCCGCGAGGGCATCCAGCGGAACGTGGCCAACTCGGTGCTGGTCAAGCTGAACCAGATCGGCACGCTGACCGAGACGATCGAGGCGGTCGAGCTGGCCCGCTCGGCGGGCTGGACGGCCATGGTCTCGCACCGCTCGGGCGAGACGCCCGACGCCTTCATCGCGGACCTGGTGGTCGGGCTGGGCAGCGGCCAGATCAAGAGCGGCGCGCCCGCCCGCGGCGAGCGCGTGGCCAAGTACAACCGCCTGCTGGAGATCGAGCGCGAGCTGGGCAGGACGGCGCGGTACGCGGGGCGGGCGGCCCTGGTGCAACGGCCCTGACAGGCGGCTACCTGGTCGAGAGGCGGGCCAGCGTCGCGCCCAGCCAGACGCCAGCCAGGCCGAGCCCGTTCGAGCCGCCCACGTACAGCAGCGCCCGAGCCCAGGCGCCATCCTCGGCCAGCAGGAGCGCGTCCCAGGCGTAGCTGCTGAAGGTGGTGTAGCCGCCCAGGAAGCCGGTGGCGAAGAAGAGGCGCCACAGCGGGCTGACCGACGCGCGGGCGCCGATGAAAGCGAGGAAGAGGCCGATGAGAAAGGCGCCGCTCACGTTGACCAGGAACGTGCCGTATGGGAAGTCGGCACCCCAGAGGTCGGCGGCCCAATTCACGAGCACGAAGCGCAAGTTGGCCCCGAGCAGGGCTCCGATTGCGACCGCGACGTAGCGCAAGGGCTCCTCCCCCAGCGTCACCCTGCCAGCATAGCTGGATAGCCGGATAGCTGGATAGCCGGATAGCCGGATAGCTGGTCAAGAATAGCCGGGCGGCGCTACGGCTACCCCGGGCCTGAGCCTTGGGCCTGAAGCCTCTAAGCCCTTAAGCCTGCGCTTGAGACAGGGCCTGCTGGACCGCGCCGCGGAACGCCATCCGGCTGTAGGTGGCGCCACTGACGCGATCCACCTGGGCGCTCTGGCGGGCGACCACCTGGGCGGGCAGCGAGGCGATGTCGCTGACGGGATACTGGGTGCTGACGCGGGTAATGTTCACCGACGCGATGCGGCCGCCCTGGACCGTGAGCGCAACCTGCCCACCGCCGCGCCGGCTCTGGCCGACCCCGGTGTAGGTGCCGTCCTTGTAGGTCGTGGCCGCGGACGGCGCGGCGGTGGGCGCCGCGGTGGCCCGGGTGGCCGGCGGCGTAGCGTGGGCGGGCGGCGGCTGGCTGGTCGCCGGCACGCTCGGCTGGGAGCCGTCGCCACCGCCGCGGCCGCGGGGCAGGAGGGGTAGGAATGGTGTCGCCGCTGGCGGCTGCGTGGCGGGCACGACCGTGGCCACCTGGGCGGTGGGGACGCTCTCCGCCAGGCCAAGGGCGGTGTCGGCCGCCTGCGTGCGCACGTAGCCGGCCGCGTAGACGGCGGCGATCGCCGAAGCGCTCAGGGCTACCAGCCCGCGGTTCATCTGACGATTCCTTGGCATACGCGTCCGGTCCAGTCCGCTCGGGACTGCCTGATGCCTGAAGGGTACGGCGCCAAGATTTGAGGCTGGTGCGCACGATGTTAAAGGCCTGTCAAACGTGGGCAAGCGTGGTTCGTCAGACCGCGGGCCGCATGGTTCGACAAGCTCACCATGAGCGGGTCTTGACAGGCTCACCATGAGCGGCCTCGAATAAAAGCTGCCAAACTCCGATCATACCCGCGGGCCGATCGACGATTGACAACGTCCGAAGGCGGCACTAGCCTATGCCGCTATCGGGATGGACCTGGTCTTTCGCGGCACGCTCGGATGGTCGGCGAAGAGGTCCCCGTATGTCCCACGAGCCGGAGGCCGGCCCACTTGGTGAGGCAGAAAAGGAGTCTTCGATGAGCGACCTCGCGCATGAGCGCAAGACCCGCCGCTGGCTGCTCAAGAGCGTAGCCGCCGTCTCGGGCGCGGCTGCCCTCGGCAGCGCCATCGTGCCGGCGAGCGCCTTCGCCCAGCCCGTGGACCCGCCGACCGGTGGGTCGGTCACGCTGAAGCTGCAGAGCTGGTTCTGGTGGGAGCCAGGCCGGCGGGACGCCTGGCGGGCGTTGATCAACAAGTTCCACAGCTCGCAGAACGACATCCGCATCCAGGAAGTCGGCTGGCCTTTCGACGACTACACGAACAAGATCATCGTCCAGCTCCAGTCGGGCAAGATCGACGGCGACATGATCCAGACGACGCCGGACCTGGTGCTGCGGCTGCTGAAGGCGGGCCAGCTGGAGCCGGTGGAGTCCGTCCTGAGCGCGAACGGCATCACTGACATCAGCAAGGCGCACGACTTCATCACCCAGAACGGCCACCTGTACGGCCTGGACACCGTGAGCGTGGCGTTCGGCCGGCTGTACAACTCGCAGCTGTTCGCCAACGCCGGCATCCAGACACCGGCGACGACCATCGACGACTGGATCGCCGAGGTCCAGCAGCTCACGAATCGCCCTGACCAGTTCGGCATCTACTCGCCGCACCTGCTGTCCGAGCCCGAAGGGTTCTGGTTCAGGCTGCAGGAGTGGGCGCTGCCGTACGACGGCAACTGGGCGACGGGCAAGACCCCGCTGGTCACGACGCCGCCGATCATCAGCGGCCTCAAGCTGTTCAAGCAGATGTACGACGTCGGCATGCCCCAGGGGACCGACGGCGCGACCGCGACGAAGATGTTCTCGGACGGCCAGATCGCCGAGCAGCTGGCGGAGTCCGCGGTCGTCAACGTCTACAAGACGAACAATCCGGACGTCTACCCCCAGCTGCGCAGCGTGCCGCCGCCGTGGCCGAGCCAGAAGTCGCTGGTGCGCATCCACCCGCTGACGATCAACGTCCAGGGCGCGCACAAGGACGCGGCCAAGGCCTTCATGACGTTCCTGTACAAGCCGGAGAACTACCGTCAGCTGCTTCAGGGAGCGCTGGACGTGATCCCGTCCTACCCGGAGGGCATCACGCCGGAGTACCTGAGCAGCCTGCCCTGGGTCACCGGCTACAACCAGGTGACGCCGATTTCGCCCACCGCGATCATGGGCGACTTCATCTACAACAACCAGGAGTTCGGCCAGATCGTCATCACCCATTTCCAGGACACGCTGGTGAACGACGTGCCGGTCGAGGACGCGATGGGCGCGGCCCAGCAAGAGCTCGAGGCGCTGGCACAACGGCTGTCGTAAACCATCGTCTCCGGCGCCAGGGCGCCAGGGCTCCGGAAAGGGCGACCCCGGTCGGCGGCGACGCGCCGGTGACTGGGGTCGCCCGCATGGGTGGCGCCGGCTGAAGCTGACGCCGAAATAGACGAGCGGGGGCGCTGAGGAAGGAACGTAGCGCGGCATGATCCAGTCTCCACCTGCCGGGGCGGCCAGGAGCACCACACTCACCAGCTCGCCGTCGGGGGCAGCCCTCCCGCGACGGACGCACGGAAAGCTGAACCTGCTCCCGTACATGCTGGCGGGGCCGATCCTGGCCTACGAGGTCGTCTTTCTCCTGTACCCGATCGCGCAGGGCATCGCCTCGAGCTTCACCAAGGTCGACCTCGGGCATCCGTCGATCTTCATCGGCTTCAGCAACTACCAGCGGATGCTGACCGACCCGGCCTTCTGGCTGGTCGTGTTCCACACGGTGCTCTACATGGCGTGCGTCATCGTCGTCGCCATCGGCGCGGGCCTCGGGGCAGCCCTGCTCTTCAACCGCCCGTTCGTCGGCCGCACGTTCGCGCGCGGCCTGCTGACGCTGCCATGGTCGTTCCCTGACGTACCTACGGTGATGGTCTTCATCTGGATCCTCAACCCCAGCTTCGGCGTGATGAACGTCTTCGCGCGGCTGTTGCCGTGGATCACCCAGAACCAGAAGTGGCTGCTCAACCAGAACCTGGCCCTGCTGTGCATCGTGGTGATCAGCGCCTGGAAGGCGTTTCCGTTCTACAGCCTGGTGATCCTGGCTGCCTTGCAGAGCGTGCCCTCGGAACGGTACGAGGCGGCGCGGGTGGACGGCGCCAACAGCATCCAGCTGTTCCGCTACATCACGCTGCCCGGAATCACGCCCACCCTGCTGCTGCTGGTGGTGCTGGCGGCCATCTTCTCGTTCAAGCAGTTCGCGCTGATCTTCCTGCTCACGGGCGGCGGGCCGGCCGGGGCCACCGAGACGCTGGTCGTGAGGATCTACAACACCGCCTTCCGCTTCTACGATTTCTCCTACAGCGCCACCCTTGGCGTCGCCGGGCTCGTCATGGCCACCACGCTGGTCATCATCTTCATGGCGGTGCAACGGCACCAGGACACGGACCTGGCCTACTGATGGCGCACGCCTCTCAGGCCGTGGCTCGCCGGCCGCGAGCGATCGTCGTGAACCGTTCCCTCCGGCGCGTGCTCTTCTACGGCACTGTGGCCCTGGTCTGCGCCATCGTGGTGTTTCCCGTGTACTGGATGCTGCTCAGCGCTATCCAGCCGGCGCGGTACAGCATGCGCTACCCGCCGCCATTCTTCCCGCAGGTGATCAGCTGGACCCCGTTCCAGCAGCTGTTCAGGGAGTACCCGATCGCCCTGTGGGTGACGAACTCGACGACCATCGCGCTGCTCTCGACGGCTCTCTGTGTATTCCTGGCCGTCTTCGGCGCCTACGCGCTGTCCTCCTTGCACTGGCGCGGCCGGTCGCTCTTCGGCCTCATCCTGTTCATCACGCAGATGCTGCCTGAGGCGCTCATCATCATCCCGATCTTCATCATCCTGCGCCAGCTGCAGCTGCTGGAGAACCTGCCGGCGGTATCGCTGATCAATACGGCCTTCGTGCTGCCGATTGCGATCTGGGTCCTCAAGGGCGTCTTCGACGCCGTGCCGCGCGAGATCCGCGAAGCCGCGCTGGTGGACGGGTGTGCCGCCCTGGAGGTGCTGTGGCGCATCGTGCTGCCGCTGTCCCTGCCGGGGCTGGTGGCGGTGGGAGTCGTGGCGTTCTTCTACGCCTGGAACGAGTACCTGTTCACGTCGATCATGCTCACGACGGACGCGGTGCGCCCGGCCTCGGTGGGCCTGGCCGGGCTGCGGACGATGATGGACACGCCGGTCGAGCGCATCCTGGCGGCGTCGCTGATGTTCTCGGCGCCGCCGGTGATCTTCTACCTGGTGATGCAGCGCTACATCGTGAGCGGCCTCACCGCGGGCGCGGTCAAGGGCTAGACGGCTGACGGCTCGTTCACGCAGAACAGCGGCGGCTCGCCCCGCAGGACCCGGATGATGCTCTCGCCCGCCATGTCGCCCGACCGCTCGGTGGCCTCCACCGTCCCACCCGCGTTGTGCGGCGTCAGGATCACGTTCGGCAGCGTCCGCAGCGGGCTCCCCGGCGACAGCGGCTCCACCTCGAACACGTCTATGCCCGCGCCAGCGATCCGCGTGTCCGCCAGCGCCCGGTACAGCGCCGGCTCGTCGACCAGTGGCCCGCGGGCGGTGTTCACCAGGTAGGCCGTGCCCTTCATGAGCCCCAGCTCCCGCTCGCCGATGAGGTGGTACGTTGGCTTCAGCAGCGGCAGGTGCAGTGTGACGAAGTCGGACTCACGGAGCAGGTCGTCGAGCGGCCGGTACTCCAGTCCGGTGGCCGCCACCAGGTCCGGGTCCTGGACGACGTCGTAGCCGAGCACCCGGCAGTCGAAGCCGCGCACCCGCCGGGCGACGCCCTTGCCGATGGCGCCGGTGCCGACGATGCCGACGGTCTTGCCGAAGAAGTCGACGCCCAGGGGGCGGGTGAACCCGCCGTCGCGGTGGACCGTCGTGTGGCCCTCCACCAGCCGCCGCGCCAGGGCCAGCATCAGCATGACCGCGTAGTCGGCCACCGTCCTGTCGTTCGAGCCGACCGACGTGCACACGGCCACCCTGCGCTCGGTCGCGGCCGCGACGTCGATCGCGTCGTAGCCCACGCCGGCGCGGGAGATGACGCGCAGCGTGCTCGTCGTCTCCAGCACGCGGCGGGTGTACTGCTCGATGTGGGCCAGCACGCCGTCAGCGCCCTCGAGCGCCTCGATGACCTGATCCTCGGAGGCGGCGGCGCCAAGCTCGGCCAGCCGCACCTCCCAGCCCAGCGCCGTGAACCTGTCGTAGACGGCCTGGCGCTTGCCAGAAGGCGATGAGATCAGGACAGTCGTCATGGGCCGCTCCGCTCGCAGGTGTGCCAGGTGTGGGCCTGGACCTGGATCAAATCCGCGCTCGGGCAAACGGGACAGGCCGCCGGGCGGATGCATGGTAGCGGCCCGGCCTATCATGGAGGCGTGGAGCAGCGCGACCTCGGGGGGACTGGTCTGAGGGTGTCGGCCCTCGGCTTCGGCTGTGGCGCCGTCGGTGGTCTGATGGTGCGCGGCGACCGGGACGAGCAGACCCGGGCCGTCGCCCGCGCGCTCGACGCCGGCATCAGCTACTTCGACACAGCGCCGTCGTACGGCAGCGGCGCGTCCGAGAAGAATGTAGGGCGCGCCCTGGCCGAGCTGGGCGCGTGGGACCGAGCGGTGGTCGGGACAAAGGTGCGCTTCGGCCCGGCAGACTTCCACGAGCCGAGAGCTGCCATCCGCCGCTCGCTCGAGGCCAGCCTCGAACGGCTCGGCCGCGACTCCGTGGACATCCTCCACGTCCACAACCCCATCGGCATCGTCGAGCGCGAGCACGACGGGGTACTCGGCCTGGCACAGGTGCTCGGCGACGTCGCCACCGGCCTGAACGAGGTGATAGCGGCCGGGCTGGTGCGCCACGCGGGCTTCACCGGCGTCGGCGACGCGGTGGCGCTGCGCGAGACCGTCATGGCCGGACCTTTCGCGACGGTCCAGAGCTACTTCAACGTCTTCAATCCGAGCGCCGGCTACACAGGCCACTCCGGCGGGCAGCAGGACTTCCAGGGCCTGATCGATACCGCCGCGCGGGTAGGAGCCGGCGTCATCGCCATCCGCGTCTTGGCCGCGGGCGCGGCCACCGGCAGCGCCGAGCGGCCGACGAACGCGGCCGACCCCGGCCCCGCCCTGGTGAGCGGGTGGCAGTACGACGGTGACCGCGAGCGCGCGCTGTCCCTGGCTCCGCTGGCGGCCCAGCTCGGGCTGGAGGGCCCGCTCGAGCTGGCGGTGCGCTTCGCGCTGGCCAAGGCTGGGGTCTCGACGGTGCTGGTGGGCTACTCGACGCTCGAGCACCTGGAGAGCGCCATCCGCTGGGCGGAGCGTGGGCCGCTGCCGGACGCTGCCGTGCGCCAGCTGGTCCAGCTAGCCTCGTAGGCAGCCCAACTAGTCGATTGTAAAGACGCCCTTCCCGGTCCGGCCGGTATCGAACAGCCGGAACGCCTCGGCGGCCTGGTCCAGCGTGAAGGTGTGGCTGAAGATCGAGCCGAGCGGGACGCGACGATCCACCACGAACCGGGCGCACTCCTCCATCAGCACCGTGCTGAACGTCCAGGAGCCGTAGATGGTCAGCTGGCGGTGAATCACGTCCGGCGACATCTCGAAGGTAGCCGTACCGCCTTCGCCGACGAAGCAGGCCCGGCCCCACACGCGGGTCGACCGCACGGCGTTCACGCGGGCCTGGGCGTTGCCTGTGCAGTCGAGCGCGGCGTCGGCGCCCTCGCCGTGGGTCAGCTCCTTGATGGCCGCGACGGGGTCGGTCGCGGCGGGGTCGATGGCCTGCTCGGCGCCGTGCTGGCGGGCCATGGCCAGGCGCTCGGCGGCCACGTCCACGGCGATCACCCGGGCGCCCATGGCGCGGCCCAGCTGGGTAGCGCTCAGGCCGACCGGGCCCTGCCCGTAGACGGCGAGGGTGTCGCGGCCGGAGACGTCCAGCCGTTTCAGCGCGGCGTACGCCGTCCCGGTGCCGCAGGCGATGGCCGCGCCCTCGGCGAAGCTCAGCTCGTCCGGCAGGGGGACGAGGGTGCTGGCCGGAGCCAGCATGAACGGCGCGCTGGCGCCATGGCCGGTCATGCCGTAGACGACGTGGCCGTTCAGGCAGAGCTGGGTGTAGCCGACACGGCAGTGCTTGCAGCGGCCGCAGCCGCGGTAGTGGTGCACCATGACCCGCGCGCCGATTGTGGCCTGGGCGGCGTCGACGCCCGGCCCGCGCTCGGCGACGACGCCGCACGGCTCGTGGCCGCGGATGACGTCGCCGCTGCCCGGGCTGGCCGGCGCGCGGTACGGCGGCAGGTCGCTGCCGCACATGCCCGAGGCCTTGATCGCCACCACCACGTCGCCGGGCCCCGGCCGTGGGTCAGGAAACTCCCGCAGCTCGGCCGTCCGCCCGCCCGGGAACACGATGCCGCGCATGAGCTATGAGCTAAGGGTACTCGCCCGGCGTGCCGCGCGAGCAGCACCCAGACCGCGACCCCGCCGGTTGGTTGGTCGGTCGGCCGGTAGATCGGTAGATCGGTAGATCGGTTAAAGCTCGACCAGGATGCCCTCTCTCACGCCAAACGAGCCCAGGGGCTCGAGCAGGGCGAGCGCCTCCGTGATCTGGGCGGCGGTGACTGTCGCGTGCAGCTCCAGCGTACGGATCGTGTCCGGGCGCAGGTAGCGGGCCAGCATGGCGAAGTCCGTGTCGCCCTGGCCGGGCGCCTGGTGGTCGCGGGCCATCCGCGTGTCGTGGATGTGCATGCCGACCATCTGATCGCCATAGCGACGCAGGTACTCCTCGTGCTCGACGAAGCCGAGGTAGTCCAGCTTGGCGCCGTGGCCGGCGTCGTGCCAGTAGCCCACGGGTAGGCCGCTGCACGCGTCCAGAACGTCGGCCACCTCGTCAAGGCTGGGAATCTCCCAGTAGCCGTCGCGCGCCTCCACCCCCAGGCGCACCGCCGTGCCGCTGGCGTACTCGCCGAGCGCCCGGATGCTCCGCAGGGCCGCGTCCAGGTGCGGCCCCTTGGCGGCCTCACGTTCGCGCAGGGCGACCTCTTTGAGGCGCAGGTGCTCGGCCGAGCCGCGGCCATACTGAGAGATGGTGTTGAGCAGCGCATTCTGGTGGGAGAACGCGCCAGTATTGCCCAGGTGGATGACGATGCCACGGGCGCCAACCTCGACGGCGGCGTCGATAGTCCGCTTGTGCTGATCGACGGCGAGCTGGCGCTCGTCCTCGCGCGTGGATGCGAGCCAGTCGCCCCACCGCCCAGGCTCGCCCCGGTCGTTGGTGGCGATCGGGCATGGGCCGTGGAGGCTGCCGATCGCCACCCCCCGCTGGCGACTCGCCTGGGCCAGCGCTGTCAGTCCAGCCGGCGTAAAGTGGGCGTACGCCTCGATGCGGCGGAAGCCGAGCTCGCGGATCGAATCGACGAGCTGGCCTGGGTCGTGGCGCGGCCCGGTCCACGAGGTAGAGAGCCCGATTGGCTGGGACGACGGCGACAAGGTGACCTCCACGGTCCGGGCTCATCTGGGATGGGTGCCACCGAGAGCCCTGGACGACGAACGCTGAACGCAGAGCTCGGAACGGGAGCTCGACCGGACTGTACTGGGGACGGCGCGGGCGGGGACAGCATTGTCCGTCCGTCCGTCCGTCCGTCCGTCCGTCGGTCCGTCCGCTTCTGGAGAGCGGTGCGGCGCTATCATCGGTTGACCTGTGACGGAGAGCCGGAGGTGGCAGTGGCGCGGAGACCTGACGGGAGCGCGGCCGAGGGGATCGGCCTGGATCTAGCAGACGAGGAGGCGGCGGCGCTGGCGGCCGGCTACGTAGTGCTGACGGCCGCGCTGGCCAGGTTTCCCGAAGCGGAGCTCAAGGACGTCGAGCCGCCGCTGCTGGCGGTACCCGCGCCCCCGGCCGCCACCGGCTGACGGCGGCCCGCCTCACTGCTCGCCTCGCTGCTCACTGCTCGCCTCACTGGAGGAAGAACTCGACCCGCTCGCCGTGGCCGTTGGCGCAGCTGGCCACGAGCCCGTGGCGCCCCGAGCGGAGCGCCGCCGCGACCTCGTCGATGACGCCCGGGCCGGGCACGCGCAGGCGCCGCGCCAGCCCGCGCGCCAAGCCGAGACCTGGCGCGGGAATGGTCACGTCAGTCCTGACCCGACCGGTACGGAGGTCGGTCACGCGCACCCGCAGGCTGGGCAGGCGGGGCGACGGCGGCGGGACGGGCTCGGAGCCGGCCGCCGGCCGGCCGGCGAGCGCGCGGATCAGCTCCGCCGCCGCCGCCGCCGTGATGGTGTGCCGCTCGACCATCTCCAGGATGCGCCGCCGCTCGTCGTCGCTGACCCCAGCGCGGCCGCCGGCCACGGGCATCAGGCCCGCCCCAGGGCGCGCAGGAGGTCGTCCGCGTCCCGGGCGGACAGCTGGCCGGCCTCCACCATGGCCAGGATGCGGTCCAGGTCGGCGTCGCCATCGCGAGCCGCCGTCGCTGCCGATGTCGCCGTCGTCGTCGCGGTCGCGGCGGGGGAGCCGTGGGCGCTGGCCGCGGGGGCGACGGGTGGCGCGGGCGTCGCACCGCCCGGCCACCGTGCCGTGGTGCCTTCCGAGACGCGGATCGACCCCATGTCAGTTGCCAGGCTCAGGATCGCCGCGGCGTTCGGGTGCGCCGGGTAGCTGTTGCGCGCCGACCCCATCGCGGTCCGCGTCTCGACCCGCACGTCGAGACCCTGGGCCAGCTCGACGCGGATCGCGCCCATGCCGGCGTGGACCCGGTGCTCGCCTGGGTCCAGGCCGGCGATCTCCAGGCGGATGGACCCCGCCTGGGCCTCGATGTCGAGAGCGCCCGCGATCGCGTGAGCCGCGATGCTGCCGGCATCTGCTGACAGACGCAGCCGACCACGCACCTCCGTGAGCTCGATGCGGCCGGCATTCGTCCTGACGGCGAGCGTCGCCCCGTCCAAACCGCGGATGGCGATACTGCCGGCGCCCGTCTCGATGCGCGCGACCAGGGCCGGCGGCACGTGGGCCAGCAGCCGGGTGTCCCAGCCGCCCCACCAGGTGAACTGGCGGAACGGCTCGACCTCGACGCGGACGGTTTCTTGTTCTTGTTCCTGCTCCTGGACACGCTCGATGCGCAGCTCGAGCTGGTCGGCGCCGCGGCCGACAGCCTCGATGCGCGGCTCCTCCCCCACCTTCACGGGAACGACGACGAGGCTGCCCAGGTCGGTACGGAGGTCGAGCGATGGCCGGTCGCCAAAGGGGAGTGGCCAGACGCGGTGGTGGTCGTCGCGAGTCATGCCTGTTTCGCCTCTCTCGTGCCCTGCTCTGGGCTGTGGGTGGTCTGCGCCAGCTTGCGCAGGCGGCTGGCGGCGTCGGCGGCGGTCAGGTGGCCCGCGGCCAGGTCGTCGAGGACGGCCTGGCGGCGCCCGGCGGCGTCGGCGTCCTCCTGGCGCACCTCGAAGCCGAGCGCCTGGACCACCTCGTTGAGGCGAGCCACGACGGTGGGGTACGACACGCCGATGTCGTCTTCGACGTCCTTGATCTTGCCGCGGCACTTGAGGAAGACCTCGACGAACTGGAGCTGCTCGCGGGTGAGGCGCTGGAGCCGGCCGAGGGTGAAGTTGCCGTCGATACTCGACCCGCAGGCGTCACAGTGGAGCCGGACGACGCGGAGCTCGTCGTTGCACACCGGACAGCGGGTCAAGGCCTGATGCGTCGGCCGCCCCACCCGATTCACCGGGTCAATCAGATCTTTGAGAATATTGAAGTCCATAGACAAAAAATAAACCCATTGAGACGATAAGTCAAGGCGTCCTCGGAAACGATGCCTGGAGTTCGCAGCCACGCTTCCGCCCCAGCCGGTACCCTCGCCCACGGGCCGGCCCGTCTATTCTGGGACAAGCTTAGCTCTTTCCCTCTCCCGCTGGGAGAGGGTGGGGGGAGGCTGGCGGTGCTACCTCGACCGTCTAAGGGGTTGCGCGGCTGGTCCCCTACTGGGTTGGCGGCTCACGCCGACGCCTCTGTTCGGGGCGCCGGGTATGCTCGCGGTTTTGAATCCCAGGACTAGCGCTGGCCGTTGGCCGCGGCGGTGCCGCCGTCGCTCACGGCGAGCGCCGACTCGGCGCGGTCGGCCGCGCTCGTCGCCGCCGTCTGCCCGACCAGGCTGTCGACGATGCCGTAGTCGCGGGCCTCCTGGGCGCTCATCCAGTAGTCCCGGTTCAGGTCGCGCGCGATGCGCTCCACTGCCTGGCCGGTGTCCGCCGCCAGCAGCTCCTGCATGCGCGCCTCGAGGCGCAGCGTCTCGCGCGCGTGGATCTCGATGTCCGCCGCGGTGCCCTGCAGGCCCGTCGAGCCCTGGTGGATCAGGATGCGCGCGTTCGGCAGGGCCGAGCGCTTGCCCTTGGCGCCGCCGGCCAGGAGCCAGGCGCCCATACTGGCGGCGATGCCCACGCACGTCGTCGCCACCTGGGGCTGGATCAGGTGCATGGTGTCGTAGATGGCCAGGCCGGCGTCCACGGAGCCGCCCGGGCTGTTGATGTACAGCTGGATGTCGCGCTCAGGGTCGTCCTGCGCCAGGAACAGGAGCTGGGCCACTATCAGGTTCGCCGCCGTGTCGTCGATGGGGGTGCCCAGGAATACGATGCGGTTCTTCAACAGCAGGGAGAAGATGTCGTAGCCGCGTTCGCCGCGGCTCGTCTGCTCCACGACCATGGGCACCGTGTAGGCGCTGGGGCGCGCCACATCCTGGGCCACGAGCTGCGCGATGGCGTCCGGCGAGAAGCGAGAAGAGGTCTGCATCGCTAGGTCTCCTGGGGACGATCTTACTGTCTGAGCAGCGGCGGAGAGCGGAGTTACCAGCGACGAGCGACGAGCTATCGGCCATCAGCTTTCAGCTTATTGCCAGGCACCCCGCTAGACCGCCCGGTACAATCCCCCGTCGGCGGAGACTGGGCCATCGCGCCGCCCGGCACGCTGGCACGCAACGCCCTTAGTTCCCACCCAGGAGAGCTTGCTTCTTGCCCTGCCGAGTCGACCCATGGATCTGACCCAGGCGATCCTGCTCGCCATTGTCCAGGGCATCACCGAGCTGTTCCCCGTGAGCAGCCTGGGCCACGCCGTCGTCCTGCCGCACCTGCTGGACTGGAATATCAACCAGGCGGCGCCGTCATTCCTCCCGTTTCTGGTGACGCTCCACGTGGGGACCGCCGTCGCCTTGCTGGTCTACTTCTGGCGCGACTGGTGGCTGCTCCTCCAGTCGCTGCTGTCGCGCTCGCCCGACCCCGCGATTCAGCAGGCGCGTCGGCTCCTGCTCCTGCTGGTCCTCGGCACCATCCCCGCCGGTGTCCTGGGTCTGGTGCTGGAGAAGCGGCTGGCCCAGCTGTTCGCCGCCTGGCAGTTCGCCGCCATCTTCTTGATCCTGAACGGCGCGGTGCTCGCGTTCACGGAGTGGCTGCGCCGCGGCAACCGCCGCCGCCAGGAGCTCACCACCCTGAAGCCGTGGCAGGCCGTCGCCATCGGCGCCAGCCAGGCGCTTGCCCTGATGCCCGGGCTGTCGCGCTCGGGGTGCTCCATGGCCGGCGGCCTGCTCGTCGGCCTCAGCCACCAGTCGGCGGCGCGCTTCTCGTTCCTGCTGGCAACCCCCATCATCTTCGCCGCCGCCGTCCTGGAGGTCCCCAAGCTCACAGGCGAACTGCGGGGCGAGCTCGGGCCAGCGCTGATCGGGGGGGTGGTCTCCGGCCTGCTGGCCTACGCCAGCACCGCCCTGCTGATGCGCTACTTCAAGCGCCAGGAGGTCAACGCCCTGCTCCCGTTCAGCGCCTACTGCATCCTGCTCGGCGCGGCCACCCTCCTGCTCGGGAGATAGCTCTGGCGCCTGGCGGCCCGCCAGGCCGCGCTGGGCAAGCGTCTAGACTCCTAGGGGGCACCATGCGCGCACTCTGGCACGGCGCCTGGTGGCGCCCCTCTTCGGCGCGCCCCGCCGGAGGATCGAGCGATGATCCCGAGAACCCCGACAACTGGTACGGCCTCGATTATGTCCACGACCGCATCAGCGCCCAGCTCCAGGAGCAGTCCCGTCTGTGGGAGGAGGCCGACGGCCGGCTGCGCCTCATCCTGGGCGTGATCAGCGTCGTCTTCGCGGCCACCCTCGGGCTCCTGCCGCGCGGCACCATCACGGTGGCCGGCGCCAGCGGGCCGGTACAGGAGCCGCTGCTGCTGCCCTCGTGGGTCGGCACCCTGGCCGTGGCCGCGCTCGGGCTGTACGCCGTGGCCGGCGTGACGGCCGCCGTCGCGTACTGGCCGCGCACCTTCTCGTGGCCACCAGCGCCGGAAGCGCTGCGCCGGTACATCACGAGCGATGAGCGCGAGCTCAAGCTGACAGTGGTCGACGCCCTGCTGGACGCCTACGCCGCGAACGGCGTCTGGCTCGGGCGCAAACTGCAGCTGTTCCGCTGGGCGTTCGTGGCGGCCACCGCGGCAACTGGACTTCTAGGCGCCGGCGTTATCATGGAAGTGCTCCAGTCGACACGCGCCTGGGGAACATGATGGACAATCGAGAGTCTGGAGGAGGTGCCACGATGACCACACGGCCGGTCCCTGCCAGGCGGCACGATCCCGCGCTGCAGAACTTCGTCTACAAGGGGAATGCCGACCCGGCGACGCGCCGCAAGGACCAGGAGCTGGTCACGCGGGTAGCTCGTCGGGTGCGCAAGGCGATCGAAGCGCCACCCAACGCCGGCGCCAGCTGACCGGCGCGCGCCGACCGCGGCTGGCTGAAATTCAGCCTGTCGCTTCGAGACCACCAGCGAGCTCAGCACGATCAGTGCTGGGGCGGCTGCGGGGCGCTCCGTTGGCCCCAGCGCACCACTCCGATGTAGTAGCTCGTCTCGAGCAGCTCACCCAGGCCGATGCAGACGCTGGCGGCCAGCAGCCACGGTATGTGCCCGAGCCAGGCCACGCCGAATCCGGCGACGGCCAAGCCGACCGCCAGGCAGCGGAAAACGACCAGGTACGCCAGGGCGGCCACGGGGCCACCCTGGCGCCAGCCGCCACCAGTGAAGCCGCCATGGAGCCCGGCAGCGATGAGACCGGCACCCACAAGCACCAGACCGGCAGCGGGGTACACCCGCCAACTGAACGTCCACACGTCATCCATGGCGAGAGGGTGGCACGTTCGCCGCGGCCAGTCGATGACCCGCGAGGTAAAGAAGTAACGAGTAAAGAGCTGCGCGTCAGCCGCGAGCCTCGGCGCGCAGAACGGCGGCGGTGTCGGCGTTGGCCGGGAAGAACGACTCGATAGCAAGCTCGGCAACGGTGATGTCCAGCGGCGTGCCGAAGGTGGCGGTGGTGCTGAAGAAGGCGAGCTCCTGCCCGCCGCGCCGGATGCGGAGCGGCACGACGACGGCGCCCGGCCCCGGCAGCTCGACCTCGGGCTCGGGGCGCTGGCACGGGTAGCGGCGCAGCTCGTCGTACAGATCAGCCAGCCGCGGGTCGGCGGTGCGGTCCACCTGGTGGCGCAGCCGGCCCAGCACGTGAGCGCGCCACTCGCCCTGGTTCACGATCCGCGGCGCCAGCCCACCGGGGTGCAGGCTCAGCCGCAGCACGTTGGTCGGGGCCACCAGCAGCGCCGGCGCCACGCCCTCGGTCAGCAGCGCGACGCTGGCATTGGCGTCGACCAGAGTCCAGTCCCGGTCCACCACCAGCGCGGGGTAGGGCTCGTGGCCGGCCAGCACCTGGTGGACCGCCGCGCGGATGGCTGCCATGGACGCCGAGGCGAGAGCCGTCTCCGAGTAGACCGGGGCGTAGCCGGCGGCCAGCAGCAGCTGGTTGCGCTCGCGCAGCGGCAGGTCGAGCTGCTCGGCGAGGTGCAGCACCATGGCGCGGCTCGGCACGGAGCGCCCGGTCTCGACGAAGCTGAGGTGCCGCGTCGACACGTCTGCCTGGAGGGCGAGGTCCAGCTGGCTCAGCCGGCGGCGCTCGCGCCACTGGCGCAGCAGCGCGCCGACCGGCCGCTGGAGCGGCTGGGCGAGAGTCACGTCACAGGGTCCTCACCAGCCCGACGCTACGGCGATGGCGGGCGCCGCGCCATTACCCCGCACGTCATCGACGCTGTGACCGGGTGGGAGGCGATCGACCAGACGGTTGCCGCGGTCCAGCGGCAGTTCGCCGGGCTCGTGTTCAGCCTGGGCGGTCCGGTCGACGCTCACCACGATCAGGCGCGCTTCACCTGGCACCTGGGCACACCTGGCGCCCTGGAGCCGACCATCGTCGGTTTCGACGTGGCAGTGACCCAGAGCGGCCGATTCCGTCAGGTGTACGGGTTCCTCGACAAGGTGCCTTCCGCCTGACCCGGCGCCCTTACGCGGGTCCTGGAGTCCGCGCCTTCCTGACGCGGGGTGGCTTTCTCAGATCGAACAGGCGCAGCAGCTCGGCATGCACGCAGGCGCCGCCGCGCGGCGCCATCGCGCAGTTGCAGCGGAGCGGATCGCGCTCGACCCAGCCACGGGCCGTGCTCACCAGGTCAGTGATGACGACCCTCTGCCGTTCGCGCACCTCGTACAGGTTCCACTGTCGACCCTCGTAGTCGACGCGCCACAGCTCCTCACCGAGCTGTTTGAACGCGATGGGGGTCCCAGTTGCACCATCCATAAATACGCTTCCTTTCGAGTGCCAGCCAGGTGCGCGCTTCTGCCGCCTGGCTGGTGGCTTGACTATAGGCCGGTTTCGGGCCGTGGGCGGGATCAAACACGAATACAACGCGGCCGACGGCTCCGTCGTGCGTGCCGAGGGCGCGGGACGAGCGGCACAGCGACCGCTCCAACTTACAATATCCGGGGCAGGTGTGGCCGACGACGCGTCCTCGCGTCGGGGCGAGACCGGGGTAGCTGTATGCACGGGAGAGGGAGCGCATGCGGACGACGCTGACACGGCGACGCTTCATCGGCACCTGGGCGGGGGTCATGGTCGCCATCGGGACGGCGTGCCAGTCCCAGGAAATACCTGTCGCACCGGCTGCGTCCGCGAAACCGGCCGCGGCGTCCACCCCGCCGCCGGCGCCGGGCGCGCCAACTCCAGCAGCAGTGGCGCCCACGACCGCCGCGGCCGGAGCGCCGGCTCAGGCGGCGCGCACTGAGACGCTCATCATGTCCGTCTCGGATACCTTCAATCAGTTCCCGGACGCCGCGCTCGTCAATCCGTTTCTCCGCGCCCAGTACCGAACCGGCTGGCACTTCATGTTCGAGCCGCTATTTTTCTACAACCCGTACTGGACCAAGGACGTGGCGTGGCCCAAGGGCCTGCCGGGGCGGGAAGCCGAGATCCCGTGGCTAGCCGAAAGCTACGAGTACAACGAAGACAACACCGAGCTGACGCTCAAGCTGCGGCCAGGTGTGACGTGGAGCGACGGACAGCCTTTCAGCTCACAGGACCTGTCCTTCACGCTGAACATGCTGAAGGACCACGCGCCAGACCTGCTCTGGTCATTCGACATGAAGACGTGGGTCAGAGAGGTGCAGACACCGGATCCTCTGACCGCGAAGATCGTCCTGACGCGGCCGAACCCGCAGTTCATGGCCAGGTACTTCGAGTGGTTTACCGACATCGGCTTCCCCATCGTTCCCGAGCACATTTTCAAGGGCCAGGACCAGAAGACCTTCGCCAATCTGGACATCGACAAAGGCTGGCCCGTCGTCACCGGGCCGTGGAAGATCACGTTTTCGAGCGCCGACCAGAAGGTGTACGAGCGGCGTGACGACTGGTGGGGTGCCAAGACGGGCTTCCGCCAGCTGCCCAGAGTCAAGCGTATCGTCATGCTGCCGCGGTTCGACGACGCGAAGAAGATCCAGCTCCTCATCGGGAACGAGGTCGACACGACCCACACGCTGATCCAGTCGGCGGTGCCGGCGCTGCTGGAGCGCAGCAAGGCGATCGTGCTCTGGACGGAGGGCAACAAGCCGCCGTACGGGATCCCCAATGGCTCGGACAACTACATCGGTTTCAACTGTTCGAAGCCACCCTTCGACGACCCGGAGATCAGGCGGGCCATCAACTTCGCCATCGACCGCAAGCAGATCGACGACGTGGTGTATCACGGCTCCATCGAGTTCGCCGAGCTGCCATTCGCGCCGTTGCCCAGCCTGAAGCGGTACGCCGACGCGTGCGCCGACCTGCTGAAGAAGTACCCCACCGCCACTCCCGATCCGGCCAAATCGGCGCAGATCCTCGAGGCGAAAGGCTGGCAGAAGGATAGCGAGGGGCTCTGGGCCAAGGACGGCCAACGGTTCCCGATGGTGATGACCATCCCCACCGGCTTCTTCCAGGACATCGTGCCCGTGATCGTGGCGCAGCTACGGAAGGCGGGCTTCGACGCCTCATTCAAGGCGCCGACCAACTACAGCGACCTCCAGCTCCAGGGCGACGTGGACGCTTTCATGGCGTTCGACTCAGCTGTGTACTCCGACCCGTGGGTCTCCCTGGACCAGTACCACAGCCGGTACACCGCCCCGACCGGGCAGACAGCCGTCCAGCCATTTCGCTGGCAGAACCCCGCCTTCGACAAGATCGTCGAGGAGATGGGCGTCACGCGCTCGACCGATCCCAAGTTCATGGAGCTGTTCCTGCAGGCGGTCGAGATCTGGCTGCAGAACCTGCCGATACTGCCGATGATGCGAGCCTACAACTACATTCCGTACAACACCACCTACTGGCACGGCTGGCCGAATGAGAAGAACCCGTACGTCGGCGGCTCGAGCTGGCACCGCGGCGCGACGACGATCCTGGTCCATGCCCTGGAGCCGGCGTAGCGAGCAGCCGCGGAGTGCCGCGGCTCGTGCAGACTCCGCGCCCTGAAGGAGGCTGGTGGCCATGCGCCTCGACTACTTGGTCCGCCGGCTGATCCAGTTCGGCATCGTGCTCTGGGGAGCGGCGACGCTCAATTTTCTGGTGCCGCGGCTGGCTCCGGGGAATCCGGTCCGGGACCGGCTGCTGACCGCCATGCAGCAGCCGGGACCGATGCAGCAGGGCATCGAGGAGATGGTGCGCTCGTACAACGTCCAGTTCGGGCTCGACCAGCCTCTGTACGTCCAATATTTCAAATACATGGGCTCCGCCCTGCGCCTGGACTTCGGCTACTCCATAGGCCAGTACCCGACCAAGGTGCTGCCACTCATCATGGCCGCCTTACCGTGGACGATCGGCATGTTGACAGTGGCGACCCTGCTGTCGTTTGCCGTCGGCTCGCTGCTCGGCGCCTTGCTCGCCTGGCCGCGGGCGCCGCGCGCTCTGCGCTACGTGGTGCCGTGCCTGATGGCCCTGTCGGCCATCCCGTACTACCTCCTGGGGCTGGTCCTGGTGTACCTGTTTGCCCTGACGATCCCCGTCTTCCCGCTGTCCGGCGGCTACACGATCGGTGCGACGCCGCAGCTTAGCCCGGCCTTTCTTGCCGACGTGGCGCGCCATGCGCTGCTGCCGAGCCTGTCGATCATCCTCGCCGCCATCGGCGGCTGGGCGCTCAGCATGCGCGCCATGACTGTCACGACCGAGGGCGAGGACTACATGGGCTTCGCCGAAGCCAAGGGGCTCAAGCCGCGGCGCATCTTCTTCCACTACGCCGTGCGCAACGCCATCCTGCCTCAGGTAACCGCGCTCGCCATCCTTCTGGGCCACGTCGTCTCGGGCTCGGTCGTCGTTGAGATCGTCTTCGGCTACCCCGGCATCGGCTCGTTGCTCTTCCAGGCGATCGCCGCCTCGGACTACTTCCTGATCTACGGAGTGGTGTTCATCACCGTCCTGGCCATTGGCCTGGCAACGCTGCTGATCGACCTCGCCTACCCACTCCTCGACCCACGCATCACCTACCGGAGAGCTTGACACAGACATGAGCGCCACCGTCACCGAGCTCGCCCCTCCGCGCGAGCAGCAGGCTCACCGCGACCGCTCGCGCCTGGCCTCTGTCCTGGCGTACTTCCGCCGCAATCCGCAGCTGGTCATGGGCATCGGCCTAGTCGGTGGCCTACTCCTCGTCGGCCCTGTCGGCCGGCTGGTGGTCGACGTGCGCCAGGCGCAGCCGCTCTCGGGCCTGCCGGGCCTGGCGCCGAGCCTGGCCAACCCGTTGGGCACTGACGACCAGGGGCGCGACCTGTTCGCGGTCATGGTTGCCGGGCTGCCGCTGACGCTCGAGGTAGGGTTCCTGGCAGGGGCGATCGGCCTCATGATCGGCGTGATCCTCGGCTTCACCGCCGGCTTTCTCGGCGGGTGGGTCGACGCCGTGGTTCGCATGGTGGTGGACACCTTGCTGACGGTGCCGGCGCTGCTCGTGCTGATTATTATCGCCGCGTCGATCAGAGGCGTTATCTCGGTGACCATCATGGCCGTGGTGATCGCCTCGCTGGCGTGGATGCACCCGGCGCGAACCATCCGGGCGCAGGTGCTGACGCTCCGCGAGCGGGGCTACGTCCAGCTGGCCCGTCTCTCCGGCATGAACACCCTGTCGCTGATCGGTCGCGAGATCGTGCCGAACCTGCTGCCCTATCTCGCGGCGGCGTTCGTCGGCGCGGTGGCGTCGGCGGTCCTGGCGTCGATCGGGCTCGAGGCTCTGGGACTGGGTCCGCAGAACGAGCCGACTGTCGGGATGACGATCTACTGGGCGCTTCTGTTCAATGCCCTGCTGCGCGGGATGTGGTGGTGGTGGCTGCCGCCCATCGTGGTGGTGGTGGTGCTGTTCTTCGGGCTGCTGCTGCTGTCGGCAGGTCTCGACGAGATCGCCAACCCGCGCCGCCGCCGGCGTGCCTGAGGGTCGAGCAGGCGCCGTAGACGTAGCGCGTCGCGGCTCCGCCCAGGCGTGGCGCACCGATCACGTGGTCTCTTTCTCGGCTTCCTCGGCCAGGGCCGCGGCTGGCCGCACGTGGCCGGTACGGCGGCCGGCCCAGTTGTGGATGGGCACGGCTGGCCCGTACCCACTCAGCGGCCCGCCGAGATCGTGCGCCGCCAGCCAGCCAAGACGACGAGCTGCCATAGCGGCCGCCACCGGTCGGGCTCGCTGGGCCCCATCCCCGTCGAGAATCTTCAGCGCCAGGCCCCGCCCGTCCGGGTGGCCGATACAGAAGTAACCCTCCGCGCCGCCCTTGGCGACCAGCCCCTTGCCAAGCCGCATAAGGTCAGTATCCACACGATTCCTGGTTCCGCCCACCAGCTCGGGGTGGGCGCGCATGGCCTCGGCAATGGTGCGCAGGCCGGCGGCCCAGCGCGTCGACGCCTGGTCTGGCTGGCCCAGGAGAGCAAAGCCCCGCGCCATCTTGTCGAGCGCGACGGCGTAGGCGGGTGCGCTGCACCCGTCGACGCCCACGGGAAGGTCCGCGGGATCGAGCTGCAGAACGTCGACGAGACACTCGCGGACGGCGCGCTGGGCCGGGTGGTCGGGCTCGACGTAGCCATCCAGCGGCGCGCCGAGCAGGCGGGTCAGGGCGAGCATCCCGGCGTGCTTACCGGAACAGTTGTTGTGCAGCGCTGTCGGGGCCTGGCCGGCGCCGGCCAGGCGCTCCGCGGACTGGACGTCGCCAGGCGCTTGGACGCCGCAGACCAGGGCACTGGGTGGGGCGTCCACTTTGCCCAGCACGCTCGACACCGTCGCCACGTGGATCGGTTCACCGCTATGGCTCGCGGCCATGACGGCAACCTCGGCCGCCGTGAACCCGAAGCGCGCGATGCCGCCGCGAGCCACGAGGGTGAGCAGCTGGAAGGGCTTGAGCGATGAACGGGGAAAAGTCCGCAGCCGCGGATTCCCGACGGACCAGCTGACAACACCCGCGGCATCGACCACCGCGATGGAGCCGATGTGGACGCTTTCGACCATCCCGCCGCGGGTCGTCTCGACCAGGGGGATCTCTGAAACGCTCTGCACCAGGGCACGGTAGCACGAGCCTAAGCGCGTAGCGCGAATAAAGGAAAGAACCTAAGCAGGTGGAGCTCAGTGATCAGAAACAAGCAAGACTTATAATCGCCTGCTTAGGTCTCGGGAGATGGACGTGGCTGGGCCTCCAGAACGATCCATTGACGCCACATTGGATAGGGCATGAGTCCTTTGGCCTGCGAGATACTCAGCGGCACGATGGTGAGAAGCAGCGCGGCCGTGGCATCAACAATGGACGGGTTCCTGGAGCAGATGTGGTCAGCGGTGGGCGGTACCGCGGACGGGACGCCAGGCGTTCTCTGGGTCGGCGCCGGAGCGCTGCCGTCGCTCTATCCGGTCACCGAGCTTGCCGCCGGGAGCGTCGGCGTCGCGGCGGCGGCCGTGGCCGAGCTTGTGGCGACCTGGACGGACGGCGAGGCGCCCGTCCAGGTGGACCGGCGCCTCGCGTCGTTCTGGTTCCGCTCGTCCATCCGCCCAGAGGGTTGGCAGCTACCGCCCCCCTGGGATGCTCTCGCCGGCGACTACCGCGCCGCGGACGGCTGGATCCGCCTGCACACCAACGCGCCCCATCACCGTGCCGCGGCGCTGGCGGCGCTGGCGGCGCCGCCTGAGCGCGACGCCGTGGCCCGAGCCGTTGCTGGCTGGCGCGTCGACGCCCTGGAGCAGGCAGTGGTGGCGCAGGGCGGCTGCGCGGCGGCGCTGCGGACGACGGCTGAGTGGCTCGCGCACCCGCAGGGCCGGTCGGTGGCCCTCGAGCCGCTGGTCCACCACCGCCGGCACCCGGGCCTGGCAAAGCCGCGCCGGCCGGGGAACCCCTCCCGCCCGCTCGCCGGAGTGCGGGTGCTGGACCTGACGCGCGTGCTCGCGGGGCCCGTCGCCACGCGGTTCCTGGCTGGCTTCGGCGCCGAGGTGCTTCGTATCGACCCGCCCGGCTGGGACGAGCCGGGCGTCATTCCGGAGATGACGCTGGGGAAGCGGTGCGCGCGCCTCGACCTGCGCCAATCGGGGGATCGTGAGCGACTCGCGCGGCTGATCCAGCAATGCGACGTCCTGGTGCACGGCTACCGGGCGGACGCTCTCGAGCGCCTGGGCCTCGGGGCGCAGCAGCGGGCGCAGCTGAATCCGGGGCTGGTGGACGTCTCGCTGAATGCGTATGGCTGGACCGGTCCGTGGCGCAACCGACGTGGCTTCGACAGCCTGGTGCAGATGTCGAGCGGCATTGCCGCCGTGGGCGAGCAAGGCACCGGCCCTTCTGCGCCGGCGCCGGTGCCGCTGCCGGTCCAGGCGCTCGACCATGCGACCGGGTACCTGCTGGCGGCGGCGGCGGTCCGCGGCCTGGCGGCGCGCTGGCTGACCGGCGCCGGCTGCGAGGCGCGGGCGTCGCTGGCGCGCACGGCCAGCATGCTGCTCGCGGTTCGACGGGCTCACCATGAGCGACCGGTGCGGGAGCCCGGGGAACCGTTGGCGGCCGAGACCGCCGACGACCTCGCGGATGGCGTGGAGCTGACAGCCTGGGGCCCTGCCCGCCGCCTCCGGCCACCTGCCGAGATCGACGGCATCCCGATGCGGTGGGATACGCCTGCCCAGCCACTCGGGACGTCGGACGCCGCGTGGCAAACCGCCACGGCGGGCTAACCAGCCGCGCGCTTTTCAAGCGCCGGGTCAAGCGACTCGGCAACGCGGCCCAGGCGAGAGTTCCCGAAGCTGACGGCTGTCGGCTGACGGCTGACAGCTAAGAAAGCGAACCGTTGCGGCCCGTCGGGCGTATCCTCGCTGTGGGTGCCTCCGCGGGCGCGGCGCTGCTCGTGCTGCTGTCGCTCCTGCTCACGCTGCGGTCGGCCGTCTGCCTGATGGCGACGCTCTACGTCTGGGAGGAGCGGCGCGCGTCCGCCGGCGGCCGCATACCGAGGCCTTTCGCGACGCCACTCCAGCGATTCACCCTGGTGCTGACCGCCGACCATGACGCGGCGGCAGTCGAGGCCGCGCTGCACCGCATGGTGGCCCTGCGCTACCCGCGCGAGCTGGTCCAGCTGCTGGTGGTCGTCGCGGCCGCCGACGCCGGCACGATCGCCATCGCCCGGGAGACTCTCGCTGCCCTGGCGCGCCAGGGCAGCCGCAACCTCCGCCTGCTCATCGTCGGCGACCCACCGTTCACCAGGCCGCACGGGCTCAACGTCGGCCTGCGTGCCGCCACAGGCGACATCGTCGGCGTCTTCGACTGCGGCGACGAGCTTCATCCTGACATTCTCAACGTCGTCAACTCAGTGGTCGCCCGCGAGGGCGCCGCCAGAACGCCGGTCCTCCACTGCGGGTCGCTGCCCACGCGCGGCACCGACCCGTGGTTCTCCCTGCCGACCGTGGTGGAGGGCTCCTTCTGGTCCTGGAGCCGCAGGCACCAGCAGGCAGCTGTCGGCGTCGTGCCGCTGGGTGGCGGCACGGTGTTCATCCAGCGTGACCTACTGCGGCGGATCGGCGGTTGGGACGAGCGCTGCTCCGCCGAAGACGCCGACCTGGCCCTCCGCTTGACCGCCGAGCGCGTGCCGGTCCGGGTGCTGGCGGACGCGGAGCACGCGACGCGCCGGCCAGTTCCGGCCACGGTGGCGCAGCTCATGCGCCAGCGCACGGGCCAGGACCAGGGCTGGCTGCGCCTTGTCGCCACGGGCGCCTGGCAACGGCTGCCCTCGTGGCCGCAGCGCCTGGTGGCGCTGGGCGCGCTCGTGTCGCCGCTCGTGCTGCCGCTGGCGCTGCTGTACGTGGCTGTCGGCCTGTGGCTGATGCTCAGCGCGAGCATGAACGTAAGCGTGGGTGGCGGGCCACCGGTGGCCGTGGTCATGGTGGGCAGCCTGCCGCTCTACGCCGCCCTGGTACAGCTGCTGGTTCAGATCGTTGGCCTGCGCGAGCTCGCCCGAGTCACCGGCCTGCCAGCCGGCCCCGCGCACGTCGTCAGGCTGGTCGCCGCTTCGCTGCCGTACCAGGGGCTGCTCGCGCTCGCGGCAGGGCGGGCGACCTGGCGCGCCCTGCGGGACAGGACTGTCTGGCGGCCCACCAGCCAGCGGCAGGCGCCCGGCGCCGCTGCCGGGTGTGCGGCAGCCCGTGGTGGCCACCGGCGGCCGCGGCTCGCCGTCGGCGTCCTGGCCGCGCGCTCGCCCGTGCCGCGGGCTGAGACGGCGCTGCTCCTGCTGCTGCTGACGGTCGCGCTACTGGCGCACGGCGTCAACCTGTTCGACTCCGTCGCCGCCAGGGACGACGAGGGCATCTACACCGCTCGCGCCTGGGCGGTGCTGCGGGAACACCGCCTGGCCCCGGCCACGGGCGGGTACGACCACGCGCCGGCTGGCTGGCTGCTGCTCGCGGGCTGGATGGCGGCCACGAGTGGTCCGCTGGCCTTCGGCGGCGCGCTGGACAGTGGGCGGGCGTGCATGCTGGCGCTGCACCTGGGGACGGTCATCCTGCTGTACCGGGTGGCGCGCAAGCTGGGCTGCGGGCCGGTGGCGGCCGCCCTGGCGTGCCTGCTGTTCTCCCTGTCGCCGCTGGCGGCCTTCTACCAACGCCTGGTGCTGCTGGACAACGTCATGCTGTTCTGGGCGCTGCTGAGCCTCGACCTTGTCCTCGACAGCCGGCGTCGGCTCAGTCGGCTGGCCCTGGGGGGCGCCTGCTTCGGGCTGGCCTGCTTGAGCAAAGAGACGGCGAGCGTGCTGACGCCGGCGCTGCTGCTCATCGTGTGGCAGCAACGGCGGGGACAGCAGGAGCGTGTCGCTCTCGCGAGCTGGCTAGCGCCGCTCCTGGTGGTGCTCAGCTGGTACCCGCTCTACGCGGCGCTCGAAGGGCAGCTGCTGCCGGCGGGCCAATGGGTGCTGCCGCTGATGCGCGGTTGGGCTGCCGACGGCGCGTCGGCGGCGGCCGCGGCGCCGCGGTGGTCGCAGCTGCTCGGCCTTGGCGGCCTTGTCGATGGGGACAACGGGCTGTGGCAGCTGGTGCAGTGGGATTGGTCGGCGCGGGACCCGATCCTGGTCGTCGGCGGGGTGCTCGCGACCGTGGTCAACCTGGCCCGCGGCGGCGCGCTGCGCCCGGTGCGCGACCCGCGCGCGCTCGTGGCAGGCTTCCTGGCGCTCCTGCCGCTGCTCTACCTGGGCCGCGCCGGGGCCGTCCGCGACTTCCACGTTCTGGCAGCGCTGCCCTTCCTGTGTCTGAGCCTGGCGGTTGCGCTCGCGCCGCTGCTGGCGCGCCTCCGCGGCACGTGGGCCGCGGCCGTCGCGGCCGTGGTAGTCAGCGCGCTCGCCGCGGGCTACTGGGAGGCGGGCACGCTTCAGCCGCTGTACGCGCAGCGCCCGGGCGCCGCTGCCCGGGCGGCAACCGCCTGGATCAAGCAGAACCTCCCGCCCGAGAGCCGCATCCTCACGCCGGGCTACCTCTGGACGGACCTCCACGAGCCGAGCGCGGACGGGCCCAGCTTCCCCCGCGCCGACACGGGCTGGACCGCCGCTAGCGACGCCGCCGTGCCCGCCGGCGCCGCCCCCGACGACTGGCACGCCGCGGACTACGTCGTCGTGGCGCCGCGGGTGGAGTCGCACCTGACCATGGCTGTGAACAAGCCACAGGTCGGCGGCGCCCACCTGGTCAGACGGTGGCAACAGGATGGCGCGGCGCTCGAGCTGTGGCGGGTTGGCGGATCAGGCGCTACCGCGAGTGCGCTGCCGGCCCGCAGCGCCGGGTACATGGTGCGCCGCTTCGAGCGCGCGGGCGCATACGTCGCGGCGGACGGCTCCGTGTCAGCCGAGGGCCAGGCCGACGCGCTGTTGCGCGACGTCTGGTCCAACGACCGCGCCGACTTCGACAGCACCTGGGGGTGGACCGCCGCGCACATGCTGCGCGCCGACGGTCTGCCGGCCTGGCTCTGGCGGAGCGGCGCCATCGTTGACCCCCACTCTGCCTCGGACGCCGACGTCGACCTGGCGCTGGCTCTGCTCATGGCCGGCCGCCGCTGGCACGAGCCAGCCTGGGTGCAGGCCGGAACACGGCTCGTCGAGGCGATCTGGCAAGGCGAGGTGGTGCTGGTGGCCGGAGCGCCGGTGGTCGCGGCGGGCGAGTGGGCGGCGGACGCGCCCACGGCGCTCGTCCCCGTCAACCCGAGCTACTTCGCCCCGTACGCCTACCGCGTCTTTCAGGAGGTCGACCCCGGGCACGATTGGTCGGCCGTGATCGACGCGGGCTACCGGACGCTCTTCGCTCTGTCGCAGGCGCCCCTTGGTGGGGGACAGTCGGCCCTTGTGCCGCCCGACTGGGTGGGGCTGGACCGCGGCACTGGGGAACCTGCTCCTCTGCCCGTGGTCGGCAAGAGGGACCTGACCGTGTACGGCTATGACGCCCCGCGCACCTTCTGGCGTGTGGCGCTCGATCTCCGCTGGACTGGCGACCCGCGGGCCGCCGCGTATCTCCGCCAGGCGGACCTTCTGCGTCGCGAGGTGAGCCTCCGGGGCGCGCCTGGCGCCTGCTACACCCACGCGGGCGCGCTCGTGGACGACCGCCCCAGCATGGTCGGCACCGCGGGGGCTCTGGCGGTGCTGCTGACGCTCGACCCCGAGGCGGCCGACGCGCTCTATACTGCGCAGGTGCTGGGCAGCGCGGAGGGCGCCGCGTGGGCTGACCGCGCCGACCTGTACGATCAATCGTGGGGATGGTTCGCGGCGGCACTCTACGCCGACGCCCTCCCCGATCTCTGGCACGCCGCGTGATGCTACGTCGAGCCATAGGCCTGCATCCTGCGGATGGATCTGTCGGGCGGGACCGTGCAGCACACCGAGAACACCGGGGACATCGACGGCGCTCTCATGCGGGCGATAGCGGCGGGGGATCAGGCAGCCCTCGTGGAGCTGTATGACCGCCACGCATCAGCCGTCTACGGCATGGCCATGTCCCTCCTGCGCGATCCCGCGCTCGCCCAGGACGTGAGTCAGGAGGTGTTCGTGCGGGTGTGGATACGCGCCGGCACGTTCGACGCTGGACGCGGCAGCACACTAGCGTGGCTCCTGTCGGTAACGCGCAACCTGGCGCTGGACGAGCTGCGCCGCCAGCGACGCGGGCTCGAACGCGTCGAGCGGCTGGCGCGCGAGGCCGGCCTGTCGGTCGCGAGCCAGGTGGAGGCGCTGCTGCACCGGGGGTGGCAGTCCGAGCGCGTCCTGGACTCCCTGTCCGACCTGTCGGCGCTCCAGCGCGAGACCGTCGATCTGGTGTACTTCCAGGGGTACACGCTCGTCGAGGTGGCCGAGCGGCTCGGGGTCGCCGTGGGAACCGTCAAGTCGCGCCTGCACTCCGCGCTGGTGGCGCTGCGAGCCTCGCTCGACCAGGACACCAGCATCGCGGGCAGGGTACCGTGCTGAGGAGCCACTGATGGCGGCGGACGACCCCGGGCCAAGGGCCGAGCCGAGCCCGCCGACCTCGTGCGACGGGGTCGGCCAGGAGGAGATGGCCTACGTCTGGGGAGCGCTCGAGGCCGGTGCCCGCGCGCGGATCGACAGCCACCGGGCCGAGTGCCGCGCCTGCGACGCGCGGCTGGCGGCCGCCGAGCGCGTGATAGCCCACGTCGACCAGGCGCTGCCGCGCGTGGCGCCGCCTCCAGAGCTGCGCGCCCGACTGCTCCGCGAGATCGGGCGCCTGGAGCAGCCGTCAGCGCCCACCGCGGCGTCTGCCACTCCGGTACCGGTACCGGTACCGCCCCGTCGGGGGGCCGCTCCTCCGCCAGCGCATCCCGCCACGGCGCGCCCGTCGCTGGACGGGACACGTCCCCGACTCGCGCGGCGGACGGCCGGCTCGCCCCGCTGGGTGCGCCGCCCACACCGCGTCCCGCACTTCGTCGCCGGTGTGGCGACGGGACTGGCCGGTGCCGCTTGTGCGCTGGCGTTCGCGTGGCTGCTGATAGTGCGCTCCGACCTGTCCGGGCTGCTGCTGCCGAGCCAGTCCGAGCTCGCCGGGACCGATCCGACCAGCAACTTCCCGGTCAACCTGTCAGACGTCGCGCGGCCGGCCGCCCACACGCTCCTCGACCTTCGGCCGCCGGCCGGCTCGGCTCGCGGCGTGCTCATGGTCGACCCGGATGGCACGGGCGGCGTTCTGCTCGTGCGCGATCCTGGCGCGGCCCCGGGCGCGCGGTACGAGGTCTGGCTGACACGAGGGGCAGACCGCGTGCAGGTCGGCGCGTTGACGCTGGACGCGCGCGGCGTTGGCTCGTACCTGCTGCCGGACCCCTTGCCTCTGCCCCACCCGCAGCGCATCGAGGTAGACCCGACTGGTGAGGGCTCCCCGTTGTCAGCGGACTTCTGACCCAACGGTGGCGGCGCGCAGCCGGTCGCGCTGCAGAGTCGCGTAGCGGGCCGCCGCGTCGCCCAGCGACGGCTCCTGGTCAGCTGGGCCAATCGCCTCGACCGCGGCGACGACGGCGCCGACACGAAACAGGTGGCTGATGCTGACCGATGGCGGCGAGCCTGAGTCGCCCTGGCTCACGCGGCGACCGCGCCACGAGGCGCCGTCCGTCCCGAGGGCAGCGTACGGCTCGAAGGCTACCCCACCCGCCGCGGCTTCCTGGCGCAGCTGCTCGACGCCGGCGTCGGCCAGCGCGGCGCTCTGGGCGGCGAACAGGGAGAAGCCAGCGCGGCGATCGACGCCGTTAGTCTGGTTCGCATACTCCACCTCGTACACCGCCAGCTCGGCGGTCGAGCCTTCGGTCGACTGCCTGGTGGTCGTCCACGCCTCGCCAAGGTCGGCCGCCTGCACCGCCCATGCTTGCGGATCAGCCAGCCCCGTCGGGGAGGCGCTGGCTGGGACGGAGGTCTGGGGGACGCCGGGCGTGAGCAGCGCCAGCGTACCCGGCCGCAGGGTGCTGAAAGGCGAGCTCTCGCCGCGGCCCGCCGGAGCGAGCAGCGCACGAGCGAGGCCCACGCCGGCCACCGCCAGCAGGGCCGCGAGGAGCAGAGCCACGAAAGGCCGCGCGGACGGGAGGCCGCGCCGGCTTTGTTCGCGTCCACGTCCGCGTCCACGATCACGCGGGGGGACGCTCGCTGGCGGGACAGGCGCTGCCGCGGGCCTCTCCGGAGCGGGGGCCTGCCTGGCAACCGGCGGCGGTTCACGGACGGTGCCGCTCTGGACGGCCGCGGCCAGCGCAGCCAGCAGCTCCGCCCCGCTGGCGAAACGGTCCTCCGGCTCCTTGGCCAGAGCGCGCAGCAGCACAGCCTCGACCGCCGGCGAGAGACGCGGGTTGAGCCCGCGCGGGGGTGGCAGCGGATCCTGGACGTGCTGAAGCGCCACCGCCAGCGGCGTCCCGCCGCGGTACGGCACCCGGCCGGTCAGCGCTTCGAAGAGCACCACGGCGAAGGCGTACAGGTCGGCTCGGCCGTCGACCGGACGATCGAGCACCTGCTCCGGCGCCATGTAGGCCGGGGTGCCCAGCGTGGCCCCCGTCTGGGTGAGGCCGAGCTCGACGTCCTCGCCCTGCGCCAGGGTGGCAATGCCAAAGTCCGTGATGAAGACGCGGTATCCGGCGGGGAAGTCGTCGGTTGGCTCGAGCAGGAGGTTGTCAGGCTTCAGGTCGCGGTGGATCACGCCGAGCCGGTGAGCGTAGTCCAGCGCTGGCAGCGCCTGCTGCGCCAGCTCGAGCGCCTCCCGCACCGCCCAGCCGGGTCGACTGGGCCCCTCCGCCCGCAAGCGCTCCTTGAGCGAGCCGCCGCGAACCAGGCGCATCACCAGATACAGCAGCCCGCTCTCCTCGCCGAACCCGTACACCGGGAGGATGTGCGGGTGCTCCAGTCGGGCTGCGATCCGCGCCTCGCGGTAGAAGCGCCCTATCAGGCCCGCCTCCTGGCTCAGGTGTGGCCAGAGCACCTTGATGGCCACCCGCCGCTGAAGCGCCGCCTGGTCGGCCTCGTACACGGCGCCCATGCTGCCCGCGCCGAGCTGGGCGACAAGACGATAGTCGCCGCGGCCAAGCGTCCGCCCAATGAGCTGCTCCATGGCCTACCGCTGCCCACCCCAGGCAGCGCCACGCAGCGACACGGCCGACTCGGGCGCGGGCGCGGGCAAAGCCGCCGGCCTAGCTCGGGAGAGTAAATTCAAGCTCGACGAAGCCCGCCCGGATGACATCGCCATCCGCCAGCCGTGCCGTGCGCACGGGCCGCCCGTTGACGAATGTGCCGTTGTTGGACCCGAGATCCTCCAGCACGTAGCCCTGGTCCTCCCAGCGGACCTGGAAGTGCCGCCGCGACACGGTCCGGTCGCGCAGCTGCACGTCGGTGGAGGGACTCCGGCCGGCAACGACGACGCGTCCGTCCAGCTCGTACTCCCGGTCGCGGCTCGACCCCCGACGCTCGCGCAGCAGGCCGCGCCTCCGCTCCGGCGCATCTGGCGCCAGCGGGAGGGGGAGTGCGTCGAGGTCCGGGCCGCCGACGAAATCCAGCATCGCGCCGATGCGGTTGGTCAGGAACGGGTGGGACGAGCCGAGCTGGCTGACGAATCCTTCGACGCGGCCAACCCCGGTGCGCAAGGCCGCCGCCTGCTGAGCCAGGTCGTTCAGGTTGACGTGCTGGTACAGCGTCGGTCCCACGCTGATCTTGAGCTGCGCCGAGATAGCCTTGCTCAGGCGCCCGCAGGCGATGATCCCGGCGCGGTCGGCGCTCATCTCTTTGCTCCTCCCCCACCACAGGAACACGACGTCGCGCAGGCCGGCCACGACGTTGATCGGGAAAGGCACAGCGATGCCGCGCGTGTCGAGACCGCCGAGCAGGACGCCGAGGCGCGTGTGGCCCAGCTTGACGTGTGCCATCTCGTGCCCGAGCACACTCTTCAGCTCCCCCTCGTCCAGCGCGTCCACCAGCGCGGAGTTCAGCACCACGACGTACGGCTCGCGAAAGCCAGAGGCGACGGCGTTGATCACGGGGCTCTGCGCCACGAACACCCGGGTGCGCGGCATGGCGAACCGCGCCCGCAGCTCGGCCACCATCACGTACAGATGGGCAAACTGGGTCGGGGTCACCTCCGCTGCCCCGGCCAGCTGCTGCGCGACGTTCAGACGGGTCACCACCGCGGTGAGCAGGAGAACCCCGACAAGCCCCACCCCGACCGCCGGCGCAATCGTGAACGCCAGCGCCATGGTGAGGACGACGACGACCAGTGCGATCAGCAGCCCGCGGATTTCGGAGGGGTGCCGATAGGCTGTCAGGTTGGCGTCGTCGAACGTCGGCCCGCCCACCGAGGGTCCACGGGCAAACGCGCGCAGCGCGGTGTTCGTCCCAAAATCTCTATCTGGATAAGGCTCGGGCGCCGGGTCGCGGAGTGCCATGGCAGGTCGGCAAGGGCCGTACTGGCTGGAAGTGCAAGTTCTAAACCACGGCAGGCTTTACACTGATGGTCTCGGCATGCTCCTTGCGAAGGTCGTAGCAGTGCCCCGAGTACGGCGTCCCCGCTTCAGTTCTGCCACCGGGTGGGCGTTGCGCGTCACAGGAGTCGCGGCGTTCGCCATCGGTGGCGTCGCCGTCGGCCGCGGCGTGGTGGCGGTGAGCGCTGAACGCGCCGCACCGGCTGCCCACGCCAGCGAGAGCGGCGCCAGGCCTGCGCCCGCGTTTGCCTCGACGATCCGATCCTGGGCAGCGCCCGCCGCCACCACGCAGAGCGCCGCGGCGGTGCCTGCTGTCGTGGCAACCGCTTACACCGTGACAGTTGCCGGGAGCCGCTCGGACGTGGCCCCCTCCCTTGCCGCCCAGACGGACGATGGCGCGCGTGGCACCAGTCTGCCGAGGATCGACGTGCCAGCCTCGGGGGTCCAGGTCGTCCCCGCCGCGGCAGCGGCCACGGCAACGCCGCCGGTGCAGGTGCCATCCGCTACCCCCGCGCCGACCACCGCCCAGGCCGAGCCGGCTAGCCCAGACGACGCGGTCCGCAGCTTCTACGCCCTCCTCGAGCAGGGCAATTTCGATGACGCCACGGGGCTGTGGACCGCGCACATGCGTGGCGCGTACCCGCCGGCGGAGAACGTCTACGGCCGCTTCGCCCGGACCCAGGCCCTGACGGTCCGTCGCGCCGACGTCGTCGCCCTCGACGCGGCCGCTGGGCGGGCGACCGTGGCCGTCGATCTGACCGAGGTGGTCGGCCCTCCGGCCGCCACCCGACGGTACGTCGGCACGTGGCAGGTCGTCCGCGGGCCGTCCGGCTGGCTCCTCGATCAGCCGAACTTGCAGCCGAGCTAGACGGGCTCGATGGGGCCGACCGAGGACCCCGACGCCGTCGCGCGGGAGGTCGCCGCTCTTGCCGATCGGTTCGCCTCGCTGGGGCGACGCCTCGCGGACGCCGCCAGGGGGCTAACGGAGGGCGGGGCGCCACCGAGCGTCGAAGTCATCGACGAGCTGGACGCGTCGCGGTCCCAGCTGGCGGACGCCAGGCGGCGCGTGGTGGACGTGGCCCGCGCCATGGATGTCCCGGCCATACCGGCCCCTGAAGAGCTGGCCTCTGTCCAGGCGCTGCGCAGCCTCGTCGAGGCCGCGATCCAGGCGGGCGAACAGCGAGCGGCGCGGGACGCCAAGCAGCGCGCCCTGGCCGTGCTCGAACGCATCGACGAGCTTCGCCACCGTGACGACCCCCGCTTTGCCGCGCTGGTCGCGTGCCAGGCGGCGGCCGCGCAGCTGCGCGCCGTGCTCGCGGCCGTGGAGTGGCCGGCCTCGCACGACGATCTCACGGCGCTCGCGGAGGGCCGCCACCCGCTGGCCTACCTGCTGGAGTTCGTGGAGCGCCAGGACGCGCTGGACGATGCGCGTTGGGAGCAGATCGAGGATGCGCTAGTGGCGGCATTCGGTCGACCCCTGGCTGTGGCGGCGGCGCGCGGCAGGCTGACCGTAGGAGTAGCCGTACCGCGGCCCAGGCCGCCGCCACTCGCCGAGCCGGCCCTTCACGGCGACTGGGGCGACGAGTGGCCGACCGTCACCATCGAACGACCCGCCGAGCCAGCCCCTACCCCCGCTGCCCCACGGCTCGCCGGTGGCGAGGAGCACGTCGCGTGCGTGCAGGCGCTGCTCTGGGATGCCCTGGGGCAGGACCGTGTCGGCATCGCCTTCCACCTGGCCACCCACCTGGAGGAGGAGCACCCGGACGCGGCCGCGGACAGAACGCCGCGCCTGCCACCGTGGCTGCTGCGCGCGGTCGCGCTGGGGCGCCACGTCCGCCATGCCAACGGCGACGTTGCCCTGCTCCTCGGGGAGGACTTCGCTCGGGTCGCGGCGGGCGATGCGACGATCAGCGCCGGCGACGGGGACGAGGGTCGCGCCGCTCGCCTGGTGCTGGCTGCCGCGGCGTTGCGGCCGGCCCTGGTGGCCCCGGACACCGCCGCCTGGAGCGTGCTGGGTCTGCTGCGCCAGGAGGACGGAGCCCCGTATCTGACCCGGTACTGCCAGCTCGTCGCCGACCACGGGAAGGGGCACCCCCCACTCGGGCAGGACCTGCCGGCGCTGGACCCGGCGGCCTGGCGAGACACGCTCGAGGACCTCTTGCGCGAGATCGGCGCCTGGCGAGTGCGCGTCCTTGGCCTCCGCACGCCGTTTCCGCCGGCGACGGACGTGTGGCGCCAGTGGCTGCGGCCCGATGGCCTCATCCACTCTCTCCTGCTACCCCTGACAGTGGATCCCTGGGGCCTCGATATGGCGCGGGGATTGGTCGAGCGACTGTCCAACGAGGCGCAAATACGATGGGAAGTAGCGGAGACCGATCGGCGGGTGCTCGGCCGCCGCGTCGGCCCCGACATCGAGGCCCGGCCGGCGGCCCGGCGCGAGCTGCGGCGGCGGGTACGCGAGGCGGTGGGATTCGCGCACCGTTGGATCGCCCTGCAGGAGAGTCGGCCGGGCCGGGCGGAGAACGAGGCGCGGCGCCAGACGCGGCGGCTCAGCGAGAGCTTGCACGAGCTGCGAGCGAGCGTCGCCGACGAGGTAGCCGCGCTGTGCAGTCCGTCAGCCTCGCCGCCACTGCGCGCCGCCGGGACGCAGTGCCGAGTCGCCCTCGAGAGCGTCGATCGGCTTCTGGCCGAGGGGTTCGGTCGCCAGGAGGAGCCGTTGCCAGCGCACGTCCTCCACGCCGACCTCCTGCGGGTGCCGGGCGCTCTGCTCGACGCCGATTGGCAGCCCAGGCAGAAGGACGACGAGGCGGTGACAGAGGGGCTCCAGAAGGTGCTGGCGTCCCGGGAGGAGGCGCGGGATTGGCGCCGCGCTTTCGATGGCGCGGTGGCCGCGCTCGACCACCGTGCCTCCGGCCAGATCATCGAATATCTCGATCTCGATCCAGATGTAGATGTAGATGTAGATGTAGATGTAGATGCAGATGTAGATGAGGCCAGCAGAGGCAACGGGGAGCCCGCCAGCTCTCCGCAGCCCCCCGATCTCAACCTCGACGAGCTGCGGTCGATCCGTGCGCAGGCCCTCCAGCGCTGTCGCGAGGCGCTGGCCCACGCGGTCGCAGCAACCCGCAGCGCCATCGACAGCGCCGCTGCCCACGGGCTCCTGACGGAGAGCGAGCGTGGCCGTTTCTCAGACCGGACCGAGCGCGTCGCCCTGGCCCTGCCCGCGACGCTGCGCTTTGCACCGCCGCACCAGGCGCTTCGGGACGTGCGGGACGAGCTCGGCGAACGGCCCAGGCTGGCGCAGGCGGCTATTGCCGCTGGGCGGGAGGACGGTGACCAGGTCGACGGCCGTGGCCGGGAGCGCGCCGCGCTGGAAGCCATGGACGGCCCGTGTCTCCTCTTCAGCGGGCCCCACATGGGCGCCTCGACCCTGCTGCGCCGGATCGCGCGTGACCGCCACACGCCAGCCCGCGGCGATGTGGCCGTCTGCGTTGATCTAGCCCCTGGGGCCGCGGGTGAACTGCAACCGCCCGCGGCGCGCCTGTGGCGGGTGGCCCAGCGCGAGTTGGCGCTCGCCGGCGTGATCGCGCCGGAGAACGCGGCCACAGGGTCGCCGCAGCCCGACGTCATCGTGCACGGGATCGACGGGTGGTTGCGCGCCGATCCGGCACGGCGACTCCTGCTGCTGATCGACGAAGCGGACGGGCTGCTCGAAGGGGAAGATGGGCTCATGGCGGACTCTTGGGACAGGGACAGCTTGCCCGTCGGCGCGCGCTGCGCGGAGCTCATGGCCCGCCACCCCGGCCGCTGCAAGGTGGTGGTCGCCGGCCGGCAGGTCGTGCAACGGGTCGCCAAACGCGCCCAGCACCCGCTGGCGCGGGCCGGCTCCCTCCGGCTCGGTCCGCTCCTCGACGACGGCGGGTGGCGCGCCGCGCGCGCTCTGGCACAGCGCCTGGTGGCGGACGCCGGCTGCCGCTTCGAGACGGCCGACCTCCTCGACCGCGTCCTGGCACGCGCCAACTACCGACCTGGAGGGATCCGTCGCTACTGTGAGCTGCTGGTGGGTCGCGCATCAGACGGACGCATCACCAGCGAACAGGTAGACGCTGTGGCGAGCAGCCGGGAAGGTCGCGACATCCTGGCAGCGCCCCTGCTCGCGGCGGCCCACCTCGATCCACGGTACGACGTGATCGCCCGGAGCCTCGCCCTCGACTACTGGGATGCGCCCGAGGACGCGGAGGTCAGCGGCGACGGGCTGCCGAGAGCCTCGCTTTCGGCGGAGGCGGCTGCCTGGTGGGGGCCCGGCTTCCGCCACGACCCGCCGAACGACTGGGCCGAACTTTTGGACGAGATGGTCGGGCTGGCCATGCTGCGCACCGCTGGCGCCGACGGCGTCGCGCTGGATTGCCCGAACCTCGTGCCCTACCTGGGGAGCGAAGACGAGCAGGTGGCGTGCCTCCTGGAACTCGGGACTGGCGTCGCCCCGGCGGCTAGCCAGCAGGAGCGCTGAGGTGGCGAGCTGGCATCGTCCGCGCCGCTAATTAGTGATCCAGGAGCAGGGACGGGCGGAGGCGGGGAAAAAATTGTTTGGCACGCCCGACGAGCCATCAGTAAGCTCCCGTGGGAGTCACGGCGTGAGGCGAGCGACCATTGTCGCGGTGTTGGCGCTTCTGGTCATGGGCACCGTGGGGGCCGGCTGTACGCAGGCCCTGGCGGGCGATGCTGGAGCTGCGCCGGCGCTGGTCCGCCAGGTCGCCGCTAACGAAAGCGAGATAGGCGTCACCGACCCGTCCGCGAGCGACACGCTCGACGTGACAGTCACCGTCACCAACACGTTGCCGATAGCCATGGCGACGCAGGGGCCACCGCCGGGCTACGTGTACCAGCCAGGCGAGAGCTACCTGGACCCGCGGTTTGCCCAGCAGCCCGGCCGGTGGCGCGTGGCTGTCGGCCCGGCGGGGCTCGAGGCCAGCGAGCTGCCGTACCGGTGGGGCCTGGGCAACGACCTGCCTGCCGGGGCGAGCACGATCGTGACGGGCCGCGTCAAGCTCGCGCCGGGCCGTGAAGCGACCACGTTCGTCGCCGTCCTGCTCCAGGAGCCGCCCAAGTTGGCGCACGTCGGGTCCCGGTGGGGTCTCATCGCGGCAGCGCCTAACAACCGGGCCATCGTCGTCGTCGACGTCGCGACCCTGTACGGGGGGCCGTCCTCGACCTCGGCCGTGGTCGACCAGGCCATGTACGGGACCGAGGTCCGGCTGCTGGAGCGCAGCGGGAGCTGGCTCAAAGTGCAGCTGCCGGACCGTCGGCAGGGCTGGCTCGCGGACGACTGGGTCGTGGCCGCGGCCACGTAGCGAGCGAACCGCGGTGCGCCCGGCAGCGTATTCCCGTCGATACACCGCCGCGGAGGTCTCAGAGATGCTCGCCTCGTGCTCGCACGCATGCGCCGGCCGTGCCCGCCTCTGACATGGACGGGGGGCAGCCTACCGCCGCTGTTGGCATAGGCGCGCCTTCGCGCTCGGAGAGCCCGCGCCGCGGCACCATCCTGGTCGCCGGCAGCGACAGCGACCTGGTCGATCTGCTCGTCTTCGCCGTAAAGCAAGCGGGGCACACGCCTCTGGCTGCGCAGGACCCCGCCAGCGCCCGCCGGCTCCTGGCGACGGGACGACCGGACGCGGCGGTGGTCGACCTTGGCTCGCCGGTCGGCGACGGCGCGCGGCTCTTGTGGGAGCTGCGCCGTTCCCGACTGCCTGTGCTGGTGGTCGCGAACGACCGCGCGATCGACGAGGTGGCGTCTGGGCTGTGCGCCGACGACTACTTCGTCAAACCGTTCAGCCCACGCGCGCTGCTCGCACGTCTTGGCGATCGGATCGGCGTGGCGAACGGGGACAGCTACTCGGGCACGGGTGAAGCGCCGGCAGCGGCCGCCGACTGCTCGCGGGAGCTAATCCAGTGGCGCTAGATCGGCGGCTCGGTAGATGCCGCCCTCGTCCCCGGACTGCACAGTGTCCCGGTCCATAGGGTCACTCATGGGTTCGGGCAGGAACTCCACCTGGTAGCGGTCCTGACCGAGCTCCGCGACAATCCGGGCACGACGCCCCGAGGTCCGCACGGTTACCGTGTCTCCAACGTCCATCGGCGTCTCCTCTACACTCGCGGCGAGCCGTCCGGGTGGGCCCGCCAGCGGGTCGGACTGCCCAGAATTGCTGCTCGTGTCACGGAGAGGATAGCCGCCGTCTGAGCGCTCGGACTAGTCGACGTCATTTGACGCCGTCTGGCCATGCCACTAGGGTGATCTCTCATGCTGCCAGCACAACGGCTTCAGGCGCCAAGCGCGATCGTCTTCGGAGCCAGTAGCGGGATCGGGCGCGCCACGGCGCGGGCTCTTGCCCAGGGCGGGGTCGCGGTTGCGCTCGCCTCGCGTGACGAGAAGGCGCTCCGGCGCCTGGTGCAGGACATCGAGGCCGACGGCGGGCAGGCCGTGGCCATTGCGACGGACGTGGCCGTCCGCGAGCAGGTCGACCGGGCCGTGAGCGCCGCCCTCCAGCGTTTCGGGGACGTCGGACTCGTGGTCAACAGCGCTGGGATGAACATCCCGAACCGCCGCATCTCCCAGCTCGGCCAGGCCGACTGGGATCGGATCATCGCGACCAATCTCACGGGCGCTTTCAACACGACCCAGGCGAGTCTGCCTCCGCTCCGGGACCGCAGCACCGGGCTCATTGTCCAGGTGTCCTCCATCTCGGGCCGCGTGGGCGACGGCTCAGGCCCGGCGTACCAGGCCAGCAAGGCGGGGATTCTGGGGCTGTGCCAGGGGGTCATGTACGAAGAGCGGCACAACGGCATCCGCATCAGCGCCGTCATGCCCGGGCTGGTCGACACCCCCATTCTGAAGAACCGCCCCGTCATGCCACCGCCCGAGGAGCTGGCACGCGCCCTACAACCAGAGGACGTCGCAGCCGCGTGCCTGTTTCTCGCCTCCCTGCCCCCGCACGCCTACGTCCCCGAGATCATCGTCCTGCCAAGCCGGTTGCCGCCGGAGGCGTGACCGCTCACAGGTAGCTCTCTCCGAGCCTCAAAGGAGCACGTCAGCGCGGGCCGCCAACAGCAGCGAGGCGTTTGATCCGACCCGGCACGACTGACGTAAAGAGGAGTGCCCGGAGTCGGACAGGTGGACCTAAGGAGGATACAGGGCGGGTCGACCAGGCTCGACATCCGAGGCTGCCAACTACCTACGGAGGGTAAAAGGATGCGGATTGCTCCGTTGTCGATTCTTGCGGCCCTGTTCCTGTTCGCGGGTCTGGCGTCTAGTGTGGGCGCCTCCGACACGTGGTGCGACACGGACCCGATCATGGTCGTCACGACCCCCGGCGGGTCACACGTGCCGCTCTACGTCACCACCGGCGCTTACGGGACCGAGCACCTGCCCGCGGCGCAGCTCGCCCAGGCGAGCTACACGGTCACCCCGACGAGCAACGGCCAGGCCACCAAGGTCACGGTCACCGTCGGCGTCGGGAACGACGCCTTCAGCTCGCATTTCCAGACCCGCGCTGGGGTGAGCACCGGCCCGTTCCAGACGGGAACCGTTTACGCACACACGCTGGGTTACAGCGATCAGGCCATGACGATGCACTTCGTCTTGCCGGAGAAGTAGCGGGGGTTTCGCCGCCCCGCGCTGGTCACACTTTCTTAACCGTCTCTCGCCGTCAGCATGCCGAGGCAGCGCTGCCCGGACGGTCGGCCCCCGCTCCCGACCCCGGGCAGCCACTGCCTCGGCATCCCGCTACGCGATCAAGAGCCAGCGAACGTTAACGTCAACGTTGTACGTCACGCCCCTGTGAGCCGAGAGGCCCCAAGCTAGCGCAGGGCGCTCGGCAAGGGGGCCGGCTCGAGGAACGCCTCGTCCACGAAGCACCAGCCCCAGTCTTCCTGCGGCTCGAACGACTGCATGAGTGGGTCCCGCGTCTGCTGATAGTGCTTGCTGGCGTGCTTGTTCGGCGAGCTGTCGCAGCAGCCCACGTGGCCGCACGCCAGACAGAGGCGCAGGTGTACCCAGCGGCCGCCGGTCCGCAGGCACTCTTCACAGCCGTTCGGCGTACGCGGCGCCACGTCCCGTACCTGGTCAAGGTGCTTGCAGGTCGTCTCGCTCATCGTTGTCATCACCTCGGGTCGCCGCTATCGTGCGGCGTGGCCTGACTCGTACGTTGCTGCCCTATCGAACGGACGGATCCGGGCGGTATTCCCGCCGTCGGCGGCCGTGGCTCGGCGCACGTGGGAACCAACGCGCGGCGGGCGTTGTAGTGATAGGGAAACGCCAGGAGGAATGCATGGGTCTACTTGATTCGGTACTCGGCAACCCGTCCCAGCAACAGGACTACCAGGACTTCGCCAATCGCTACCAGCAGGGGGCGCCGCACGAGGGGTACACCGACCAGGAGGTGATGCAGCGGTACCAGCAAGTGGCGCCCAACCTGTCGCCCCAGGAGTACCAGGCCGCCAGCGAGCAATCCTACTCGCGCCTCTCGCCCCAGGAGCGGATGCAGTTCGGCCAGTCCCTCCAGCAGCAGGCGCAGCAGGCGGGGGTCACGGGCTTCGGCCCGGCCGCGTCGGCCCAGCAGTACCAGGACCCGCGCTATCTCGCGCAGATGACGTCGCAGGTGCAGCAACAGCAGCCCGGGCTGCTGGGCGGCCTCCTCGGCGGTGGCGGCGGTGGAGCGATGAGCAACCCGCTGGCGAAAGCGGCGCTGGCGGGCATCGCCGCCACAGCTGTCTCGCACGCGCTGAGTGGCGCCATGGGTGGCGGCGCGCCCGGCGGACCCCGCTACAGGATCGGCAACCTGGCCAGCCGCAAGCTGCTGGCCAACCCGCAGGGCTCCCGCGACAACGGCACCAAGATCATCCAGTGGGACCCGGACGGCGGGGCCGAGCAGCAGTGGATCATCGATAAGGGGCCCCACGGCGGCGCGCGTCTTTTCAACGCCGCCAGCGGCAAGGTGCTCGCGAATCCCCAGGGCTCGCGCGACAACGGCACCGAGATGATCCAGTGGGACCAGGATGGTGGTCCTGAGCAGGAGTGGGGCCTGGAGCCGGGACGCAATGGGGGAGTCGTGATCCGAAACATGGCCAGCCGCAAGGTGCTGGCGAACCCGCAGAGCTCGCGCGAGAACGGGACCGTCATCATCCAGTGGGACAACGACGGCGGGCCTGAGCAGGAGTGGATCTTCGACCCGCCGCTTCAGTAGCTGTCAGCCGTCAGCCATCAGCTGTCAGCTATCGGCGATCAGGGGGACGCGGCCAAGCGCGTAGCGCGAACAAAGGCAAGGGCCTAAGCAGGTGGCGCTCAGATGATCAGAATGGAGCAAGACTTCAGCCCACCTGCTTAGGCGCGGCCGAGCCCGCGTCCCAGCTCGCCCGGCACCGCTGGCTTCGGGCACGGTGTCGGTACACTGACGGCGGGCCGCGTGTCGTCTGGGCGCGCGCTGCCCGGGGCCCATGACGACGACCACCGCCGAAGCCGTCTACCTAAGCGACCTGCTCGGAGCGCCTGTCCGCGACCCGGCCGGCCACGCGGTTGGTCGACTCACCGACCTGCTCGTCCCCGTTGAGCTGGACTACCCGTCGGTCACGGCGCTGTGCGTGAAGACGGGCCGAGAGACCCGGGCAGTGGCCTGGAACAGCGTCCGGGCGGTCGCCGACCGCGGCGTCGTCCTCGCCGTGGCGCTGGCCGACACGCCCGCCTTCGAGCGCGGCGATCGCTCCCTGTCGCTCGCCCACCAGGTGCTGGACCGCCAGATCATCGACACGAACGGCGTCAGGGTCGTCCGCGCCAACGACATCCAGCTCGCGCTGCTGGACGGCAGCCTGCGCGTCATGGGGATCGACGTGTCCACGGCCGGGCTGCTGCGTCGCCTGGGGGTCGGCAAGCCGTTCCGGGCCATCGGCATCCGGCCAACGCCGCGCACGATCGCCTGGGAGGATATCGAGCCCGTCGAGACCGGCTCGGACGGCGTGCGCCTGCGCGTCGCCCGCACCGATCTCGCCCGCCTCCGCTCGGCCGACATCGCCGCCATCCTGTCCCAACTCGACCGCGCCCACAGCGCCGAGGTGCTGGCCCAGCTCGACGACGCGGCCGCGGCCGGGGCCCTGGGCGAGCTCCACGAGGATCTGCAGGTGGGGCTCATCCGCGGCCTGGAGCCGGAGCGCGCCGCTGACATCCTGGAGGACATGGACCCCGACGAGGCCGCCGACCTGCTGGGCGACCTGGCCGAAGAGGAGCCGGAGCGGGCGGAGGACCTGCTCGGCCGCATGGAGCCCGAGGAGGCCGCCGACGTCCGCGACCTCCTGGCGTACGGGGACGACAGCGCCGGAGGCTTGATGACGACCGACGTGATCACCATACCGGCGGACGTGACAGCGGCGCGGGCGATCGAGCTCGTGCGGGCCGAGGCGGCGGAGATGGGGAGCGTGTACTACGTCTACGCCGTGGATGCCGAGGAGCGTCTCGTCGGCGTGCTGTCGCTGCGCGAGCTCATCGTGGCGCCTCCGTCCGCGCCCATCCGCGAGGTTATGCGCACCGACCTCGTGCTCGCCCACGCGGAAGACCCGGCAGAGGAGGTGGGGCGGCAGATCGCCCGCTACAACCTGCTGGCGCTCCCGGTCGTCGACGCCGAGGGGAGAATCGAGGGAATCGTCACAGTGGACGACGCCCTGGACGTCATGGCCCCCGAGCTGTGGAAGTCTCAGATTCCGCGCCTGTACCGCCGCCGGCGGTAGCCGAGGGACGTCCGATGGAAGGCCCGCCATGTCCCTGTCCACCGAAGCCCCGGGCGCTCCCGGCCACCGCCTCCGGCCGCCGTACCAGCCGCCGCCTCCGGTGCGCCGACTGCTCGTCACGCTGGCGGTCTTCGGCCCAGGACTGATCACGGGCGCCGCTGGCGACGACGCCGGCGGTATCGCGACCTACGCCACCGTCGGGGCCCAGTATGGGTACGGGCTGCTCTGGTCGCTGGTGCTGATCACGCTCTCGCTGCTGGTGGTCCAGCTCCAGGTGGCTCGCCTCGGGACCGTGACGGGGAAGGGCCTGGCCGAGCTGATCCGCGAGCGCTTCGGCGTGCGCTGGACCGCGCTCGCCATGCTGGTGCTGCTCGTGGCCAATGGGTCGGTCACCATCGCCGAGTTCGCCGGCATCGCCGCCGCCGGCGAGCTGTTCGGCATCCCGCGCCTGATAGCCGTGCCGGTGTCGGCTCTAGCCGTCTGGGCGATCGTCGTGCGCGGCTCGTACGGCGTCACCGAGAAGGTGTTCCTCGTGCTCTCGTTGGGCCTGCTGACCTACGTGGGCGCGGCAGTCCTCGCGGCGCCGGACTGGGGGGCGGTCACCGTGGCGATTGCCACGCCATCGGTCCAGTTCGAAGGCGGGTTCCTGGTGACGCTGATTACGCTCGTCGGCACCACGATCACGCCCTACATGCTGTTCTATCTCCAGGCGTCCATCTCGGACAAAGGCGTCGGGGTCCAGGACTACCCGCGCGAGCGCGTCGACGTGGTCGTCGGCTCCGTCCTCAGCGTCGTGATCGCGCTCTTCATCATCGTGTGCACCGGAGCGACCCTCTTCGCCGGCGGCATCCAGGTGAACGCCGCCGAGGACGCGGCGCGGGCGCTCGAGCCCCTGGCCGGCCCGTACGCGAAGGTGCTCTTTGGGCTTGGGCTGTTCGGCGCCAGTATGCTGGCGGCCAGCGTGTTGCCGCTCAGCACCGCCTACGCGGTGTGTGGCGCGTTCGGGTGGGAGCGCGGCGTGTCGGCCGCCTGGTTGGACGCCCCGGTCTTCAACGGCCTGTACACGGCGCTGATCGCGCTGGCGGCGCTCTTCGTCCTGGTGCCGGGCCTGCCGCTCATCCAGGTCATCGTCGCGACACAGACGCTGAACGGGCTGCTGCTGCCCGTGATCCTGGTGTTCCTGACGCAGCTCGCCAGCGACCGCGACGTCATGGGGAAGTACGCGAACGGGCTGGTCTTCAACGTCCTGGCCTGGGGCACCACCGTCGTGCTGATCCTGCTGACGCTCGCCCTGCTCGGGACCAGTCTGTTCGGCGCCGCCAGCGGCTGAGCGTCGGCTCTATACGCATGCGTCAGCAGTGAGGTGTGTCCCGACGGCGCCCTCGACACTGACCGCGATGGCGTTATAAACCGTTTGTAACTAACGCGAAGAGAAGGCCGCCATGCCGCGGACAGCGACGGTCAGAAGCGCATCGCTCGCCCCAGACGAGATCGAGCTCGTTGATCGGCTTGCAGAGCAACTGGCTGGGGGCAGCTTCACCGAATTGACTCGTCGGTTGCTGCGTGTCTTCGGCGAACCGCTCAGTGAGCGCCTTGATGAGCTCGTCCAAGCAGGCATGGACCCGCGCGAGCAGCTCGTGCTGCTTAATCCCACCCTGGCCGCCACCGACCCCGAAATCCAGGCCTTCTATGCTCCGTCCACCTGGCCAGAGCAAGGTCCCAAGAGCCCGCCCATCTAGTGAGGCTGCCAAGCGTTGGGCTGATACCCCCGTCGTTCGCAGTACTACCGGCGGGCGGAAGCGGCGGCGGAGATCGAGCAGGGCGACATCCTCTGGGGGGTGCCGACCCTGCGCGCGACGCACCCCGCGGTAGCCGATTACTTTTTCCCGACCGGCGAGACGCTCGCCGGCGAGGAGTTGGAGCCGCCCGCCCTCAGCGACGTGCTCCACGGCGTGCGCGTCGCTAGCGATGCGGTGATGGTCATGCCGCACACCTGCGACTTCTATGGATTGGAGAAGGGCCGCGCACACCGTGATCGCCTCGTGGCGCGTGTCCATCGACTCACGGGCTCGGACATCCAGAACGCCGAGCTACTCCGTTCTGGCGAGGGGTTCGGCCACACGTTCTTTCTTCCATCGTGGCAGGACCCGACCGACGCGGCGCGAGACGCATGTGTGAATCTCCGCCAGATGACCACCGTGGACGCCAGTTACCTGAGCCGCACGCGCCGGATGGCTCGGCTCAGCGAGCCCGCGCGTATCGCGCTGCGGCGCCGTCTGGCGCAGTTCTTTACCGACTATGCCCCATCGCCAGCCGAACTTGTAGAAGCTGACCAACGCGGCGGCCTCATCCGCGAAGCCCGCGCGCTCGTGCCGGTCGAACGCCTCCGCCAGGTCCTCGGGGACCAGCAGACCAACGCCCTGCTGCGGCGCCTGTTCGATCCACGAGCGCACCTGGCTTAGAACACACTTTCCAGTGCGTGCTGCTGGCACAGTGAAACTCGCTGGAGTTCAAGGACTCCATCAGTGGAAGTCAGGCGACATGGGTGACACACAAGTAACCTGTATAAACAAGCAGCCTCGGCAGAACCCACACGAAGGTATTACCCATCTTGGTGGGCCCGGTTGGCGGTAGGTCCACAGGGAACTGGCCGACCACCTGCGACGCCTCTCGGCCCGCGTGATCAGCTGGTCCAGCACGATGATGCCGCGCGGCGGCGTGGTGAGGCGGCCGCGAGCCCGCGAGGCCTCGGGCGCTCAGACCGGCGCCGGCGCGAGCGGCGAAGCGGGCATCGCCCGAGGCCAGCGCTAGGATGGCCCAGGCGGAGCGGGGCGCCAGGAGCCGGCGGCTGCCCTGCTGATCGGTTGCGGTCTGCGGCGCGACGAGTTGGTGAACCTGACCTTCGAGCACCTCCAGCAGCGCGACGGCCGCTGGGTGATCGTCGATATCGTCGGCAAGGGCCGGCGCGTGCGGACGGTGCCCGTGCGCTGGCGCGCAGCGGCCAGGCGCCGCCGCTCGAGCAGATCCAGCTCGCCCTCGGCCACCAGAACATCCAGACCACCCGACGCCATCTCGGCTCCGAGCTCAACGTCGCCGACGCCGCCTGCGATCGGCTCGGCATCCGGCTCACGGCATGAGCGCGCGCGGTGCCGCAACCACCGTGGTGTATCATAGGTGTATGTCACGCACCAATGTCGACCTGGACAACGAGGCCTGCCGCGCCGTGATGGAACGGTACCATCTCGCTACCAAGCGGGACGCGGTGAACTTGGCCCTCCGCACCCTCGCCGCCGAACCGCTCGCGCTCGATGACGCACGCCGGCTGCGAGGCTCGGGCTGGGACGCTGATCTGGACGAGGTGCGCACCAGTCGTCTCGGGTGATCCTCATCGACACCTCGGCCTGGGTCGAGTTCCTGCGCAATACGCGCAGCCCCGCCTGCGCACGCGTCGACGACCTGCTCGCCGCCGACTTTGCCACCTGCCATCCGGTGCGCATGGAGGTCCTCGCCGGCGCGCGCGACGAGCAACACCTGAGTGACCTGCGTCGCCTGCTGGCACGCGGTTCGCTTCTTTCCACCGGCCCAGCCGACTACGAGGAAGCCGCCGCGTTGTACCGCGCCTGTCGCCGTGCCGGCGAGACGGTCCGGAAGCTGATCGACTGCCTCATCGCCGCGCATGCCATCCGCGCCGACATTCCGCTCCTCCACGCTGACGCCGACTTCAGCGTCCTGGCTCGCCACACGGCGCTCCGCATCGAACAGCCGTAGCGCCGGCCGCGCGCGAAATTGTTTCTCTGTTACGCATGATGTCGTCACTGCAGACACTTACGTCGTCGGCCACCAACCCACCACAGCAACACAACGCACCACGGGAAAGGCACATCCAAACTCTCTACTACCCACAATGGTGCTCCTGCGGCAGCTGGATCCGGCAGCGGTGATCGGGCGTGGGCACCGAAGGTAAACCCACGGCCTGCCACTGCAGCGCGCTCCCATCAGAGCGGGTCCGGCGATTCTCCTAGCGAGTAATAAACACCGCCAACCTCATCAAGAATCCAGTGCTCCGTCCCGTTCGTGAACGCTGGTCTATCAACGTCGACGGTGCGATACGCCAGCCCCGTTGCAGTTCCCCGTGCTATGTCACCATGATTTCCGGAAGGATGAGCGCATTCGATAGGATCACCCATCAAGCCTCCCAGCCTACCACGGAAGTCCAGAAACTCGGTAGAGAACTGTGGAACTTCTCCAGGCCTGCACTGTCGGCATGTCACTAACTCAACATCGTCAGTGGAAAGAAAGGTGCGTAGACGATCTCGCTGTCGCAAGGCGAGAGTATCTGCCTCACCTTCAACACTCCCCTGGGAGCCCATATCAGCGCTCGCCCAAAGGCTTACGACGGCCTGCTCAACTCGGAAGCGACCGAATGCCACTGAAGCCCCGCTCCCTCCGAGAAGCTGCCACGAACCAAGCGATTCGAGATATCCGCGGGCGTGGGCAACAACTACCAACATTGCGATGCTAATACCTGAGAGTGCATCATTCTTAGAGTCGACATAGTCAGAGCCAACAACCGAAGCATCAACCGGCGCCGACGAATTCTGTTCTATAACCTCCCTCCCTGCCAGTGTCGGCAAGAGCGACCAATTCGTGCCTATTTCACTATCAAGAACTAACAGCTCTTATTCTAACCACAAACCAACCTGTGGTGTCGCCTCAATCGCTACGACAGCTTCGGCACCATAAGCAGCAAGATACGCCCCAACAACTAATGGTAAAAGGAGGGAACGCGCTAAATGGGCACCCCATTCCCTTTCGTGCTGGATCCAACTTACCAAGATCACAATACTAATTGTTCGAAACGACAAGGTGTGCCAGGACGAAGCCAGTCACCAAACCGTAGGTCATTCCTCCAATCCCCATTCCGGTCAGAGTATCACCGGAGCCAAGTGACATATGGACTTCCGCAGAGAGGATACGGCTAAACACCATAAGAAGAACCCATAAGACTGCGCCTAAGCCGCTCGCAAGAATCCAGACCATTATTCGTCGCCCGCGAGTTAGGATGCCCGACTGACCCAACCCGACCACAATACCAATAGGCCCACCAACGAATAGAGCAGTTACAGGTACACTCGAACCGCCGGCGCCTCCGGGACGCTCTACAGCCAATGCAAGGACTACTTCAAGTGAGAAGGCAGCTAGCATACCAGCAGCTGTCACGGGAACCCACCAGGAACTACTTACTAAATGCTTTCGCAGAACCAACCATTGCGGAATAGGGAATATCATGCCTGCCAAGACCAAACCAAATGGTGGTTCCCACTTAGCGATAATTGCTGAGAGAATAGCGCCGACCGTGCTGGCACAAGTCCACTGCACGGTTATCAACAGCAGCGTGTGCCACATGCCTTCGTACCATAAGCTGGTGCTCGGAACGCGTTTTTTTGTGAGTCGTGGTCCGTTACGGCTGAAGTCCTAACAGATCCTCATCATTGTGGAAGAGAAGATCTAGCGCATTAGTGCCTTGCCGAGTGGCGTCGAAGCCGTACACCAGATTAGCCCCTGCGTCACTATACTGCCAGACTTCGAGAGATGGATATGGAGTCCCTCGGGCGCTTGTCACCTGCGCGGCGCCCGTCACACTCTCCGAGATCTCAAGGGCAGTGATGATGGGTGGTGCTCCCCCTTCGGGCGCTAGGCCGATCGAACCGCCGCAAACCGCGAGGAAGCGTCGCCCTCCATCTAGGATTCTCGACTTTGCGGCAAAACAGCCGCGGGAATAGCCTCGTCCTTCCTCACGACCGAGAACGGCCGCAGTTGTCGCGTCAGCGGCGTATGTAACGCCCTGGATAGAACTGGATGTTGTAGTGCCATCTTCTGATTGATAAATCTGCTGATGCACTCGGTACGCTTCACCGCTGTCCGCACTGGCGCCACGATTATCTCCGAGAAAGGTTAGTCCCAACAGTGAAACAGTCGCGGTGGGAATGAAACGTTCGACGCAATACCGTATGCCGGGGCCGCCTGGGTCGGAGCACAACCCCGATGGATCCGAACGGCTGACAGGGTTGTTTCCGACGTAGGAGTAGCGGTTCCAGCCGGCGATACCCGGCCCACTCTTGGGCAGTGGATCTCTCTGCAAGAAACGCCTTGAGTTCGGGTCGTACGTGCGGGCGCGCAGGAACACCAGGCCGTTCTCGTCGCGCTCCTCGCCGGTGTACTGGAACGGCTGCCGGCGCGAGCCCGCGGTCGCGGTCGGTACCCCGTACTCGTCGGTCTGGTAGGTCTCAACCACCTGCGCGGTGCTGTCGCTGAGCGCCCGCACGCTGCCCAGCCCGTCGCTGTGGTAGACGTCCACGGTCCCCAGGCTGCTGGCCACGTACACCAGGCCGCCGGCACCCCACACGTACTTGCGCGTCTCGGTGGGGACGTTCACTCCCGCGCGGCGCTCCTCCAGCACGGTCGCCAGGCCACGCCCCACGTCATCGACGTAGGAGACGTCGTACACCCCGCCGCCGCCGACCACGCTCTTGCCCAGGCGGGTGCGCCGTCCATCGCCATCGTAGCTGTAGCCGATGACGTAGCCGCCACCGGTGGCCTGGGTGAGGCGATTGGCCGTGTCGTAGGCGTAGACCGAGCCCGGCATGATGGTCACGTTGCCGTTGTTGTCGACGTGGGCGCCGGTGGACAGGCGGAAGCGGTCGGCGCTGTCGTAGCTCCACGACTGGGTGGCGCCGGCGCGGGTGCGACTGAGCCGATTGCCCGCCGCATCGTAGCCGTAGCTGGTCGGGCCGTTGGGCGCGGTCACGCCGGTCAGCCGGTAGAGGTGGTCGTAGCCGTAGGTCGTGCTGACCAGGTGGCTGGTGGTCGCGGCCAGCCCGTGCCAGGCGCCGGCCACTGCCAGGTTCATGACGCCGAGGCCGATCGCGCGCACCGGCGCCAGGCGCGGGGTGGTGTAGGTGCCGTCGCCCAGCTGGCCATCGCCATTCCAGCCCCAGCCCCAGACGCTGCCATCGCTCTTGAGCACCTGGCCAAAGTCGCTGCCGGCCGAGACGTGGGTCACCCCTGTCACACCGGCCGCCTGCACAGGCGTTGTCCGCGGGGTCGTACGCGTGCCGTCACCCAGCTCGCCGTTGCCGTTGTAGCCCCAGCCCCACACCGTACTCTTGGTGGCCAGGTTGTGGGCATCGCCGCCGGCGAGCGTGGTCACGCTGCTGAGACCGGTCACCTGCCCGGGGAAGAGCCGTGTGGTCGTCGTCCCGTCGCCCAGCTGGCCATCGCCGTTGTAGCCCCAGGTCCAGACGGTGCCGTCGCGGCGCTGCGCCAGGCTGTGGTAGCGCCCCGCGGCCAGCGCGGTGATGTCGCCCAGGGTGCCGGCGCCGCCGGCGCCCACGACCTGGACGGGCGTCCAGCGGTCGGTCGTCGTGCCGTCGCCGAGACGCCCATTAGTGTTGAAGCCCCAGGCCCAGACCGTGCCGTCGTTTTTGAGAGCCAGGCCGTGGTAGGCACCCCCGGCGATGCCGACCACGCCGGTCAGGAAGCCCTGGCCACTGGCGCCCTTGACCTGCACCGGGCTGAGGCGCTGGCTCGTATCGCCCTGCCCCAGCTGGCCGTTGCCATTCCAGCCCCAGGCCCACACTGTGCCGTCCGCGCGCAGCGCCAGGGTGAACTCTTCACCGCCGGTGACCGCGACAAAGCTGCCCACGCCAGGCACTTGAATCGGTGTCAGGCTCCGGGTCGTGGTGCCGTTGCCCAGCTGGCCACCGCTGTTGGACCCCCAGGCCCAGACCGTGCCGTCCTGCTTGACTTCCAGCGTGTGGTGACGGCCGTGGCCCAGTGTGGCCACCCAGCCGAGGCCGGTCACCTGGGCCGGCGTGTTGGTGTTGGCCGTGCCGCCGTTGCCGCCGACACCATCCGCGGCTACCTGGGCCAGCTGGCCGCCTGGCTCCGCTGGTGCACCGCGCACAGCACTGATGTCGGCACGGCTACACCGGACGACGTCAAGCGCTACCGCGAGGACCTGGTGCGCCAGGGCCGCAAGCCGAACACCATCGCCCACACGCTCAACGTGCTCCGCCGCGTCTACACCGCCGCGGTGGCGGCCGGCCTGCGCGCCGACAATCTCGTCGTCGGCATCCGCCCACCGCGCGACAAGCGGGCGGTCGAGGACTTCGGCTACCTGTCCGAGGTCGAGCTCGCCCTGCTCTTCCGGGCCGTGCCCCGCGATGGCACGCTCAAGCACCGGCGCGATCGCGCCCGGCTCGGCCTGTTGAGCTTGCAGGCGCTGCGCACTGTGGAAATCATGCGGGCCGGCGTGGGCGATCTCCAGCGCCGCGGCGAGGACTGGGCGCTGCTGGTGCATGGCAAGGCGCACGATCGGCTCGTCTTCCTGCGCCCCGACGTCGCCGACGCCCTCCGCGACTACTTGGCCGAGCGGGGCCACGTGCCTGTCGACGCGGACGGCGAACCGCTGCTGGCCGCCGTTGGCAACTTCGCTCGGGGCCATCGGCTCAGCCGCCGCGGCGTGCGGCACATCGTCGACGCCTACTTGCAGCAGGCCCAGCTGAAACGCCCGCGGCTCTCCAACCACGCCCTGCGCCATACGGGCGCGACACTCGCCTACCGGTACACCCATGACCTCCGCGCCGTGCAGGACATGCTCGGCCACCAGGACCCCAAGACGACGGCCCGGTACGCGCGTGTCGTCGACCGGGCCCGCACCAACCCGGCCCTCAAGGTGCCCGTCGACCTCTGAGGGCGGGCGGGACAGCGGCGGCGCGCGGGTGAGTCCTGCGTGGCCCACGGAGCTGCTCGGCTAGGAACAACTGGTCACGGGCGCGGCCGTGGCTGTCGGCGTGGCGGTCAGGGTGGTTGTCCCACCAGTGGCCGTGACAGCTACGGTCGCCGTTGCTGTGGGAGCACTGGCGGCTGGCGCTCCGATCATGAGCGTAAAGGCGGGGCCCTGGGAGAAGCCGCCACCTGGCACGCTCACCGTCACCGCGTTCGGCCCGGCCGAGGCCCCACTCGGGATGCCGATCAGGATGGCCGTGTTGGTCCAGTTGATGACGGTGGCCGCGCGGCCGCCGAAGAAGACTTGGCCCCCAACTGGTGTCGTCTGGCCACGCTCCGGCGTCCCGAAGCCGGTCCCCAGGATGGTCAGCGTCGTGGCGCAGCCACCGCTGGTCGGGGCCAGGCTCGCAACACTGGGCGTTGCCACCGTCGGCGTGCTGGTCGGGCCCGCCGTGCTCGTCGGCTGCGGGGTGGTGGTGGGCGTCGCCGTGGCCCCGAGCGCCAGGGTGGTGTTGAAGCCCGAGGTGATGCACGGCCGCAGCCCATCGGCGTAGAAGGTCCACTGGTAGAAGGTCTCCACCGCGGGCACGACGGTCCAGGTCCAGACCCAGCCGACCGCGCCGGGCCGCTCGGTCGCCGGCCCCGCGTCCACCGGGCCCGCCAGGGCCAGGTAGCGCACATCGTGGTGGCGCTGCGAGGTCACCGCAATGGTGACATGCGTGCCGAGCGCTGGGCGGCGGGGCACAAACCACATCTGCTCGTCGCCCAGGCAGCCGGCGTTGCTCACTGGCGTCCCTGAGGCAACCGGCGGCACCACCACGGGATTAGGCGGCACCACCACGGGGTTGGGCGGCGGAGCGCCACTGACTACTGTGGTGGCCGCGCTGACCGCGGTCGGCGCGGCCAGTACCGTCCCGGTCCCCAGGGCCATCGGCGTAATGGGGGCGATGGTGGCAGTCCCATTGGCGATGGCCGCCGTCGCGGTGGCGCTGACGGCCGTGGCCGTCTGGAGCACCGGCACGGGCGCGACCTCGGCGCTGGTGAAGCCATCGTCCGGTTGGAACGCCAGCGTCAGGGAGGTGTCCGGTAGGTCCTGCGGGCGCGCCAGCCCGAGCGGCCTGCCCAGCGCGACTTGCGCGTAGAAGCGGGAGCCGGCCACGTCGGCCTGGAGATCGGGCGGCAAGTCCGTGCCGACGAGGACGCGCTTGAACCACGCGCCCATCGGCAGCAACCCGGTCTGCCCTGTGAGAGTGGAGTAGGCCAGGACGCCGCGCTCGAAGCGCTGGTACACCGTGGCCGCGTTGTTCGGGTCCTGCGCCGGCATGCTAGTGGGCAGGCCCCAGAGCTCCAGGGCGAAGGCTGGCAGCAGCCCCTCGTCACAGACCTGGTCGGCAAAGGCGTCGGCGCACGTGACGCTGGCCTGGTAGGTGGTCTGGAACTGGACGGGCAGGCCATTCCACGTGTCAGGCACGGTCTGGGCCACGAACGCCAGCGCGCGCGGCAGGTAGTCGGCGTCGCCGGGCACGGGCGCCGCCGCGATCACAGCAGGATCAGGGCTGGGAAGCGTCTGGCCATCCAGGTGGGTGATGGGCAAGAAGCTTGTCCCCAGCAGGTCCAGGGTGCCAACCGAGCCATCGGGGCGCAGCTCCACGACCTGCCGTTGGAACACCTGGAGGTGCTTGCCCAGCAGCACGAAATCGGCCGAGAGCGGGTCCCCGAAGGTCCGCGCCCCACCGCGCGCCCGGACGTAGTTCTGGATGGCGGGCAGGGTGACCCTGTAGTCCGTGGTTGGGATAGAGGTCGTGCCCGTGGACGGCGGCTGGCCCTGCGCCCTCACCGGGGATGACCAGTCCAGGGCGGTTACCAAAGCGACCACCAGGACCGCCAGAGCGACCAGTCCACCGAGGCTGTGGGACGGCAATACCTCGGACGGACCCAGATCGGCGATGCTACGAGGGTGCTCGAACTGCTCGTTCTCCTGCTCCTGGCCGTCCGCGGTCTGGTCCGCCCACGCCAGGACCTCGTCATCGAGAATCTTCTCCTGCGCCACCAGCTCGCCGTGCTAACCCGACCGACCCGGAGACGTCCCCGTCCCCGCCTCCGCGCCTGGCACAAGCTGGTCTGGGTGCTCGCCCGCGGCTTCTGTCCGGCGTGGCGTAGCCATCTGGTGCTGGTCACGCCGAACACGG
>JAABUZ0100000956.1_pt1 | contig 60377 bp, 61 predicted proteins | sample 5562091 | NCBI WGS metagenome assembly JAABUZ01 (sample SAMN12813069, study PRJNA571459) | rock metagenome | isolation source: Antarctica rocks | place: Antarctica: Victoria Land, Linnaeus Terrace sud | collected 2015-12-21 | reverse complement strand
GATCAAACTCTCCGTTTTGGGTTGAGTTTGTTGCTCATTTCTGCGCCACCAGGCGCTTTTTACTTCTATCTTTTTGACGAAGATTTAAGTGCTTTTTTGGCTTTCAAACTATAATCTTTTCATGGTTCGGTGCGTCTTGGTCGCTGACCTCGACACTTAACTAATGTAACAGACAGATATAGCCTTTGTGGGGGGGAAACCGAACTTACAGGGGGTAATTCCACTACTTTTGGTGGCAGTTGGAGTCAGGCGATGCTGTTGCCTCCAGTCGGCGGCTGGATAGAATCGGATGTCTGCACGTTGGGCAGCGGTTTCGTCTTCGGGGCGCTCTCCGACGTAGAGCGAGCTATTCATGATGCACTCGCGTTATAGTCAACGCGACAGCGGACTTTATTTGACGGCAATATTCTAGGGATAATATTTTTCAGGCAACATTCTGCGACGATTATTTGACGGCAATATTCTAGCGCTCGTTTTAGGGAGATTCCTTGCAGGGCAGCACGATTACCTGGTGGGGGCGGCGCACATGGAGTATTGAGGGCTTTTTCAAAACCGCAAAACACCGAGGAGAATCACAATTGCCGGATTAGGGAGCTTCTGGGGCTCTGGCTCTGAACACTCTGTTCCCTGAAGTGGTGGTATGTCTCCTATTGATAGATGTAGAAAGAACGCGTGCGCTATTGCAATCCATTGAACTAGATTTGCAATTGGTTGAGGTTAAAACCTAAGTCATATGTACTGGTGCAAGATGTCAGGGTACTGAAAAAGAATAGCCCGAGGATTGACACGGCCCCTATAACGAACGCTCCTGAAATGAATTCAGATGCTAGCCTATTGGCTCTTTTTAACTGAGATTGGTGTGTCATTGGTGTTCCCTAGGGATGTTATTGAGCAAAATTTGACTTTTTATTACTATGGAGCAGACCTTTTATAGCTATTTAGCCAAAACGCTCTGTGATTTGATCCAGGTAGTCCTTTCCAACATTTGGTAGAGCCCTGATCGCTAGCAAGGTGTTAAAGGCATAAAACCCGCTGTTGCAAACTAGGCTGCCAGCACACTTCAGGTGTTGAGAATAGTTAGTTAACACTCGAACACCGAGTGTTAACGAAAATTATTAACAACTGCAAGACTGAACTGAAAAAGGCTCAAGTAACCGTTTAGATGAAAAAGCTATGATACATATGGCAAGTTATGCTCCTGCTTTACCCTCCCCGCCGAGCCAGCGCCTCTTCAGTCGCCACGATTTGATTGCGCCGCAGCAAGATGTTTTGTGGCTAATTCAGCGCGGTGCTGTCCGCACGTTGACTTGGAACGAAGCAGGAACGTGCATCACCTTGGGATACTGGGGGCCTGGGGATATTGTGGGACATCCCCTGTCTCGGCTCAAGCCCTACGAAATTGAGTGCTTGACGAGTGTAGAGATGAGCATTCTGCCGTCTGGGCTGTGGTACCAGGCGTTGGATGCCATTCTCTTACACATACAACAGACAGAGGAACTCCTTAGTATTGTGCACCGGAATCCCATGTCACTGCGGTTGTGGCAATTCTTGGTCTGGTTAAGCCAGAAATTTGGCCGTGATGTTGACCAGGGACGGTTGATCGACTTGCGAATTACCCAGCAGGAAATTGCAGAAGTAATAAATACGACACGGGTATCAGTGACACGGCTGCTCCAGCAATTTGAGTCGGAGGGAATGCTGCTGCGGCACCAGCGGCGGTTCATTATTTGTGTAAAACCTCAGCGGGTTTTTTGGTGATCCAGAAGGAATGGGGAGTGGTGAAGAGTTAGTCCAAAACCTGATTCATGCTCTACTCCCTACTCCCGGCGCTGAAGGCGCTTGACCGTTACCTGCTCACAACCCCTGATTTGCAGATTCCTCCATCTGCTTACGGAGGCTAAGTGGCCTCATGTCGGTCCACACTTGCTTGATGTAGTCTAGGCATTCAGACTTGATCCCACTTTTGCCAGCATCTCTCCAGCCCAGAGCGTTCTCTCGGTCAGCTGGCCAAATCGAATACTGTTCTTCGTGATTTACAACAACCTTGTAGATTGTCATGTCTTCCTCGTTGTCCCGATTCATAGTGCCTCACTATAAAAAAGATCTAATTTAATTAATAGCCTGTGCTTTCTTATTTTCACGAACATTGCAGGGGCAGAGGGGTTACAATGAACCCAGACATTTCTCACTGTGCCTTCATTTACAGTTACGGTCTTTGCACTCAACAAGTGGGGGGAATAAATGCACAGTGAGAAATGTCAGAGTTTTTTTTAGGGGACCGGTGAGTCCCTCCTGCCAAGAGTGCCTCTTCTTGACCCGTTAACCCGCTAATATCTGGGATACGGCATCGCTTGGGCGATCTACTCACTTGCTGCGATATCTGCCTGTCGTAGCTCGCAAAGTAAACTAGAATGTATTGCTCCAGAGGTGGGCCAGGGATCTATGTCTTTCAAAATTGATAGTGGATTGTTCAAATTTAATTTCACGGATCACCATGCAGTTTTGGGGGTTCCAGTGGATGCAGAATTCAAGGACATCCGCAAACGCTATCTCAAAATCGCCCGTTGCTTGCACCCTGATAGCTGCTCTGCCCAAAGCGAAGCCGATAAACAACGGGCTAACCAGTTGTTGTCGAAACTTGTCAACCCGGCGTACGAAAACTTCTCTCAGGCTGGCAACCGCGCCGAATATACCGTACTTCTAACGCAAATGGGCAAGCGCCTGGAACAGGAATCGGCTTCGATTGAACTCAAAAGCGAACTGTCCAAGCAGCTAGCCCAGACTAATGATATCGACCACGTCTATAAAACGTCACTCGGCAAACTCGCAGACAAGCAATATGACTCCTTTGACCAAGTCTTGCAACTGATTGCCCAAATCAGTGAGCTGAATTTGGTTTACTTGATACGTAAAGGGGGCAAAGGAATTCAGTCGCCGCCCCCACCGAAGAGTGCTGGCACCAACTCAGGCGAACCAAAGCAAGACACACCACCCTCACCGCCACCCCGGGAACCAGAACCAGAATCTGTCTTGGAGCAGTATTACCGTCGAGCCCAAGTTTTGATAGTGAAGAACAACTTCGCCCAAGCTAGGGTAGAGTTGCAGGATGCCCTGAAGCTAGAGCCTAATAATAGTCGATGCCATAGCTTGATGGGGGTGGTTTATTTGAAGCAAAATCAGACCACAATGGCTAAAGTTCACATTCAAAAAGCGTTGCAATTGAACCCCCAAGAGCCAATGGCATTAAAGGGCAAACAGTTCTTAGACCAGCTGGCTCAAAAAGCCGATGGTCAGACGACTGCCCCGCCTAAGCCTACTCAGGATAAGCCATCAGATAAATCTGGTGGCGGTGGGATGTTTGCTGGTCTGTTTGGTGGGAAGAAAAAGTGATGGTGCATCAATCGCCAGCTGGAGCAAGAGATTTATTACCCCTGGATGTAGCTCAAAAACGCTGGGTCGAAGACCGGTTGGAGCAGGTATTTCATCGGTGGGGTTATCAGCGAATTATCACCTCGACTCTGGAGCGGTTAGATACGCTGATGGCTGGTGGAGCACTTCAGCGGTCAACAGTGATTAAATTACAGGATGCGGAGGAGGAGGAACTCGGGCTGCGTCCAGAGCTGACAGCCTCGATCGCACGGACGGCTGTAACTCGAATGGCGGGTGTCACCTATCCGCAACGCCTCTACTACAATGCCAATGTCTTCCGTCGGACACCAGAAAGCAGTCACAATCGGCAGCAGGAGTTTTATCAAGCAGGAGTGGAATTGCTCGGGGCAGGCGGCTTTTTAGCTGATGCTGAAGTGCTGCTGCTGCTGGCAGACTGCCTGAATCAGCTGGGTTTGAGCCGGTGGTGTTTGATTTTAGGGGAGGCAGGAATCGCGCGATCGCTCCTGTCGGCGTTTCCAGTTGCTTTGCAAGACAAAGTCCGTCATGCTCTAGCCCATCTCGACCGCGTTACCCTCGAAACCCTGCCCCTGAGTGATGAACTGCGCCAACAAGCTAAAATTATGCTCGATCTACGCGGACGCCCAGCTGATGTATTGCAACAACTTGGCAGTTTGGATTTAGACGCCCCTCAGAAACAGACACTCAACCATCTCAAATCCCTGGTTGAGTTACTGGATGAGTGCTTCCCGGTGCAGTCGGGTCAATCCGCAACGAATTTTCCTTTGCTCCTCGATCTTAGCCTGATCCAGACCTTCGACTACTACACTGGCATCGTGTTTGAAGTCGTGAGCGACAACGAAGCCCAAGCGCGGGTTTTAGGGCGAGGGGGACGCTATGACCAACTGCTGGGACTCTATCATCCCCAAGGGGAAACCATCCCAGGAATTGGGTTTTCACTTAACATCGAAGACTTACACCAAGTCCTGCTATCTACCAATCAGCTGCCTCAGCTTACCCCACCCAGCAACTGGCTCGTCGTACCAGAGACTGCTCAGGCTTACGCCGCCGCCTTTGCCTACGCCGAAAAACTGAGAAATTCCACGCATTTAGTGCGAGTTGAAATGGACTTAGGAGGTCGCGAACCCGACGCCATCCGCGAGTACGCTCGTCGTCGCGGCATTCACCAAATTGCTTGGCTTAAAGCGGAAGGTTTACCAGTTATTGAACCACTGACTAAGACGGCGAAACTCTGACTTTTAACAGAGTAGTCAAGATAATTCGTAATTGCAATCAGTGGGGACTTGCATCCTCTTTAATTACTAATTACGAATTCCCAATTGTTTTGTTAAGTCTTGTAAAGACGTGGTATATTTGCACAGGTGAACTGCATTGTTGAGATCTATTCTCAAAAAATGAATTATTGCTGTTAGGCTAGAGAAAAACGTTTTAATAAGCTTGGCAAAAAAATCTGAGGAGAAACACTATGGCGCACACGATTATTACGGAGATTTGTGAAGGCTATGGCGATTGTGTCGATGCCTGCCCGGTTGCTTGTATTCACCCAGGTCCTAGTAAAAATGTCAAGGGTTTTGACTGGTACTGGATTGACTTTGCCACCTGCATAGACTGCGGCATCTGTCTACAAGTTTGCCCAGTGCAGGGGGCAATCATTCCAGAAGAACGACCGGAGTTGCAAAAAACCCCACAGTAGCATTCAGCCGTCAGCTATAGTGCGTAAACAGTGATAAAACGAAGGCTTATAACTCGTTATTACCTTTAGCTAAATTATGTGTAGTGTGTGGTTATAAAACTCCACCCTTGCCATCTCCAATCTATCCGCGCCCATGCTGAAAGCACTTATCCTGATGAATGCTGCGGTATAATGCTAGGGCAGGTGGGTGATGATGGCAAAACCCTAGTAGAAGTTTGGGCAACAGAGAACGACTGGAGTGCCGAAACAGTTGCTCATTACCCAGAGGATGAACTAGTGGCGACCAAGACGCGTCGATACACAATCGCCCCCGTAGTCTTCCTCCAAGCACAACGCGAAGCACGCGATCGCCAGCTCGATATAATTGGTATCTACCACTCGCATCCTGACAACTTGGCAATTCCGTCTGAATTTGATCGAGTATGCGCTTGGCCTCAATACTCGTATATCATAGTTTCCGTTCAACAAGGCAAAGCTTGTGACCTCAATAGCTGGAGCCTTGATGATGACCATCGCTTCCAGCCAGAGTCCATTCTCATTGTTTAATCATGTAGAAAGCTTGCGGCGTTCGCATTTCGCTCAATTGCTCCTTCTGTGATACTGCCATGCTAAATCCGAATCTGGATGAGATCCAGCTAACCAAAGAAGAATACGCCCGCTACTCCCGCCACATCATATTGCCAGAGGTAGGGCTAGAAGGGCAGAAACGCCTGAAAGCTGCCAGCGTCCTCTGTATTGGCACAGGCGGGCTGGGCGCTCCCTTGCTGTTGTACTTAGCAGCAGCTGGAATTGGACGCCTTGGAATTGTGGACTTCGACATCGTAGATAGCTCCAATCTGCATCGTCAAGTGATCCACGGGACTTCTTGGGTAGGCAAGCCCAAGATCGAATCTGCTAAAAACCGCGTTTTAGAGATTAATCCCAACTGTCAGGTGGATCTTTATGAAACTCGATTGAGTTCAGAGAACGCCCTAGACCTACTCAAGCCTTACGATGTTGTAGTAGATGGCACGGATAACTTCCCCACGCGTTATCTAGTAAACGACGCCTGTGTGCTGTTGAATAAGCCCAATGTATACGGCTCGATCTTTCGCTTTGAAGGGCAGGCGACCGTCTTTAACTACGAAGGTGGCCCCAACTACCGCGATCTCTATCCCGAACCACCACCACCAGGCATGGTTCCCTCCTGTGCTGAAGGTGGCGTACTGGGTGTTTTGTGCGGCATTATTGGCACGATCCAGGCTAATGAAGTCATTAAAATCATCTTGGGACAAGGGACTACTCTCAGCGGTCGCCTGCTGTTGTATAATGCCCTAGAAATGAAGTTCCGCGAACTGAAGCTGCGGCCTAATCCAGTCCGTCCGGTGATTGAAAAGTTGATTGACTACGAAGAATTCTGTGGGATTCCTCAAGCTAGAGCAGAGGAGGCGAAACGGCAGATGGCAATGCAAGAAATGACAGTTCAGGAGTTGAAGGAATTGCTCGATAGCGGTGCAGATGATTTTGTGCTGCTTGATGTCCGCGATCCGCATGAGTATGAGATTGCCCGGATTCCGGGATCAGTCTTGGTGCCGTTACCAGATATTGAACGTGGGCAAGGGATTGAGCAGGTCAAGGAATTGCTCAACGGACATAAATTGGTTGCCCACTGCAAGCTGGGCGGACGCTCAGCCAAGGCACTCGGCATTCTAAAGGAAGCTGGGATTGAGGGAACCAATGTAAAGGGCGGTATTACCGCTTGGAGTCGGGAAGTTGACCCATCTGTACCAGAGTATTAAGTAAAGTTGGGGGTGGATGCACATCCAGACACTAGTTCCCAGGCTCAGCCTGGGAACTAGTTTTACGAGGCTCTGCCTCGGTTATCGGAGTATTGACTCTTATGTGGGTAATGACCGAGAAAGGGGGATCAATTTGAGCTACCGGCGGTTAATTCATTGCTAACCTAACTCTGGCAATTATCATTCCTAATACTGCCGTCAGGCATAGTAGTGTTACATAAGGTAGACGCGCTTAAGTCTTTATTCAACTTAGCATTAAGCAAATTTGCCCCAGCTAAATTTGCATTTCTCAGGACGGCATGTTCTAGTTTTGCCTCTTCTAAGTTGGCTCCTACTAATTTTGCATTTGTGAAACGTGTGTATTCTAGGTTTGCCCCACTCAAATTGGCTTCCGTTAGGTCAGCTTCGTTCAGGTATGCCCTGGTCAGGTTTGCCCCACTCAGGTTGATCCCACTTATGTTTGCCCCAGTCAGCTCTGTACAGGACAGGTTTTCCCCCGAAAAATCTCTCTCTCCTGCTGCATAACGCTTTAGTAGTTCATTTTCATTCATACAATTTTCTCACAAATCACCCTTTAAAAATTACATAGGTATTATGAAAATATCAATGTGATTCAAGGCATACAAGCCCAAAGCCTTAATTTTAAAACACCGGGTAAAGTTTTGAACCGTTAGCTATGTCTCATCGCCCCATCTATCTCGATTGCCATGCCACAACGCCTCTGGATGAACGGGTGCTAGCGGCGATGCTGCCCTACTTCACCGAACACTTTGGCAACCCATCCAGTAACAGCCATCTCTACGGCTGGGAAGCAGAAGCCGCTGTCAAACAAGCCCGACATCTGTTGGCAGAAGCAATTCATGCCACACCAGAAGAAATTGTCTTTACCAGTGGGGCGACAGAGGCGAATAATTTAGCCATTAAGGGAGTTGCTGAAGCCTATTTCCAAAAAGGGCGTCATATTATCACAGTGCAAACTGAGCATAGCGCGGTTCTTGACCCTTGTCAGTATTTGCGATCGCTCGGCTTTGAAGTCACATTTCTCCCAGTCCAAAGTGATGGGCTGATTGATTTAAGCCATTTAGAACAAGCTTTCCGTCCCGAGACGATCTTAGTTTCGGTGATGGCAGCTAATAATGAAATTGGGGTGTTGCAGCCGTTAGCAAAAATTGGGGAATTGTGCCGCGATCGCAATGTCCTTTTCCATACCGATGCCGCTCAAGCAATCGGCAAAATTCCCCTGGATGTCGAGGCGATGAAAATTGACCTCCTATCCCTGACTGCCCACAAAGTCTATGGTCCCAAGGGGATCGGCGCACTCTACGTCCGTAGACGCCATCCCAGAGTCCAGCTATCTCCCCAGCTGCATGGGGGTGGGCATGAACGAGGGATGCGCTCCGGCACTTTGTACCCGCCTCAGATCGTTGGGTTTGCCAAGGCTTTTGAGATCGCGCTGGCAGAACAAGCTACAGAGACACAACGTCTAACTCAGCTGAGGCAACAATTGTGGCAACAGCTCAGTCAGCTAGATGGTATTCATCTCAATGGTCATCCCAGCCAGCGACTCCCCGGCAACCTCAACATCAGTGTGGAAGGCGTCGATGGAGCAGCGCTACTGCTGGGATTGCAGCCAGTGATGGCGGTGTCTTCTGGTTCAGCTTGCTCGTCGGCAACAACTGCTCCCTCCCACGTCCTCACGGCATTGGGATACTCGGAACAACTAGCCTATGCATCCGTGCGGTTTGGCATTGGGCGCTTCAACACACTATCTGAGATTGACAAGGTAGCACAACACGCGATCGCTACTATCCACAGCCTACGTAGGCAGGCTTCGGATTACCTTTCTACGTGTCAACGCATGGTGACGAACTCTTCTGCTGCTGAAGGATGAATCGCAGTCGTGGCATCGAAGTCTTTTTTGGTAGCACCCATTTTGATTGCGATCGCAATTCCTTGCATGATCTCTGCCGCGTTTTCCCCCACCATGTGAGCGCCTAGCACTTGTTCACTATTCCCATCCACCACTAACTTCATCATCGTTTTCTCCTCTTGACCCGTCAGACTGTGGAACAGAGGTCGGAACACAGAGCGGTAGCACTTCAGTGCGTCACCCACTTTTTCCCGCGCTTGGGTTTCCGTCAAGCCCACTGTGGCAGCTTCTGGTTGGGAGAACACAGCGGATGGCACATTTTCGTAATTCATGACACGGGGGTTGTTGCCAAATTCAGTATCAGCAAAGGCGCGACCTTCGGCGACCGCTATTGGTGTTAAATTGATTCGGTCAGTGCAATCCCCTACGGCAAAAATATTCGGCACACTTGTGCGGCTGTACTCATTTACTGCGATTGCGCTTTTGACTTTGTACCCAGTCCCTGGGGTCATCTCTTGGCGATCGCCTGCAACAAGATCAACACCGGCATTCTCCAAACCGAGTCCCTCTACATCGGGAATGCGACCGATGGCAGCCAGAACTACATCCGCCGTTATCGCCATTTCCGTATCTTGGCCTTCCATAGAGAAGGTGAGCTTAAGACCCTCTGGTACCCGCTCAATTTTCTTACCCATAATACTGGAGATAATTCGGATACCATGGTGCGTCATCCCAGTGTAAATGCCAGTGCGAATATCGTCATCAAACCCCTTCAAGAGGTTCTCACCCCGGATTAACTGGATGACTTGGGAGCCAAGTCCGTTCATAATGCTGGCAAATTCCACACCAATATAACCACCTCCAAGAATGGCGATGTGCTTCGGTTGCTCGGGCAGGTGAAACATCTCATTCGAGGTAATGGTATATTCCGCGCCTGGTAAATCCGGCTTCACAGGACGCCCCCCGACGGCAATCAAAATTTTGTCGGCGGTGATTTTACGTCCATCAACTTCCACAGTGTGAGGATCTAAGAGCGTGGCACGACTTCGGATCAGTTCCACCCCTGCTCTTTCCAGAAACCCTATATGTAGCTGCGAGAGCCTAAGGACTTCTTTATCCACCGCACTAATCATCTGTTGCCAGTCTAACTCGCTCTTACCCACATTCCAGCCATAACCAGCTGCATCTTGAAACAGCCCTGGAAAGTGAGAGGCATACACCATCAGTTTTTTGGGAATGCAGCCCCGGATGACGCAGGTGCCGCCGACTAAATATTCTTCTGCGATCGCCACCTTTGCCCCATAGCTAGCCGCACGTTTGGAAGCCGCCAGCCCCCCAGAACCGGCACCAATTACAAAGAGGTCATAATCAAACGTCATAAATTAATCTGTTCCTTTCGCGATCAGTACAAACAGAAGTAGGAAAAAGGTAGGATAGCGCCTATCCTGTTAGCGTAACAAATGGGCGTTTGTTCAAGGGTTAATTTAACCTTTGACGCCGCTGCCGGATTCTGTGGGGACGATGTAGCGTTGCAGGAATAAGAAAAATAGCATTACTGGGGCAATCGAGATCACGGAGCCAGCTGCAATCAGTCGCCAATCGAGAGAGAAGGTACCGGCTAGGGTCGCTACTCCCAAAGGCAGGGTGTATAATTCTGGTCGGTCGATGACAATCAGCGGCCAGAGGAAGTCACTCCAGGAGCCGATGAAGACAAAGATTGCGAGGGTCACAAGTGCTGGTCGAATGGCTGGGAGCATCACAGACCACCACAAGCCCAACTCCGAGCAGCCATCCATGCGGGCAGCTTCTTCCATTTCTTTAGGGACACCCTGAAAAGCTTGCCGCAACAGAAAAATACCAAAGGCAGAAGCGATTTCTGGAAAAATAATTCCTATATAAGTATTTTTAATACCTAGCTGGACAGTCAAGATATACAAGGGAATCATCACGATCTGGAACGGAATCATGATGGTGGAAACGATGGCGGTAAAAATCCAGTCTCGACCCCGAAACTCCAGCCGCGCCAGAGGGTAAGCAGCCAGGGCACAGAATAGCAGATTCAAGCCCACTGTCAGCACCGCGACGAGGGTACTGTTAAACAGGTACTGACTAAAGGGATTTGTTTGCCAAACCCGGACAAAATTATGGAGCGTAGCGGACTTGGGCAAAAGCTGGGGTGGGAACTGAAAGATATTTTCAGTTGGGGATTTCAAGGCGGTACTGATGAGCCAGAGTAGGGGAAAAAGCATAAAAAGTGCGATCGCCCCCAGTACCGCGTACATCCAGACGTATCTCCACCAAGACCGATTGTGGATTGGAGCCATAGCGTTTGTGTTTACGAATTACGAATTATTTAGTTATTTTTAAACCGGTTTCGGTGCAAACGCCATGCAATTTTTGATCCCAAGGGTCAATTGGCAGTTGGGGCAAGTAAGCAAATTCAAAAACAATGCCTATCGTAGGCTTTGAAGCCCATTCAGCTGAACTTAGCAAGCGATCGTAATAACCACCCCCGTAACCCAAGCGATATCCCCGATAATCACAAGCAACAGCTGGAACGAGAATTAAATCTACCTCAGATGGAGCCAATGTGGGGGTAGTTGGGTAGGGTTCTGGGATACCATACGCTCCTTTTTGCAACAGGTGGACTTCTGTTGGCGTCCAGATATGCCAAAGTAGGGTGTCACCGACACAGCGTGGAAATCCCCACTGGTGTCTCTTGTCTGTAAATATACGACTAAGGTCTGGTTCTTGGCGAAAGCTGAAATAAGCCAGAATTGTTCCATCAGCGGCAAACAAGGGAGAGGCTTGCAAATGGGAACAGATGCGATCGCTCTTGTGCCTCCATTCTTCTACAGGTATAGACTGTCGCGCCTGCAAAAGTGATCGACGGAGTTCTGATTTACTCAAGTGATACAAAGCAGTGAGTAGTCAGTAGTCAGTAGTGTAGAATAATTCTATGAACTTCCCCAACCTGCTGCGCGAGGATGGGGTTTCTGAATTCCCATCAGCAAGAAGGCGCTTTTGACGCTTCGTCTGGTCAAGTTGCCATCAGAATCCCAATGGGTTCATCAGGTAGAGCCTTTCCATCCACGTCTGACGACGCTCATCCCAAACGCCGCAGAAACGAATGTATCGATTGATTTCTAGTTTTTCCGAACAACCATGCCATTACAGCTAATATGTGTTACTCGGTGATGAGTTTGACTCCATCTTCTAGAATTGATAATTAGCGGATAGGCATTTGCTTCTATCAGTCAAAAACTGATGTATCCATACCGCGCCTACAATCATATCAAACGGCAACCAAGTATTTTCGGCTCTACGTCAGAATTTTAGTCAGGCATTTAGTCATATAGTCGCTGCTACATTTATCGCCCAGTAGATCCGCGTAGCGGTTCCATCCCCACCGTGTAAGACGGTGGGGAATTTCGCGTCAGAGGTTAAGCAGCGTGCTGCCGATACCAGTCGATGGTATTGCGCAGCCCTTGCTTAAAGTCCACCTGGGCGACAAAGCCAAATGCCTGATCAGCTCGTTGCGTATCCAAGCAGCGACGCGGCTGACCATTGGGCTTGTCGGTGTCCCAGACAATTTCGCCCTCAAACTTCATCAGTTCACAGATCAGCGTGATCAGGTCACGAATTGGTATCTCATACCCCGTTCCCAAGTTGACGGGTTCAGAGTCGTTGTAAAACCGGGTACCCATAACAATTCCTCGCGCCGCATCTTCTGAGTAGAGAAACTCACGGGTGGGAGTGCCATCGCCCCAAACCCGAATCTCCTTTTCTCCCTTTAGCTGCGCGTGGTGTACTTTGCAGATTAACGCTGGGATGACATGAGAACTACTTGGGTCAAAGTTGTCCTCAGGGCCGTATAAATTCACCGGCAGCAGGTAAATGCCATCGAAGCCGTACTGCTGCCGGTAAGCTTGGAGTTGAACGAGGAGGGCTTTTTTGGCAATTCCGTAGGGAGCATTGGTTTCCTCCGGATAGCCATTCCACAGGTCATCCTCTTTGAATGGTACCGGGGTGAATTTGGGATAGGCGCAGATGGTACCAATACAGACAAATTTCTCGACGCCTGCTTGATAGGCAGCGTGAATCAGCTGAGTGCCCATCATCAAGTTGTCGTAGAATAGTTCAGCTGGTTTTTCCCGATTCAGCCCAATGCCGCCTACATGGGCTGCTAGGTGGATGATTATGTCTTGCTGATCGACTGCACGCTTGCAGTTTTCTACTAAACGTAAATCATACTCTTGCTTTCGCGGCACTGTAATCTTCTGCTGGTCAGCTCCAGCTTTACACAGTTGATCTACCACCTGACGACCGAGGAACCCAGCGCCACCGGTAACGAGAATCCGTTTGTCTTTTAGATCTATAGCTGTCATATTTTTATCTCCGCGCCGTGTTAGTTAGAAGTGGAGACTACCCAATTCTTGACGAACCGTTGCCAGCTCTTGAATCACCTGCAATACATTTCCATTCGGTGAAGTATGGCCCAGCGCTTTCAGGTCTGCTTCTACCATCAAGCCTACCAGCTGCTCAAACGTGATCGAAGGTTCCCAGCCCAATTTCTCCCGCGCCTTGGTGGGGTCGCCGATCAACAATTCCACCTCCGCTGGCCTGAGATAGCGTTCATCAAACTCCACATAGTCTTGCCAATCAAGATTGACATAACCAAAAGCCAGATCCAGGAACTCCTTCACTTCGTGGGTTTCGCCTGTAGCAATTACGTAATCATCTGGCTCGTCTTTTTGCAGCATTAGCCACATTGCCTTCACGTAGTCCTTGGCATACCCCCAGTCCCGCTTGGCATCAAGATTGCCCATGTAGAGCTTTTTCTGTTTACCAGCAACTATCCGGGCGACCGCTCGTGTTATCTTGCGCGTCACAAACGTCTCGCCCCTACGTGGACTTTCGTGGTTGAAAAGTATTCCATTACACGCAAACAACCCATAGGATTCACGGTAATTAATCGTCTGCCAGTGGGCGTAAACCTTAGCGCAAGCATAGGGACTGCGAGGATAAAACGGCGTTGTTTCCTTTTGTGGCACCTCTTGCACTAGACCAAACATTTCAGAAGAACCCGCTTGGTAAAACCGCACCTCAATTCCGGTGCGAAGCTGGTAGTCTCGAATCGCCTCCAACAAACGTAGTGTTCCCATCCCTACCGCATCCACGGTATATTCCGGCGAGTCAAAACTTACCCGCACATGGGATTGAGCGCCCAAGTTATAAATTTCCGTTGGCTTGACTTCTTCTAAAATCCGCCGCAGCGTTGTCCCGTCTGTCAAGTCACCGTAGTGCAGAAATAACCGCACTCCCTCTTTATGAGGGTCTTCGTACATATGATCAATCCGATCTGTGTTAAACGTCGAAGTCCGCCGGATAATGCCATGAACCTCATAGCCTTGCTCCAGCAACAACTCACTCAGGTAGGAACCGTCTTGACCTGTAATGCCCGTAATCAGCGCTCGCTTCCGTTGCGTCATCATCAATATTCCTTATTATCGGCCTTTGAAAAGGGCAAAGTAGGACTGCTAAAACTTAACATCGCTACTAGCTGGCGTGGTTAGCTTAAGCTTCCGGCAAACTCGCATGCAACACTCACGTCCCCCTGCCACCTTTCTAGGCGCTTATGGTTGTCAAATTAAAACCTAACTTAACCTAAATCTTTAATATAGTATGCAAAAATTGTTTTTCTTCACAAACACTTCATCTAATCCGTTTTTCTGTTAAGACTCACTTTCTCAGTACATCCGCTCAAATCAAAGTCATTGGCGTCACGCTTGACTCCGTCAATGATCGCGCTTTTAAATGATAGTAATTGGGGGCATTATCTGCCCCACACAAACAACGCTTTTTCGTAGGAGTGCTAGTTTTTCAATAAGCACCATTATTTTTAGGCACAATCACAACCCCAATCGTTTTCACAATCACCCACAGATCCAGCCATAAATTGTGGAAGTTGGCATAGTAGAGGTCTATTTGGACTCTACGAGGGTAGGGAATGTCATTGCGCCCTGACACTTGCCACAACCCAGTAATTCCAGGCCGTATTGTCAAAATTTTGTCAATATGACAACCGTATTTAGGCAGTTCCTCTGCTACTAGAGGCCGGGGGCCGACAACACTCATATCACCTTTCAAAACATTCCAGAACTGGGGAAATTCGTCGAGGCTGGTTAGTCGCAAAAATCGACCAATCCTCGTAATTCGGGGGTCTTGTTTGAGTTTGAAATTATCCTCAAATTCTTGCCGCACCTGAGACGATGTTTCCATCAGTTCCAGTAACATTTCGTCGGCATTATTCACCATGGTTCGGAATTTAATACAAACAAATGGCTTGTGATTTTTACCAACGCGCTCCTGGACATAGAAAATGGGGCCTTTTGAGCTTAAAGCAATCAGGAAGGCTAAGATCAGGTAGACCGGGGAAAGCAAAACCAGAATCAATAGCGAAAATACAACGTCGAACAGTCGCTTGGCAAACTCTCCGTCTAGACGAAGAAGGGACAAACCTCTGGGTCTACCTCTGGGCCGAAGTGGCTCTTGACCACGTTTAACGAAAGCCCGTAATCGCTTGCCGGAGAGGAGAGAGCTCTGGGCAGTCATCGTACTCCTTAACAATCCACACCACACATAGTCCCAATCTTAAAGCCAGACGACACGCTTCTGGGTGTAAATTTGTGATAGAACCTCTCTAGACAGACGTAAATCAAGCACGAAGATGAAGTGACTGGAATTCCTGGCAGCAGTTCTCTAAAAAGGCGAGGTAGCGTTCTTCAAAGATTGAAGGTGCAAATTGGGCGGCGTTCGCTTGCGCACACTCAGGATTGAGTATCCCATGATACGCTTCGAAGTGTTCTACAGCCTCCACCAAGGCCGCTTCTGTTTGCGTGTCGAAAAATAGACCGGTTCCGGTGTCTGGGTGTTGGCGAATATCCCGCACTGTTTCCAAAGCTCCCCCAGCGCCGTAGGCAATTACCGGAGTGCCGCAGGCTTGGGCTTCGACTGGAGCAATGCCAAAATCCTCATAGGCGGCATAAACAAATGCTTTTGCCTGAGACATATATTTCTCCACCACATCATCGGGTTGCAGCCCCAGCACCTGCACATTCGGTTGCGCCAGTTTGCGGATTAGGGGAAGCTCTGGCCCCGTGCCAATCACTACCAAGGGCTTCTTGAGTTGATTGAAAGCCCGGACAATTAAAGATACTTGCTTATAACTCACCAATCGGGAAACGGTAATGTAGAAGTCTTGTTTTGAGGTCAGAAAGGGAAATCGCTCGATATTAACCGGCGGGTAAATCACTGTTGCTGGGCGGCGGTAGCAGCGCCAGATCCGACGAGCTGTGTTTTGGGAATTGGCAATGAAGTAATCAACCCGATTCGCAGTCAGTACATCCCACTGGCGCATCCGGTGGAGTAGGTACCGCGTCAAGAACCCTTGAGGACCGCGACCCATCTGGCTACTGCGGAGATAATCAAAGGTCAAGTGCCAGGCAAAACGCATTGGGCTATGGCAGTAGCAGATGTGCAACTGCATCGGGCCAGTCAGGACTCCTTTGGCGACGGTGTGGGAAGAGGAAAGAATTACGTCATACGCCCGCAAATCCAACTGTTCAATCGCCAGCGGCAAAAAAGGCAGGTATTTCTGAACGCCGTTGCGAGCATTGGGGAAGTGCTGGAGAAACGTCGTGCCGATCTGGCGCTTAAACAGATAGCTCTCAGGATTGGTCGATTCAAAGTCGATTAGCGCATATAGATCGGCATCAATGTGATTGAGGATTTCTCGCACCACGAGTTCTGAACCGCCTGTAGCCTTAGGCGTTAACCACTCATGGACAAGCGCATATTTCAAGGTCACAGCTCACTCTCGTACCCGGTGCAGGTATCTTAAAACAAAGAATAGGATATTGGGAAATTATGCGAATTTTAATCATGGGTGGCACTCGGTTCATTGGTGTCTACCTGACCCAGCTACTAGTAGAACAAGGACATTCGGTAGTGCTGTTTAATCGTGCCAACCGACCAGCACCCGTGGAAGGGGTGCTACAGATTAAAGGCGATCGCACTGAACCAGCCCAGCTCAAGGAAAAGTTATCAGAAGAACATTTTGACGCCATCTTTGACAACAATGGTCGGGAACTAAGTGACACCCAACCCCTAGCAGAAATTTTTAAAGACCGGGTGCAGCATTTTGTCTATATGAGTTCAGCTGGCGTGTATCTGCCCTCATACCAGCTACCTCATGTGGAGGGCGACCCGGTTGACCCGAAAAGTCGTCACCGGGGTAAGCATGAAACGGAGGCTTACCTTGCGACGCTGGGTTTGCCGTGGACGGCGATTCGCCCTACTTATATCTATGGTCCTCAAAACTATAACGAGCTAGAAGCCTGGTTTTTTGACCGGGTTGTGCGCGATCGCCCGCTCCCAATTCCTGGCAATGGGTTACATATCACCCAACTGGGTCATGTTAAAGATTTAGCCGGGGCGATGTCTCAGGTTTTGGGGAACGCCCAGGCGATAGGACAAATTTACAATGTATCGGGCGATCGCTACGTCACTTTCGATGGGCTAGCCCGTGCTTGTGCCGAAGCCGCGGGCAAGTCAGCTGATTCTGTGCAAATTGTCCATTACGACCCGAAACAGTTTGATTTCGGCAAGCGCAAGACGTTTCCCATCAGAGTTCAGCACTTCTTTGCTTCGATCAATAAAGCTATTACAGAACTGAGCTGGCACCCAGAATATGACCTGATCTCTGGGCTAAAAGACTCATTCTGCGATGATTACCTCTCCTCTGGTCGAGACACAGAGGCGGTAGATTTCTCAGTAGATGACGAGATTCTCGCTGGCCAAAAATAGATGGCACCCGAAATCCATGTGAGGATGACGGAAATCCAGAAGGCGACGAGAGAGGGTATTCTCCAGACTGCTGGTAGGGGAGCAATCAGGAGTGCGATCGCCGCAATTTGACTTACGGTTTTAAGCTTGCCCCAGAAATTGGCTCCCACAACAGCTGTTTTGCCGGTCAGACTCGGTGTGACGCGCCAACCTGCTACGCTCAACTCGCGCGCCAAAATCAAAAACACTCCCCAAGCTGGCACCTGTCCCAGCTGAATCAGCGCCAGCAGGGGAGCGAGTACTAGCAACTTATCTACCAGGGGGTCAAGAAACTTGCCTAGTTCCGTAACTTGGTTGAGTTTCCGCGCTAGGTAGCCATCTAACCAATCCGTCATGGCGGCAACGAGAAAGATTGCCAAACTGAAACAGCGAGTTTGATTTGTCGGGTTGTGCAAGCAATATAGCAGCACTGGCAACCCCAGTAGCCGGGAAAAAGTAACCCAGTTAGGCAGTGTCATGACAAAATAACTCGGGGCAACTTCTAATCTTATTGCCCCTAAGTTACCATCTTTGTATTCCCGACCTGCAACCCCTGAAACGCCTGACTGAAATTGCATGAGTGATTCTCCTGTAGACGAGCCAGAGGAACGCCCCTACCCTGACGCTGAACCCCCAGTTAATAAACGCTCAGACGAGCCAGACAATTTTTCCCGGTCACAGGTGAAGGCTGTTGCGACTTTAAAGATGGTGGAAACGGCTTTTCTAGCCAGTACCGCCAGCTTGATTTGGTTGATTAATTCCTACTTTCCCTTGGGACCGGTGTTGCGGATCTTTTTCCCGGTGCCGATCGCGCTGGTGTACCTGCGTTGGGGCAACCGGGCGGCGTGGATGGCCGCCTTGGTTTCCGGTTTGCTGCTTTCGATCCTGATGGGACCTTATCGCAGCATTTTGTTTGTCATTCCTTACGGTCTGATGGGAGTGCTACTAGGAGCAGCTTGGCACCGCCGGTCTCCCTGGGTTGTGTCCATCGGCTTGGGTACGCTGCTGGGCGCTTTTGGATTCTTTTTTCGGTTTTGGCTGCTGTCGGTTCTGTCGGGTGAAGACCTCTGGGTTTATACGATTACCCAGGTGACGGATTTTGTGCAGTGGGTATTTATCAAGCTGGAATTGCTTGCTCAACCCAGTGTTGTGCTGATTCAGGCGCTGGCGATCGCTTCGGTCTTCGCTAGCAATGTCATTTACTTGTTTGTGGTACACCTGGCATCTTGGTTGCTGCTAGACCGCATCGGCAACCCGATTCCTCGACCCCCCAACTGGGTGCAAGTCCTAATGGATTATGAGGGGTAAAGATGATTCATGTTTATACCCAGATAGAACAGGGGCAGCAGTGGTTGCGGCGGTATCGGGGTTGTTCACCAGTGTTCGCCTGTATTTTGGGATTTACCGAAACCGGTTTGATTCCTGGTATTTCAACGGCTGGTTCTACCCCAGAGGCGCGTCAATACACCGCAATCGCAGATGCCGAGTTTTTGTATCATGGTCCCCAACCCCAGCCCCGATATCCCCTACCACCGCTCCACGCTGGGGCATCCCCAGTCCTGATTTCCCGCGCCATTGTCCAAGCGCTGGACATTCCGCTACATCTGTTCAATGCCGGGTTGCCCCAGCCGCCATCTGTACCAGCGATTGATTTGGGCGGTACAACTGCCAGATGTTTGAGTCAAGGTTGCGCTCTGGAACTGGCAACGGTGAAACATCTACTGGAGCAAGGGTTGATTTGGGGTGAACACCTGGCTGCAAGCATTGCCCACGGGTATTTGATTTTAGGCGAGTGCGTCGTGGGAGGAACCACAACGGCGCTCGCCGTTTTAACTGGTTTGGGCATTGCAGCAGCTGGAAAAGTCAACAGTAGCCACCCAGTTTGTAATCACGCTCAGAAGTGGGCAGTGGTGCAAGCTGGGTTGCAACGTGCAGGTCGATCTTCACAACTGCCGGTGAGAGATCCGCTCCATCTAGTGGCAGCAGTGGGCGACCCAATGCAAGTCGCGGCAGCTGGGATGGCGATCGCCGCCAGCAGAACTTGTGGCGTCATGCTTGCCGGTGGTACTCAAATGCTGGCAGTTTATGCCTTGATTCAAGCGCTCACCAAAGAATATGATTTGCCTTGGCAACCCGAACACGTAGTGGTGGGAACGACTCGCTGGGTAGCACAAGACCCTACCGGTCACACTATTGAATTAGCCGAGCTGGTTGGGAAAGTTCCCCTACTCGCCACCCAACTGAGTTTTGCCACCTCTCGTTATCCCCAACTCCGAGCCTATGAGCAGGGCTATGTTAAGGAAGGCATGGGAGCTGGGGGCTCCTGCGTTGCCGCCCATCTTACCAAGGGTTGGAATCAACTCCAACTTCTCCAAGCGATTGAAGGGTTGGTAGAGCGCTATACAGCTATCAGTTATCAGTCTTGATAACTGATAGCTGTTTTAAGAGTATGTACTTAATCCCCAATTAGCGGCACTTTAGCGTTGCATTAATAGCAATAACGCGCTACAATGAACAATATCCGCAAGAGGAGCCGTCGTTAACTCAGGCTTATTTGTTGCCTAGTTGCTATAGGAAACTGTAGAAGACGGGTTGGGCTGGTTTCCCATCTGAACAACAAACCGAGAAAAACGTGTCAAGTCTTTGACTTGACTTTGAGGGATACCTCCTTTTTGAGTAGTAATACTCAGAATGCTATTGTATGTCTAATGCGGTTTTATATCGCGTTAGATCGCATAAATGTATTAGTGAATTCTTTGTGAGAGTAACTGTTCTTCCAATGCGGCAATACGGTTGTAGGCTGCCGTTAATTGCGCTGTTAGGCGTTGGATTTGAATTTCTGGTGTTAACTCTTTTTCACTGCTTTGGCGATGGGTGGCTAGACTTGTGCCATCTGTTAGGACGTCCTTGTGTTCCATCGCCGTTTTTACACTGCTATAGCCTTGAACTGGATAGCGCTCAACACCGTCTTCCCCCACAGAGCCGTTCGTTCTTTGTATGGGCGCTAATCGGCACTCTGACAAAGCGTCAGACACTTTAGCACTAAGCTGATCAATAACCGTGTACAGCGCATCCACTTTATGACTCAAAGTGATGACTTGCTTTTGTAGTGGCTCCATCTGATACCCTCCGGTGCGCTGTGTGATTTCTTCTTTATGCTAGGCAACAATCCGGCGAAGTTAACCTTACTTATGAATCATTTAACTTTTGCTCATATTACTCTTAAAGCGTTACGTTAATTCTTAATTTGAAACAAAGATAAACACAATCTGAAGTAGTAATAATGAATATTATGGATTATTATTCATATTTCAACGTGATTTTGCCCAAAAATCGCTCTTGTTGACGAATAAAGGGAGTAGGGAAACACTACTCACTACTGACTGGGCTCTCTTGAGCTTGGCTAGACTGGTAGATTAAGGGAAAATAGCTCTTGGCGGAATGCTTGGAAAAATGCTTAAATTTCCGGAGTTTTTTACTGCTTGCACTGGGCGATGGACAACCGAACGAGTCTATCATTCGGTTCTTGAAGGGAAGGTGGAAAGGTCTTATACGGAATTTGAGGTAGAGCCAATCACAGAAGCCCAGAAGCAGCAAATTTTATCGCTAAGTGCCTTGAGCGGCTTAAAAGTGGAAGGAGCGAATATGTTGGAAAGGGAAGCGGCATTGCCAGGATTTGCGATCGCCTTTGACACGCGCTCTGAAACAGGCGCTACTGTGTCGATGAGCCTTAAGGCTTTGTTTGTTCCAGACGCCTACGTGGTTCCAGGTGGAGTTGGCGAACAGATGCCACCACCGCCCTCGCTTTCCCTGGTAGCCACAGCGGCAGGGGAGGTAATTCAAGGTTTTTACCTGCGGGATAAGGGTTACTCGGAGGCTGGGGCGATCGCTGGTCGTTTTACCTATCAGCCTACCCGCCAAACCCTAGAAATGACGACGTACTACCGCCGCTCGGTGGCAGTGGATCAAATGCGAATGGTTGCACCTGATTTGCGGCTACGCACTATCGTTACCTACCAGCGCCCGACAGCGGTCGAACCACCTAGCGTCATCGACTTGATTGGCTTTGGCGTCGAGCGGCGGCAATTGGCGTAGAGAAAATGAATCGACGGTCTTTTTTACTAGGTACAGGGACAGTGGCACTGGGTCAGGTAGTTGCTGGGTGTGGTAGTCAAACAGCGGCGAAACTACGCGTTCAGGTGTTGAACGGTTCTATCCCCGCCCAGTTGGTGAGTGAATTTCGCCAGAGCCTGAAGCAATCTGCTGAGTTAGAGTTTGCCCCAACTGAGCAGTTAAACGATTTATTTACCCAATTGGAATCCTGGAGGAAGCAGCCATTGGAGAAGGCAGGTAACTGGTGGCCTCCTCGGCTCCATCTCCCCTTGATTAAATCCAAGCCGAGCTTAGCATCAGACTTGGTAACACTGGGAGATTACTGGCTAGCACCGGCAATTCAGCAGGGACTGATTCAATCAATCGACCCAGCACAGCTGCTGTCGTGGTCAACTCTTCCACGCCCTTGGCAACAACTAGTGAGGCGCAATGACTTAGGTTACCTGGACGCTCAAGGAAAAGTCTGGGCTGCTCCCTACAGCTGGGGTACTAGCGTCATTGCCTATAACCGCGACAAACTCCAGTCCTTGGGGTGGACACCCAGTGATTGGAGTGACCTTTGGCGAGAAGAAGTGCGCGGTCATATTTCTCTGCTTGATCAGCCACGGGAAGTGATTGGCTTGACGTTAAAAAAACTGGGTCAATCCTACAACACCGAGAATCTTGAAAAGGTTCCAGACTTGCGAAAGGAACTAGTTGCCCTAAACCGGCAAGCCAAGTTCTACAGCTCCGATACGTACCTGGAACCCCTCATCCTAGGAGATACCTGGTTGGCGGTGGGTTGGTCAACTGATGTGTTGCCGGTTATGCAGCGTTATCAGCAAATTGGGGCAGTCGTCCCCCAGTCTGGAACTGCCCTATGGGCAAACCTGTGGGTGCGACCAGCGGGTAATCTTTCTAGCACATCTCTGGGCAATCAGTGGATCGATTTTTGTTGGCAACCACAAATTGCCCAGCAAATTTCTCTTTTGAGCAAGGCCACCTCGCCGATTCCTGTGACGCTCAATTCAGATGATATACAAAAAGAATTAAGCAGAATTTTGAGAATCGAACCTCAGATCTTGGAGCGCAGTGAATTTCTCCAGCCCCTCCCCGCCGCAACGCTACCGCAGTACCAGTCTTTGTGGAAAGCCATCCGAATTCGGCTATAAACTTGCCTTGCCCGTAGCTTCGAGCTGGATATTGCACAATCCTGGAGTAGTATTGAAGTTACAGGTGTAGGTTGCCAAAAGTTCTTGTTGGGAATTAAATATCCTGAGATTGTAGCGATAATCCTGTGTAACATTACCAAAGTGGTTGACGAATTCGTAGCGCTTTAAATAGTCGAGAGAACTCCACATTTGTTGGTTCACTACGAGGTCGATTCGTCCAGGAGTGGTGTTGTTACCCGCATAGGCCAACCAGTTATCAACCAGCTTATCCCCGAACTGTTCTTTCGTCCACCAGAGCCTGGAAATTATCAATTTATGTTGAGAGATGGTATTAGCTGTTGTCACACCGTAATTCCGGGCATGACCTTTTTTTAATAGGTTTAAATCCAGAGGAACTTTAGAAGGCAGCGGTACTGATGGGGTTTGTGCAGGTGAGGGTTGGGTCGGCAACAGGGAAATAGCGCCCAGGAGTAAGATGTTTAGTCGTATTAGCCGCGATTGCATAGGCTCACTCTCTCGGTCTTTTAACTTTTAGCGCCTTGTAGTTATTACGCCAAAGGTTGATAAACACAGTCCCACAGACTAAGGCTGCGAGGTTCGATTTAATCGCATTTTTGACCAGACTTTGACGATTTGATCGATTCTGTTGAGTTTGATCTGCCAATTTCCCCTGAGCTTGACCAAGTTGTGAAAGCAGTCGGCTTTTTACTGCCTCAGGATCGTTAATCTGTGGGATACGGGCTTGGGGGTTAATGTTGGTCAAAACCTGTTGGAGTTCTTGGGCTGTCGTCACCTTGTTCAGTTGGCCTTTCAGCTGTTGAACCTGAGCGGTTCGTTGGTTGATTTGGTTACTAATTTCCAACTGTTGCTGATCGAGCCGCCAGGTAGAACTAATGCCTATGGGTAACAGCAACAAAAACAACACTCCAACCGCTAGACAAGCCCAGGATAAGAACTTAAAATTCCGAAAATTTGTCTCTGAAGAAAATACCAGCACGACCCCCAACAAAGGTACAGGTACCCGCTCAACCAGATTTCTTATCATCTGAAATTCCCAGGCAGGATTTGAAAAGAGCGGTGGGGTAAAAATATCAACAATGTCAAATAAGGCTAAAACTAATAGGCCGTAGCCCGCTATGCGAAAAAGAGGGCTGAACCACCATTCGTTGCTGTTTAGTTGAGTCACGGAGGCGGAACCTTAATGTGATAAAGCAGTTTTGGCTTGGAACTCAAAGTTTTGGAAAGCGGGGATACCACCACTGATACCAGGAAAACCAAGCATTTTCTAGGATACGGTAGCTAGACTCTGGTGAGGACTGATTTAAGGGTATAGACAAATGAGCCCATAGGCAACGCTGATCACGGAGTTCTTGCTGACCAAGTAACCAAGGAAGTAGACGATTTAACTGCACGTCATAGTGAATTCGGTTGTATCTAAACTGTTCCTCAGTAAATGTACTACCGCCGCGTGAGTTAATACATGCATCTAGGTATGCTCGCTTTTGATAGACGAAAAGGCCATAGAAACCAACCCCTTGGTGCTGACGTAAAACTAGCAAGGGTTGAGTAAGCGAAAACTGAATAGGAGTTTTTTCTTTTATCAGGTGCCTGACACTCCCCTCCGTCCCCACCTCATAGCGCATCTCGACATCCAGATTTAGGCCATTCTGGAGATAGCGATACTGCGTTCCAGACAGGACTACCTTACCGAAGGGGGGTCGCTCGACAATTTCATCTTTCAGGGACTGACTCGCCACCATCTGCCATTGCGGTAAGGGTACCACTGAGGGAAACACGAAGGGGGTAACTATGCGTTTACCGATGGTTGGATCTAGAATTGACCTGCCAAAAACTAAGACAATATTTGCAAACGTCAGTACTAGCAACGCTAGCCGTAGCTTGTTCCATTTCATGAGCCGGATAACTCTATTGGATCGTGATTGTCAGGACGATCTTTTTGGCTAATAAAATAGCAGAACAACCCGAAAACCAAGCTGGAAATTAAAACGAATATCTGGGAGCCAGTCCCGGCATGCCAATAGAGAAACGCTTCATGATTCGAGTACGCGACTAGAATAGCCATGAGGGCAACCCGCACTGCATTAACTACAAAGGCCACCAATACAGCAACGACAGGGACTAAGAATTTTTTGAGTAAGTTAGTAGGAAACATCACTAAAAACAGCACTGCTAATTGCAACAGCCGGACTATACCCTCTATACCAGAACAGCCTGGATTAACTTCAACAGCTCCTTTAGGTAGAATTATATTGACCCCTTGGCGAGAAACTTCAAACCCTAAGTCAGACAGGATGAAAGTAGCAAACTTAGCCGTTAGCGTGGATAGATGAATCGACGCTATTAATAATTCTACCGGTACAGTGAAGGCCAAGACAATAATCAGTTCCTGCCAATATTGCTGCAATCCCTTCACGCCAGAAGCTAGCATTGCTAGACCTAGCCCTGCAATCAAGGGGGAAAGATCAAAAAGAGCGTCAAAGCTGGTTATGAAAAAGCTTCGGAGGAGAAAAAAAGTAATAATTAACAGGCCCAGCGTACTAGAGAAAATACCACTTTTTAGGCTTAAAGTGTGACGTTTTTCCCAGAGCAGAGATAATACAGCACCCCAACAAAGTACACTAATACTCATTCGGTTAAAGTCGCCGCTAAGTCTCCAGCTCAAGCTGAGGTGAACAGCAATTAAGCCACCAGCGATCGCCAATAACCAGAATTGAGTATTTTGTAGAGGTCTAATTGAGGCAAAGGAAGTTGCTTTCATAGTCCTATTTAAAAGCACTTAGAGCTATTTAACAGGATACAGGTAGCCCTCTAAAAAGAGAATGTCAATCCCACAACCGATGACGGGGTGCCCCGTTCAGGCGCTGGTGGGCGTCCCAGAGCAGGGCTGGGATGTCCAGTTGTTCGGGGCAGCGGGGCAGGCAATCGCCGCACTCAGTACAGCGGTTGCCCTTAACACCGGGAAACCAGTGTCCAGCGTTTTCAAACATTCGGTAGCGGTATTTACCATATTCCGTCATGTCGTAGGCAACTGCAAGATTGCGTAGTCGCAAGACTTCTGGAATATGGATCAACTCTGGGCAGGGTAAGCAGGCATAGCACTGGCTGCACTGATCTGCTGCCAAGGCAGCGCTCGAATGATTTTCTAGTCGCTGCAAAACTTCAACTTCCAGAAGTGTCAGGGGACCATCCCGATCAGCAACACTCAAAGGTTCGGTAAGTTCATTTGGGTTAGAAGGTCCCACGCTGAGGGTGGTGATTCGAGGATCGCTTAGTAAAAATCGGTAGTTTAACTCTAACGGTGAAAAGGGATGGCACAGGTTTTTGAGGGTTGGCGGCGGCGTGTAGAGGAGTCCTCCCTTATCAGCGGGTGAAATAATGAAAACACCCATGTCTTTTTCCTCGGCTAACTGAATGGCCGCTGCATTGCGCTGAAAGAAGTAATAATAGTGCAGGTTGACAAATTGAAACAGGTCGGTGTTAAGGGCTGCCAGAATTACTTCTAATGGCCCATGGGTGGAGAAGCCGACGTGTCGCACCCGACTATCAGCAACAGCTTCCTGCACCGCTTGCATACAGCCTCCGACGAGCTGCACCCACTCCAACTGTTCCCAAGTATTCAAGCCATGAATCGCTAGACAATCCAAATAGTCCAACCCTAATCGCTCTAGCGACTGATCAATATACCGGCGCATGGTATCGGCATCAGCCGTCGGTGGAATTTTACTGGTGATGTAAAGTTGGGAACGCGGCACCGGCAACCCAGCTCTGATAGCGGCACCGAGATACTGCTCACTCTTGCCGTAACCTCTGGCAGTTTCCAGGTGATTAATCCCCAATACCACTGCCTGTTGTATTGTCTGCAACGCATTGTCCTCATTAGCCAGGTAGCGCATAGTTCCCAAGGAAAAGACTGAAAGTTGCAGATTCGTTTTTCCAAAACGGCGATAGTGCATATTAAAAAGGCAATCATTAAGAAATGAAACAGGGGGAGAGGGGGAGATGGGGAGATGGGGAGATGGGGAGATGGGGAGAGGGAGAAAAAGAAAAGATAGATTTGATCTCACGAGCTATGGTGCGTAGCATCGAACTGGGAGAAAATTTTAGCAACTTAGAGGGCAATAATGGCGCAAAGTGCCTCTAGTTTCTGATACTCCCCCTCCCCCCCTCCTATAATTCAGGATTCACCACTGCCCAAGCCCCCTCGCTCGATCAAATCTTCGGGTCGGAGGTTGGCGAGAAATTCCCGGAAGGCTCGCTGTTCGGCCTCATCAGCATCTCGGTCAACGGGGATCGAGGCATCGGCAACGACTTCTTCCATCACCCAGATAGGGGTGTTGGTGCGTAGGGCGATCGCGATCGCGTCGCTAGGGCGGGCATCAATTTCTTTCTTGACTTCACCCTGGCGGACACTTAGGATCGCATAAAACGTAGCGTCCTGGATCGAATGAATGATGACGCGCTCCACGGTCATTTCCCAGGCTTCTAGGATATTGACGAGCAGGTCATGGGTTAGGGGCCGGGGAGGCTTCTGGTTCTCCAGCGCGCCGATAATTGCCTTGGCCTGATCGTGATTGATGTAAATCGGCAGCGCACGTCGCTCCGTAGCGTCTTTCAAAAGTACAATTGGGCTGCGGTTTACCGCATCTAATGCAATGCCAGCAACTTTCATTTCAATCATCAAAAACTGCGCGACCCAAACCCCCACTAAGCGCGTGTCACAGCTTAGTTACGGGCGGAGCCGTGCCCTCCATTTAAGGTTTACAATCAGCCCGTTTGAGCGATGTGTTAGCTGGATCTTTCGGGCTGAAAGCTGACCCAACCTCCTCGAGTTGAGGAACCCGACCAGTCATCTCATTGGGTAAGGGAGAGCGTGTCGCCACTTCTGCCTCCCCGATAGAATTGGCGTAGCACCATTATCCACTGCCTCTTCTTCACGCGCTTAGGGCTGACGGCAAATCCCAAATACTGACGTGTAGGTATGTAGGAAGGTGCTGCCGCAGACCGGGCCGATTTCGCCATTACAGAAGAAGCCCCCCAGTGGAATATCGTTTAGGTAGCGGCTAAATAGCTGGGAATCAAAATTAGGTTGTCCATACAGTCCTTCACCTCGCCCCAGACAAGAGAACATCAATGCACCAGCGGCAGCTGGGTGATCTTCCGTCTGTTTTTGATACCGCTGGAGGAGCCATTCCAGGTCGGCAACGGACGTTTGGGCATCTCGCAGGTGGAACTGAACGCGCTGACCGGGTCGGACGCGCTCACGGATGGCGATCGCCCCTACTTTGGGGTCTACCCCTAGCAAATCGCGGATTAGAAAGTCACCTTGCTCTAAATCCTGCTTAAATTCATCCCGCGCCACACCTACAAACAAAGAGTGTTCTGCCAACTGCCGGTCTTGGTCGCTGAGACTGTGAATCAAATTTCGCAGCACCATGAGCGGCGGTTGCTCCTCCAGTTCCAGCAGGATATTCCGCTCACATGAGCTCACTCGGTAGGGCTTGCCAATCGGTCGGCATCCTTGCGCCACCATTGTTTCCAAGACAATATTGCCACTCAGAGCCACACCCACTATCCCCTCATGGTAGAGGCGGTCGTTACAAAACAAGCCAATACCACCAGGCCTCGGGCTACCGCTAGCCAGTCCTCCCACTGTGACCGATCCAGGATAAGCAAAATCCAGTCCTTGGATCAGGTCATTGACCCCAGACGAGAAAGGATCCGACAGCAAGATGAACTGCGGTTGCTGCTCGGGTGGCACACCGATCAACTCGATCCAGGCATCGGGCGGACTATCCAGATCAGGTAAGGATTCTGGAATAATATGAAAGGCTTGAACCTTGACGAGCGGAAGGTGAGCCAGACTCAAGCTCAAAGCTGGCGAGTCTTGTAGTTCTTGTGTCTGTCCCAACAGGTTCGTACCAATGATGCCACCACCACTACAGCCGATTAGTAGCGGCACCCTCAGCCGCTCCTGAAGCAACGGCAACAGCCGGGGATACTCACTCGTAAAAGCAGAGGAAATAAATACCAGCCCCAAATCCGCGCTTGAGCGCAACGACTTTAAAGCGCGTTCCACTACATCTGCAACAGCTGACTCTAAAGAAGGACGGGTTGACAGGGCATTTGCCCACTGCATTTGGTCTACCATGAGTCCTAACATTTGTGCCTTTTTTGGCTTAATTTTTTTCCATTGTCGATGCTGGGTTCCCTTAAAAGCATCCTACGTAAGTTGATTTTATCCCTGCCCCCCTGCCCAGTAGCGCACTTTACACAACCGCGTTCAGCTAACTGGGTAGACTAACTAACGGAGACAACGACTGGAAGCTTCAGTTGAGTAATATTTCCTATAATGAAGAAAGATGACTGAAATACAACAAACCATGAGCAACATCCAGGAACAAATTGAACAAGAGAGAGAACAGGCTCGTGCCGCCTGTGGTATTAACGGTGAGACATCAGCTGAGTGTGCGGCAGCCTGGGACGCTGTAGAAGAACTGCAAGCAGAAGCCTCTCACAAACGGCAAACCAAGCCGAAGAATTCTCTCGAAAAATACTGTGATGACAATCCTGACGCCGCTGAGTGCCGGGTGTATGACGATTAAAGATTAAGCCGATGGGTTTTCTGTAAGTCACCGAACTGACGCGCAAAATGTGACACTTCACAAAGTGTCACATTTTGCTGATTTTTTGGGCTTAAAAAGCTACGTATAAGCTAAATTGCAAGCGTTATATTCATTTTGGTTTAACTATTGCATTACACAAGTTATGGAAGAAGTCTGGTTTCGTCCGCTAGTCTGGTTGGACTACCGACTAGCGGTGTTATTCACTGTGTTTATTCCCCTGGTTCTGTTAACTTGGGCGTTTGTGCAAAAAGCAGAAGCAATTCAACGCTTGTTAACTATTTACTGGCGAGTGGCGAGTCTGCTAGCAATCACACTTTACCTGCTGATTGCCGCCCTGCCAGTGGGTTTTATTTCGGGGCTGATGGCTCGCATCCTGATTCCCATATCGCTCTGGTTCTGGGTGGATCTCAACGAAGAAATTGAAGACCAACCTAGGGGAGGATTACTGCTCGCTTTTAACTCGTGGCGTTGGGCCATCACTATTTATGGTACTTTGGGCGCACTCACACAGGTGCCTTTTTTGCAGTGTGCTTTATCCAAAACTGCGATCGCTAGCCCGTTTTGTCGTGTCTGGTTAGAGCCGCCGTCAATCTTCAAAGAATATTTCCATCCCAATACCAGCCCCCAGTTTCTGGGCTTTTTTGGGATCGTTGGCTTGATATTCTATGTGGTGTGCTTGATCTATTTTGTCGTGTTCAAGCTGGGTAAGCAGGGACGTTCTGCTGTACCACAATGAGCCACTGCTGTAAAGGATTGGGTTTTGATCGTAGATTCATTTTATGAATCATCCCTTTGTCAAGCGTCTGGAACAATACACTGCCAAGCGATCGCACGAAGTTCTGCTTGTGACGGTGGAAATTGAAGGAGAAATAGACCAAATTGCCATATTCAAAGGTTTTTCTAGTTCCTTAATGCGCCAAACCGCGTTTGATCCAGACGTGCCAGTGCTGCCAGAGCAGGCAAAGATGATCACGATTGACCGAGTAGCGAGTCCCTACAATCCCTTGTCTCCTCGTTACATACAGCAAGGACTCACCCGGGAAACCATTCAGCCGCTGCTGTCAGAGGTTGGGGTTTAGCCGAAGTTTGAGAGCGGGATCAAAAGAAAATGCTATTCTCAACCTTTGTGAGTGTGTTGTGTGTGGAGTAGGGAAATTATGACCACGTCTCGGCACGGCATCCAAGGTGCGATTGCTCTCCCAGCAACCCCCTTATTTGGAACCGATGGCATTCGCGGACGAGTGGGAGAGTTACTAAGTGCACCCCTGGCGTTGCAAGTGGGCTTTTGGGCAGGTATTGTGTTGCGGACGCAGTCTGGCACCTCAAGACCAGTCATTGTGGGACAAGACTCTAGAAACTCTAGCGATATGTTGGCAATGGCGATGTGTGCCGGTCTGGCTGCCTCTGGGCTGGAGGTTTGGCATCTAGGGTTATGCCCCACGCCCTGCGTCGCTTATCTTACCAGCGTTAGTAACGCGGCGGGTGGGGTGATGATTTCTGCCAGCCACAATCCGCCAGAGGATAACGGAATTAAGATTTTTGGGTCAGATGGTGCTAAGTTACCCCAGGTGTTGCAAAAACAGATTGAGGCGGGTCTACGAAGCGCAGAACTATTGCCAGTCTCTCAAAGTGCTTGGGGAGAATACTACACACGACCGGAGTTAGTGGGAGATTACGTCGAGTCGCTTAAAAGACCGCTGAAGAGCGCGATCAATCTTCAGGGAATGCGAATTGTTTTGGATCTAGCTTGGGGAGCGGCAGTCGGGTTGGCACCAGCAGTGTTTAGGGAGATGGGAGCGGAGGTAATCTGCTTGCATGACCAACCGGATGGCGATCGGATTAATGTTAACTGTGGCTCGACCCACCTTGGCTCTCTCCAGGCTGCTGTCTTGCAGCACTCAGCTGACTTGGGATTTGCCTTTGATGGCGATGCTGATCGCGTTCTGGCTGTGGATGGTCGAGGCAGAACGGTTGATGGGGATTACATCCTCTACCTTTGGGGTCAGTCCTTGAATCAGGCGCAACAGCTGCCCAGGCAGCTAATTGTTTCCACTGTAATGGCTAACCTTGGCTTTGAGCGTGCTTGGGAAAAACAGGGTGGCAAGCTCATTCGTACGAGCGTGGGCGACCAGTACGTTCAGGCCCAAATGCTACAGACTGGAGGAATGCTCGGTGGTGAGCAATCGGGACACATCCTCTGCCGCCACTACAGTGTAACTGGTGATGGTCTGTTAACAGCCTTACACTTGGCGGCTTTGGTGCAACGGGCTGGTAGTTCCTTATCCTACCTAGTAGATCAAAGCTTTCAGACTTACCCCCAGCTGCTGCGGAATGTGCGAGTGGAAGACCGCGACGCCCGGCTTCTTTGGCAACAATGCGACCCTCTCCAACGTGCGATCGCGACAGCCGAAGCAGCAATGGGCGAACAAGGACGAGTTCTAGTCCGAGCGTCTGGCACCGAACCCGTTATCCGAGTTATGGTGGAAGCCGCCAGTGCCGAACTTGCCCACCACTGGACCGAACAGCTAGTTCTAACAGTCCAGCAACACCTTAAATAAAAGATGGGGAGAGGGGGAGAGGGGGAGATGGGGAGAAAAAGAAAGTATTTGTCCTCACAAGTTATGGTGCATAGCACTGGGCTAGAGGAAAATTTTAGCACTTGGAATGCAATAGCAAAGTACCTGCTACGGCTAATCAAGCAAAAGCAATCATGGAAGCTGGTTCAGACAATGAACGTGCTTCAGTCTACGCTCACTCAGGGCTGTGGTACGATGCCCTCCCTCTCCCTATCTCCCCCTCTCCCCCTCTCCCCCTCTCCCCTCTTTTATTCCGCTGTTGTTTCCTCTAGACATTTTGTCTGCAGGAGAACCAAGCTCTCCGTCTCGAAAACAGTACAACGCTTCATTAGTTTTAACAACGCTGGTGTAGATCCTTGCTTGAGTTTTGCCATAGCCTCCGCTGCTGCTGCCTGATACTGCCTAATCCAGTTGTCAGCTATATACTCAGGTCTAAATGCAGCGCGATCCAAAAGCCAGAAATTCACGCCGTATTTGTGAATGAAGCCCTTCACCTGGTTGAGATCCGAACTGTACTGGGCGTTGATTAGGTCAATGGCTCGTGGGCGAAACTGAGCGTAGTACTTTGTATGGAAGGGCAGAGCATATTCTTTTCCGACTAAAATTGAGCGTTTGGCAAAGGTCGGTAGATTATCTGTCTCGCTCGTCAAGGAGGCGATCAGACTATCTTTCGGTTGAGAAAGCAAGAACTTATACAGTCCTGGCACTCCACCCACTACATATTGGGTTTTGGGGAAAACTTTCAAACAGCTTGGGTACAGGACAAGTGCTGCTATTACCACAACTGAAGTAAAGATCGCCAAAAACTGTCGCCCCTTTTGACGGGATTTGGTTCGCTGCTCTGACCAATGGAAAACCGCATCCAGCATCAGAGTCAGTGCTATTCCAGCTGAGATAGAGAATACCATCTGAAAGGTATGAAATGTATATCGGCTGGGGAAATGAAGCTTAAACGCCAGAGCATGTGCCGCAAAGAACATGGCGACAGACGCTAGCACAACCTGAAGCAGAATTTTAACTGTACTCTTAACCCGCTTAGCCAGGGGAAATCGAGACTGGTATCGTAGTAGAATCGGCAGCAACAGCCCAATAAAGAGCTGTGGAGGACTGAGCAAGGCTAGAATGCCACTGTCTCTACCGAGGAGCCAAAAATCCACAGGATTGAGGTAAAAATATCTCACCCGTCCGCCTAACCAGTAATCTGGCATTGCCCTTGCCTCATTTGCCGTGATTGTCGGTCCAAACTCCGAGGATGCCACCATATAAGGCAAGATTGCCAGCAGGGCAACACCCACTCCCATGGCGCAGAACACGTAATCCCGACGCTCTTGGGAGCGAAGTCGCCCACCCTTCCAGTCAAACAGACGGCAGATCAAGACGCCTGAGCTGATGAACGGAACTAGGGGATAAAATAGCGCTTGGAGTGCGATCGCGACCAAGCAAGGTAGCAATGAGCGCTTCAGCAAATAGTATAAGAAAGCTAAAAACAGCGGATAAAAGAACGCTCTGGGTGTGGCAGAGACAACGTCATCATGCATCGAGAGAGTTTGATTCAGCAGTAACGTGGCGATAAATCCTGCCATTGGCACTGGCAATATCTGCATACAGACTGCAAAGCAGTAGCCTGTCGTGATTAGTCCCAGCACGATTGGTAAAATTTTACTGAAAAAAACTGGAGTGATGCCTACACTAGCTATCAGATGGTATAAAGCAGCGTATCCAGGAGGTGTAATGGAGTGAAAATAATTAGCAATTAAGTCATGGGGAAACAAATCTGGGTCGAAGAACCGATGCATCCAAAACAGGTACTCCCGCGCATCCTTCCCCATGACATATTCACTACTGAAGTCTGCCGGTAGCGCCATAATACTGTAACCAGCCGCAAAACACAGGCTTAAAGTGAACCAGAACGCTACAGGAAATCTAGAGGTACTGTGTCGGTTTTTTTCAGCAAGCGGCACGGCTAAAACGCTTTGAAATCAAATACCGTAGTCAAGTTAACATAAATTCGCACGCTTATTTTGCGCGTTTATAATTTACATGCATACTTGGCAATGGCGCACTTGGTCAGAATTGCCCTACCTAACGTGCAGCCTCCTAGAACCCTGGTTCCACGGCTTTTTTACCCAGCAGTTTTCGCCCCGCTCCCCATCAGAGTTAGTGGCAGTGCTGCAACCCGACGCTGAGGTTTACCGGGTGAGACAGGTACACGGCAATATTGTCCTTGCCCCTTCAGAACTCGGAGGCTCAACTGGTGATGCAGATGGTTTAATAACTGAGGTGGCATCGCAGGCAGTGTGGGTAGCGAGTGCTGATTGCACACCGGTGCTGATTGCTGATGTGCAGACTGGACAAGTTGCAGCGGTTCATGCTGGGTGGCGCGGGACAGCGGCGAAAATTGTGCCGCAAGCGATCGCACGACTCCAAGCCCAAGGCAGCCAAATCCAGGATTTGCGAATGGCGATGGGACCTGCGATCGCCGGAGAGGTCTATCAAGTATCTACTGAGGTGGCAGCCCAAGTGGGAGCCAGCATTATTCCCGGTGTTCCAGACAACGCAGCTGAATCGATTTTGAATAGTTTGCACGCCATAGCTGATTCACCACTGTTAGCAGACCCCCAACCAGGGCGGGTGCGACTGGATGTCCGGCGGGTGATTGCACTACAACTGGAACAGCTGGGTATTAGCCCTGAACAAGTGGCGATCGCGCCTCACTGCACCTATCAAGAGCCAGAGCATTTCTTCTCCTATCGCCGCGACAAGCTCAAAAAAGTCCAGTGGTCTGGGATTGTCAGTCTGCCGCCGAGGTAAAATGATTGCCGCCACTGATGCACCATTTCTTTGCCGAACTTTTCTGCCGTCTAAGCTAGTTTTTATCGGCTATATTTGCCAGTTCCCTGATTTTTTGTATCATATATTACAAACAGCTTGGATCAAGCTGAGTAGTCTAAACAATACAAATAAGCATTTTTCCTGAAAGAGGCAATTTGAATGTGCCGGACCAGAATTGTTCAGGCGCAGGAAAAGTGCAGCAAAAAGCCATTTCTGTGAATGGATTCAATTAAAATCATTTATTCAGAATTGTTGGTGTTGAAGGACGAGAACGAATGTCAAAAAAGATTTTGATTACCGTGGCGATCGCGCTGTTGCTGCTCATTGGCCCCTTGACGGGTCATGCGCTAGCCGTCGTACCCCCGGATGTGCACAACGAGATCGCTAAGGCTCAAACCGCTGCTGATACTGGCTATATGTTGCTTTGTGCAGCGCTGGTACTACTGATGACGCCGGCGCTGGCCTTTTTTTATGGAGGATTTGTGCGCTCAAGCAACGTCCTCAACACCATGATGATGAGCTTCTTACTCATGGGAGTAGTTGGCGTGACGTGGGTACTTTGGGGCTATAGTCTAGCCTTTGCACCAGGTATTCCTTTCATCGGTGGCCTCCAGTGGGCATTTCTCAATCATGTCAGTTTTACCGACACAGATGGCTATCTACCCCGCATGGCTTTTGAGGCTGGTAAGGCAGATAAAGACGTTTTGACCTCCTATGCCTCGACCATTCCACACCAGGCATACATGATTTACCAGGCCATGTTTGCCATCATTACCCCAGCCCTAATTTCTGGGGCAATTGTGGAGCGAATTAGCTTCCGCTCCTATGCCCTGTTTGTACTTCTGTGGGCAACGTTTATTTATTCCCCGATTGCCCACATGGTCTGGGCTAAGGGTGGCTTCCTCGGCGGTTACGGCGGCTTGGGCGCGCTAGATTTTGCCGGTGGTACGGTCGTACACATAAGCTCAGGTGTTTCAGCCTTGGTTGCGACCTTCGTCCTTGGTCCTAGGAGGTTGTACCCTTCACAGCTGACCCCTCCGCATAACGTACCATTCGTTTTGCTGGGCGCTGGTTTGCTGTGGTTTGGCTGGTTCGGATTTAACGCTGGCAGTGCCTTGTCCTCCGGTTCTGTTGCGACAGTAGCTTTTGTTACCACCAATACATCGACGGCGGCAGCACTCTTAACCTGGCTGATCTTAGAACGGGCTTTGCGGGGTAAATCAACCGCAATTGGCGCTGCCACGGGAGCTGTTGCCGGTCTTGTAGGAATAACACCAGCGGCGGGATTTGTCACGCCGATTGGAGCGCTCTTGATTGGTAGTATTACAGCCTTTTGCTGCTTCTATGCCATTAGTATCAAGGCGAAGCTGGGATTTGATGATGCGTTAGATACCTACCCTGTACATGGCGTAGGCGGCACGGTGGGCGCAATTCTGACAGGAGTGTTTGCCACTATAGAAGTTAACTCAGCGGGTTCGAATGGCTTGTTGTTTGGTAACCCTGGCCAAGTCGTTAAGCAAGTGATAGCGGTTGGAATCACCTATGTACTGGCGGCAGTTGGCACTTTCATCATTCTCAAGCTTTTGAGTGCTACTGTAGGTCTGCGTCTGAAGCCAGAAGCCGAAATCCAAGGGATGGATATCAACGAACATGGTGAAGAAGCTTACGGAAATGATTTTTCTGGGGGATACGATATTACTGGCGCCGAGGGTGAATTGCGCTAGAGAAGCAACACGCACGCGGTAGTCTAAGCAGTAAAGCCGGTTAGCTCAAATTCGCGCTTGAATTATGCGCAAGCTGATATTTTTGATGGTTGCAGCGATTTTAACCGCGTTCACACTTACCAGTTGCAGTACCCTAACCTCTGACCAGTATGAAGCAACAGCTCTCACCACTTACACTTGGCAAGTAAAATATGGCAACAACTTAGCCAATGACAAATTACCGCGCCTTGAAACTTTTGCCGAAACATCTTTGCTCAATCGCAATGGGCTGAAACCAGAAGGAGCCGTCACCGGCCCTGATGACCGGGGGTTGTGGTGGCCTGCTCTGCCGCCGCGACCTACCATCGATGAAGTGGAAAAACGAATTAGACCCCAAGAAGAGGCAAGCAAGCCCGAACTATTAAAAAATGTGGAGTACCGGCTGAGATATAAAGTGGATGACCAAGAAAGAACGCTGCCGACTAACTACCAGGTTTACCGTGAGGTGGTTAAGGCCTACCCATCGCACACCCCTTTGCACCTGACTTTGGGGGTGGGCGATAACTCAGTTGAAAAAGCCGAACCCGTTCTTAAGTGACTTTGTCCCCACTACCAACCCTTACTTTGAAAGCTTTGACGGCGGTACTGGTGCAGTCGTACTTAGGTATCCTTCTGACTATCGACTGGCTCCTTAAAAGACGCCAGCTTTTGTTCGACCTGCTTTCGTGCCTTGATTTTTTGCCACAGTTTAATCGACAAGTCTGTCTGTTCTGGGGTCAGGGGTGGCACGAATCTGCCCCACAATTGTTCCAGCTCTGGCTGGTTACTGTCTTTAAACTTAAATGACATAGAACCACTCCTGGCACTAACACACTTATTTGATAGAGTAAGTCCCAACTTTCTCGGCTTAACAGCACCTTTAGGAGTAAAGTGCCAATATTTTATAAAAACTTAAGCATTACACACGCTACAGTAGCGATCATATAGCGTCCCTTGATCTCAGTGAGTAGTGATAGGTGATACCTCACTCACTACTCACTGTGGTGAATTTTTTACAAATCAAGTTCTCAGTTCTGACACTGACACACAACAGTCATTTGACTATTGACTTATTACCGTTCAATCTTGACAGAAAGAATCTTGTTACCCTTTTGGATAGCATTGACTACATCCATGTCTTCAGTTTTACCAAAAACCGTGTGGACTCCGTCTAAATGACGTTGAGGAGAGTGGCAAATAAAGAATTGACTTCCACCCGTATCACGACCAGCATGTGCCATTGATAAAGTACCGGCCAAATGCTTATTAGAGTTAATTTCACATTTGATTTTGTAGCCAGGGCCACCCGTTCCATTTCCTATAGGACAGCCACCTTGAATCATAAAGTCAGGGATAACTCGGTGGAAAGTGAGGCCGTTGTAAAACCCTTTTTCAGCTAGGTCTACAAAGTTTTTGACTGTGTTAGGTGCATCTTGGTCAAACAACTCCAGGTTAATTGTGCCTTTCTCAGTTTCCATAATAGCGCGAGTCATAGTTTCTCCTTTTCTAAAGTTGTTTCTGGTCGGGCATTGAACTGTTCGCTCAGGTCGCAAAGCTTCGCATTGAGGTCTTTTATCGCCAATTGTATCCCACTCAAGTCAACTGGTTCGGGGGGAGTTGGTAAACTGTCGAGCCATAGCGCCAGGGCGGACAATCGGCTTGAGAGACGTGCTAGAGCTTCAGTGGTGAGTGATGAGTCTGATTGCAGGCTTTCCACTGCTGAAACCAGACTGCTAACATCGGAGCTATTGATGCTGTGATTTTTCCTCTCCAGCTCAGTTAGCCGTTGCTCTAACGCACCGGGATCAAAGGGTGCGGGTAAGTCGTGCATCTGCTGGTTGAGCTGGTCAATCTTCGTTTGTAGCTCGGCTTGAACTTGGGCAATTGCTTGTGTTTCTGGTCGAGCGTTGAACTGTCGAGTCAGCGTCTCGGTCTTCTGCGTCAGCTCGGATAGGGACTGGGTAATCGGGCTGAGGTCTACTGGTTCAGATGGTAGCGCCTGGACTTGCTGATGTAGGGATTGAACGACTTGATGCACGTTAGCGACGGTACTGCTGATGTACAGCCGCGTTTGTTGCCCCTCCCGGTGCCGGTTAACCAAATTCAGCGAGAGAGCCAGGATCAGGGGAACTGCTGCGTAGAGCACTTGCTGGGACGCTAGAGCAGCGATGGAGCCAGCCACAAAGCTAGCTAAAGAGGCATATTCGGCAATTTCTAACCAGGAGCGACTGTTCACATTTCATCCTCATGACCGCGGTTCCAAGGCAAAGAAGGTTTCAGCAATTTTGTCGCCGACTCCATTAATTTGCCGCTGTAAGTCGTCCAGAAATTCATGCAGGCCACTTTGAATGATTTCCTCAATAGTTAGATAGTCTAGATAAGAACGTAATCGGCCTAAAGAGCGCTCCGCAGGGTTTCTCCAGGTTCCTACAGGAGTACCTGTAATTTGATGGAGCGATTTTTCTGCTTCCAGCAAACAAAATTGAATCGAACGTGGAAATTCTCGCTCCAAGATCAGAAACTCAGCAACTCCTTTAGATGTAATTCGATGTTGAATGCGTTTGCGGTACATCTCGTAGGCACTGGCAGATTTAAGTAAAGCCATCCATCCAATTTCATCGAGTGTGTTGCCAACATCTTCAAAAGAGGAGCTTGCGTTGGCGGTGAGACAGCCCTGAAGGAGGGTTTCCCTCCGTAGGGGACTGCTTTCCCGTTGGGGTTCCCCGATATAAGCAAACTCGCGTGGCAGAAGAATGAAATACTTGACATCAAGGATGCGACTAGTCTTATCCACTCGCTCTATCAGCCGACCCATTTTGCCAAAGTGCCAACCCTCATTGTGAGACATTGTGGCATCCATGACGCCAGCAAACAGGTGGCTAGCCATTTTGACTTCAGTAAAAAAATCATGCAGCACGGATAGGGACTGTCCTGGATCTGCTTCTTTAACCATGAAATAGAAGGCATTAACCTGCTGCCACATTTCCCGAGAAATGAATTGCCTGATGGTGCCAGCATTTTTCCGGGCTACCTCAAGGCAGGAAAAAATGGAATTGGGACAGTCTTTGTCGAAGGTGAGAAACTGAATTACATTTTCTGCGGTCGCCTCACCGTAGCGTTCTTGAAATAATGGCAGGTCACCTGTCGTCACCACCAAAGGTTCCCACTGCTGCGCTGTGCCGCTGGGGGAGTCAAGAATCAAATTGAGATTAACATCCACAAAACGGGCAACGTTTTCTGCCCGTTCAACGTAGCGATTGAGCCAGTAGATTGATTCGGCTACGCGACTGAGCATTAGCTTAAATTCCTCCTATTTACTGAGTACCCAAGTATCCTTACTTCCCCCACCTTGGGAGGAGTTAACTACTAAAGAACCTTTTCTAAGAGCGACGCGGGTTAAGCCTCCTGGATGGACGTAGATATCCTCGCCATACAGAATGTAAGGCCGTAAGTCCACATGACGACCTTCGAAGTGGTCATTTATCAGGGTGGGAACCCGGGACAAGCCAAGGGTAGGCTGTGCTATATAACTCCGGGGATTGGCTTTGATCCTCGTAGCAAAATCTTGTAGTTCTTCTGGAGTTGCAGAGGGACCAACTAACATCCCAACGCCTCCATATCCACCGGCTGGTTTGACCACGAGCTTGTCGAGATTGGCTAAGACATGGTTCTGCTGCTGCTGATCCCAACACAGGTAGGTTTCAACATTCGGCAAAATGGGATCTTCATCGAGATAATAGCGAATCATCTCGGGTACGAAGGCATAGATAACTTTGTTATCTGCGATACCAGTACCCATAGCATTGGCGATCGCCACTCGACCCGCTTTATAGACCTCCATCAACCCAGGAATCCCCGACTCTGAGTCAAAACCCAAGACCGTAGGGTCAAGCTGAAAATCCTCAATCCGTCGGTAGACCACATCCACCCGTTGCAGCCCCTTGGTGGTACGCATCTTTAGATAACCATCAGCCACCACTAGGTCTCGGATCTCGACAAGTTCTACACCCATCTGCTGAGCAAGGAACGAGTGTTCAAAGTAAGCAGAATTATCGATTCCTGAAGTCAGAAGCACCACAGTGGGATCTGGCAATTGGGCAGGCGTCAGATGTAGTAGAGTTTCGAGCAAATGGCTTGGGTAATCATCTACCGGCTGAATCCCCAATTTTCTAAACAGCTCTGGAAAGGTTGTTTTCATCACCCGACGGTTCTCTAGAACGTAGGAGATTCCTGAGGGAATGCGGAGATTGTCTTCTAGGACATACCACTGACCATCCCGATCACGAACTAAATCCGTCCCCGTGATGTGGCACCAAACTCCAGCAGGGGGCGAAAGCCCGATGCAGGGTTTGAGAAAGCCATCACCAGATTCAACTAACTCCCGAGGCACAACGCCGTCCTTAATAATTTTTTGCTCGTTGTAGACATCTTCCAGAAAAAGATTCAAAGCATGAATACGCTGCTTGAGACCCCGCTCCAGAACAGCCCATTCTTGAGCAGAGACAATTCGGGGAGTAATATCAAGCGGAAAAATTCGCTCTGTGCTCTCCTGCATATCATCACTGGATACTCTGAAGGTGACCCCTAGCTTCAAAAGGGCATTTTCTGCTGCCTGCTGCCGCTGCTGGAGTTCTCCGGGAGGTAGAGAATTGATGGTTTCTACCAAGAGAGCAGCTTCTGGACGGGGTTGGTTCTTGGCTGCGAAGAGTTCATCATAGAAATCTTCTGTATCGTAGTTATCAAACTGCACTGTTAGCCCTTCAACACTTCTTATTAATAGTCAACTTCAATCAGAATTATTAACATTCGTTTGATTAACGAATCATTACTAGTTTAGGACTACCAAGCCAACAGTCTGTAGATTTTTTACCAGACCACCACAAGGAGTGGCAACAGAACTATAAACAGGATATGAATATTTTTACCCAAGCCTACGAGTATGCTGCTAGTAATCCCGACAAACTCCTCTCTGCTCTAGAGAGTCATCTGCTACTGGTGGTGGTTCCCCTCTGCATTGGCTTAGCGGTAGGTCTGCCGTTAGGTCTTCTCAGCGCCCGCTCGCGAGTTGCGTCTACCTTATTGATCAATAGCTTTAATGCCCTGCGGGTGATTCCTAGTCTGGCAATTTTGTTTCTAGCCATCCCCTATTTTGGCCTCAGCTTTCAATCAGCGGCGATCGCACTCACACTTTTGGTAATCCCCCCAATTTTGATCAGCACAGATGTTGCCTTTCGCAGCATTGATCCGGCGATTCGAGAAGCTGCATTTGGGATGGGCATGTCACCAATTCAAGTCCTGTGGCAGGTGGAAATTCCCTTGGCACTCCCCGTGATTATCGCAGGCATTAAAACGGCAACAGTTGAAGTAATTGCCAGCGCCACCCTAGCTGCTTTTATTGGTGCAGGCGGATTAGGCAGCTTTATCGTCCTTGGCTTTTCGCTCTACGACAATGCCATTCTTCTAGTAGGTGCGATTCCTGTCGCCCTACTAGCACTGATTGCTGAAGTCAGCCTGAGTACTCTGCAACGGTCTTTAGAGCCACCTGTAAGATGAAAAGAAGTCAGGTCCTTTAATTTGCAGCCGAACTTTGCCTTATCCGCCTTGCACTTCGCTGAATCCGTGTTGCAGGATTAGACGCCCACTCAAGTGCCAACAGTGCCCCGTTAATCACGAAGGCAAGGATTGCCACTGCGATCGCACCTGCCCAAATTTTGTCATAGCGACCTGCTTGGGCGATGCCATCAAACAGCAGTACGCCCAGTCCACCCGCACCAAATTTCGCCCCGATCGTCGCAATTGCAATCCCAACAATCGCTGCAAGGCGCAAACCAGCTAAAAAAATCGGCATAATTAACGGCACCTGCACACGCCACCAGCGTTGCCAGGCATTCATGCCCATGCCTCTTGCCGCTTCCAGAATCGCTGGCTTGATCGACTCCAACCCCACTGTGATGTTGCGCACCAAAATCACCTGAGCATAGATCGCCATTGCCACAACGACTGAATTTGAGTTGAGGCCGAAGATCGGCACCAGTAGAATAATTAACGCCAGACTCGGCACCGTATAGAGCGTTCCGAGTGTACCTATTACTGGCACACTCAGCCAGCGGTAGCGGGTAATCAGCAAAGACAATGGTAGGGCCACCAACACGGCAATCAGCAGCGCCAGGCTGGTCATCTGCAAATGTTCGAGCAGCCTTGACCAAACAATCCCAGGATTCTTAATAATATAGCTCACGCACGGGCTCCCATTCTGGCTGAATCTCGGATATGTTCAAGGGTAAGCACACCGACAGGAGATCTTTCATCTAGCACCGTTAGCTTAGTAGCACCTGTACGTAGTAGCAGGGATAGTGCATTGCGCAAGTTGTCATGCCGTGCGATCGTCGGTTCGCCATTAAGCTGGTGGTTTTGAGGGATATTGATCATTGCCGTCTCAACACGTAGCAGGCTGAGTTGGCGCACCATATCGTCTGCTCCGACCAAGTCATGCACGAAAGCATTGGCAGGCCGCGTTAAGATGTTAAATGGCGTATCGTACTGTATTATCTGACCGCTTTGCATAATCAGAATCCGGTCAGCGAGACGCAAAGCTTCCTCAACATCGTGGGAGACAAACAGAATTGTTTTTTTGAGTTGGCGTTGGAGACGCAAAATCTCGTCTTGTAAACCAGTGCGGGTGATGGCGTCAATCGCTCCAAATGGCTCATCCATTAACATCACGTTCGGATCACCTGCTAACGCACGCGCCAATCCAACGCGCTGCTGCTGACCACCCGATAGCTGCGAGGGATAGCGATCGCGATATTCTTCCGGCGGCAGCTTGATCAGCGTCAGTAGTTCATCGACTCGGGGCTTGATTTTTGCTTGCGACCAGCCCAGCAACTTCGGCACAACAGCAATGTTCTGAGCAGATGTCATGTGCGGAAACAACCCAGACTGCTGGATGACATAGCCAATATGCTGGCGCAGTTCCGTGACTTTCATCTGCCGAATGTCAGTGCTGTCAAGGTAAATCTTGCCCGCCGTAGGCTCGTACAAGCGATTGACCATCTTGAGCAGCGTTGTTTTGCCGCAGCCCGATGGACCTAAAATCACGACCAGCTGACCTGACTCAACCTCACAACTACAACTATCAACTGCAGGACGGGGCGCGCCTGGGAATTGCAGAGACACTTGCTCAAAACGGATTGCGCTCACAGTTTCCTCATCTTCATTCTGACGACTGACTCCTACAACAGCTTAAGATTTCTTCAACAGACCTTGCTGAGTCAGAAATTCTTTTGCCACCTCGGCTGGTTCGCGCTTTTTGGCGCTTACCTCGTAGTTGAGGCGTCGCATTGTTTCATCAGTCAACTTAGGAGCCAATGCGTTGAGGGCATTACGAATGCCTGGGTTTGCATCCAGCGCTGCTTGCCGCACCACGGGGGCAACTTGGTACGGGGGAAACAAGCCTTTGTCATCCTGAAGCAGGACTAGATTAAAAGCGCTGATCTCGCCATCTGTCCCGAATGCTTCAGAGACATCTGCTTCGCCTTTAGTTAAAGCCTGATACCTCAAGCCAGCATCGACGGGAATTAACTTTTTGAAGTTGAAGTTGCCATAGACTTTTTTCAGACCAGGCAACCCATCCTCGCGGGACTGGAATTCAGGCGTGCTGACTATTCTCAATTGGCTACCCTTGGCAACCATATCGGAGATTGTCTTAATGCCATACTTTTTGGCACCTGACTGAGTCATTGCCAGTGCCTGGGTGTTATTCATTGGGGCAGGTTCAAGCCAGACCAAATTAAATTTTTCCTTGTAGGCTTTGGAAACCGTATCGAACACCTGCTTCCGGTTGCTGTTAACAGGCAGCTTCAACACCGTCAACAGCCCTGTGCCAGTGTACTCTGGGTATAAATCAATTTGACCGCTCTGGAGGCCCGCTTGAGCCACCGGCGTGCCACCCAAGTTCATCTTACGCTCCACCTTCAAGCCGCTGTTTTCTAGCACCAAAGCATACATTTCCCCCAAAATGAACTCCTCGGTGAAATCTTTAGAAGCAACCTTGATCGCCCCACCACCACCACTACTGTTGCTACAGGCAAACACAGTCAGCGTGGTTAGCAAAGCGAGCAAAAGCAGGACAAATAAGCGACGAACCGGCTTCATGGAATATTCCTTAACTGAAAATAGGGGCCAGTAGTGCCAAAATTATGCAAACATCATAACTTTTCTGGGTATACAGGACTTTGGACAAATTTGTCCAAAGTCCAATAACACACCAAGCTTTAGAAATTGAAGACCGTCCGTAGGCTGCCTATGTAGGCTGTACCCTGGTTGCTGAAGTTACCAGGATTAACGATCATCTGGAACGAGGGCGTGATAGTAATATTGTTGCTTATAGGGAAGCGATAGAACGCCTCAAGGTTGGTTTCAGTCACGTCACCGATTGAGTTATCAATGAACGGTTGACCAACTTGAATCCCAGCTAGAGCACCTTCCAAAAACAGATCAGGAAAAGCAACCCCAGCCGTCCAGAAGTTAGGTTGGGCTCTGTTGGTGATGACACTACCAGAAACTTGACCCGGGTCACCAAAGCCATTGTAAATGGCAGAAGGCGCGTAATCAAACACATGACCAAAGCGACCAAAGAGGGCAACCTTCTTTGACAGAGCAAGCTCGAAGTTAGTCCCTATGGCGCTAAACCGGTCACCACCATCAAAACCATAAGTGTAGAGGACTCGAATCGTGAATGACTTGGTGGGTGCATAGGTTACCTCAGCGGCACTCAGGTAGGGAGAGCCAAATATACCGTTTCGGTCACGACGTGCTCCAGCATTGCCAGTTATCTGAGGGTTGTTACCTGTAAAAGTATTAGCAGTGGAACTTGCAGGATTATTAGCACCTGATGCCCGATAGACTGCTGTGAATGTGAATGGCCCTTTGCTCGGATTGTAAGTAAGTGCAGCCCCTGCCCCTCTGCGGTCACCGCCAAGCACCAAGTAGTCGTTTACAGCCCAAGAGGCACTAAAGTCAGATGTATTGGTATTGGCGTAGCTGTTAAGGTCTACGTAGTCTGAGACGAAAGCGGATGTAAAGACAGACACTTGCAGGTCATCAGTGAACAACGGGAAGTTGTATCTGAAACGATTGAGCCTGAAATTAGGACTTTGGTTGGCAAAGTCCAAACCACTAAAGGTGCCAAGACCTGCGAAGTACTGACCAGCATTGTCAATATCATTGCCGAGACCCGCCTGAAGCTGGGCATATAGCTGGTCTTTTCCAGTGAAGCTGCTCGCAAAGTTCAACCTCACCCGGCTGATAAAGGTAACATTAGGGTCTCTGACGTTACGACCAGAGGAAGTACCACCGTTCTGGTCGAAGACCACCTGACCTATCAGCTTAGTTGTAGTCGAGAATTGGTTCGCCTCTATCTGCGCTGTTCGTGCTTCTACGGTGTCTACCCGTCCTCGCAGCGCTGTTAGTTCTCCTGTAAACTCGTCCTGCAGCCGCTGTAGCGTTATCATGTCTTCACGGGAGACTTTATTCTTCAGCCCTGCTTCAATCATCTGATTCAGACCGGCAGCAAACTCGTAGCGGGTCACCGCCCGGTTACCCCGGAAAGTGCCGTCGCGATAACCTGCGAGTATGCCATAGCGCTTTATCAGAGACTGCAGTGCAAGATAAGCCCAGTCAGTCGGTTTGACATCCGAAAGCTCAGTAATAGGAGTAACTTGTGCCATTGGCTCCGTTGTGTCGCTATCTAGCTGCGTCGTGTTATCATCAGCTACCGACTCAGGATTTTGCGCCAACACTGGCTTCGTACTTGGCACTTCAACACCAATAGCTGCGGCACAAATAAATGAGCTTAACCCTGAAATCAACAGGGAAACCAACAGCGCCTGTCGAAAAATCTGGTTCATTTTTCTTAACTTCCTCACACCTAATCAAAATTGCTAGAAAATCATGAGCGCTAAACGCTTTTTGAGGTTATAAAAACCATGATTTCCAACAATTTAAAAAAACAATAAAACTTTAGTCTGTATAAAACAAGTCTTTTTACCCTTAAGTAGAATAGAATTTATCTAAAAATATTGTTGCAAAAACGTATAGTTATATGATATCGAGCAATCAGATTTGAGTTGTGAAATAAGAGCGTGGAATCAGTAGTCATTCTTAACGATTCGCCCGAGGATCGAGACTGTCGCGCAGACCATCACCCAGGAGGTTAAATGCTAGGACAGTCAGCGTGATAAATAAACCTGGGAACAATATAGTCCAGGGTGAGGAGAGAGAATAACCATTCTTAAAGGCATCAGAAAGCATGGTTCCCAACTCTGGAGTTGGGGGCTTTGCTCCTAACCCCAAGAAGCCCAAACCTGCAGCCTCCAGGGTAGCCGTCCCGATAGATAAAGTCGCCTGTACTACCAGCGGCGCGAGGCTGGCAGGTAAGATGTGGCGGAAAATGATCCGCCCTGGCGTAGCACCAAAAGCTCTCACAGTTTGGACAAACTCCTGCTCCCTCAGCGATAGCACCATACTCCGAGTCAGCCGGATGAAGAGCGGGATTTGCACCACCCCTACAGCGATCATCACACTTGGTAAACTCGGACCCGTTATCGTAACGATCGCGATCGCCAGCAAAATCGAGGGAAAGGCTAAAAGGATGTCAGTCAGCCAGCCAATAACAGTCTCCAGCCACCCTCGGAAGTACCCAGCAACTAGCCCCAGCAATACACCGATAACCAGCCCCAGAAGCACCGAGACTAAACCTACCAATAACGAAGTACGCAGCCCATACCACACGAGTACCAGCAGATCTCGCCCTAAACCTTCAGTACCAAACCAATGATTTAAGCTTGGGGGCTTTAACCGCTCCAGGTAGTGTCGGTCTGTAGCAGGGTCATAAGGGTGCAATACCGGAGCCACCAATGCCAGCAGCACAATCGCGATCACCAGGATCAAACCAATCTTACCCGAAGTTGATTTTAAAAATCGCTGAAATGCAACCCAAGCATTTGCACTCAAAGCATTCATCGTCATTGACATCAGTACTGAATCCTCGGATCTAGGAGGGCATAGGAAATGTCAACCAGGAGATTGATCAGCACAAAGGCAACTGCCACAAAGACTATCCCGCCCTGCACAACTGGGTAGTCACGGTTAAGAATGCCATCGTAAATCCACGCGCCAATTCCCGGCCATGAGAAAATCGTTTCAGTCAGAATAGCTCCAGCTAAAAGCGCCCCAAACTGCAAGCCAACGATGGTCACTACTGGCAACAGGGCATTTTTCAAGGCGTGCTTAAAAATCACCCAGCGCTCTAAAAGCCCCTTTGCCCTTGCAGTGCGAATATAGTCCTGCGATAGCACTTCCAGCATGGCACCGCGGGTAATCCGGGCGATGATTGCCAGAGGGATAGTGCTAAGGGTCAGCGCTGGCAGGAGCAGGTGAGCTAGGACATCCTTTAGCACCTTCCAGTTCAACTGGAGCAAGGCATCCAAGACGTAAAAGCCAGTGATCGGCTTGAAATTTAATGCCGCATCTTGACTAAGCCGTAAGCCGGGTGGGAGCCATTGTAAGTTGACAGCAAATAGGTAAATCAGGAGTAGTCCCAACCAAAACACCGGCATCGAGACACCGATTAAAGAAGCGCTCATCGTCAGGTTATCGACAGGGCTATTTTTGCGAACTGCAGCCAAGACTCCCGCCGGAATTCCCAGAATCAGCGCAATCAACATCGCGGCAACAGATAGCTCAAAGGTAGCTGGCCAGCGAGTTGTGATCTCCTGAATAATGGAAGCACCGCTAATAATGCTGTAGCCGAGGTTGAAGCGTACCAGATTACCCAAAAAGATGAGGTACTGCAGCGGCAGGGGCTTGTTTAAACCCAGCTGCTCTCGCAGAGCTGCCACTGTTTCAGGGTTGGCTCGCTGCCCCGCCATCACTTGTGCTGGGTCCCCCGGAATCATGTGCAGGAAGACGAAAACCAAAAGTGTAATCCCGAGGATTACGGGTATCAAGTTGAGCAGGCGTCTGGCAATATATCGACCCATAGCAACTTTGGATTTATTACTTAGTAACCGTGGCTAGAGGTTCTTCGCCCAGCGGACTCGGCGTCCAACCATTGACATTCTTACGCTTGGCTAAAAGGGGCTGCGAGTGGACAATTGGTATCCGCAACGCCTGCTGATTAAGTATTTCATCTATTTGCTGATAAATTTTGGCTCGCGCAGCTTTGTCGCTAGTGGCGCGTCCCTGATCCAAGAGTTTGAAAACTTGGTCATTTTTCCAGTTCCCGATGTCGGCAGTGGAACTAGGACCGAAGTGGGGATAGTAAAAGCCGTCAGGATCTCCATAGTCAGAAGTCCAGCCCAACATAAAAGCTTGGTAACCAGGTGGTTTGTTGCGGTCAGCGAGGTAAGCAGCCCAGTCCTTTGTTTGCAGGCTGACTCTAATACCGACTGCTTGGAGGTCAGCTGCGAAGGCTTCAGCAATAGGCTTGGGGGTGGGAAAGTACGGTCTGCTGACTGGCATATAAAAGAGTTGAAGGTTGAAGCCATTCGGGTACCCAGCAGCCGCGAGAATTTGCTTAGCTTTCTGCGGGTCGTACTGATAGTTATTTACAGTCTGTGAATTAAACTGTTTGAGCAAGGGGGGGATGAAGTGAGGGTCGTTTTGACCCAACTGGCCCCAGAAAGCCTTGACAATCTCTTGTTTGTTGATTGCAAGAGCTATCGCCTGACGCACTTCTACTTTCTTGAAAGGTTCGTAGCTGGGATTCAGCGCTAAGAAACCAACGTTGAGGGAAGGGCGGAAGACCGCATCCAGCTTCGCGTCTTGCTGTACCTCTTTGAGCTGATCTGGAGAGAGATCCGCAGTTATGTCAATCGTCCCTGACCTGAGCTGGGCTAACCTTGCCGATGGATCAGTGATGAAGCGCATCACCAACTGATCTGAAGCAGGCGCACCTCTCCAGTAGTTTGGGTTCTTGGTAAGGACAACGCGATCGCCTGTAACCCATTCTTTGAAAACAAACGGACCAGTCCCTACGGCGATTGATGATGGAGTCCCATATTTTGCCTGAGCTTTCTTGATGGCAGCAGGACTAGCTATACCGAAGTAGCTGGTAGCGATCGCTTCTGGAAAGGCAGCGAAGGGCTGCTTGAGGACAAACTTGACTGTATCCTTTCCCTGTGTAACTACGTCTTGTACTAGGGAGTTAGGAGTTCCCTTATAGCCACCAAAAAGCTCTCCCCAAATTTCGTAGGTCTTACCCGCATCGCGGTAGCCGAACTCGCTCTTGGGGTTCCACCAGCGATCCACATTAAATTTCACTGCCTCAGCGTCGAGATCAGTTCCATCGTGGAATTTGATGCCTGGGCGGAGCTTGAACGTCCAAGTCTTACCATCTGAAGATGCATTCCATTGTGTAGCTAGACTAGGCTCTAGGTCAGTGGAGCCTGGCTTGAATGCCAGCAAGCGATCGTATATTTGCGCTTGGACATAATTTGAGTTGTTGTCGGTAATGTTCCCAGGCTCCAAGTTCACTGGTTCGCCTACTGCTCCAAAGACTAATGCCCCTGGTGGAGCCGCCGCTGGGCTAGCTGGTGAAGTTGGTGACGAAGGGCTATTGCTAGCCTGGTTCGTCGAGGGGCTATTGCTATTACAGTTCGATAGTAAGATCGCTAAGGCAAAAGCCACAGCCAAAAGAGCAGGTCGCCATTGCTTCCATCGCCTCATTACAATAACTCCTTTGGCTCTTTAACAAAGTTTAGAGTTCAAGAACAACACAGAAAACATAGTACAAATCCAAATCATACGATATGCAGTAGCTTTTTTTACAAACTTTCTGTATAGCTAACTGAAAAATATTGCTTCAAAATTATAAAAATAGCAAGTTATTTAAGTAAAAATGTAAAATAGAATACAATCCGTTTAGAAGTTTTATATAATTATTTTAAGAATCATAAAAATTACGATAAATTGCAGATTTTAATACAGTTGATGGAAGTGGCTAATCAAATATTTTTCAGTGAAATAGACACATAAAGTTGTAATTGTAAGGCTTTGATTAATAATTGTTATGAAAGGAGTCGTTCGAGTCATCCGCTAAATCGTCGTAACATCATTCTGACGACTGACGCCTCTCTCCTTTTTCTTAAATAAGTTGAACAAACAATTATGAGTACTCCTATTCTAGAAGTCCGTCATCTCTCCGTCGAGTTTACAACTGAAGCAGAGATGGTACGAGCGGTCAAAGATGTCTCCTTCAACCTCGCCCCAGGAGAAACGATTGGGATTGTCGGCGAGTCGGGGTCTGGTAAATCTGTAACGTCGCTGGCTGTTATGGGACTTCTACCCCCTGCGGCTTCGGTGACAGGAGAGATTATATTTCACAATCCCCGGGCTCCTAATGCCAATCCCGTCAATCTGCTGGCGCTTTCTGCTAACAAAAGACGGCAGTATCGGGGTGGGTTGATCTCGATGGTGTTTCAAGAGCCTGTGACTTCCCTCAACCCGGTTTACACGTGTGGAGACCAGGTTGTAGAAGCGATTCTGCTCCATGAAAAAGTTTCTTATAAAGAAGCTTACAGAAAGGCGATCGCACTATTCGATGAAGTCAAGCTGCCCGACCCCAAAGGGATGATGACCCGCTATCCTCACCAACTCTCAGGCGGTCAGCAGCAGCGGGTGATGATTGCGATGGCATTGAGTGGCAACCCGGTAATTCTGATTGCCGATGAACCAACCACGGCGCTGGATGTGACAATTCAGGCGACAATCTTGCAATTGCTGCGGGAACTGCGCGATCGCCGTAATATGTCGATTTTCTTCATCACCCATGATATGGGCGTGGTTGCGGAAATCGCTGACCGAGTAATTGTCATGTACCGAGGTCAAGCGGTAGAAACAGCCAGCGTCTACGACCTGTTTGCCAACCCGCAACACCCATACACACAAGGGTTGCTGAACTGTCGCCCTCGTCCAGATAAGCGGCTCCTCCGGCTACCTACAGTGTCTGATTTTATGACAGTCACGACCAATGCGGCGGGGGAAATGGAAATTCTGGCTAAAACGCACGAGGGAGCTGAAATGAACTCGTTGCTGGCTGAAGTCAGCAGTAGCGAACTCAAACAGCACTACCAGCATCTGCAACAGCAGCAGCCTTTGCTAGCTGTGCATAACCTAACCAAGGAATTTCCTGTTCGCAAAGGGCTATTTGGCACTAAATCCGCCTTCAAAGCAGTGGATAACGTTAGTTTTGATGTGTATCCTGGTGAAACTTTGGGATTAGTCGGAGAATCTGGCTGCGGCAAATCTACCTTGAGTCGCTGCCTCCTACGCCTGATTGAACCGACTTCTGGTGAGATTATTTTTGATGGGGATCCCGTTCTGGAACTTGATGCAAAGCCACTGCGTCACCTGCGTCGAAGAATGCAAATCATTTTCCAGAATCCCTATGGTTCCTTGGATGCAAGGCAGAGCATTGGGGCAGCGCTGGTTGAACCAATGGAAATTCATCGGCTAGGCGGCTCTCAAAAGCAACGCCGACAGCGAGCAATCGACTTACTCGAACGAGTCGGACTCGGTGCAAGCGCCATGAATCGAATGCCCCATGAATTTTCTGGCGGTCAGCGACAGCGGATTTGCATTGCGCGTACTTTGGCGTGTGAGCCACGATTTATCATTTGCGATGAGTCAGTCTCGGCGCTGGATGTCTCGGTTCAGGCAACTGTACTCAATCTCCTTAAGGACTTACAGCAAGAATTTGGCTTGACTTATGTTTTTATTTCCCACGACTTAAGTGTGGTCAAGTTTATAAGCGATCGGATTATGGTGATGAATCAAGGGCATATCGAAGAAATCGGGCCAGCTGACTCGATTTATAACAACCCCACACAAGACTACACACGAGCGCTGATTAAAGCCATCCCCAAGTCCCAGCTTGAAGATATTCAAGCTCGGCAATCACGTCGTCGCCTCAGCCTTGTGGATTGATGAAAAAGGAGACCTCAATGCGTCGTAGCATAATCTTGCGATTCATTCTTATCATGCTACTCGGAGCTGGGCTTGCTACAATGCTCAGTACTGCTACTATAGCACCCGCTAGCTCCGCCCTCGTGAGACCCCTTACAGTAGTTTCCGGGCCGAGTCCCTTCGCCGTCCCTGGCTGTAACGGTGAGACAGCACTTTCGGAGGGAAACCCTCCGCAGGGGACTGCTTTCCCGTTGGGCGCTCCCCAAACCGGCACCAATTACCCCAACGCCGAAGTCGAACCATGGGTTGCGGTCAATCCGAGCAATCTGCGTAACATTATCGGCGTCTGGCAACAGGATCGCTGGTCTAACGGCGGCGCTAATGGTCTGGCTACAGGCGTCTCACACGATGGTGGACGCACCTGGCGCGAGACATCGCCCCACTTCACCCGTTGCTCGGGTGGCAATGCGGATAACGGTGGGGATTACGAGCGTGCTAGCGACCCCTGGGTCACTTTCTCACCGGACGGCACGGCTAACCAAATTAGCCTTTCCTTCAACGACTCCAACACGATCACTTCTATCCTGACAAGCCGGTCAACTGATGGTGGCGACACCTGGAGCGAGCCATTTACTCTGATTCGGGATACAGACCCTAACTTTTCTAATGATAAGGAATCGATCACTGCCGATCCTTACGATTCTGGTTATGTTTACGCGGTCTGGGACCGACTGGATTTTGGGACAAACCATGGGCCAGCCGTGTTTGCTAGAACGACCGATGGTGGTCAAAGCTGGGAGCCAACTCGGAGCATCTACGATCCCGGTCTCAATAACCATACTATTGGCAACCAGATCGTCGTGTTGCCCAACGGCGACCTGGTGAACTTGTTTTCCTTATTTACCAACCAAGATATCGAAAACGAGTCTACTACTGCTGGTCCTGCCTATGTAGCCATCGTCCGTTCAACCGACAAGGGTCAAACCTGGTCGCAACAACCAATTATCATTAGCACGCTGCAAAGTGTGGGTGTGACAGATCCGGAAACGGGAGAGCCACTGCGCACGGGAGACATCATTCCTGATATCGCAGTGGATCAAAGAACGGGATATCTGTACGTAGTGTGGCAGGATGCCCGGTTCAGCGGCGGCAAGCGGGATGGGATCGTCTTCTCAAAATCCACGGATGGCGGTTTCACCTGGTCCACACCAGTTCAGGTTAACAGACTCCCTCAGGTACCAGCTTTCACTGGCTCGGTTGATGTGGCGATCAATGGCGCAATCGGGTTGACCTATTACGATTTCCGCAATAACACGTCGGACCCCAACACACTTCCTACTAACTACTTGTTTGCGATTTCCTATGACGGTGGCAAAACCTGGCGGGAGTCTGAGGTTGGTGACCAGTTTGACATGCGGACAGCGCCAGTGGCAAGAGGGTTCTTTACTGGAGATTACGAGGGATTAACCCATATTTGGTCTGACTTCATACCATTCTTTGTACGGACAAATAGCAATACAGAAAACCGGACTGATGTTTTCTATACTCAGGAGTACAACGGTGAGGTAGTGTATACAGCTAATTCGACGGTGAATTCGAGTGGGAGTTCAAATGGCGCGCCAACTGCTGTTGGTGCGGATTGAGGATAGATAAACCCGTCATTTTCTAACTACTATCCCCAGTCCGCTGATATGGGCTTGACCGTTGGAGGGGTTGTAAATACACTTGGCTCTGTAGCTTCTGCTCTGGCGAGTCAGATTAGTCAGATCCATGAAGACCTCGACAACGGCACCCTGAGTCGGATCGTTAGTCGAGTTGGTATGGAGCACCCTATTGACGCGAAAGCCCTTCTCTTTCGCTACCCCGTGACAGGAGTTATGGGCATTTTCGACCTGTTGAGCGTAAGTGGCGTCAGAAATCTCCATAGAATCATCCTGTTTGAGAGTTATTTCTTTGGACGATGGTGGGGCAAAAGCTAGTGTATTTTCAGATAGTAAGCCTGGGCTAGCGATCGCAACGTTGCTCAAGACTAAAACAGTGAGAATAGTTGAACGAATCACAGTGCCATCTCCTGACAATTCTCCTTCTTGCTTTTTTGTAACTTTTTACACTTTTACTCTACCGCGTTCAAGGCAGATCTAGTTATCAAAACAACTATATTATCGATTATTGTTTACGGTTTGGCCTTGAAATTAGCTAGCGGATGAAAACTTAATATCCCATTATAAGTACTATAGCAATCCTATTTGATTTGTAAACTAGTCTGAGGCAAGAGTAGCCAGTAGCCAGTAGCCAGTACAAGAGTACCTACTGACTACTGACTACTGACTACTAACTCCACGCAATATTTCACAATTCATTTAGGATTGCTATATTTATAATTTTTTCTCATTTTTCTAGCTGTTAGGCTTGTCTTTTTGATGGTCATTCTGTGGATTTATTTATAATATGACCGTATATTAGTCGCTCCAAAACAGGCAAAAAACTGCGTTTTTTGAAGCAATTTACTCTAGCCTAAATGTTAGGCTTTATCCGCTCCACAATGGATGAATACAAATTGCCCTCCTGGGATTCTCCGCCTGACTTGCAAATGATAAGCAGAGCTTATTCCAAATTAAAAACAAGTATCCTATTCTCTATTTATTAAAAACTGGTATCTCAAAATACAGTTTTTTTCATCACACCGCTAGAGCTACACCTTGGTTTAGGGTAGCTTTAGCTGATTTTAGGTTCCACTATTTTTCCCAGTATTTTTATTGTTATGCTTCTGAGATTTTGTAATGTCTCTAACATATATACCTGTACCATCCAAGTATTATTGCCGCAGCTCTACCAAAACGTTTGGCTAAAAGGATTTTCATGTCAAGAAACACTCTTGATACTCAGCCGCATGCAACTGGTCGAGAAATCTTCCTAATCAATCATCATTAATCAGAAAACTCGATGCGCCGTACCAAACTCTTCTTCCGATTCCTTCTCATAGCGCTGGTTGGAGCTTGGCTTGCCACCATGCTCAGCACAGCAAGCAAAGCACCCGCTGTTCCCCCCTTCGGGCCGCGCCTTGCACTAGTTTCTGGGCCGAGTCCCTTCAACGCCCCTGGCTGTAACGGCGCTCCCCAAACCGGAACCGTTTACCCCAACGCCGAAGTCGAGCCTTGGGTAGCCGTCAATCCGAAAAATCCAAAAAACATTATCGGAGTGTGGCAACAAGATCGCTGGTCTAACGGCGGCGCTAACAGCTTGGCTACAGGCTACTCATTTGATGGTGGACAAACCTGGGGCGAGACAGCAGCCCCCTTTACCCGTTGCTCTGGCGGCAATCCGGAGAACGGTGGGGATTACGAGCGTGCTAGCGACGCCTGGGTCAGTTTCTCACCCAACGGCACAGCTCACCAGATTAGCATTTCCTTTGCCGAAAACGACGTCCCTAGTTCTGTCCTGGTCAGCCGGTCAACTGATGGTGGAAAAACCTGGAGCAATGCAATTACTCTGATCCGCGATGAAGATCCTAATGTTCTTAATGATAAGGAATCGATCACTGCCGACCCTTACGACTCTAATTTGGTTTACGCTATCTGGGACCGGCTTGATGCTCCGGACGACGTGACTGTTGGGCCAACCAAATTTGCCAGATCGACCGATAATGGTCAAACTTGGGAGCCAACTCGAACCATCTACGATCCGGGTGTCAATGCCCAGACGATTGGCAACCAGATCGTCGTGTTGCCCAACGGTGACCTAGTGGATTTGTTTACCTTAATAACCGATGAAAGCGCTACCTCTAACGGTAATTACTATGTAGCCGTCATCCGTTCGACCGACAAGGGTCAAACCTGGTCTGAACCGATCATCATCAGCACGCTGCAAAGTGTTGGTGTGACAGATCCGAAGACGGGAGAACCACTTCGAACGGGAGACATCCTTCCTGATATCGCCGTGGACGAAAGAACTGGAAATCTGTACGTAGTGTGGCAGGATGCTCGGTTCAGCGGCGGCAAGCGGGATGGGATCGTCTTCTCAAAATCCACTGATAAAGGTTTCACTTGGTCCCCACCGGTTCAGGTTAACAGATTCCCACAGGGACCAGCCTTCACCGCTGCGATTGACGTGGCGGTAGATGGGGCAATCGGGTTAACCTATTACGATTTCCGCAACGATACGTCAGACCCCAACATACTTCTTACCAGTTACTTGTTTGCGATTTCGTATGATGGTGGTCAAACCTGGCGTGAAAACGAGGTGGGTGATCCATTCGACATGCGGACAGCGCCAGTAGCGAGAGGGTTCTTTGTGGGTGATTACGAGGGACTAACCCACATTGGGCCTTTGTTCAGTGTATTGTTCGTGCGGGCGAACTCGGGTAATACTGACAACCGGACTGATGTTTTCTATACTTTGCAGTTCAAGGGGAACGTAGAGTATACTGCTAATTCGACGGTTGATTCGAGTGGACCTAGCAATGGCGGGACGGCTGAGGAATCCAGCGAGCCTGATGCGGAGCGAGAAATCGGTGCTCCAGCGGGTCAGCAAAAGAGGTAATACCAAGAAGTAGTCAGTGAGTAGGGTGGGCACTGCCCACCAATTGCCCACATGCTGGGCAGTGCCCTAACTGGCGTTCAGGAGTTAATTATTCACCCCTAGATATAGCAATCCTATTTGATTTGTAAACTAGTCCTCGGCAAGAGTAGCCAGTAGCCAGTACAAGAGTGCCTACTGACTACTGACTACTGACTACTAACTCCACGCAATATTTCACAATTCATTTAGGATTGCTATATATGTATTACTTGAATATTAATCTGGCAGAAATTCGAGTTCTAGAATCTCCTGTATACAGTAAGGGGAGAAGGATGGGAAAGTATCCAGCCCCGGATCATCCTCCGCCCATTCTCTCGCCTCCTCATAAGCTTCAGCTAATATCTCCTCTAAGTAAGGCTTTAGGCTCGGCTGGTCATTAAACAATCGCTCAATCCTACGTCTGCCATTCTTTATTGAACCTTTCCAACTTCCACTTCTACCTTCGGGTTGGAATTGCCATTTTAGCAGGTGAGTGAGGACTACGACAATGTAGCTGTACAACTCCCGCTTATTACTTTTATTCAAGATTTCCAATTCTTCAATCAGGTTATCTGCGTCCAAGTCTCCCCACTTACGGAACTTGAGGTTAGTAATTTGGTCTTGCAGCCATAGCCCGTAGTCCACATCGTATAAAGTCATCTCTCTCACTTTCCTTAGTACTAAAAAGGTATCGCCAGAATAAAAACGTTTTCAGGATACAGGGCTGAGTGGAAGTAACGACTGCTTCCTATCCCAATAAAAAACTCTTGAATTTGGAGTTTGAAAGCAGGGTATAAAAAGCATTTTAGCTACATATTTCAAGAGTTTTAAGGTTCTTTGTTGTACTGTAATGAAAAGATGGTGTTGTTAGTTGCTTAAGGAAAGTAAAGAGGTTAGCAATATGAGAAACCGCATGCTGGTTTTGGCGATTGGAGCTGTATTCACTAGCTTTGGAGTTGGTGTTTCCAGAGAGGTTTCGGCTTCGCTGCCTGTAGAAGGCAAGAATGGTGTAGTTACCACTTCGCAAAGATATGCATCTGAAGTTGGGTTGCAGATTTTGAAAGACGGTGGTAATGCCGTGGACGCCGCTGTTGCTGTCGGGTATGCACTAGCAGTGGTTGACCCCTGCTGTGGTAATATTGGCGGCGGTGGATTCATGACGATACACCTGGCTAACGGTAAAAATACGTTCATCAATTTTCGCGAGAAGGCACCATTAGCAGCAACGCCGAATCTGTACCTCGATCAGAACGGTAATGTAATCCCTGGACTGAGTACCACTGGTTATCTCGCTGTCGGAGTTCCTGGTACAGTTTTGGGTCTCGACCGGGCACTCTCAGAGTATGGGACTATGTCTCGCCTCCGGGTCATGGCTCCAGCGATTCGGCTGGCACAGCATGGCTATGTTTTACAGCAGGGAGATGTAAACACCCTGAGTTACAGTACTAAGAACTTTGCAACTCAGCCTAATGTCGCCGCTATCTTCTTGAAAAACGGCACGACCCCTTACCAAGTAGGCGACCGTTTGGTACAGAAAAACTTAGCTAATACTCTTAAGCTGATTGCCCATCGGGGACCGCGGGCTTTCTACAAAGGGCCGATTGCTGATGAGTTGGTGAAAGCTAGCTCAGAAAATAATGGGATTCTGACTAAAAAGGACTTGGCCGATTACACGGTGGAAGAAACCCAGCCAGTGAGCTGCAACTACCGAGGTTATGACATCATCTCTTCCCCACCCCCCGGAAGCGGTACTGTTCTTTGTGAAATGCTCAATACTTTGGAAGGCTACCCGCTCTCGGATCTGGGGTTCCGCTCGCCTACAAGTGTGCAACGCATACTGGAAACAATGCTGTACGCTTATGCTGACCGAAATACTTATTTAGGAGACCCGGACTTCATCCAAATTCCCCTGGAGCAACTACTTTCTAAAGACTATGCGGCTAGTATTCGGGCCAAAATCCCTGAATCTGGTGCTACCCCACCCTGCTTTGTCTACTCTTGTGTAAATACGAACGAGGGGACTAACACCACCCATTACTCAATCGTTGATCGGTATGGTAACGCAGTAGCGGTGACCTACACAATTAACGCTCTGTTTGGAGCTAATGTGATTGCTGGTAATACAGGATTCCTCTTGAACGATGAGATGGACGACTTTACGTCGAAGCCCGGAGTGCCTAATCTTTTTGGATTAGTGCAGGGAAGTAACAACGCTATTGAACCTGGTAAGCGCCCTCTCAGTTCTATGAGTCCGACCATTGTCTTTAAAGATGGCAAAGTCTTCATGGTGACTGGTAGCCCTGGGGGTTCAAGAATTATCACAATTGTTCTACAAGTCATCACTAATGTGATCGACTACGGCTTTAATATTCAAGACGCTGTAGACTATCCTCGCTTCCATTACCAAGGACTGCCCAATTCGATCAACCTTGAACAAGATTCCTTGCCACCCGAAACCATACAGACGCTATCACAAACGGGATTTGTCTTCGATAATGAAACCCTCACTTGGGGAGCATCGGAGTCGATCTTGGTAGCTCCTACAACGGGTTTATTCTACGGTGCTAGCGATCGGCGCAGACCTGCGGGTGCTGCTCTTGCTTTCTAAGCTCAGATCTTGCAGCAGTTGGGCAGGCGCTGCTTAAGTCGAACAGACTACGTTTCTGAAGTCATGACACCAGGAGTTCGCAACTATCAGGCACGCAACTTCCTGCGCCAAATGAATCAAGGAGACTTGGCCTTTTTCTACCACTCCAACACCACCCCTCCAGGCATCGTAGGGCTAATGCTTGTAGTTAAAGATTTTGCCAAGCGGCTACCTCCTGCAAGCTTACGTGAAGAACACGCCGAGTTTTAATTGACGGATAATGCCCCAGCCGCTCGGTTGGGGTATCTACTTGTGTACTACGCGCTTGGAGGGAAGATAATTTGCCTACAATCGAACAAGCCTTTAGTGCCGTCCGAGTTTGCCAGTGGCTTTCCAACGGCTATCAAAGCATCCACCTGTTTCGCTATGATGCTACAACTCAAGTGTTATACATCATTGCCGGTGCTTCAGAGAGTATAGAGATAGAAGTCTACGCTAACGGATTGTGGGAGTTCATCAATCAGGGTAAGCGCAAGAAAAAAATGCCCAAAATATGATATATAGGCAATGCTAA
>JAABUZ0100000955.1_pt1 | contig 60513 bp, 56 predicted proteins | sample 5562091 | NCBI WGS metagenome assembly JAABUZ01 (sample SAMN12813069, study PRJNA571459) | rock metagenome | isolation source: Antarctica rocks | place: Antarctica: Victoria Land, Linnaeus Terrace sud | collected 2015-12-21 | reverse complement strand
CGACAGCGTTGCGGCAGACATCTGGTCCCCTTTCCTTGTCCGAGGTATCCCACTTTCTAGGCGCCATCGTACAGGATGAACGAAACAGACGCAACGGTAGACGCAACTGACGAAACGGCCCCGTGCCGGAGCTCGCCGCGTCGAAGGTGCGGGCGGCGCCGACCGCGCCGACCTCCCCAGTACCAGAGTCGAACGGTGAGGATCTACCGGTTCATCGACGAGCAGACGGCCGACTTCGGCGTGAAGACACAGGGCGGGGATACACTGCACCAGCGGCTCGCGGAGGCCGTTGCCGTACCCTCCGCCAATCCGGTCACGTTGTGCGGAGCACGCAATGGCCCAAGCGCTTCCCGTCTCAGATGGTATCCCGGCGTTGTCGGTCAGCCAGGCTCTGGCTCTCGCTGGGCGCAGTATCCAGGCCGCCACCGACGGTCCGACGTGGGTCTACGGCGAGGTCGAGGGGCTCGTGCGCTCCCGGGCCGGCCACCTGTACTGGTGCCTGGTGGACGACCAGGCGAGATTGTCGGTGGTGGCCTTCCGATCTGAGGCCCTGAGGATGGGGACCACCTTGACCAGAGCAGGCGTGGAGCTGGCCGACGGCATGGCTATTCGGGTCCTGGGTGATCTGATGGTCTACGCGCCCAAGGGCCAAGTTCAGCTCCGTGGGATAACGGTGGACCCGGCGGTGAGCGTTGGCCAGCAGGCCCTGGCTCGCCAGGCCAGCCGCGCTGCTCTGGCCAAAGCCGGGCTCCTGTGCGCCCAACAAAGCCTGGCCATGCCCCCAGTGCCCTTGGAGCTGGGCGTGGTGGCGCCTGCGGGACAGGGCCTGGGGGATTTGCTGGGTCGCCTGGAAGCCACCCCCTGGGCCTGGCGAGTGTGGGTGGCCACCACGCCATCGGAGGGACCAGGCGCACCGGGGGCCATTTCGGCCGCGTTGGAAGCCCTCGGCGGCTGCGATGCAGTGATCCTGGCTCGAGGGGGTGGCGCCGGCGCCACCACGGCCTATGACAGCGACCAGGTGGCCCGGGCGGTCTGCTCTTGCCGCGCCCCGGTGATGGTGGCCGTTGGCCATACCAGCGACCGCAGCCTGGCCGACGAGTGCGCCTTTGTCTCCGTGCCCACCCCCACCGCCGCTGCCGACAGACTGGCCGCCTACGTCGCTGCCGCCGATGCAGCTCTGGCTGGCGAGGGGGCGGCGGTGGCCAGTGTTGCACGGGCCGTGTTGGCCAAGGCCGGGAGTGCCTTGGATGCCGAAGGCAAGGCGATTGATGCCACCCAGGCTCAAGTGATGGAGGCCATTGCTGCGCGCTCCGAGGCTGAGTCGGCACGACTGAGAACGCGCCGGACGCGTCATCTGGCGATGGTCGCTGTCGGGGTGGCGTTGGTGCTACTCGCCGTGCTGGTCGTGGTGTTGATGAAAGGAACGTGATAACCGAGAACGCTTACGGGGCCGTTCTGGCCGAGCTCGCCGGCATTCGCCGGCGGCTAGAGGAAGGGAGCCTGGACCCCAACGAGGTCGAGAGGCTGATGGCCCAGGCTGCCCGAGCGCTAGATACTGGCCGGGGTGCCCTGCGCCGCGCCGAGGCAACGATCGAGGTGTTGGAGGTTGGACGATGACCTATCGGGGTCGCCCGACGGTCCGGCCCCACCACCTTCAAGGGTTACCGGATCGCCATGCACACGGACGTGGCGAGTGAGCTGCGAACCATCTGTACGGCGACGCTGGCGGCGATTGTCGAGCGCACCGCCCTCGCCTACTCCGACGATCTCGCCTTTAAAGCCAAGTCTCAATACCTGCTGGTGCCTTCCAGCGCCCTTGTCGCTCATCGCCCCGAGCCTCGTCGTGGCCGTCGTGCCACCGACGCGCCGGCAGAGCCTCCACAGATCGAGGTGGACGCGGGTGCCCGGCACGTCTTGGCGGATGCCTCGTCGTTGCCCGAACTCGATGCATCTGAATTGAAGAGTCAATCTTTCGTCTTCTACGCGGCCGTCGTTGGCGACGACCCCGACCATCGCATTGCGTTCGTCGATAAGTGGAACCCGTACAAGGCAGGACTCTCCGGCCAGCTCACGACGTTCTTCGGTGATCGCTTGCGCCGGATCGAAGGGCCACTGCTCATCTTCGAGCGGTCCTTCGACATGGTGGTCACGGACACCGCCATCGCCGTGCTCAACCCCAAAGCGTTCGAGGGGGCGTTCCGCGACATCGACGCCATGAAGGAGCGCTTCCCGGTGTGGGGCAACGCCGCCGTCGCCGCGCTCCCTCTCGACGACGAGACGGCAAACCGCCTGAAATCACTGTGCAACAAGGGAGGGCGGCTCGCTTCACAACTCCGCGCCCTCTACGAGCGTGGCGTCTTCGAGGTGTCTTTCGAGACGGCGGCACTTCGCAAAGAGATGCGGCGCCAGAATTTGGATGCGGACCGCCTCATCGCCAATGGCAAGCTCGTCCTTGACGAGGCCGATATCCCTATCGTCCTCAAACTCATCGACGAAAAGCTGTACCGAGGCTGGATGACGGAGACCCCGTGGGACGTCGGCACCCGGTCCAAGCGAGCGACCTGACCGACGACAATCGTTTGAGCGGGGCGCCCCGCACACCGCCTTGCATCGTGATCTCGACTACATGGAGAGAACTGCTGAGACCCTTCAGCGCCTTCATGCAGTTCGCCGAGTACGACTGCTCCGGCTTGACCCCGGTCGTTGATGGCCAAGGCAGGATCTCTCGATTTGAGAAAGTCGAGGCCCTACCAACTCCCCTGCTGCGAGGGTTGACCGGCCAGCAAGAGCTGCTGCTCTTCTCGACGGCCGCCGACCGGACGGGGCCTTCGACGCCTACGTGTCGGCGCTCGCTCAAGTGGCCTGCCCTGACTTCGTGGGCGTCTGCCTCGACCATCCTCTGCCACCGCCGCCGTTCGGGTACGCCCACATGCTCTACCTGGCGCTCGGTCAGATCGACGAACACGATCCGAGCACGGCCATCCTTGAGGACTACGACAACGACGCTGACAGTCCCTGGCAGCTGAAGAGTCGGGCCTCGTACTGCGCCTATACGAAGACGCAAGGGAAGATTGGTCTGGAGGACCTGACGAGGGTTTGCCGGAGCGGTTCGCCTCCCTTCTCGCTCCTGATTCGCACTGGCAAATCGCCGCAGTCCGTCGCTCTGGAGCCTTCCTCCAGCAGGCCGACTTGGTATCCGACGAGGAACTCATCGAACAGATCAGCGGCCGGGAGGCCTTCAACGCGACCAGCTACGACCGCTGCGCCACTCCGGAGATTGTGCCGTCATGGCGCGAGTTTCGGAGAGAACTGGACCACTTCCTCACGAACGTCGCTCTGTGGCAGGCCGGGCTGCGCTGGTGGCTGGACCTGGCCCAAGCAGAGGAGGTGGGACATGTCTTGGTGCAAGTCTTCTCTCCACACAACGTGCCGAGGGTCTTCGTGGAGGGTGCGGAGCACGGCGATGTGTTGAAGCGCCTTCCGGCACTTGGCGCAACAACCCACCTCGACCGGGGTGGGGCGCGCGGGGCGATGGGAGCGAGCACCGACTGCTGTATTGGGGAGTTGCTGTGGGACGGCTCCACGGCAGTCAGGCCGACTGAGGCCTTTGAAGAGACCTATGAGGATCCCATGATCTGGGCCTTGTTTCAGAACCCCGGCGCCGAAGCCCGCTTCTTGGAGCTGCTGGGGCTCAGATACGCCCTCTTCGAGAAAGGGCCCGAAGGGCAGCGCACCCTCCTCGTGCGAGACGGCGACACCTTTCGACGGCGGGAGCATGACGACCTTGATTTCGCCGGAAAGGGTATCCGGCTCATTTGGAATGGTGTAGTTCGGATCGATGATTTCATCGATCAGCGAGCGACGGAGGTGCAGCAGTTGGTGCAATACCTTTTACGGCACTGGATCGCTCGCATCGGCTAACAGTTGGAGTACAACGATACCGGACTTACAATGCTATCATTCGATGGTAAACGTACTAGAGTCATGACTCCTCCCACACCTACTCGGGACGGTAATGCTGGCTGGTTCAGCCCGCCGGTCTGGGCTGATGCGTTCAGTGTTGACGAAAACCCGGTGAGGCAGCTGCTAGTTCCGGGTTCGCGCTTTCAGCTAGTCGGCGAGGCTGACGGAAAACCCGTCATCGAAAACGACTTCGGTCGCTGGCCGGCATTCCAGATCGGTTCGCCGGCTCCTGCCGCCGTACTCGCCGCCCAACTCCCTCTGGGAATCGGGCCGGGATCCACCCTCCACCGCGCTTCGTGGGTGGGGCCACGAACCCGGTTGTCACAGGGGGATGTCCTTGATGGCTACTCCGGCGCACTGAACTTCGAGGGGGCGCCCGAAGGCGGACCAGGCGCTCTCCGGGTGCCACAGCGCGGGGCGGTGCACGCGGTGCTTGGCTACTGGACGACCGAGCGAGCCGAACCGACCACCGTCGTTATGCCCACGGGCACGGGGAAGACGGAAACGATGCTGGCCTTGCTGGTCGCCGGCCGTCCCAGACTGCTACTGGTGATCGTGCCGTCAGACGCCCTTCGGGAGCAAACGGCCGGCAAGTTCGAACGGCTCGGCATCCTTCAAGAGCAGCGAATCGTCGCCCCGACCGCGATGCGACCCGTCGTCGGAAAGCTTTTGCACGGACTGAAGTCAGCTGAATCGGCAGCCTCCTTCGCGGACGCCTGCAACGTTGTGGTCGCCACTGCCGCCGTCCTAGCCAGCTGTACCGACGAGGCTCGGGCTGCCTTGCTGGAACGATGCAGCCATCTGTTCATCGATGAGGCGCACCATGTGGCAGCCCAGAGTTGGAGCACTACCCGGGAAACCTTTGAGGGCCGGCCGGTTGTCCAGTTCACCGCCACACCTTTTCGGGAGGATGGACATCGGGTCACCGGTCGGCAGATCTACGCCTTCCCGCTGCGCTTGGCGCAGGAGCAGGGCTACTTCTCGCCCATCAACTACACGTCGGTCATTGACTTCGACAACCTCGACGAGTCGGTCGCACGCCAGGCCGCGGCCCAGCTCCGCCACGACCTGGCCGCCGGTCACGATCACATTCTCATGGCCCGCGTCGAGAACATTCGACGGGTCCGTGAGGTCCTTCCCACGGACGGCCTCATTCTCGCTTCGACTAACAGAGGCAGCGTAAGGCCGGCGATCAGGCGACGGCCGCTAATGCGCGTTAGCAGAAGCATCGCCCGCCGTTTTGGCGCCGTTACTCAGGAGACCCCGGCGAGGAGGCACAGGTGCCTCCTGCGCATGCTCGGGCTCGGAGCGATACCGGACGAGGATCAGTGCCCAGTTCGGCGGCCCGGCGCTCGGCGACGATGCGGGCCGCCGCAGCTTCTTCGGTCCGGGGGGGGCCCAGGCGCGTCACGACACCAGTCAACCGGGACCAGCTTTCCTGTAATTGGGCGGTGACCGGTAACTCGGTCGAAGGACTTATCGCAGTGACTCGGCACCCCTCAGAGCAGTTGGGTGCACCTATGACGTCAGTTGGCCGATGTAGCGCTGGAGATCGTTGTAAGGATGATCCCTAGGAGTAGAAGGGAGACTCCCCAGGCTTGCAGGCGAAGGCCGCCGCCGGCCAAGTTGGCGAGTGCCTGGCGGCCATTTTCTACTGCGGTCGAGCGGGCTAAACGTTCCTCTTGATCCCCAGCCCCTCGCGCCTGGGCTTCCGCTGTGAGGCGAGCGCCCATGCTGTCAATCTCCTCTTGAGTTGACCCCATTTGAGCCTCTAGCCAAGCAAGTCGTTCGTCGGTTGTGCCACTACTTGGAGCAGCTGGCCTTGTTACTGAGCCCTGTCCAGAACCGCCTATCGTGCTTTCAGAGTGTCCTGAGACCTCAACCCTCGGCGGCTGGTGAACCGGGAGCTGAAAGTGGATCGCGATACGGTTCCAGGCCTTCCAAAACAACCCTGTAATATTATTGCTGAATCTAAGGAATACCTGATTGACACGGGTCCAGATGCCTGGCAGGTCGGTCCATTGCTGCCGAACATCGCTGATCCCCTTAGCCGCTAAGAGAACACCTAGGAGTTGGAATGCTCCTCCCATCCACCCTAGAATGGCCATTGCGTCCAGTATCTGGGTCCTGCGGCAGGTGCCGTCCACTGAGGTGGCTGAGGGGGGGCTGAGCCGATGACGGTGACCGGTGGCACTAGCACCCTGTCAAGACCTTAGCTCGCGAGGAGAATGTGATCGTGCGTCAGACTTGGACGAGTTGCCTACGTCGTTAGATCGGCAGAGGCGGGTGATGACCTGGTTGCGACCGGCCACCGGCGACGCCCGAACCTGAGTCAAGCCGTACGTCGGCCGAGCGCGTGATCCAGCGTCGTGAGCACATACTCGGCCACACTGCAGGCCTCACGTACCACCAGCAAGGCCATCTCGGCCGTCACGCCCGTGGGCAAAGTCCGGCCGTGCCCGGTTCCTTGGAGGTTGCGCAGCTGGTTGGCGGCGTCCGCGATTTTCCACGCGCTCTCCATCACCGTCTGGATCACGCTTCCCCCCGGCAGTGAGACGGCGACCTGCTTTGGGTGGATACCAAGTCGGTCGCGGGCGTGAAACCACAATTCGGCGAAGTCGGCCTTCGGGTTGTACGGAACGTCCAGCTCCTCCAGCGCGAATTTGGCGGTGGCCTCGAGCAAGTCCTTTGCTGTCCCGATGAGTAGGGCCGGGTCATCGGCGCCGCGACGTAGGCGGTCGAGCTGCTCGTCGAGGGCGTCGCGGCCCCCCGTCGCCAAGTCGGCCACGCCAAGGGATGACAGATAGCCCTCGTCGTCCAACTGCCAGCCGATCCGCCGCAGTGCCCGTTGAGCCGTGCGTATGGTGTCCGGGTCGTGGCCGCCATGCTGGGTATCAAATGCCCCGGCCACCCGCAGCTGGGTCAAGATCGCCTCCACAAGCTGTCGGCCTCGGGCCGGACGACGGGCGGCGGCGCCGACGACCGTCTGGACCCGCCGCTCCTTGTTGGGCAAGGTCCCGTCGTACGGATCAGCGTCGGTGTAGCCGGCCTGGGCGAACGCAGACGACAGCGAGGCGTGGCTAGGCCCGGCACCCCCATGGAAGAACCGGCCCAGCGCGGCCCCCACCTCCGCGTTCACCGGCGCCGACATTTGCTCCTCGAACTGGGGTCCCCCACGACGTAGACAGAATGTCGGCCACCCTGGTGCCTCAAGAGAGTGGCCGTCGAGCGAGAGCCACAAAGGCGGTGCCGAAGGGGCGTCCTGCAACTGGGAGGACAACTCAACCCCGTCTCACCGATACCCCGGACGGCAGGTGGTAATTCTCCCCAGACCCCAGTGTCCACCTGGATCACGGCCGCTTGAGCCGTGCGAATATCTGTTGCGCCAGGGCCACTGTGGCAGCGGTGGCAGCAACGGCATCTGAGCGCTGAGGCTGGAAGCTCTTGATTGGGTCTTCCACGTGGGGTGAGGCACTGGCGAAGGAGACTAAGGCATCTAAAACGGCATGGATACGCTGGTCAATGTCGCGGTCCTTGGGGACACGGGGGAGAGGTTGAGTGGCCGGACTGAGTCCCCGTAGCAGGTCCATCGCCTTGCGGGCCGCAGCGATTGAGCCCGAATAGTCGGCCCCGTCAACTTTCTTCCATGCATCTCGCAGATGGCGGCCAACGTCAGCCCGCTGTGGATCCGAAGAAACCTCGACAAGTGGCAGAACCAAGGGTATCCCGACGCCACGACCCCATTGCTGGAGGACTTGGCCCCAGTCATGCTGAGAAACCTCCAGCTGCTCCTGGAATGTGATGATCGGATGAGTTCTGTAGTGCACAGCAGGCTGGTTGACCGGCTCGCCCTCAGGCATACCCCGATCGACCAGCAGGACAGTCGTGTCGATCAGGAGCGAAAAGGGCCCTCCTTGTCGGAGCTCTTCCAAGGCCTCCACAATGGCCGAGTCAAGGTGCAGTAGCACCTCGATGTCCATCACGACCTCGTCGGAGGGAGGCGGATTCGCCATCGCCCACTGCTCCTTCACCCACGCCAATACGCAAGGGAACGGAACCGTAGACCCAAGGTAGGCACGAAGCTCCCACACCGACACCTCTGCGTTGATGAGGACGACGGCACCAGGCCAGTATCGTTTCGCCAGCACCTCGCCCTGGATGGCCAGCGTCGGTCGAAGCCCTGGCTGGCCCCGCGTTCCCTTCCACTTTAGGCGTAGGCTTCCCTCGCCAAATAGTCCTGAGTTCACAGGGACTTACCTCCGACACTCGGCTACCCATGCTACCGGATGTCTTTTACAGGAATGCACTGGCGCAAGAGATCAAGGCTCGTCACGAGACGGACCCTGACCGCGAGCCTTAGAAACCAGCAACCTGGGTGGCACGATACTCTTTCATCAGGGCGATGAGTTCTTGCCCGGCGACCCTGCGCTCCGTGGCCCAGCGCTCAGGAGAAACGGGCTCTCGTTGGTCGGCAAGCAGAGCGGGAATGAGCTGTCCGAGAGGAACGCCGAGGCGAGTCCGGAAGGCCTCGGCGTAACCCAAGCCGCTCAGGTCGCGCCCGAGGTCGCGCCAGATAGCGATCGGGTCAGCCTCGACGCCGCCGTGACGGGCGGCAGCACAACCGGCAGCCAGCACCTTATGGATGAGCGAAACGAAGCGGGCCCGGATCGCGTTCTCCCACCGGGCGGAGCGGGCCTGTTCCACGCCGGCGTAGCGCCGCTGACGAGCTGTCAGGGCTTGAGCCGCCAGCCTCCGGGCCAGAGTCTCGGCTTCTCCCCGAGCCACAGGATCGCCGAGTTGATCAACCTCGGCCAAAGTCCTGATTGGCTCAGGCGGACTTCGGTCAGCCCGGGCCATAGCCGCCGGGCTGTCGCCGGCGCTGACCAGGGCGGAGGTGTCTTGAGGCCGCCCCGCTCCGTGGCGACCCAGGACACCGGGGAGACGGGGATGGCCGTAGGTGGCCAGGGCCACCCAGCCCTCGACGTCGCGTGAAGCCCGGGCTGGCTCCCAGGTAACCGGACGGCCAGGTTCGTCCAGCACGCCGGCAAAGCGGTCCTGGACGACCTCTCGGAGCTGAGCCAGGGTCACCGGGGCCGCCTTGGCTACGGGGATGGGCAAGGGGTCCTCGACGGGTAGGTCCACTCCCCCACCCTCGAGCTCGTCGACCTGGTTGAGCAGGTCCTGAATAGCGGCACCCTGGGCCGACGCCCTTTCACTGTGGGGAGCTCGGAACACATCCCGAAAGGCCGCTTCGGTGGCCCCCAGGATGGGCTGAAGGTTGCCCAGCAGCTCCCGGAAGTCATCAATACGTCCGGCCAGGGCCTCATAGACGGCCTCCTCGACCGTGCCGGGGATGAAGTAGTGGCGAATGTGGACCGCGTCGCGAGCCTGACCCAGGCGGTCGATGCGCCCGATCCGCTGCTCCACCCGCATGGGGTTCCAGGGCATGTCGTAGTTGATGAGATAGCTGGCGGCCTGAAGGTTGAGGCCCTCGCTGGCTGCGTCGGTGGCCAGCAGGACCGTGATCTGGCGAGAACGCACCGCCTCCACCAGGTCTCGCTTGTTGATGGCCACCCACCCCTCCACGTCTTTGAACACCTGGCCCCCCTCGCCGGTGAAGGTGGCCAGCTGGGAGCGGTAGGCGGGAACCAGGCTGGAGCGCAGATGATCGAGGGTGTCGGTGAACTGGGTGAACACGATGGTCGAATGCCCGGCCGAGCGGGCCGTGTCCAAGTCGAGGCGCAGGCGGTCAAGCTTGGAGTCCGACACGACGGCCAGCGCATCCACGTAGGCCCGCATCTCGGCGAGCTCGGCCGGGGACAGTGGGATGGCATGCGCCTGGTCAACGGCCCGGGAGGACTCACCCGGCGACATACCATCGGGACCGGCTTCCTCGGCCTCTTCGAGCAGATCATCGTTAAGCTCGAGGCGTTCCGCACCCAGGCGTCGTTCCAACGTGCGCCCAATGGCCGCCCAGGATGAGGTGAGCCGGCGCCGGTAGACGCTTAGCACGAATCCCGCTCCCCGGCGGCTGCCGTGGGCGGCCATGAGCCGGTCGATGAGGGCGTCAAGGGCGTCGTACAGGACCTGCTCTTCGGCACTGAAGGGGATGATGACCGATTCGACGTCACGCTCGGCCAGGTTGTCGTCAAGCAGGCCCCGGGCCCGATAACCCCTGAGGGTTTCCCGGGAGTGGCGGGTGACGTACTGGCCCACTGGGCTAAGGGCCCGAAGCCAGTCCCGAAGGGCCAACCGGCCGCCTGGGCCGAGGTCCTCCACCAGCTGAGCGACCCGCTCGCCTCCAGTGGCGAACCGGGAGATGCGCTCGGCTTGCACCGGCCCCAGCCGAGCCCGAATATCAGCCAGCACAGCCTGCTCTGCCGGACCCTCAGGCAGGCGTGGAGTAGCCCGCAAGGCCCAGTCCAGCCATCCCCAGGCGGTGGTCTGGTCGTCGGTCTTGGCCACCTCGGCGAAGTAGCGCAAGAAGGCCTCCGGTTCCACCAGCGGGCCACTAAGTCCGCTCAAGCGGATGAGGTCGACCAGCTCGATCGGGCTTACCTGCATGGGGGTGGCGGTAAGCAGCCATATCGCCTTGGCTGCGGCGGCGTCATGGACCTGGTCGAGTAGTTGCAAGAGCCGACTGGGCCGGTAGCGGGACTCGCCGGCGTGCTGGCGCCGGGCGTGGTGGGCCTCGTCCACCACCAACAGGTCATATGGGCCGGCCTCGAGCACCAGGCGCTGGTGCTCGGGACGCCGCGCCAGGTGGCTGGAGGCGATCAGGACGGGATGAAGGCCGTAGGGATTGACGCCGGCACCCAGACTGGTGACGTCGTCCGGATGGGCCCCGTGGACCTTGTTGGCCACCAGGCGGGGCACCCACAAGCCGAACTTCTCGAACAGCTCATCCTGCCACTGCCTACACACGTTGGCCGGGGCCAGGATTAGGACCCGGCGCAGCTCCCCGGAGAGAAGAAGCTGGCGGACGGCCATGCCTGCGGAGATGGTCTTGCCCAACCCGACCTCATCAGCCACCAACCACGAGCGCGGGTACTGCCCGGCCAGGCGGGCTACGACCTGGCGCTGATGGGGGTAGAGCCTCACCCCGGTGGTGGCCTCGGCCAAGCCCTCCGAGTCGATCAGGCGGGGCGCCGCCGCCACAAAGCAGGCCACGGTGGCGTCATCACCCACGGCCGGGGCCTCTTCGGGGTCCCGGGCCGCCGGAGGCTGGTCGGGGGCTAGGGCCACCAGCTGCTGGCGGACCGCCTCGGGCAGGGGGTAGACCCGAAAGCCGCTGAATGCCCCAGCCCAGTGCTGGTCGAACTTGTTGGCCCAAAAGCTGTAGTGGGTGGAAGTGGCATCCCAAGAGGCATAGACGGAAAAGGACTCGAAGTTGGAGGTCCAGGCTGTCTCCGACTCATTGACCGAGCCCTGGAAGGCGACCCCATCGCCGCCGGTGTCACGCAGGACCCCGATTTTCTCGTGGAAGTAGGGATCGTGGTCACCTCCCACCAGCGGCGCACCCAGGGTGTCGATGGCGATGGCGATACGTACCTCCAAGCGGTGCTCCCGGGCCAGCCAGGCCAGCACCTCCAGGCGACGCTGGGCCACCGCGTCAGCAGTGACCAGCCCCTCGGCCAGGCGAGCGGCAAACGCTCCATCCAGGCTGGTCCGACCGATCAGGGCATCGCGGTCAGCCGGGGTGATCTCGGCACCAACCAGGAGACGAACGGTGCCTCCGGCGTTGATGAAGCGAGACAGGCCTCGAGCGGCCACAGCCAGCGCCGAGGAGCGAAAATAACCAACTGAGCGGTCGTAGCTGGCTGCCCGAGCCAGCGCCGGGACATAGAAGGACTCCAAGATGTTGTCCGAGGAGTCAAAGCCGGGGGGCAGGTCCAGCCCCCGTAGCCCCGGGCGTGACCCCCCAACCGGCTCCGTGCCCTTCATGCCCTCAGCCGACGTCGCCGCCGGGCTGCGAGTGAAAGGCCAGCTCACCTTCGACATCAAGGCCCAGGCTTCCATCAAATGAGAAGCCAAGCTGCATAGGAACCTGATTCTCGACCGGCAGGGCCACGTCCTCGAACAGGGCAGAGCGCAGGCTGTCCAGGATTCGGGCCTCCGGGCGGACAAAGCCCTCCTGGTCCCGGGTGCGGGGGATGGCGGCCAGAGCCGCACCCAGCAGGTCAGCGAAGCGTGGGTCGTCGCCCCGCCCGGTGCGAGCCAGCCACGCCCGAGCAGCTGCCAGGCCTTCCTCGTCATAGACGAGCATGAGGGCGTGCAGGGCGTCGATGAGGGCAGGCCAGGTCTGCGCCTCAGGGTCCAAGGCGCCGGCAGTATGGCGCTGGGCCGGGCTGAGCAGGGTGACGCTGCCCGAGGTGGCCTTGATGAGCTTGTGGGTCTTGGCCAGGTCGGCCAAATCCAGGTGAGTGGCCATGCACAACTTGAGGGCCTCACCGGAGGGGAACTCGGCGGCCGCGAAGTCCGACCAGGCCAACAGGTACCAGTCGGTGATGCGGTCGAAGTCCACGTCGCGGCCCCCGAGCAGGCCCCGCTTTTTCAGGGCCGCTACCCGCTCCCGGGCTAGATCCAGGGCCTGGTCGGGGCGGATGACCTGGGGCTGGCCAGAGTCGTCCAGCTCGCCGGTGAACACCGGCCAGCGCTGGGACAGCACCGACAGCACCGGCCCGAAGGTGGCCAGGGTGAGGTCCACCCCGCCCAGCCCGTCAGCCGCGAAGCGATGCACGGCCTCCTCGGCGGCGCGCTCCACCTCTCGGCGGATGTCAGCCCAGTAGGCCGACTCGGCCCCGGTGCGCTTGTGACAGGTGAGCAGGATGGTGGAAGAGGCGGCGTTCTTCTTGGCCTGATGCAGCGAGTGCTCAGACTCGGTGTGCACCGGCCAGGACGAGTCGATGACGAAACCAGCTCCCAGCAGGGCCATGCCCAAGGTGTCCCAGGCGTCAACCCGCTTGTGGGTGAACATAACCGTGAGCACGCCGTCGGCCTTTAGCACCCGGTGAGCCTCGGCGAACGAGGCGGTGAGCAGCTGCTCATAGCGCTCGTCGGCCAGCTCCACCGCGCTCTTGTGGCCGGACTGGCCCCTTTTCCCCCTGATGGCCGGCCCGGCCACTTCCTTGAACAGGGAGGCATTGGCCACCGCCTCGTCCTCCTTGTCGGTCAGGACCAAATCGCAGAATCCTGGCCAGGTATCCCGAAGCGATCGCTTCAGCCAGACGTAGAAGTAGTCGCTGCACTCGGCGTACATCACGTTGTCGTAGTAAGGAGGATCGGTGATCACCGCATCCACCGAGGCGTCGGGTAGTTCCACCGCGGCTGCCGAGCCGCGAATGATCCGGGCCCGGGCCTTACGCTCCGTCGACAACATGGTCTCGGGCTGGTGGGCAAGGTTGGCGATACCTCGATAGGCATCGACGATCTGATTGACTGCCCATGGCATCAGAGCGTGGGCGGCGTCGAACTCGGCAAAGGTCCACTTGTAGGCGAAGTCGTGGCGATCGAAGGTGTTACGCACGGTGGTCCGCGACGAGTGCCAACTGCTCAGCACGCCGTTGTAGTCGACCATCTTGTCCAGGGCAAAGGCCAGGTAAAGGGCAATGGCTCGGCCCTTGTCATCGCCCAGCTGGGCCCGGGCCTCGACTACCACCTCTCGAAGCTCCTCCAGGGCGGTCACGTTGGCCAACAGCTGGCGGGGGGTGAACAACTGCTCGAAGGTTCGCAACCCATACTGAGCAGAGCGATCGGCAGGACCGACAAAGCGCCTCTCATCGGGGATGAGGTCGGCCACCTCCCAGGCCGGCCGGCGCCGGGCCAGTTCGGCCTCGGCAGCCTCGACCCCGGCCAGGTCCTCGGCGCTGGGGGCCCGGAACTGGCGGCCGGACACCTTGGGCCGGGTCACCGAGACGGCCAGCAACATGGCCCCCACTTGGCCCGCCAGGGCCTGGGCGCGGATGTAATTCCCGGAGAAGGTCTCCGCGGTCCAAATGGAGGTGGCCGCTCCCTTCTTGTAGGTGGAGCGGTTTCCCCAGACATCGGCGTCGGCGCCCTCCACGATCGACAGCGCATAGCTACCGGCGGCCTGATCAACCTCCAGACGAACGGCCACGTCCCGACCGGCCTTGCCCCGAGCCAGCCAGAAGTCCGGGGCCAGGGGCGTGGGTCGGCCAGTGGTGGGACAGGGCACGGTGTGGGCCCAGATGTAGGCGGCGATTGTCTCCCTGCCTTCGATCGGGAAGAACGGGCCCAGCCGCTTGGCCACCCGAGCGGCCCAACGCCGGCCCCAGTGAGCGATGTCGTCGGCGAAGCCGGGGCCCAGCTCTCCCGGGAGGGCGACGGTGCCCGCCAGGATGGCGCTGGCCACCGGGTTGAGCTCCCCGGCGATGGTGTCACAGCCGTACCGGGCGGCCTCGAAGGGAATGGAGCCGCCACCGGCGAAGGGGTCGAGCACAACCGGGGGGTCGGCCAGGTTGGCCCGCAAGCCAGCCAGGCGATGGAAGCGCTCAACCGTCTTGGGGTCGGGCGTGACGGTGAAGGCCCGCGGATACCCATAGCCGTTACCCTCCAGTCTCGCCCCGGTGAGATTGGCGGCATCAATCGCCTTACGACCGGCCACCGGGTCACCTCGGATGCCCAGGGCCTCGAGGAACCAGGCGTGGTACTCACTCTGGCCACCGGGAAACTCGGCCAGTAGCCCGTCCAACACCTCGGCCGCACTTCGGTCGGCGCTGGCCTCGGCACGGGTAGGCCAAGCCGGGAGCAGGCTGGCCACCACTGCCGCCCGGCTGGTAGTCAGGGGCCGGCGGGCCCACCAGACATGAAGACGACTGTTGGGCGGCTTTTTAGCGGCGCTGGCGTCGCGAAGACTCTCCGCCCCGATGGCCGGGGCAGGGAACCACTGCTCGATGAGGCTGCGGGTCACCGGCGCGCCACCCCGTCCAGCAGGATCCTCAAGGCCCGCAGGCCGTGGCGGCGGGTGGTCTGGGCGTGCCAGTAGGCGGCCTCCTCGGCACCCATACCCGCCACCCCTTCGGCTACGGATGCGATGCGATCCACCCGTCGCAGGGGCTTGACCGCCCGCAGCAACAGCTCAACCTGAGCGCCCAGCACCGGGTCGAGGTCAAACGGCCCCGGCTGGCTCCAACGCCGACCCCCCAGGTTGGTCGGTCGCAGTACCTCCTGCACCGGGGCGACCACGTGGGCGGCACGGTTGCCATTGACCTTGATGACCCGCTGGTGATCTTCCAGGTCAGACGCACTGACTTCGATGGCCACGATGCGGCCATCGCCATCTCGGCTGATGAGACAACGGTAGTGCTCGGTCCGGGTCATCCCTGCCCTTCGGTGATGAGCGTGACCGCGCACTTGGTGGGGCCGGTGTCAGCGGCGGCCTGGGCCAGGTGAGCGACCTCGTCGCCCGATAGGGCCGGTGGGTGTTCAAAGCAAGCGCGGACCCTGGCCAACAAGGTGGCCTGGCGAGGGCCTAGTAATTGCTTGAGGGCTTCGCGCAAGGGGGCATAGTCGCTGGGATTGCCCTCGTAGCGAACCATGGCGGCCTGGGCCGGCTCGGACAACACGACGGTGAGATCGATGGTGTAGGTGAGCGCGGCTCCCAGTGTGCTGGGCGGGATCACGGTGAGCAGCCGGGCCAGCTCGGTGCCCGCCCCGGCCCCCACGTGGTCGATGGAGACGATCAACTCCCGAAGTTGGCTGCGTCCGGCTTCGGCGGCGCCGGCCCGGGCTTCGGCAAAGGCCTTGCCGGCCGCACCCGTGCCCGCGAAGCTGGCCCCCAACACCGGGGGAACAGTGGCCATGTCACCAAAGGTCGGACCATCAGTCCCAGGACAGGCGCCCAGGTGGACCTGACCGCACAGGGGGCAGGCCAGGGGCGTAGGAGCGGGGGCCGAGCCCAGCGGATGCAGATAGGTGTCCTCGGCCAAACGAACGGCCGATGGTGGCCGGTCAGCCGTGGCCCAACCGTCGTCTCCCCGCTCGGGATCCTGGTACTCCCACACCGCGTTGCGTACGCCGGCCACCACCAGGTTGACCAGCTGGGCCCGGTCCAGGACCATCTTCAAATCGGTACGCCGGGCGAAGGCCCGCACCAACTCGTTGGTGGGCTGGGGGCCGTCCAACAGGGCCCCGAGCTTGGCCTTAACGTAGCCCGGGTCCAATGGCTTGTCCCCGCTGGCCAGTGTCTTGTCCATAGCGGCTAGTCGGTCGAGGATGGCCCCGGTCTGATTGGGCGCCACGCTGGCGGTGGTGATCACGTCCAACTCGATGAGGTCCAGGCCCCCCTGGGCGGGCACGAACAAGACGTTGACATGGTTGCAGACCGCCACCAAGGCCTCCAGGGCCGAGGCCTTGGCCTGTGCTCTCAGCTCGGCCCGCTTCTCGGGTGACAGCGCAGCCAGGAGGTCGGCGTTGGTGTCCAGGGCCTCTAGGGCCAGATGGCGTCGAAGGGCCCGCACCATGGCCTCATGGGAACCCGAGGAGGGAGCCAGGAAGACCATCCGGTTTCGATACTCCCGCAGGCCCCCCGCCGGGGTGTGCTCGAACAGCTCGGCCACCTTGGCCGGCACGCCGGAGTGGGCGTCAAGGCCCCGGGCGTCACCGAAGTCATCCCAGTGCAACACCACCAGCCAGGCATCGGCCGCGTTGTCGGGAACCTTGGCGTCATCCCAGGCCCGACGCACCTTGAGCGCACCGTCTCGAAATGCCTGGCCCAGGATCTGGGTGGCCCGACTACGAGCCTTAGTGGCGCTCACCTCCCTCTCGGCCTCCTGGATGAGCTTGACCAGAGAGGCTTCGGTGGAGAATCGATAGCCACGGGCATCGGCGTGCAGGTACCAGCACGCACCCTCGAGGCCGTCCAAGGCCTTGAGGACCAGGTTGGCATCATTGCCGGGGGCCAGCACGGAGGCGAACAACTCCCCAGCGGGCACTCCGGGGACGTCTCGGGTCAGTGAGTAAAGGTAGGCGGCGGTGGCCAGCCGACGGGCAAACGGAGCCCCCATGCGCTCATCGACCTGCTCAGCATGGGACGGGGGATTGCCCGGCTGGGAGGCAACGTCGGTGCGAATCACCGGCTCCAACAACGGTCGCTCCAGCCGACTGGACAGCTCTTCGGCCACCACCCGATCGGCCAGGTCGATGTGGTGCAGGTGGATTAGCTCCACCCCCTCGGGTTGGGTCTCCCACAGTCGGCGGATGACCCTGGCCAACAAGCGCAGTGCCCCTCGAGTGCGTTGAAAGTTGGGGATGGTGGAAAGGCGTTTGTCCAGGACCCGAATCAGGCCAGGGTGAAACGGGAAGGTCCGAGCCACCTCGGCGGCCCAGCCGGCGCCGACCGCGGTATCGGTCAGTTCCAGGCCCTGGGCCAGGGCGGCATCGGCGGCGCCCGCGTAACGATGGGCAGCCGCGGCCGCCGCTCCGGAGTCCAGTGGCTCGAACAGCCGCCGGGTGAGGATCCTTGGTAGGTCAGCCTCCTCACTCGGTCGCAGTACCAGTTCCTTGCGGGCCAGCAGAGACCGGGTCTCCACGATGGCCTCTAGCACCGCGGCGGTGTCCTCCCCAAAGGCGTCGGTCAACCCAGTGGTGGTGATGACCAGGACGGCCTGAGCCACGCTGTCGATGGCCTCTATGAGAGCCATGAGAAACGACGTGGTCTGCTTGGCCAAGGTGCTGGCCGCCACCGCCTTGCCCCGAGCGGTTGAGTAGTAGCGGGCGATCTCGTCAATCAGGATCAGGGTTGGCTGGTTGCCCAGCACGCGCCTCAAAGCAGCCGCTCCGGGTGCGGTCAAACCCTGGTCGTCGGCTCGGACGTGGTCGTAGGCGTCCTGGCCGCCGATCTGCAGGGCCAGATAACCCCACAGCGTTGAGGCCGCTATGCCGTCCACCTCGGGAAAGGTGGTGGCCCCAGCCGAAGTGCCCACGAAGGCTCCCACCTGGGCCACCGGCTGGCTTGGCAACAAGTCACGGTCCATAAACTCCTCCGCGCCGTCCCGTTCAAGATGTCCCCGGGCGGCGTGGTAGAGGGCGATCAGGTTGTGGGTCTTGCCACCCCCCAGGTTGGTCTCCAACCGGATGACGCTGGCTCCGTCAGGTTTGGCGCCACCCAAGCGACCGAGGGCCTCGTTCAGCAATGAGCGCAGGCCGGCGGACGGATAAGTGCTGGCGAAGAACGTCATCGGGTCGGCGTAGGTCTGGGGAGCCGTGCCGGCGATGACCTCCTCCAAGCCGGCGGCGAACCGGGCCTCGGTCAGCTCGCCGCCAAGCACGTCGACTCGCGGGTGGACTACCTCGAACAGCGTGCTTATGGACATCGCTTCCACCGTAACCCCCGCTGGGCCACAGGCTAAGGGTGAGCCAACTTTGGCTGCTTCCATGCTGGTCTGTCGGATCTACCTCGACGTCAATGCTCGCCGGGATCGAGAAGTCCTAAGCATCGGTATAGCCAGGTCGGCCAGGAGATCGGCCTCGGTGCAGTGCAGGCTGGTGTCACACCTGCCGGTCACAATCGGAGCGATGACCACAATGACCCGAGACCTCATGGCCGTCATCGGCCCGTGCAAGGTGGGCAACTGCGGGCGGGCGGCCACCCAGCACGTCACGATCACTGCGCCGCCACCGGTCGTCGCCGGCGCCGTGTGCGATCGCTGTGCCGCGGTCACCGACTTCGCCGCTTTCCTCCTCGACCTCCAACCCAAAGCGGCCTGAAACGATCGGGTCGATCCCCCGCCACGTCAGAGTCCGGCCCCGCCGTACCACTCGGAGGTGGTGGAGGCCGGGCCAGCACGAGGAATCTCGTCGGGTCATTGACCTGGCTCCGGCGAGTGAACGGGACGCACCACGGTGAGTAGGTCATGCTGCGTTGACCAGGATGGGAACCAGCCAGCGCACGCTCAGTTGGCGTTCTTCGGGCTGGCTTTTGGGCCCGGTCCAAAAGGAAGCGGCCGGCGGCATGAGCTTGGCCACGGTCTTGCGCTTGCATGTACCTTACGCGACGTTGGGCAGTGGAATCTCCGACTCGAAGACCTCCTCGGCGACTACCACCCGCAGTCCGGGGTCCAATTCTGCCGCGCAGCAGGAGAGCAGGGTGGTCTTGCCCGAGCCGGGCGGTCCGGCAAAGAGGATGGACAATCGGGCCCGTACGCATGCCCGGAGGAAGGTCGCCACCTGTGCGTCAAGCATGTCCCGATCAACCAACTCGTCCAGGTCGCGTATGGGAAGGCCTGTAAATTTCCGGATGTTAACCAGGATGTGTCCCCCCCGACCAACGTCGCCGTGCACGATATGAATCCGGGCGCCAGTATCGAGTTGGGCATCCTGCAGCCCCTCGGCCGGATCCAGCTTGCGATGGGACCGGGAGGCGTCATCCAGGATCTTGGTAAGGGTCCGCACCACGTGGTCATCATCGTGAAATACCTCGTCGTGATAGCCAGACACCCCGCGGTGACGTCGGGCGAAGATGGCGTCCGGACTATTTACCATGATCTCCCACACATCGTCATCGGCCAACAGGCTCTCGAGGGGCCCATAGCCAACCAAGTTGCGGTATGCCCGCTCGGCCACCAGATCCGGAGCGGCCAAGTCGAAGGGCCTCAGCCCCCGTTGATAGTCAAGGGACCAGCGAGTCACCTCCTTATCTATCAGTGCTCGTAGCTGGGTTGGGCCATCGCCGGCACCCAAGTCGACCGACATTTCCTTGGCTCGCTCCTGGACGGCCAGCTCCACTTCGAGCAGCGGTGACACCCACGCATCTGAAGTTCGGGGAGCCGAGGTTCGGGTGGCTGATGGGCTGAGTGGTGCGGGCATTTTTTCCCCTTGGTCAGGCCTGGCGTGGCTGGCCTACTGGCCGTCGAACGATCTCAAGGTCACTGGGGGAAGTGGGTAACCTAAATCTGACATCCAAATTGACACTGGGTTGTCCATTGATGCAAGGGGCAATTTTGTCGGATTGGGCGCTAACCCCAGGCGGCCTGGGAACCGGGGTTGTCAGAGTCCCAGTGCCCAATCGAGCCGGGAACGAGGGGCTCGGGGTCGGGCGTATGAATGTTCGCGGTGGGAAGCCGTCTGGCCATGGCCATGAAGGCACCGGCTACGGGAGCGGTCACGCTGTCCGGTAGCCGTACGCCGTCCTGGAGGCACTCATCGATGTGCCGTTCCGGCAGGAAGATCGGAGATGCCAGAGCCGCCGTCGAGGGGTTGTCGATCATGGCCCCCAGACTGGAGGCAAGCTGGGCGCGAGCCCGTTGCTGGCGGGGGGCACGATTGACAACCGGGACGATTCGCCCCGCGCTGACCCCGAAGCAGGTCAGCGCGTTCACCGCCCGGATGAGGCCGTGGAGACCCTTCAGCCCAGGCAGGCCCACCACCAGGACGACGTCAGCTTGGGCGGCGGCTGTACGACTCATGACATTGCGCTCCTCGACGTCCAGGGAACCTCCGTCCCGCTCACCCTCGAAGTCGGCCTCCACGTCGCACACGACGACCGAGTAGGCACGGCGAAGATTGTCGAAGGCGGCTTCGAAGGCTCGGGGACGCAGGGTCGCCCAGGCCTGGGGGCGCCGCAATCCCAGCAACAGGTGATAGCCCCGTTCCTTGACGTCAAAGGTCAGTGAGACCAGGTCGGCCGGGTCTGGCTGTCCGTTGCGGTGAGCTTCGACCAGCTCCTGGACCCCGGGCACCACGTCACCAGCGTCGTGGAGCATGGCCTGATCGGCGTAACGGGCCAGGTCGGCTACCAATACCGGTCCCCCAGGCCACCGTTTCCGGGCGTCGCCCGCGTCTGTGCCGGCCCGGCCAGTGCCAACCGGGGCAGTGCTAATCGAGGCGGCCCCAATCGAGGCACCGCCGGACGCAGGAGCACGGGCCAGGCCCTGAGCCAAGGCGATGGCAATGGTTGAGACGCCGGTTCCTCCTGGTCCGCACACCAGCGCGACCTGACCTCGTCTACCGCCCGGGACCATTTCCGGGTGCAGGCCGGGGACCTCGTCAGCTGCGGCGATGGGCTTTGCGTTGGACCGCAGGCCATCCAGGAGAGCTTGGCGATCAAAGTCTTCTTCCAAGACTGCGCTGGCACCGAGGGATCTCCAGTCCGCCGGACGGCGATTGTCGTCGACCACCAGCACTGCACAGTTGGAGCGAGTGATGGCATCGATGAGATCGCGGTCGAGTGCTGACAGACCGGCATCGACGATCGCCGCCGAGAACGCCCGACCAGATCCCAAACGGGCGCGCAGCTCCTCGGCCGAGAGGCACTTCACGAACTCGACCGGTATGGACAGGGAGTTGGCCCAACGGGCCAGCTCGTTGAACCACGCGGACCGCGGCGAGGCCAGGCCCAACACCACGTAGCGCTCGCCTGGCATCAGCCGTTGGGCATGGTCGTGACGACCTGGGCCGGCATCTTGTAGGCGGTCGACCCAGTGGCCGGAGGGGCCCCGGTGGACCGCACCAGGAGAACCTGACCTGCGTTCACCGCCTGGGTCAGGGCCAGAACATCATGCCAGCTCGGCAGGCCCACGGTCACCACCTCAGATTGCCCCGAAGCGCTTCCCAAGGCGGACGAGCTGGTACTGAGGGCAATCACCCGGACACCGATGGCCACGGCCATGGTCGAGGCGTCGGGGCCGGATCCGTAAGTGGCGAGGACGTCGACCGAGTCCCCGACGGCCAGGGTCCCGTCGACTGCTCGGGAAGCGTCAACCGGAAACGAGACCTGACGCTGGCCCAAGCCGGCCTCTCCCGCGGCCACGTCGCTGGCCTGCACCAGCTCGCCGGCTCGCACCGGTGACGTCACCACCGCCCCGATCAGGCGGGAGGGGTCACGGTAGGCGAACTGATCGGACAGATTGCTCGGCAATTCCATCGGAGCAGTGGCCAGGTCCTCAGGCTTCACGCGCTGGCCCACGGTGAGCGGTCGCTGCGCGATGACGTAGTCCAATCGATGATCAGTGGCGGCGTTGGTGTAAGCGGCGAAGATCCCCACGGCCGCCGCCGCCACCAGGAAGCCTCCGACGACCGCTCGGCTCCCAGGCAGAGACCGGCGACGGCGCACGGGATGCGCTCGAGAGTCAAGTTCGCCGGCTCCATCGCTGGCACCACTGCTCTCGCCAGCTGTCCGACTTCTGTCCCGTCTAGCCGTCAGCACGTCACATCGTCCTCCAATAGCCGGGAGGCTGACCGTTGTCCGCCATCTTCGCTCCACTGGTGTCCCTTGGCAAGAGCCAATTTCTATCGATTTTTTCTTGTTCTCACACAGTTTCTCAGATTATTCTATGACAGGTGACGAACTTGATGGGATACGAGCTGTTGGATGTCATAGGACAGGGCTCGATGGGGCTTGTCTTCCGCGCTCGCCAGGTCGGGGCGTCAGACGACGCCAAGTGGCTGGCGGTCAAGCGTGTGCCCGTCAACGGTGACACGAACCTGATGGCGCGGTTGAGCCAAGAGGCCAAGACGTTGGCCAGACTGGATCATCCCAACGTGGTGCGCATCCACGAAGTAGTGCCCGACGGAGCTGGGATGGCCATTGTGATGGAGTACATGATCGGCGGCTCGGTGGCCGACGCCCTGGCCCGGATGGGGCGCTTGACGCCAGGTGAGGTGGGTCTGCTGGCCGGCGAGGTAGCCGACGCCTTGGCTGGCGCCCATGCCCTGGGTCTGGTGCATTGCGATGTCAAGCCGTCCAACGTTCTCCTCGGTGCGGAGGGACAGGCCAAGTTGTCCGATTTCGGTCTGGCTCGCGGCATGGCTCGCGCATCACTGTGGGGCGGCGCAGTGCTGGGCACGGCCGAGTACCTGGATCCGGCGGTGGCTGAGGGAGGTACACCTGGTCCTCTGAGTGACGTCTATGCCCTTGGAGTGATGTGCTACGAGGCGATTACCGGCCGACTGCCATACCTGGGGTCTACTCCCCTGGCGGTGCTGCGGGCTGCCGATCGGGGAAAGCCGGTACCGGTGGTCAAGGTGGTCCCGGACGTGCCGGTGGCGCTGGCCGCGGCGATCGAGGCAGCGATGGCTCGACAGCCCGACCGCCGCCCCGCCAGTGCGGCGGAGATGGCGGCCGCGGTGCGAGGAGCCCTGGGCTCAGATGCCAATGTCCACCGCGTCCCCACCATGGGCACCTCCACCATGGGCACCCGCCCAGGGAGCACGCCGGATGACGGCTACGGCCAGGGGACCGGACTGGTTGACGATGCCGGCCAGGGAGGCCGACCGGATGACGGCACCCCGGATCCGGCGTGGGAGATGGACTCTGCGAGTCAGCTACCACCCCCAGGCGAGTCAGGGACGACCAAGGGCGATCGGACCGGCCCTCGGCCTCTTCGGGCCCGCACCGCCGTGTCGACGCGCCAATGTCCACCCAAGACCTCCTCGGACCACGGGGGCCCGAGGCGCCATCGGACATGGGCCGTGGCCCTGCCAGCGGCTGTGTTGGCCGTCGGCACCGTGGGCGCTCTGATGGCATGGCAGCGGTACGGAGGCGGCCCTCATCACCACTTGACCCAAGTCGAGCGGCCCGGGGCCCATCCGGCTGGGGCGAGATGCCGAGCCCCTGGCGCATCACCGCCCCCCATCGGTGCCAAGGTCCTGTCGGCCCACCTCGACCCCAGTGGATGCGCCGCCACGGCCGTTTGGTTTGGCAACGTGCTCAGCGTGGACCGCCCGGATGGAGGTTCACCTGCTCGTTTCGCTCTGGGTCAGCCGGGGGATGACCTGGTGCTGGGTGATTGGGACTGCTCAGCCAGGGCCACCCTGGCCCTTTATCGGCCCTCGACCGGAGAGGTGTTCTACTTCGGTGGTTGGGCGACAACCGGCAAACCGTTGCTCAGTCAGCGGGTGGCGCGGACCGGGGTACTGTACGGCCAGCCAAGGGTGGAGAAACGACCAGCCGGTTGCGACCTGGTCACCGTCCTCAAGTAGGGGGCCCAATACTCCTCAAGTCTCCTACCCCACTCAGGCGGAAACCATGAGACGCCATCAGCAGCTATACGAGTGTATGATGACCGACCATGACCGACCCAATACGGTGGATGAGCACCAAAGAGGCGTCAGCGCGCCTGGGAGTGACCCTGCGCACCCTCTACCGATTCCTCGACGAGGGGCGACTGGCTGCGTTCAAGTTCGGTCGCGTGATAAGGCTCAAGGAGGCCGACGTGGAGGCCTTTATCGAGGGGTCGCGCATCATTCCCGGCAGTCTCGAGCATCTCTATCCCGAGCCCAAGAGCGATACCTCGGTGACCGAGGCCAACCGGACGTAGACGGTGACCGGCGGATCAGCATCGACCCGCAGGGTGATCACATCGGTACCAACCGACTGCAGCTCACCTATCACCATCTCTTGTGCCTGAGAGAAGCCCACCAGGACCCGCGACCGGCTGCCGGCCACCACGCCCAGCACGTCGGCCAGACCAAGATCGAGGGGCAGCGAGCGTGGACCGGGTTCGGGTGACGGCCTGTCCCGGCGGGCCCGCAGCGACGCCACCGCCGCCCATGGGACGATGATGGTCAGCGCTCGTCCGTCAGTGCGTAGTACCGCCAGCTCCCGGGCAACGCCGACCAGCCGCCCGCGGTGAGCCCGCCCGGCGGTGGTCTTGAGCACCACCGTGGCCGACTGTTCGGCCAGGTCGAGCGCTACACCGGCCAAGGTCGCCTCTTCGGCGGCCTGTCGGCGGAGCCACTGCTGGCGAGAGCGGGAAGTTGCTGCGTCGACCGCGCTGGCCTCGCCCGCCCAACGGCGCAGCTCATCCATGAGCCGGTCGACTCCGGGTTCGTCGCGGTCGGGGAACTCAGGTCCGGTCACCTGGTCAGGCTATGACCCGTCCAGGCGGGAGCGGAGCCAGGCGGGAGCGGAGCCAGGCGGGAGCGGGGAAGTAGGGTCGCGGCCATGGAGCCAGCCATGGATGACTGCCTTTTTTGTCGAATCCTGGCCGGGGAGGTGCCATCTGAGGAGGTGTTGTCGTCGCCTGGGACCTATGCCTTTCGTGACATCGAGCCGGGGGCACCTATCCATGTCCTGGTCGTTCCCCGCAGGCACATCGCCGACGCCGCTGCGGTTGGGCCTGGGGATGCCCCGGTCCTGGCCGAGATGCTGGCTACCGCCCAGGCGGTGGCCAGATCGGAGGGAGTGGCCGACAGCGGGTACCGGCTGGTGCTCAACGTGGGAGAGGAAGCCCGCAACTCGGTGGGCCACCTGCACCTGCATGTCCTCGGCGGACGCCTCATGGGCTGGCCACCGGGCTGATGGCTCCGACGCCCACCCGACCCTTATCGGCCTTGGTGTTGGCGGCCGGCGAGGGAACGCGTATGCGCTCGGCTCGGCCCAAGCCCCTGCACCGGCTGTGTGGCCGGCCCATGCTCCAGTACGTGTTGGACGCCCTGGTCGACCTACCCATCCGCCGGGTGGTGGTAGTAGTCGGCCATCGGGCCGAGCAGATGGTCAAGGCCCTTCAGGGTGCGGCGCCACTGGGCGTGGCCCTCGACTTCGCCGAGCAGGCCGTCCAGCGGGGAACAGGCGACGCAGTAGCGGTGGCTCTGGCCAACTTGCCCGACGACGACGATGCCGACGAGACCGACGTAGTGGTATTGCCGGGCGACACTCCCCTGCTCCGACCGGCGACGGTGGCTGGTCTGGTCCGGGCTCACCAGGGCTCCGACGCGGCGGCCACCCTGCTCAGTGCCCGCCTCAGAGACCCGTCTGGCTACGGACGGGTGGTGCGTGACCGGGACGGTCAGGTGGGCCGGGTGGTCGAGGAGGGTGATGCCAGTGACGAGGAGCGGACCATCGACGAGGTCAACACCTCGGTCTACTGCTTTCGGCGCAGTGTGCTCGCTCCCGCCCTGCGTCGGCTGAGCCCCCAGAATGTCCAGGGCGAATACTACCTGACGGATGCCATCGGCGTGATCCACGATGCCGGCTACCGAGTGGCGTCGATGGTGGCCGCTGATCCTGCGGAGACGGTGGGGATCAACGACCGGGCCCAGTTGGGGGCAGCGGAGGCAGTGCTGCGGGCCCGCATCAACGATGGGTGGATGCGCAGGGGCGTGACCATGCTGGATCCGGGCCACACCTACGTGGACAGCACGGTGCGCCTGGCCCATGACGTGACTCTCCTACCGGGGACCTTGCTGCAGGGCGCCACCACGGTGGGCGGTGGAGCCGAGATCGGTCCCTACACTCACCTGGTCGACTGCTCGGTGGGCGAGGGCGCCACCGTGGAGGCCAGCCTGGGCCGCCAGGCCCAGATCGGCGCCCACGCCCGGGTGGGGCCGTTCGCCTTTCTCCCGCCGGGCACGAGAGTGGCAGCGGCGGCTCTGGCCGGCCCGTCCTGGGCGGCCGGCGAGTACGGCGGCTTGGCGGCCGACGAGGACGGCGAAGGCAATGGGGGCTGAGCATGGAACTGGTGTCAAAGAAGCGCCTCGAGCTGTACGCCGGGCGCTCACATCCGGCTCTGGCGGAGGAGATCGCCACCCACCTGGATGTTGCTCTCGGCCACGCCAACCTCCAGGAGTTTGCCAACGGGGAGATCCACTGCCGCTTTGGTGAGTCGATCCGGGGCACCGACGTCTTCGTGATCCAGACCCACTCCGGGCCGGTGAACAACTCGATCATGGAGCAGTTGATCATGATCGACGCAGCCAAGCGGGCGTCGGCTCACCGAATCACCGCCGTCTGCCCTTATTACGGGTACTCCCGCCAGGACCGCAAAGCCTCGGGGCGGGAACCGATCACCGCCAAGCTGGTAGCCGACATGTTGGCGGTGGCCGGGGCTGACCGGGTGGTCAGCGTGGATTTGCACTCCGGTCAGATACAAGGATTCTTCGACGGTCCCGTCGACCACCTCACGGCCATGCCCCTGCTGGCCGATCGCCTGCGGTCCAGCGGCGACTCTGACCTGGTGGTGGTGGCCCCCGACGCCGGGCGGGTCAAGGTGGCGGAGCGCCTGGCCCAGCAGGTGGGAGCGGACCTGGCGGTGGTTCGCAAGCTGCGTCCCAAGGGCAGCGCCAACCAGGTCGAGGCCATGGACGTGGTCGGGCCGGTGACGGCCCGGCACTGCGTCCTCATCGACGACATGATCGACACGGCCGGGACCATCTGCGCGGCGGCCGACCTGCTCATGGACAGGGGCGCGGCAGAGGTGTGGGCCATGGCCACCCACGGGGTGCTCTCCGACCCGGCCCTGGACCGCCTCAAGGCCTCGGCCCTTTCCCGGGTGGTCATCACCAACACCCTGCCGGTGCCCGAGGATCGTCGTATCGACAAGCTGGAGGTGCTATCCGTGGCCAAGATCGTGGCCGATGCCATCGACGCGGTGTTCGAGGACACCTCGGTGTCCGAGATCTTCGGGGGCGACAACCAGTCGTAGTGGCTGTGGGCCGCGGGTCACGAGAGTCTGTGATGCAAAAAGTGTTATATACAGCACAAAATGCATCACAGACCAAAGTGCATCACAGACCGTAGGCCGTGGGACCGGGTGAGCTGACCTGGCGGCCGGGCCTACACTTGGGCCGACACCAGTAGTGACCGACCGAGCAGGAGCGCACCACTCATGGCCGAGATTTCCCTAACCGTCGAGACCGACCGTCAGCGCGGCTCTCGATCCACCAGGCGCCTGCGGTCCGCCGGGATGACCCCGGGCGTCGTCTACGGCCACGGCATAGACGCCCTGCCGGTGGCGGTGGACGCCAAGTCCCTGCGGGCCGCCCTGTCGACGGGAGCCGGCCTCAACGCCTTGTTGTCACTCGAGGTCGAGTCGCCCGAAGACGGCAGGACCAACCACCTCACCATGGCCCGCGAGATCCAGCGCCACCCGGTTCGAGGGGTGATCACCCATGTGGACTTCCTCATAGTGCGACGAGACGAGATCATGACCAGCGACGTCCCGGTGTCGCTGGTCGGCGAAGCACTGGAGGTGCACCGGGGCGACGGCATGGTCGACCACCAGCTGTTCACCCTGGCCGTCCAGGCGGTGCCGGCCCGCATCCCCAACGAGATCACGGTGGATGTGAGCGCCCTGGCCATCGGCGACACCATCCGGGTCGGGGACGTGACCCTCCCGGAAGGGGTCAGCACCGAGGTCGACCCCGAGACCGCCGTGGTGGTCGGCCAGCCGCCACAGGTGAAAGAGGAGGACCTGGTGCCCGAGGGAGCCGAGGAGGCGATGGGATCCGTCGAAGAGGAGGACACCGGCGGCGCTGCCTCCGAGGAGGGCGGAGCCGGGGTGGGTCGCGGCGGCCGAGACGGATCGGGAGAGGGCTAGCCGCTGCCCTTTGCCATTCATGCCCGCCAGGGCACCCCTGTCGACCTGCTGGCCGTCGGCTTGGGCAATCCGGGATCCGAGTACGAGCGCACCCGGCACAACGTGGGGGCTGAGGCGGTCACCTTGCTGGGCACTCGTCACGGTGGCCGGCTGTCGCTCACCCGGGCTTCACGCTCCCTCACCACCGAGGTACGGGTGGGTAACCGCCGGTTGGCCCTCGCCATACCTCGGACTTACATGAACGAGTCGGGAACTGCGATGGTGCCTCTCGTTCGCCGTTATGGAGTAACCACGATGACCGCATTGGTGGTGGTCCACGACGAGATGGACCTGCCCCCCGGCCGGGTCAAGGTCAAGGTGGGCGGAGGCACGGCCGGCCACAACGGGCTCCGGTCGATCCAGGCCCATCTTCACCAGACCGCCTTCGTTCGGGTCCGCATTGGCATTGGCAAGCCTCCCGGCCGCCAGGCGGGAGCCGACTACGTGCTGAGAAAACCCGGAAAAGCCGAGCGGGCCGAGCTGGATGTAGCCGTGGAAGTGGCGGCCGATGCAGTAGAGGAGATTCTGACGAGCGGAGCGGCGGCCGCCATGAACCGGTTCAATACCGGCGACCCTGCCCACGGCGACCCTGGGTAGTCTGGCCGGAGTGAGCCTGCGCTCGCTTCCGCCTCTGCTGCGCGATGACCCGGCCCTGGCCCAGGTGGTCGGGACGACCGATGCGGTGCTGGCCGTACCCGAGCCGGCTCGGGCGGTGGTCATCGCCGGGATGGCCCATCTGGGCGGTCGCCGCCCCATACTGGTGGCCGTCCCCACCGCGGCCGACGCCGATCGGTTGGCCCACGACCTGGCTGCCTTCCTCGGCCCCGACGAGGTCGATCTCTTCCCGGCGTGGGAAACCCTGCCCTTCGAGCGAGTCAGTCCCAGCGTTGAGACCATGGGCCGGCGCCTGCGGGCCATGTGGCACCTGCGGGGGAGCGAGACCGTACCCAGCGGGCCTCGGGTGCTGGTTGCGCCGGTGAAGGCGCTCGTGCAGCGACTCGGGCCACGGGTGGAGGACGCCGAGCCGATCGTCCTGGTCCCCGGCCAGGTGATCGATCCGGATCACCTGGTGGCTCGCCTGGTGGACGCCGGCTACCGGCGCGAGTACCAGGTGGAGCACCGCGGCGAGGTGGCGGTACGGGGCAGCATCGTCGACGTCTTCGGCTCGACCGGCCAGGCACCGGTGCGGATCGACCTCTGGGGTGACGAGGTGGACCGGCTGACCGAGTTCGACGCGGCTGACCAGAGATCGGTGACCGACCTGGAGAGGGTCGAAATCTTCGGCTGCCGAGAGCTGCTGCCCACCCCCGAGGTGGTGGACCGGGCCCGAACCCTGGTGGCATCCGAGCCCTGGGGCCGCCAGCAGTGGGAGCGCCTGACCGAGGGACTGGTCTTCGACGGCATGGAGTCCTGGCTGCCCTGGCTGGCTCCCGGTGAGCACCTGCTGAGCGACCTGCTGGGACGAGATGCCCAGGTCGTGTTGTTGGATCCCCGCCGGATGCGTGACCGTGCCTCGGAGCTGGTGGACGAGGAGGCGGCCCTGGCCAACTCCCTGGCTCAGACGTGGGGGGCCTCGGACGTGGCGGCCGGCGAGGATGCAAGTGGGGGGCAGCGCTTTCCTCGGCTTCACCTACCTTTCGATCGACTACTGGCTCACACCATCGCCCCGGTGTGGACGATGACCTCCAGTCCCGAGGGGCCGGCCGCCCCGGCAGTGGCGGCTACCGGCTGGGACCCGGTGGTGGGTGATGGGGGTCGCCTGGTCAAGCAGCTGAGTGCTCTGGTGGACGGCGGCTATCGGGTCACGGTGTGCGCCGAGGGCACTGGCAGCGCCCGCCGGGTGGCCGAGGTGCTGGGTGAGCAGGGCCTGGTGGTCCCGGTGCTGGAAGGCGTCGCAGAGAGCCGGGCCGATCTCACCGCCCCTGGGGTTCGCATCGTGGTTCAGCCCCTGGAGCGCGGCTTCATCGTCTCCTCGGCCCGACTGGCGGTACTGGCCGAGTCGGACGTCACCGGCCGGCGCCGGGCCCATCGCCGGCCGCGCCCGCGTCCCCGGGCCAACGAGGGCTTCTTCGACGACCTGGCGCCCGGCGACTATGTGGTGCACCACCAGCACGGGGTGGCTCGCTTCGGAGGCATGGTGACCCGGGCCATCGGGGGTGCCAGTCGCGACTACCTGCTCCTCGAGTACCGGGGAGGCGACAAGCTGTACGTGCCCTCCGACCAGATCGATGCCATCACGCCCTACTCGGGCGGGGAGTCGCCCGCCCTGCACCGCCTGGGGGGCTCGGAGTGGCAGCGGACCAGGGCCCGGGTCCGGGCGGCGGCTCGCGAGATCGCCCAGGAGCTGGTGGTGCTGTACCGACGGCGGATGAGCTCGGCCGGCCATGCCTTCGCCCCCGATACACCTTGGCAGGCCGAGATGGAGCAGGCCTTCCCCTACACCGAGACGCCTGACCAGGCCCGGGCCATCGACGAAGTCAAGGCGGACATGGAGCAGCCGGTGCCCATGGATCGCCTGGTCTGCGGGGACGTCGGCTTTGGCAAGACCGAGGTGGCCATCCGTGCCGCCTTCAAGGCAGTCCAGGACAACAAGCAGGCGGCCGTGCTGGTGCCGACCACCCTGCTGGCCCAGCAGCACTTCCTCACCTTCACCGAACGCTTCGCCGGCTACCCCCTGCGGGTTGAGGTCCTGTCCCGGTTCCTCACCCCCGGCCAGGCCAACAAGGTGTCGGCCGGCGTGGCTGATGGCTCGGTCGATGTGGTCATCGGCACCCACCGGCTGCTGTCGAGCGACGTGGTCTTCAAGCGGCTCGGCCTGCTGGTGGTGGACGAGGAGCAGCGTTTCGGGGTCTCCCACAAGGAGGCCATCAAGGCCATGACCACCGACGTCGACGTGCTCACCCTCACGGCCACGCCCATCCCCCGGACCCTGGAGATGAGCCTCACCGGCATCCGCGATCTGACCCTGCTCAACACCCCACCGGCCGAGCGGCGTCCCATCCTCACCTATGTCGGCGAGTACGACGAGCGGGCGGCGAGCGAGGCCATCCGTCGTGAGCTGCTGCGCGAGGGTCAGGTCTTCTTCGTGCACAACCGGGTGCGGGACATCGAGGCCACGGCGTCGCGACTGCGCCAGCTGGTGCCCGAGGCCCGAGTGGCGGTGGCTCACGGTCAGATGGACGAGGGGAGCCTGGAGAGGGTGGTGCTGGACTTTTGGGAGGGCTGTTACGACGTACTGGTCTGCACCACCATCATCGAGTCGGGGATCGACATGCCCACCGTCAACACCTTGGTGGTGGACCGGGCCGACCGTCTCGGTCTCGGCCAGCTCCACCAGCTGAGGGGCCGGGTGGGCCGGGCTGGTCAGCGGGCCTACGCCTACCTCTTCTTCCCCCCCGACCGGACGCTGTCGGAGGAGGCGTACGAACGGCTACGCACCATCGGCGAGCACACCGAGCTGGGCTCGGGGTTCAAGATCGCCATGCGCGACCTCGAGATCCGAGGAGCCGGCAACCTTCTCGGGTCGGACCAGTCGGGTCACATCGCGGCGGTGGGCTACGACCTGTACGTGCAGATGGTGAGTGAGGCGGTGGCCGAGCTCAAGGGGGAGGCGCCCCGGGAGCCGGCCGAGATCAAGCTCGACCTTCCGGTGGACGCCCACCTGCCGGCCGACTACGTGAACCGGGACGACCTTCGCCTCGAGGCCTACCGTCGCCTGGCCACCGTGACCACCGCCGCCGAGGTCACCGACATCGCCAACGAGTGGATGGACCGCTACGGGCCACCTCCCGAAGCCGCCCTCACCTTGCTGGCAGTGGGCCGGCTACGGGCCGAGTGCGCTCGGACGGGAGTGCGGGAGGTGACCGTGACTCCCGCCCGGCCGGGGTCGGGCGGGAGGGCCCGCAGTGTCGCCCGGCTGTCTCCCCTGGACCTGCGGGCCAGCGCACGCATCCGCCTCCAACGCCTGCATCCCGAGGCCGTGCACAAGGACACCGGCCAGCTGATCATCCCGCTCCATCCCTCCGAGCCGGCAGCCGAGGCCCTGGCCGGGCTGCTGAGCGAGCTGGTGCCCCCCGAGCCAGCCCGGCAGGCAGTCTGAGCCGGACCGGCCGGCCGGCCCGGCGGCTAAGGCGGCTAAGGCGGCCGGCCGAGACCACTCCACGCCCGGCCCGGAGCTAGCATCGCAGCGCCGTGCGCAAGCCCCTTCTACTGTTGGCTCTGGTCGCCTTGGTCGGGGCTGGGTGCAATGTCTCCCCTTACGCCGCGGTAGTCAACGGCACCACCATCAGCCGGAGCTCCCTCGACACCGACCTGGCCGCGGTGCGAGGAGACCGCCTACTGCTGCAGGCCTACCAGTCCAATGCCAAGGTCAATGTCCTGGGCACCGGGGAGAGCACCTTCGACTCGGGCTTCGTGGCCGCCGTACTCGAGCGACGGATCGAGGCTGAGCTGGTCCACCAGGCAGTGGTGAGCAAGGGAATCCACGTCACCCACCAGGAGCTGGTGCTGGCCACCCCGGATGCGGTGGCCTCGGCCGGAGGCCAGCGGTCCTTTGACGCCCTGCCCCCCAGCTACCGCAACGAGCTGATCCGGGAGGAGGCAGATGCGGTCGCCCTGGCGTCCCGGCTGGTCGGAGCCAACATCAGCCAGGCAGCCATCGCCGCCTACTACCAGGCCCACCTGGCCCAGTTCACCTCCACGTGCATCTCGGTGTTGGTGTCCCCCTCCCAGGCGGCTGCCGCCGCCTTGCGGGCCAAGATCGTCGCGGGAGCGCCCTTTGCCAGCGTGGCCCAGGCCTCGTCCATCGACCCGACCACCGCGGCCAGGGGAGGTGACGCCGGATGCGTCCAGGCCGGCCAGCTCACGCCTGCCTTCCAGTTCATCGCCACCCTGCCTACCGGCCAGGTCAGCCCCCCGGTGCAGACCCAGCCAGGGTTGATCCTGGTAGAGGTGACCAGTCGGCCCCAGCAGCCTCTGGCCCAGGCCACCCCGACCGTCGTCAGGGCACTGCTGGGCAACGCGCAGACCGCACTGACCAGTTATTATCAGTCCGCCCTGGGCCAGGATCACGTGGTGGTCGACCCACGGTACGGGCATTTCGTCCGCCGGGGCGGCCAGTTCGCCTTTCAGCCCCCGAGCGGTCCCAGCACGGCCATCCTGGCCGCTCCGGGAGGGTATACGACCGGTGAGGTGACCAACCCGCCGGCTCAGGGAGGCGCCCCCGGCAACTCGGGCATACCGGGCCAGGGAGGCGCAGGTGCCCCGCTCCCCGGCAGCTCCGGCAGTCCCGGCAGTCCCGGCAGTCAGGGCAGCTCCGGCGCTCCCTCCCAGGGCGGCTCCGGCGGCTCGACGCAGGGTGGCGCCCCAGGCGGCGGCTGATGCCCAAGATCGTGGTCGCCGGACTCGGGCCGGCCGGCCCGGAGCTGGTCACCACCGCGGTCCATCAGGCAGTGCAGCGAATCCCTCGACGCTATCTGAGGACCGCCCGCCACCCCTCCGCCTCTGCCGTTCCCGACGCCGCCACCTTCGACCACCTCTACGACACCCTGCCCAGCTTCGAGACCGTCTACCGGGCGATGGTCGACTCGCTGACCGAGGCGGCCATCGCCCATGACGAGATCCTCTATGCCGTGCCCGGCTCGCCGATGGTGGCCGAGCGCAGCGTGGAGCTGCTGCTGGCCCAGACAGCAGTCGAGGTGGAGATCCTGGCCGGGCCCTCCTTCCTCGACCTGGTCTGGGCCACCCTCGGGATCGACCCGATCAAGGCGGGGGTACGGCTGGTCGACGGGGCCAACTTCGCGGTCGATGCCGCCGGCCAAGGGGGCCCGCTGCTGGTCGCCCAGTGCTGGTCGCGCCAGGTCCTGTCGGACATCAAGCTCTCAGCCGAGGGGAACGAACGCGACCTGGTCACCGTCCTGTGCCGCCTGGGTCTTCCCGACCAGGCCACCTTCGAGGTGGGCTGGCCCGACCTCGACAAGGTGGTCGAGCCCGATCATCTGACCACCCTTTGGATACCCCGGCTGGCGTCGCCGGTGGGCGCTGAGCTGGGTCGTCTCGCCGAGTTGGTGCGGACCCTGCGCCAGCGCTGCCCGTGGGATCGCCAGCAGACCCACGCCTCCCTGAGCCGCCATCTGTTGGAGGAGAGCTATGAGGTTCTGGAGGCCATCGAGGGTCTGAGCGCCGACTCGAACGAGCCTGGCCCGAGCGCCCCGGGTGCAGCCGCCTACGCGCACCTGGAGGAGGAGCTGGGTGACCTCCTGTTCCAGATCGAGCTCCACGCCCTGCTGGCCGCCGAGGCTGGCCAGTTCGACTTGGCCGATGTGGCCCGGGGAGTGCACGACAAGCTGGTGCACCGCCATCCCCACGTCTTTGGCGACGTCCAGGCCAGCACCGCCGAGGCGGTGATGGCCGACTGGGAGCAACGCAAGCAGCTCGAAAAGGACCGGGCCAGCCTGATGGAGGGAATCCCCGCCGCCCTGCCCTCACTCATCCATGCCCACAAAGTTCAGCGAAAGGCAGCCTCGGTGGGCTTCGAGCCCTTCGCCCTGGCACTCGGTGCCGCCAAGCCGGCGCAGCACCTTGGCGAGTTGGAAGGGGCGGCTGGTGGGACGGAGAGGGTTGAGCGTGACCGGGCCTCCGAGGTGCGGCTGGGAGAGCTCCTTTTCGCGGTGGTGGATATGGCGCGGCGGCTGGGCCTCGATCCCGAGGCTGGCCTGCGCCGAGTGAGCCTGGCCTTTCGGGACCGGTTCATGGCGGCTGAGGTGCTGGCCAGCCGGCGAGGCGTGGATCTGGCCGGCCTGGACGAGGCCGGGCGTCGGAGGATGTGGGCTGATGCGGGAGCACGACTTTCGGACGGTGGCCCCACGAGGTAACTTCTTCAACGCCAGCCACAGGAGCCACACCCGAGACACAAAGGAGCCATGAGTCACATAGAGCGCCTCATCGGTCGAGAGGTTCTCGACTCCCGGGGCAACCCGACCGTCGAGGTCGAGGCCACCCTCTCCTCGGGAGCGCAGGGTCGGGCCATCGTTCCTTCCGGCGCCTCCACCGGCTCTTTCGAGGCCAAGGAGCGCCGGGACGGTGGTCCCCGATACGCGGGCTTGGGCGTTCTGGGGGCAGTGGGAAATGTGAATGGCGCCATCTCGGATGCCCTGAGCGGCCTTGACAGCCTGGACCAGCGATCAGTCGACACCTGCCTGATCGACCTGGACGGGACCGACGACAAGTCTCGCCTGGGCGCCAATGCCATCCTCGGAGCGTCCCTGGCAGTGGCTCGGGCTGCGTCAGACGAGATCGGTCTGCCGTTCTACCGCTATGTGGGAGGAGTGGACGCCCACGTCCTGCCGGTGCCGCTCATGAACGTGGTCAACGGTGGGGTGCACGCCGACAACAACGTCGACCTTCAGGAGTTCATGGTGGTCCCGGTGGGGGCGGCATCGTTCTCCGAGGCGCTGCGGTGGGGAGGCGACACCTACCGGGCCCTCAAGGGCCTGCTCAAGGCGAGAGGACTGTCGACTGCGGTGGGTGACGAAGGCGGCTTCGCTCCTGACCTGGCCTCCAACGACGAGGCGGTGACCGTGCTGGTGCAGGCGGTGGAGGCGGCGGGTCTGTGCCCTGGAAGCGACATGGCCATCGCCTTGGATCCGGCCACCAGCGAGCTCTACCGAGACGGCCGCTATCACCTGGCCGGTGAGCACCGCCAGCTCTCCTCCGAGGAGATGGTCGCCTACTGGGTCGACCTCTGCGACCGCTTCCCCATCGTGTCCATCGAGGACGGCATGGCCGAGGAGGACTGGGGCGGCTGGGCCATGCTCACCGCTGCTCTGGGGGACAGAGTGCAGCTGGTGGGCGACGACATCTTCGTCACCAGCGTCGGGCGCCTTGACCGGGGGATCGCCAACGGGGTGGCCAATTCGGTGCTGGTCAAGGTGAACCAGGTGGGGACCCTGACCGAGACCCTGGCCACCGTGGACCTCGCCACCCGCTCCGGCTACACCAGTGTCATGTCCCACCGGTCGGGGGAGACCGAGGACGTCACCATCGCCGAGCTGGCGGTGGCCACCAATTGTGGCCAGATCAAGGCCGGGGCCCCGGCCCGGTCGGACCGGGTTGCCAAGTACAACCAGCTCTTGCGAATAGAGGGCCAGTTGGGAGAGTCGGCCGCCTTTTGGGGGGGCGAGGCACTGGCCCGGCGGGTCGCCGGTGGTGGCGGTGGGACGGGTGGCCCGGTTCGGCCGGTCGGTGGCGCTTCGGGCGGGGCGGCCCGGCGGGCCGGCGGTGGTGACCGGGCTGCGGGCGCCCCGTCCAGGGGAGCCTGAGTTGCGCTTGCGACGCCTGGCCGTGGTGGCCTCTGCCCTGTTTGTCCTGGCGTTGTTCGTGGCCGTCTTCCCTACCCGTACCTGGCTGGACCAGCGGGCCAGCCTGGCGTCAGCCTCTCGCCAGCTGAACACGGTGGAGCGCCAGGACCAGGTACTGAGCGATCAGGTCCGCCGGCTGCAGACCGAGAGTGAGGTCGAGCGCCTGGCCCGGCGGGACTACGGCCTGGTGATGCCAGGTGAGCAGGCCTACGCCATACTGCCGCCAGCGGGGGCACCCAGCAGGCCAGGGGTCTGGACCGGAGGACAGGCGGTCTGGGCCGGGGCCTCGCCCCTCCAGGCCGGCCTCGGCCAAGCCGAGCGTCCGCTTGGGCAGCGACCTCCCCCTGTCTCCGCTCCTTCCGGTTCGCCGGTTCGGAGCGCGGGGCGCAACGGCTTGTGGAACCGGGTCCTGGCCGATCTGGCCTTTTGGCACTGAGCCTTCTGGCGCCAGCCCTCTGGCGCTGAGCCCCGCACCGGCCTGCTCGGAAGGGTCCAGGGAGGCGTCCTCCCGCTCGGCAAGCCCTCGGCGCTCAAGCGGCGTCGTGGAAGATGACACCGAGGGTGAACCGCACCCCAGCGGTCACCGTGCTCACCCCGTGACGCATGGTGGCTCGATAAGTGCCCCGCGTACCAGCCACCGGCCGATGGCTGGTCGGGAAGACCAGGGCATGGCCGAGTGGGATCTGCAGGGCGGTCCCCCGGGACTGGGCCCGGGGGCGCTGTTCGACCAGCAGGTTCTCGCCCCCGCTGAAGTCCGACCCCGGTCCGGTGAGGGCCACCGTGAGCTGGAACGGAAAGGCCGTCTCACCATAGAGATCCTGGTGCAGAGCGTTCCAGCCCCCTGCGCCGTAACGCAGAATCAAGGGGGTGGGCTTGGCCTGGCCGTTGGCGTGGCAGCGCACCAGGAATTCCCCCAACCCGGCGGGATATCGCGCCGGCTGGTCAAGGCGCTCGGCCCAGGCATTGGCCAGCTGGGCCAGCACCGGGTACACGCCCTCCCGGATACCGCCGACCGCGGCCGGCAAGTCGTAGGCGTAGTGCCGGTAGGTCCCTTCCCCGAACCGGTAGCGGGCCATGTCAATGGTCGAGCGGTAGAGCCGGTCCTGGTCAAAAGCCTCCCTCAGCTGCGCACATTGGCCGGGTGCCAACAGTGGCGAGCCGGTGACGGCATGGCCTCGATCCTCGAGATCGCCCACCACGGCGTGCCAGTCACAGGCCGCCACCCGGGCCTGTACAGCCGCCCGAACCTCGCCAGAGCCAAGATCGCCAAACATGAGCATCCCCTTGGAGGAACGGGAGCAGAGACCTGACCGAGACGCGCCACACTGGTGACGTGAGCAACCGCCGCCGGCCCAACCATCCTCAGCGTACCTGCGAGACGCAAGGCCCGGCGATCAGCGATTACGAGCAGGTGACCACCCTTCTCGGCCGTGAACCTGGCGGTGCCTTCGAAGTGGCGGTGAGAGACAGCGACGGGGTACCGGTGGTCATCCGCAACCATCCTTTGCTCGACGACGGCACCCCGATGCCCACTCTCTGGTGGCTGGTGGGACGGCCCGAGCGAGAGGCGGTGAGTCGACTGGAGGCCTCCGGTGGGGTCCGCCAGGCCGAGGGCCAGGTGCCTTCGGCCGTCCTGGCCGAGGCGCATCGGCGCTATGCGGCCGAGCGGGACGCGGCCATACCGCCTGGGCACCAGGGTCCCCGCCCGTCAGGCGGTGTGGGGGGGACCCGGCGGGGGGTGAAATGCCTCCACGCCCACCTGGCCTGGTTCCTGGCCGGGGGCGACGACCCGGTGGGGGCCTGGGTGGCCGCGCAGATGGAGTCGAACGTGGCCTCCCGGGGCGGCCGGGCCGTTGACGCCGGACGCCGGCTGTGACCGCCGGAAGGGCCTCCGGCGGCGGCGCGGCCGGGGCGGGGGGCGTCGGGGCGGTGGGCGGGGCGGTGGCGGCCTTGGACTGCGGGACCAACTCCACCCGGCTGCTGGTGGCCGATCGCAACGGCACACCGCTCGATCGCCTGGTCCGGATCACCCGTTTGGGCCAGGGAGTGGATGCCACCAGTCGCCTGGCACCCGAGGCGATCGCTCGCACCGCCCAGGTCCTGAGCGAGTACCGAGCGGTGATGGACGCCCGGGGCGTGGGCCCAGGTGATGCCCGCTTGGTGGCCACCTCGGCGGTACGAGATGCGGCCAACCGGTCGGAGCTCACCGAGGCGGCCCAGAGGGCGACGGGAGTGACGGCCGAGGTCCTGTCCGGCGAGGAGGAGGGTCGGCTGTGCTATGCCGGCGCCACCGCCGAGCTGGAGGACCCTGCGCTGATTGGCGGCTTGGCCGCCTCGGACGGCCCATTCCTGGTGCTCGACATCGGTGGCGGGTCAACCGAGCTGATCACCGGGGCCGCCACCGGACCCCACACCGGGGGTCCGGACGCCGCGGGCGCCACCAGCCCGGGCGCGGCAGGCCCACACGCCGGCCCGGACACCCGAGGGCCAGCCGTCTCGGTGGTCTCGCTCGACCTGGGCTGCGTGCGCCTGACCGAGCGCTACCTGCGCCACGACCCACCCACGGCCGAGGAACTGGCCCAGGCCGAGGCAGCCATCCACCATCAGCTTGCCCATGCCAGGCAGACCCTGCCGGAGCTCGAAAAGGCCCCCTACCTGGTCGGCGTGGCCGGCACCCTCACCACCCTGGCCGCCATGCAACAGGGCCTGGACACCTACGACCGTGACCGTGTCCACCACTCCGTGCTGACCCGTCCACAGGTGGAGGAGCTGCTCGGGGCCATGGCCGCTGAGCCCTCACGCCAGCGAGCCCAACGCCCCGGCCTGGAGGAGGCCCGGGCCGAGGTCATCGTGGCCGGGGCGCTGATCCTGTCGGCCACCATGGCCGATCTCGGGTTCGAGTCGTGCCTCGTGTCCGAGGCCGACATTCTCGACGGCCTGGTCGCCAGCCTGATCCCCGACGGTCCCCCATCGGCTCACTAGCCGCAGAGTTGGTCGATACAGGGCGAGAGGGGCGAGAAGGGGGCTCTGGACGGCTGGTACCCCCCAGCCCACCTTGGCCTAGGATCGCTCCGATGCCCCTGTCGGATCGCGTGCTGATGGGCCCTGGGCCATGCAACCTCTATCCCGAGGTGGTGGAGGCCATGGGCCGGCCGATGCTCGGTCACCTCGACCCCGAGTTCCTCGAGGTGCTGGACGAGACCTGTGAGCGCCTGCGGACGGTGTTTCGGACCACCAACCGGCTCACGCTGCCACTGTCGGGCACCGGCTCGGCCGGCATGGAAGCGGCATTCGTCAATCTGGTGACTCCGGGTGATCCGGTGGTGGTGGGGGTCAACGGCATCTTCGGCCAGCGCATGGTCGAGATTGCGCAGCGATGCGGGGCCGAGGTGACCAAGGTGGAGGCGCCGTGGGGAGAGCCGATCGATCCCCAGGACCTCCTCGATGCCCACCCGGCCCCGAAGATCATCGCGGTGGTCCACGCCGAGACCTCCACCGGCGTCCGCAACGACATCGAGGCCCTGGGCCAGGGCAAGGGCGACGCATTGTTGGTGGTCGACGCGGTGACCTCGCTCGGGGGCATGCCCTTCGAGGCCGACGCCTGGGGGGTCGACCTGGCTTACAGCGCCACCCAGAAGTGCCTGGGTGCCCCGCCCGGCCTCGCCCCCATCACCGTGAACGAGCGGGCCCGGGCGGCCATGGTCTCCCGCCCCCGGTCCTGGTACCTCGACCTCAGCCTGATCGGCGACTATGTCGATTCCTCGGGCGGGCGGACGTACCACCACACCGCCCCGGTACCCATGGTCTTCGCCCTCCACGCCGGCCTGGGGACGCTCCTGGACGAGGGTCTGGAGGAATCCTGGGCTCGCCACCACCACTGCGGGGAACTCCTCCACCAGGGCCTGGACAAGCTCGGCTTCCACCTCTTTGCCCGGGACGGCCACCGGCTGTACCAGCTGACCACGGCCTGGGTCTCCGAACGCCACTTGCCATCGGGGGTCGATGAAGCCCAGATGCGGGCCATACTCCTCAACCGCTACGGCATCGAGATCGGGGGCGGCCTCGGCCCGGTGACCGGCAAGGTCTGGCGCATCGGCTGCATGGGCCACACCGCCCGGGTCCGCAACGTGACGCTCTTCCTCGGGGCCCTGGCCGAGGTGCGAGCATGATATTCGGCGAAATTGAGTTTCTCCTGCCGGCCCTCCTCGCCCACTCTGGGGCGCCCGCCTTGCCCACGAGAGGGCTTCGCTGGTGCTGACCCGCACCGCCGGAGGGGTCCTGGTCGGTCGCCGGGTGCGCCTCAGGCCATTGGTGGACAGCGATTTCAACGAATGGCGAGAGGTCCGGGAGCGCTGCCGGGACTGGCTGTTGCCCTGGGAGCCCGGTCCGCCGGGGGCCGCGCCCGACCTGGCGGGGGACTGGCGTTCATTCGCCACCCGCTGCTCCTCCAGAGCCAGGGAGGCCAAGGCAGGCAACGCCTATGGCTTTGGGATCTTCGTAGGTGACCGGTTTGCCGGAGAGATGAACCTGTCGTCGGTGCAGCGAGGGCCCTTCCAGAATGGCTATGTGGGCTACTGGGTGGACCGGGCTCTAGCCGGCCACGGTTACGTGCCGGAGGCGGCGGTGGTGCTGATGCGCTTTGCCTTCGAGGATCTGAGCCTGCACCGCCTGCAGGTGTCCGTAGTTCCCCGCAACTTGGCCAGCCGCCGGGTGGCAGAGAAGCTGGGCCTGCGCCACGAGGGCATCGCGGTGCGGTACCTCCAGATCAACGGCAACTGGGAGGACCATATTCGCTACGCGGTGACCTCCGAGGAGTGGGACGCAGGGCGCCACGACTGGCTGGCTACCTGGCTGTCCTGAGCGTCGGTCGGAGCGAGACGCCAGACCGTCAAACAACAACGGTGCTCACATCTCTGGACGAGTCACTGCCGCGGCCGCCAAGCGTTCCACCGCCCCGGCCGAGGTGAACCGGTAGGTGAAACCTGTCTCCTTGAGTGCCTGGTTGTCGACTCCCCCGCCGTAGCGGAGCCTGGTCACCATCTCGGGAGGTATGTCCAGCAGACCCGTCCGGGTGAGGGCTGCGGCCACCGGCCCGGTGAGCACCGGCGGCAGAGGGGTCAGGCGAGCCCCGCAGATGGAGGCCACCTCGCTCCAGGGCAGCCGGCCGTCCCCCGCCACGTTGTAGGTCCCGGGGATCTGGCGGCCGACTACCAGCTCCAGGGCCCTCAGGGCATCCTGCTGCTCCACGAACTGGACCAGCGGGTCAAAGCCGGCGATACAGGGAGCGATACCACGGCCCAGGCAGCGGCTGATGGCGGCGTCCACATCGGGCCCCAGCACGTCGGACAGGCGCAGCAGGCTCACCAAGGTGGCCGGATTGTCGTGGGCGAACTCGCCCACATTGCGCTCGACCTCCACCAACGAGCGCTCCACCTGGTTACGGGCCGGGCTGGACCGGACCATGTCCTCCTTGGGCCACACCGGGTCCCGGAGGCCCGAGCCGTACACCAGGGTCGAGGATGTGACAACCACCTGGCGCACCGAGGTGCCGGCGGTGGCCGCCGCCAACAGGTTCATCGTGCCTATGACGTTGACCTCGTGCAGGGCCTGCCCATAGATGCCGGTCGAATCCACCACCAGGGAGGTATGGACGATGGTGTCGACCTGGGTGGCCCGCACGACGCTGGCCAAGGCGGCGTAGGAGCCCTCGGTGCGCACATGCTCGATGCGGTCGTGCACCTCGGTGGGTGCCCTGCTGGCTGGCGACCTGGTGGCTGGCGGCCTGACGCCGGGCGTCTTGATGTCGAGGCCCACTATCACATCCACCTCCGGATCGGCCTCCAGCCACCTGACCAACTGGGCCCCCCACAAGGTCGCCGGTCCGGTGACCAGTATCCGTCTACCCACGACCTGACGGCCCTTATCCGAGCCAAACGCTGCGGCGCTCGCCCAGCATCTCGTAGAGGGCCTGCTGGAGCTTGGCCCGGATGCCCTCGGCTTCATCCATGACCCTGGCCTTGGGGTACCTGGTCTCGCCGGGGGGAACCTCGAAGCGCACCGGGTCGAGCACCCGCAGGCGGATCTTGGCCGGGAAGTGGGCCAAGGTACCGAGTGGGCCCAGCAGAACCTGGTTGAGGGTGATGGGCACGTAAGGCACTCTGAGCAGGCTGGCCATCCAGGGCATGGTGGCAATCACCGGCATGGACTCCTCGGCACCGATCACGGCGATGGGAACCACCGGGACGCCGGCCCGCATCGCTGTCTCGACGAAGCCGCCCCGCCCGAACCGGCGCAGCTGGTAGCGCTGCGCCCAGGGTTTGGAGGTGGCCTTGGTCCCCTCGGGGAACACCAGGACCAGGTGACCCTGCCTGAGCAGACGAAGGGCATTGTCCGGGTGGGCGCCAACCCCGCCCAAACGGGACCACAGGGTGCCCACTAGTGGCCATTCCCTGAAGACGTCGTCGGACAGCCCGTAGACCGGGCGGCCCAGCTCCTCCTCGATCCCGTGCAGGATCAGCAGGGCATCGGGGGGGATGGCCCCTGCGTGGTTGGCCACCAGCAGGGCTCCGCCCTCGGCCGGGAGCTTGTCGAGACGCTCCCACTCCACCCGGAACCAGCGGCGGTAGATGGGCCCGTACACCTTCCTGGCCACCGAGCGCATGCGCTCGGAGCGGCCCCACTCGTCCACGTCCGACAGGCGGGGATCGTGGAGCGGCTCCGCCGGTTCGGGAGTGGGCCCAGGCAGGTGGACCAGGGCTTCGGTAGTCGCCGTCTCACCTACAAGCGGGTCGAACGCGTCGTCGCGGGCCACTGGACCAATGCTAGCTACCCTCTACCGTGACCAGCCCGGGGACGTAGCCCAACGGCAGAGGCAGGGCGCTTAAACCGCCTCCAGTGGGGGTTCGACTCCCCTCGTCCCCACCGTACCGTAGGAGTTCGAGGCGCTGCGAAGGGTCAACGAGCCGCATAGCCGTGTGTCCGGCCCAGGGGAGAAACCAGGATAGGGCAAGACGCGGTCGGGCCAGGACGACTTGCGGTGCTGATCAACGATCACCTGCGGGCTCGCCCGGGGAGGTCTCATCGGCTCAGCCCTCGAAGGTGCTCGGTCACTCCGCAGGCGCGGCCCAACGAGCCGGTCAGTGTTGGTGGGCCTCCTGGAGGGCGCCGCGACCTTCTTTGGCCCCGTAGAAAACGATCACGTAGCCTGCGGCCGGGTCGGCCCACCACCAGCCGGCCGCCGCGTTGAGGACCAGGCCCAGCATCACGGCCCCGGCCAGGTAGGCGTCGACCAGGGTAACCCGGCCTTCGGTTCGCAGCACGGTGTTGTCGAGGGCTTTGCCGGTCACTGCTTTGCCGTAGGCGAGGGCGAGCATGACGGCGAAGCTGGCCGCCGTCCAGGCGATACCCAGGTAGCTGTGGTGGGGGTGGTCGCCGGCGGCCAGGAGGTAGCTGGCCTGGGCGGCGATGTAGGCGGCGATAGCGAAGAACGACCAGCCGATGAGCCGCAGGGCGAGGCGTTCCCTCCCCGCCGCGGTATCGGTGAGCTCCCAAATGACCACGGTGGAAGCACCGATCTCGATGAGCGAGTCGAGCCCGAAGCTGGCCAGCGCGACCGAGGAGGCCGCGATCGCCGCCACCGCCAGGACGACGACGCCGACGACGTTCCAGGCCAAGGTGGTGTACTCGAGGCGCAGACCTCGCCGCAGCAACCGTTGGTGGGCGGTCTCATCGGTGGTGGTCACCGGGCCATTCTGCCCGTCGGAGGCGAGTGCGGGGCTTGGGTTCAGCTCGCTTCGTCGAACCGGGAGAGGAGCCCGTCGAAGTGGGCCACCCCGGTTTCGTTGTACCAGTAGATCTATCTGATGGTCGTCGTCTCGAGCTGGGCACGGCTGCGCCACGGACCATGACGCGGCGCGGACGTTGACTCTGGCCGGTTGACGGCGGCGTGCACCCCCCAGTATCGTGGGCTCACTCGTTGTGAGTGGAAGTCGGTCAAATCCCGACGCGGTCGCGCCACTGTAAGCGGCAACCGAGATTGTTTTTAACTCGGTGCCGGAGCCAGACCCGTACACAAACGAGTGCCGGTACCGCAAAGGGACGCGCAATCCCAAAAGGAGGCAGTCATGCAGGCAACTCAGGTCCTTCGACCTTTAGTGTTCCCGGTCCCAGTTCGGATCCCGCTTCGCGAGTGGGCTCCGTGGGCGACCTTTGGCCTGTTCATCGCGATGTTCCTGCTCTACCTCGTCGGAGCAGAGCAAGGTGCGACCTCCCTTGTCGGGGGCCACTACATCCACGAGTTCCTCCATGACTCCCGACACCTGCTCGGGTTCCCGTGCCACTAGACGGGCATCCATCCATGATGCGCAGTCTCCTCACCCGCGGGATGCTCGCGGGTCTCTTCGCCGGGCTGCTGGCAGCCGGGGCCGCCGCCATCTTCGGTGAGCCCCAAGTCACCCACGCGATCTCCTTCGGGGACCAGCTACGACAACTCGCCGGCCAGCCCGCCGATCCGGTCCTCGTGAGCCGCAGCGTCCAGAGCTCGGTCGGCATGTTGACCGGGATGATCATCTTCGGCGTCGCCTTCGGAGGGATCCTCGCCATCGTCTTCGCACTCGCTTACGGTCGGATAGGCGCAGTCCGCGCCAGAGCCACCGCCGCCTTGCTCGCCGGTGCAGGTCTGGTCGCGATCTACGTCGTGCCGGCTCTCAAATATCCAGCCAACCCCCCATCAGTGGGACACCCCGCGACGATCGGGCATCGAACTGCCTTATATGCCGACATGGTGATCTTGTCGGTAGCGGCCATGGTCGGCGCGGTCATGCTCGGCCGCTACCTGATGACACACCGAGGTCTTCGAGGATGGGATGCTGCGCTGTGGGGAGGCTTCGCGTACATCGGCGCCGTCGCAATTGCCATGATCGTGCTGCCGGGCGTCAACGAAGTCCCACCCGCATTCTCGGCGGTTGTCCTCTGGCGGTTCCGGATCGGCTCGACCGGAATCCAACTCGTGCTCTGGACCGGCCTTGCTCTGACCTTCGGAATTCTCGCCGAACGGCTACTCGAGCCAGAAGCTCACAAGATCGAGTCGTCGGCTCTGCATTCCGGCCGTTGAGTAGGGCAGACACCAGTGACATGCCCTACGCAGCCCGGCGCGCCGTCCGCTCGACGACCGCCACCGCCGAAACCCCCGCAGCGTACGCAAAGGTTAAGCAGGTCCCGATCGGCTCTCATCGGCGCCACACGTACCGAACGACCGTAGCGTCCATGGGTGGCCGGTTCCTCGTACTGTCACCACCCGTCGTGGCGGCCCCGGTGCCCGCAGCGGTGGTAACGGCGGGTGAAGAACAAGCACATGAACAGGATCGGCAGCCAGAACAGATGAAGCGTGGTGAACACCGCCCCGAGCAGGAGCATGAAGGCCCAGGCCATCAGGGCCAGGACCACCAGTGGCTGTCGACCGCGAGGCGGCGCTGGCTTGGGCCCGCTGCCGACGAGCGCAGGCAGGTCGTCCATCAGGCCGGTCAGGTCAGCCCTGGTCTTCGCCCCAAAGGCCCGGTCCAGCCGCTCCTTGAGCTCGGCATCATCCAGGCGGCCGTCGGCGTAGTGCTTGGACAATGCCTCGGTGACCTCGTTGCGCTCGGCGTTGGAGACCCGCAGGTGGGAGTCTCGGTCGGTCCAGGAGCTGGGGATCCAGGCGGGGTCGAACGGTTGTCGCATCTTCTCCTCCTAACAGTGCCGTGTGGTCATTCTCATGGACTGAATCGTAAACGGATATAGGGGATGGCCCCCATTGCCCCCTGATGCCAGGCTCCTAACGTCAGGGTAGGTCCCAATGGTCACAGCCAGGGCGCGGCGCGATGATCGGGGAATCGACAACCGGACCGAGGACACGACGGCCGCCCGCCAACCACCACCGGGCTGCAGGTGGAGGCACAGGGATGCGCGAGCACCCTGGACCGATGCCGGGTCGAGGGGGGCACGCCAGCCTGGCCACCCACACGAGCACTTCCACCGTGGCCGCCGGTGGATGCTCGCAGGTTCCCGGTCGAGTGGCTGCATCCGGCGCAGTCGGCACGACCGGCTGCTGGGCGGGGTGGCCGGCGGGCTGTCAGCTCGGCTGGGCATCGACGTCACCCTGGTCCGAGTCGCCTTGGTGGTCTTCGGACTGGCCAGCGGGGTTGGAGTAGCTGCCTACGTGGTGGCCTGGCTGCTGCTGCAACCTGACGACGGGTCCGACACCGACGGGTCCGACACCGACAGGTCCGACACCATTGCCAGCCGGGCCCTCTCCGACGGGCGGGGACTGGTCCTGGCCCTGGCCTTTGCGCCGGCCCTGGTGGTCGTGCTGGTGGTCTCCTCCGCCCTGGGAGCCGGCTTCGTGGCGTCCCTCGGCTGGCCGGCTCTGGTCAGCGCAGCCGGGCTGGTACTCATCTGGCGCAACGGGGAGGACGACGAGCGAACCCGGCTTCGCCACCTGGTGGCGCCCCTGACCCAGGTGGGCTCTGGTCCCGGGCGGTCCCTACGGTCACTTGTCTACCGGGTTGTCGTCGGGGCAGTGCTGGTAGCCGTTGGCCTGTTCGCCCTGGTGCGAGGCCATCCCGGCATCCGACTGCTGGCCCCCGTGGGGGGCGCTTTCCTGGTCGCCGCCGGCTTCGTGGTCGTATTTGGTCCATGGTGGCTGAGCCTGGCCCGCGAGCTGGTATCCGAACGCCAAGCCAGGATGCTGGCCGAGCAGCGCGCCGACATGGCCGCCCGGGTCCACGACTCGGTCCTCCAGACCCTGGCTCTCATCCAGCGCACGGCGGCCAATCCGGCCAAGGTCGTCCAGCTGGCTCGGGCCCAGGAGCGAGAGCTGCGCTCCTGGCTGTTCGAGGGTCGGGTCCCTGGCTCCTTCGAGAAGGGACAGGTGGCCACCCTGGCCTCAGGAGTGGCGCTCATCGAGCATCAGGTCGAGGAGGCTCACGCAGTGGCGGTTGACGCCATCACCGTGGGCGATGCCCCGCTGGACGACCGGCTCCAGTCCCTGCTGGAGGCGGCTCGTGAGGCGACCGTGAACGCGGCCAAGTGGTCGGGGGCTGCGACCGTGTCCATCTTCGCCGAGGTGGAGCCGGAACGGGTGTCAGTGTTCATACGGGACCGTGGCAAGGGGTTCGAGCCAGGGCTGGTCAGCTCCGAGAGCCGGGGCATCGCCGAGTCCATCACCGGTCGCATGAGCCGCCATGGCGGGACCTCCCACATCCGCACGGCCCCTGGCGAGGGCACCGAGGTGGAGCTCTCGATGCCGGTCAGCGGGCGGCAGCGGTGACCGTGCGTCCGAGGGTGTTCCTGGTGGACGACCACTATCTCTTTCGGGCGGGCGTACGGGCCGAGCTGGGAGACGCGGTGGAGGTGGTGGGAGAGGCCGACGAAGCCGGCCCGGCGGTGGAGCTGATCGGCGAGCGGCTCCCCGACGTGGTCCTCCTTGACGTCCATCTCCCCGGAGGCGGCGGCCTGGCCGTGTTGGAAGCGGTGAAGCGGGCTCATCCCGAGGTGCGCTTCCTGGCCCTGTCGGTGTCCGATGCCCCCGAGGACGTCATCGCCGTAATCCGGGCCGGGGCCCGGGGTTACGTCACCAAGACCATCTCCGGTCCCGATTTGGTGGCCGCCGTGCGCCGGGTGGCCGAGGGCGACGCCGTGTTCTCACCCCGCCTGGCCGGCTTCGTGCTGGATGCCTTCGCCTCCATGCCGGGGGGCAGTGACGGACCGGTCGCCTCCTTCGATCCCGAGCTGGACCAGCTCTCCCCCCGGGAACGCGAGGTCCTGCGCCTCATCGCCCGGGGCTACACCTACAAGGAATTGGCCCGGGAACTGTCCATCTCCACCAAGACGGTGGAGAGCCACGTCTCGGCCGTCCTCCGCAAGCTCCAGCTGTCCACCCGCCACCAGTTGACCCGCTGGGCGACCGAGCGCCGGCTGGCCTGAGCCGGCGCCAACCGGCCCTGGCTGTTGGCCGAGATCGATGCCGTAGCACCCGACATCGTGGTCTGTTTGGGAGCGACCGCAGCACGCTCACTCCTCGGCCCCGACTTTCGGGTGACCAGGCAGCGAGGGCAAACCCTTCCCGGACCGTCGAACACGCCGGTCACCGCCACCGTGCACCCGTCGTCGATCCTCCGGGTCGCCGACCCCCATGCCCACCTGGTGGACCTGGAGCGGTTCATTGACGATCTGCGCCGAGTGGCTGACCACCTTGCCGGCAGCCGTCCAGAGGGCAGGTCAGACCTGATGTAACCTGAGATTCAGGAATCGGCCCTACTCGGGCGAGAAAGAAGGAGTAGGACCTTTGGGTAAGACTGTGGCTGTGCTGGGCACCGACGGTTACATCGGCTGGCCCATGGCTATGCATCTGTCGCGTCTCGGCTACGACGTGGTGGCGGTGGACAATCTGGCCCGGCGAGGCTGGGACGTGGAAGGAGGTACCTACAGCCTGGTTCCCATTCCGACCATGGAGCAGCGGGTCGAGCGCTGGCGTGAGCTCACCGGCAACACGATCATCTGGCACCACCTGGACCTCTGCGACCACAAGGCCCTCGAGGCCTTCATGGCCGAGTTCGTCCCCGAGGCGGTGGTCCACCTGGCCGAGCAACGAAGCGCTCCTTTCTCCATGATCGACCGCGACCATGCCGTACGAACCCAGGTCAACAACATCGTGGGAAACCTGAACCTGATGTTCGCCATCCACGAGCACGCCCCCGATTGTCATCTGGTCAAGCTGGGCACCATGGGCGAGTACGGGTGCCCCAACATCGACATCGAAGAGGGCTACCTCACCATCGAGCACAATGGGCGCACCGACACGCTGCCCTATCCAAAGGTGCCTCACAGCTTCTACCACCTGTCCAAGGTGGCGGACAGCCAGAACATCCACTTCGGCACCCGCATCTGGGGCATGCGGGCCACTGACCTCAATCAGGGTGTCGTGTACGGCAACCAGACCGAGGACACGATGCTCCATCCCGACCTGATGACCAGGCTGGACTTCGATTCCATCTGGGGTACAGCACTCAACCGGTTCTGCGTGCAGGCCGCCGCCGGACTGCCCATCACCGTGTACGGCCAGGGGGGTCAGACCCGCGGCTACCTCGACATTCGGGACACCATGGCCTGTATCACGCTGGCCATCGAGCATCCCGCCGATCGAGGCGAGTGCCGGGTGTTCAACCAGTTCACCGAGCAGTTCAGCCTCAACGAACTGGCCGACATGGTGCTTCGAGTTCGTAAGGCGCGGGGGTGGGAAACCACCATCGACCACGTGGCCAATCCCCGAGTGGAGGCCGAGAGCCACTATTACAACGCCAAGCACTCTGCCCTGGTCGACTTGGGCCTCGAGCCCCATCTGCTGGACGAGTCAATGCTGGGGTCGATGATCGAGCTGGTGGAGCAATACGTCCACCAGCTCGACCCGGTGCTGCTACAGCAGCCGAGCGTCAACTGGCGTACCGGCGGGAACGAGGTCTGGGACACCTATGCCAACCAGTCTCAGGTGGAGGCGGCCACTGACTCCGTCGACGCTCTGGTGGCCAGCCAGGCGCGGCCCAGGGAACGCCAGCTCCAACAGGACTGACAGAGCGGGCGTGCCCATCCAGCAGCCAGGGGGCATCACCACCGAGGCGATCCACAAGTTGGCCGTTGAGATTGCAGCACCCATCCGAGCGGAGCCTGGCCAGAGGGTGACCTGCCTGGCTGTCCGCTCAGAGCTCCCGGAGTCCCGCCGTGGTGCCGCGCACGGCGCGAGAAGACACGAGTCGACTGGCTAGGCCGATACCTCCGACGGCCAGGGCGGTGACGACCAGGAGGTAGGGCACGGGGATCGAGAGGCTGGCTGGTGGCGGATCGAATACACCGGTGAGTACTTTGACCAGGATCTGGGCGAGGATGCCCCCACCGATGATGCCGGTGGCAAGGGCAGCCAGGGTGACCACAGCCGCGTCGACTTGGACCAGGGCACGAAGCTGATTGCGACCAGCACCCAGGGCGGCCACGATCGCCATGTCACGGCGTCGTTCAGCCAGGCCCAAGCCGAGGACGAGGCCCCCACCCGCAATGGCCAGGATCAGAGCGAAGCCCAGCTCGATCCTGGTGAGACCAGCCAGGTCTACGGCTGTCAGGCTGGAGCCGACGGCGGTACGAGCTGTCGTTGCGTCGGTGATTTTGGGACCGGTTCCAACCACGGCGCGAATCCTGTCCGCCACCTGGTGAGGATGACCGGTGGTGTTGACAAGGACCGTCTCGGCTGATGGATCGCCGCTGACCTTTGTCACATAGGACGCATTGGTTACAAAGAAGCTGTCGTGGGGGGCAGTGGGGAACTCCTTGACGATCCCTGCGTAATGGAACCGGACCGGCAAGACCCGCTGACTGCGGGCGTCCTGGAGCCGGAGAATCAACTGGTCGCCAAGATGGAGCTGATAGTCCTTCACGGTCTCAGCGCTTACCAGAACAGAGTCCGGCCGAGCCGCCAACCGCCCCATGAGCTGACTTGCAGTGGCCCCTGTGAAATACGCATCCTGCAGGCTGGTGGCCTGGGTGATGGTCGCCGGGCGCACCCCATAGAGGTCTTGCAGGTCGGTCCCGATGTAGGCGTAACGGTGGATGAGCGGCTCGACGCTGCGCACGCCGGTTACGTCTCGAAGAGGGAGACGATTGCCGGAGAAGTTGGTGACGGCAACGTCGGCTCCGTTGGTCAGGCGCGCGTCCACGTTGGCCTGAGCCTTGTAGGTGTTGTTGAACACTGCAGTGCTGGCCGCGAAGACCAGGGCCAGTCCGGCGATGACCGACGCCCGTGCCAGCAGCGAGCGCTGCCGCGACGCGGTGGCGGCAGCCAGGGCCGACAGCCGGCCGGAGATCGGACGAGCGGCCCAGGCGACAAACCGCCGTCCTCGTCTGAGAACCACGTCGACGATGCGCCAGGTCAGCAGGGCGGTACCCAACCAGAACATAACAGGCCCGGCGAAAGCCCAGTAGTTCACGGAGATGGTCGGTACTCCTTCGGGAGCCAGTACCAGGCTGTAGCCAGAGTGACTGGTGATGGCGTAGACGACGGCGGCGCCGACGAGCATCCACAGGTCAGTTCCCAGGCGCAAGGCCAGAGGTAGGCGCTCCCGTCGGGCAGCAGTGGCCACGGCCGTACGCCCGGCCATGACCGTCACCTCCCGCAGGTCGCGGCGAGCGGGCATTAGTACGGCTATGGCCGCAATGATCAGGCCGGCCATGGCTGACAACGCCATCCAGACGGCAGCGCCGCCAGCGGACGCCCCGAATCCCACCGAACCGAATGACAGTTGGCCTATCAGCAAAGCCGCGCCCAGTCCTACGATGGCACCGGCGATGCCCACCACGGTGGCCTCCACGGCTGCCAGACGCAGGACCTGGGCGGCTCGGGCGCCCCGCAACCGCAGGAGGGCCTGCTCCCGTCGTCGCCGGTTGGCGCCGGCAGCGGCCACGGTGACGGTCAGGGCGCCGGCGAGCAGGGCCCCCGGAAGACCCAAGAAGACGAACAGCACCTGGGCGTACAGGGCATCCTGGCGGGCGGCGTCGAGCGTCGCCCCGATGTTGTTGCCCACGATACCGGCGCCAGCCAGGCGCGACTCGAGGTGGTGAGCTACGCCGACCACTTGAGAGTAGGCCGCCGCCGGATCTGGCGCCAAGGCGTGACTGCGGGCGACATGGACCTGGCGCGCCACCAGGTCTGGATTGATAGCGGCCAACGGATCGAACGCCTGATGCCAGGCGGCGTTGGAGACCAGCACCACATTGTCAGGAGGAGCAGACGGTTGCGTGCCCGGCGGGGCACCGACAGCCTGGAACAGAGTATCGATCTGGGGCAGATCGACGACACCCACCACCCGCACCACCACCGGGCTTAGACCGGCCCGAGCCACCGCGACCGCGTCACCGACGTGTGCCGCCAGGTTGCTGGCTGTCTGCTGGGCCAGCAAGGCCGGGGCCGGCACACCCGGAGGGGCGCCATCCGGGACGGTACTGGCCCCCGCCAGGGGTCGGATCTCCCCAGGGAAGGTGGTCGAGTAGCCGGGGGCCAGGCCAAGCACCTTGGCTGCGCCGGTCGTGCGGGTGGTCGGACCGGCTGATGCCCGAAGACCATCGCTGGTGGCGAAGCCAACTGGCAATGCGGCACGGACGCCGGGGTCTGAGCGGATGGTGGTTAGCACGGTGGTCGGGTCGGCCCCACGGCCAAGGGCGACCTGCCAGTCGACGGCAATCGAGCGAACCGCCTGAGTGGTCATGGTTGCCTTGGCCGACGACAGAAAGGTCCCCAGGCTGGCCAATAGGGCGACCGAGACGGCGACACCGGTTGCCAACGCAGCCAATCGTCCCGCCCGATGTCGTAGCAGGCCGCCAAGCCAGGTCGAGGTCATGGAGTCAACACCGAAAGGGGAGCGGGAAAGGCGACGACGGTCCGAGGGCGATCATGGCGTACTGAGTCGACCGTCGGTGATCGTCCAGCAGGACCGGACGCGGGTGATCACCGACGGGTCGTGAGTAGCGATTACGACGGCCGCACTCGACGCCGAGGTGTCGGCCAGGACGAGATCCAATAATGTCTCAGCCGTGTGGTGGTCCACCTGTCCGGTGGGTTCGTCGCACAGGAGCAGCGCCGGTCGGGTTACCAGCGCTCGGGCCAAGGCGACTCGTTGAGCCTGGCCGCCAGACAGCTCCTCAGGCAGCTGGGCGCCGAGTCCACCAAGGTGCAGCCGATCAAGCATGTCTCCCGCTTCCCCCATGGCCTCGTTGTGTGACGCACCGGCAAGGACCAATGGCAGGGCGACGTTCTCGGAGACGTCAAGGGCGCTGAGCAGGCTGGGCGCCTGGAAAGCCACCGTAAGTCGACCAGGGTGGTCGGCGGGTCGGCCGCCCATGGCTGGCCAGGCGACGGTCCCGGAGCTGAGGTGTTCCAAACCGGCAAGCACATGCAACAGGGTTGTCTTCCCCGATCCAGACTGACCGATCAAGCCAATCACCTCACCGGGCTTGACACTGCAGGTGACTTGGTCCAGAACTGTGCGGGTCGCCCTGCCCTCCCGGTAGGTGACCGAGGCCTCGTCGCAGCACACCAGCGGGCTGGTCCCAGACGTAGGTGGTGGGTGCTGGGAGACGCTCAGGCCCGGCGATGGTGCGGTCACGGCGGATCCGGCAGACCGGTACGACAGTCGTTGTCAACGACGCACCCGCCGGAAAGGTGGACGACCCGGTCCGCCCTTTCTGCCAGCAGCGCCGAATGCGTGACCACGACGACACCGCGGCCCTGCCCCGCCTGGTCGGCAAGCAGGTTGGCCACGTCGCTTTCGCTACGCGTGTCGAGTTCCCCCGTCGGTTCATCGGCCAGCAGCAGCGGGGGGTCATTCGCCAAGGCCACCGCCAGCCCGGCCCGGGCCAATTCCCCTCCAGACAGTGTCGCCGGGAGGGCACCAGCCCGCTCCTCGATACCTAGCCTGCAGAGCAGCTCGAGTAGACCGGTCCGCGCCGATCGACCAGCCAGTCGGCGAGCCAAGCTGACGTTGCCGGTCACGCTGAGATGGGCGAGCAGGTTGCCGGATTGCAACAGCACGCCCAGCATCACGGCTCGCAGCCGGGCGCGTTCGCGTTCGCCAACTCGACTGATCCGGGATCCGGCCACGTACACGCGGCCGCCGTCGGGATCATCGAGGCCGGCCAGACAGGCCAGGAGCGTGCTCTTCCCGGACCCTGATGGACCCACCACGGCGACCATCTCCCCCGGCCGCACCTGCAGCGAAACACCCCGAAGGGCAAGAACCTCCTCATCTCCGGCGTGGTAGAAGCGGTATAGATCGTAGGCGTCGATCACCGGTGACGCGGGCTGACCTATTGCTTTGGACCGGTCGGCCAGAGCGCCAGCTGTGCTCATCGGACAGTCAGGCTCTGGCTCATCTTGCGGTAGGGGTCGACGTTGTCAGACCCGATCGCGCCTGACAGATCCATCCTGACCACCTGACCGGTCGAGCCAACCAGGTACGTCACGACCTCGTCGCGATAGATCTTGCCTGTTACCGCATCGGGGGGGCTGTTGACCTGCCAGGTGACCCGCACCGCCGGGCCAGCGGGCAGCGATGTCATCTCGGTGCGCAAGATTCTCGTGGCCCGACCCGGACCGCCCAGAGTGGGATTGATCTGGGCCTCGACGTTGGCAACGGTCGGCACTGCGCCGGGCGCCGAGGACACGGTCACACTGTTGAGCTTGTCGGTGAACATCACTCCGTCAGGGACGATCGTCTGGGCCCATCCCTCAGGATGCACGAAGCTGATCTTGCCGTCCGCTCTGGTCCAGGGCACGTAGGCAGTGGTGTCGGGAATGTCACCCGGGGGGTTGGTTTCCGCCGGGGCGGGCGTGACCTGACTGCTCATCCCACCGCCGGGGCTGGCGACCGCGTGCGGCGTCGACGCCTTCGCCCCTGATGCCCCACAACCGGCGAGCAGACCGCCAGTAACCATTAGACCGATGCCCAGGAGGGGGCGCAAACGTAGCTCGGTCCTCCAAGGGAGGGCAGGATGGAACTGACCCATGCCAGCAGTATGCCTGTGCCACCTTTCGCCTGGCTTAAACGCAGTTCGTGTTGACGCACAGCGATTGGCCCTATGAGCTCACAGGTGCGTTCGGTGGCCTGACGAACCCGGCGCCTGTCGTCCGGTGTATCCGTGCCAACATGGCCGGTGTGCTCATCCAGGCAGCCAGGGGCGACATCACCACCGAGGCGGTTGACGCCATAGTCAACGCGGCCAACCAGTCCCTGGCCGGGGGAGGCGGGGTGGACGGAGCCATCCACCGGGCGGCCGGGGCAGCTGACCTGCACCGGGCGTGTGAGGACCTGGGCGGCTGTGCCACCGGCGACGCCAAGGCCACTGCCGGCTTTGCCCTGGCGGCTCGCTGGATCATCCATGCGGTGGGGCCCAGGTGGCGCGATGGCCGCCATGGGGAGCCCGAGCTGTTGGCGTCGTGCTACCGGCGGGCCTTGGAGGTGGCCGACGAGCTAGGGGCGCGCCGGGTGGCCTTTCCGGCTATATCGACAGGCATCTATGGCTACCCGCCTCGGGAGGCAGCCAAGGTGGCGGTGGGCACGCTACGGTCCACGCCCACCCGAGTGGAGTTGGCCCGCCTGATCGCCTTCGACCAGGCGACGCTCGACCTCTATGTGGGCCTGCTGGACGAGCCCGTCAGGGAACCGCCACCTGGGCCGCCACCTGGCGCTTGAGGCGCCCCAGGATGGCCGACATGCCCCGGAGGCGCAGACTGGAGATGACCTCGGCCAGTCCCATGCGGGTATAGAAGTCCGATGGCGTGGCCAGCACCTCGGCCGCAGTGGCGCCGTCGAGGCCGGCAGTCAGGATGCCGGCGAAGCCCCGGGTGGTCGGTGCCTCGGCCGGCACGTCGAAGTACAACCTCACCCGACTGTCGCCGTCCACCTCGGTGGCCAGGAAGAACGGCGTCTGGCACTCGGGGACCTGCTCCATGGCGGCGTGGTCCCCAGCCAGGTGAGGGGGCAGCGGCGGGAGCTTGCGGGAGTACTCGAGCAGGGCTTCCAGGCGCAGCTGGCGGGGAGCGCCGGCGAACAGGTCGACGATGCGCGCCAGGGCGGGAGGCGCGGAAGGCGAGGTTGTCATCACCTCAGATTCTACGGGACAGGTTGTACGAGTCAGCTTGCGCGGGGTCGGTCCTTGTGCATCCGACTTGGAGACGCGGCAGGTCTGGCGAGCCGGGGCGAGGGATTGATTACTGGAGAAGTCATATTTCGCCCTAGAGTTGTAAATGACGAGACGACTTAGAGGAGATAACCAAGATGCCCACTGTTGCCACGGACTCCGCACCTGAGCTGAAGGGCTACGCCCACCCCGAGCTGCTGGTCACCACCGCCTGGCTGGCCGACCACCTGCACGATGCCGACGTGGTGGTGGTCGAGTCGGACGAGGACGTCCTGCTGTACGACACCGGGCACATCCCCGGCGCCATCAAGGTCGACTGGCACCTCGACCTCAACGATCAGCTCCGGCGTGACTATCTCGACGCCGAGGGCTTCGCCCAGCTCATGTCCAAGTCCGGTATCTCCAGGGACTCGACGGTGGTCTTCTACGGCGACAACTTCAACTGGTGGGCGGCCTACGCCCTTTGGGTCTTCACTCTCTTTGGCCACCCGGATGTGCGCCTGCTCAACGGCGGGCGGATGAAGTGGCTGGAAGAGGGGCGTCCCACCACCACCGATGTGCCCAGCCGGGCCAGCACCGAGTACCCGGTGGTGGAGCGCAAGGACGAGCCGGTGCGCGCCTTTCGCGACGACGTCACGGCCCACCTGGGACACGGGCCGCTGGTCGACGTCCGCTCCCCCGGAGAGTACAGCGGCGAGCTGCTCCACATGCCCGACTATCCCCAGGAAGGGGCTCTGCGGGGTGGCCACATCCCCACCGCGGCCAGCGTTCCCTGGAAGCGGGCAGCCAACGACGACGGGACCTTCAAGCCGGTGGACCAGCTCGAGGCCATCTACGCCGAGGAGCAGGGCCTGTCCGGCGATGACGACATCGTCGTCTACTGCCGGATCGGCGAGCGGTCCAGCCACACCTGGTTCGTCCTGCACCACCTCCTCGGTTACCCCCACGTCCGCAACTACGACGGGTCCTGGACCGAGTGGGGAAACCTGGTTCGGGCGCCCATCGAGCGCTAGGGCCAGTATCCTGGGGCCATGACTGAGCCACCCACCCTTAGCGACGAGGAGCGGGCCGAGCGTCACTCCGGGCTGGCTCGGGTCATCGACCTGATGCGCCCGGCCGTCCAGGCGGACGGCGGAGACCTGGTGGTCAAGGGGGTCGACGTCGAGACGGGAGTGGTGGAGGTCATGCTCCAGGGCTCATGCAGCTCGTGCGCCATCAGCGGGGCCACCCTCCAGGGCGGGGTCGAGCGAATCTTGCGCCAGCGTCTCGGATGGGTCACCGAGGTGAAGGGTGGCGTCGAGGAGACCATGGACCTGGCCGGCTTGGCCCAGAGTGTCTCGCTCGGGCGGGGCGGCTACGTACCTCGCTCCTAGCGGCTCTCCCGGGCGGGGTGGCCGGGGGCGCCTGGGTGCCTCGCTCCTAGCGGCTCTCCCGGGCGTTGCGAGCCCGCCAGGTGACGTCCAAGGTCGTGGCGCCGGTGCCGAGCAGGAGCACCAGGCCGGCCAGTCCGACCCGGGTGCTGGTGGGCATGCTGGTGGGCATTCCCGAGCGGGTGTGGGCCACGGTCAGGGACTGCCTTTGGCCAGGGGACGAGCCGGTGACCACGGTCGGGTACTCAGTAGGCCCGGGGACCAGCTGCAAGGGTGCCGGAGCCACCGGTTGGCCCACCGCCGGGGTCGCTAACGTGCCACCCTTGTAGGCGGCCAGGACGGCAGGGATGGCGGCGATGGCCTGGGCCTGCCACTGGTCGAGGATGGGCTTGGGGTCGACCCCTGCGCCCCCTTGGGGGTGGACCTCGAAGTGGCAATGGGGCCCAGAGGCGTCGCCCGTCGCCCCGACGAAGCCGACGATCTGGCCCTGGGTCACCGGGCTGCCGCTGGTGAGGCCCTGCACGGTAGCGCTCATGTGGGCCATCAGGTAGTAGGTACCGTCCGGTTGGGTGACCAGGGCGGTCAGACCGTAGCCATTGGGGTCACTGTTGGAGTAGGTGAGCTGGCCGGTGGCCGGCGCCCGAAGAGGCGTGCCGGAGGGAGCGATGATGTCGTCGCCCATGTGGAGGTGGGGGACCGGGCCCGGACGGGGCTCCAGCCAGTCGTCGGAGTAGTAGACGCTGCCGGCCACCGGGAACTGGCCCATGCCGGCCACCTCGGCCTGAAGAGGGGTCATGCCGGCCTGCTCCAGCGGGGACAGGGCGGCGATGAGGGCCGAGGTGTTGCTGGGGGGCGATCGGTGGACCGAGTCGGCGATGGCCTGCAGGGCCGCCGGGAAGGGTGCATTGGTGACCGGGTTGTCGCCGGTGCCCCCTGAGGGAACCGTGGGAGGCGGCGGGGCCGAGACGTTCCCGGGGGGCGGCGTGTTGGCCGGGGGGTTGTTGCTGGGGGGCGGCGCGGTGGTGTGGGCGGGCGGGGTGGTGTGGGCGGGCGGGGTGGACCGGGGACTGGTGGTAGTGGTGGACCGGGGTGCGATGGTGGTGGTGGATGAGGGGGCGGTGGTGGTGGGCGAGCAGAGAAGCAGCAGGCAGGGCTGGGTGGCGGCGGTGGACTGGTTGGCCTCTGAGCGGCTGGTGGCCGGGGTATCGGCGCCGGCCTCGCCGACGGTGCCGGCCACGCTCCAGACGCCCAGGAGGCCAGCACTGGTCGAGGCCAGGAGTATCCCCCCGAGCAGGCCAAGACGTCGTCGAGCCGTGTGATCTGCCATGTGTGGTTGAACCCGTCTCCCCCATGGGCAGGCCCACCCCGGCCGCCGTTGGACCATCATGGCCCATCGACTGACCTGTTCGCCACCTGGGTTCCCGGGCCCGCTGGCGGCTCGCCCGGCTAGCCTTGCCCCGGCGTGCTCGTCGCCAAGCTGATCCTGCTCGGCGTAGGGGTGGCCGGAGCGGTGGCCCGACCGTTGCGATTGCCCGCCTGGGCGGTCCCCACTGCCTCGGTGGCCGTGGCTCTGGGCCTGAGCCTGGTCGGGCCAGCCGGGGCTGGACGGGCACTGCGCCCTTTGGTCGATCCCCTGGCCTTCTTGTTGGCCGCCGTGCCTTTAGCCGTTCTCCTGGACCGGATTGGCCTGTTCGAGAGCCTGGCCGGGATCCTCACCGGTGGTCCGAGAGTGGTACCCGGACTGTGGGCCTTGGCTGCCGCCGTCACCACCGTGCTCAACCTGGATGCTGCGGTGGTGCTGCTCACGCCCCTTTATGTCCGGGTGGCTCGGCGCACCGGCCTCTGCCCGCGGGCCGTGGGTTTCCAGCCGGTGTTGCTGGCCTGCCTGGCCTCGTCCGCCCTGCCTGTGTCCAACCTGACCAATCTCATCGCCGCAGCCCGCACCGGTACCAGTCCCGGCTCCTTCGTCGCCCACCTGGCCCTACCGTCATTGGCGGCCACAGGGGTGGGCTACTGGTGCTACCAACGGGCGCTGCGCCCCGGGCGCCCAGAGCACCTGGACCGCCAATCACCCGACCGGCGAGCACTGGCCCTGGGCGGCACGGTGATCGTGTTGGTGCTGATCGGCTTCGTGGCCGGACCAGCTGTTGGAGTGGTTCCCTGGGAGGTGGCGGTGGGTGGCGATGTCATCCTGGTGATGGCCATGAGCCGGGGCCGCGGGCTGTGGCCGGCGGTCCCCTGGGCCGCCATACCGTGGGGTACTGCTCTGGTGGCCGCCTCCTTGGCCGTGCTGGCCGATGCGGCGGTGGCCCACCTGGCGGTCGGCCACCTGATCGGCGGGGCCGGTCCGGCGGCGCAGGCCCGCACCACCGCGGTGGCGGCCGTGGGGGCCAACGTGGTCAACAACCTGCCCGCCCTGCTGCTGGCCCTGCCCAGCCTGCCCCATGGGGCCAGCTGCGCGCTGTGGGCGGTCCTGTTGGGAGTCAACATCGGTCCCTCTCTGATCATCACCGGATCACTGGCCAGCCTGCTGTGGCTGGACTCCATGGCCCGGCTGGGCGTCAGCGTGACCGCCTGGGACTACAGCCGGGTGGGTGTCCGAGTAGGCCTACCAGCGCTGTTGGTTGCCCTCGGCGTCCTCCTCGCCCTCAGTGCCGTGACCGGCTGCTCCTAATGGGGACCGACCACCCCAGCCACCTGGTGGGTGAGACTGGTCAAGCTGAGCCGCCGGCAGGTGAGCACTGCAAGCGCCAGGGCTTCGAGCCTTACAGCTAGATCGTGGCCCTGTCGGTCGGT
>JAABUZ0100000954.1_pt1 | contig 60563 bp, 44 predicted proteins | sample 5562091 | NCBI WGS metagenome assembly JAABUZ01 (sample SAMN12813069, study PRJNA571459) | rock metagenome | isolation source: Antarctica rocks | place: Antarctica: Victoria Land, Linnaeus Terrace sud | collected 2015-12-21 | reverse complement strand
GCTGCAACACCTCCATTATCGTCACCTCCTGGGTTGGATCGAACAGGAACTCCACGCCGGGGTCGATGCCGACACCCTCTACGACCGCTTAGCCGCTTAGCGAGGATCAAATGTGCAAAGATAGAGTGCAGGGTCTGCCCCTCGACCATGAACAGGGCGGCAAGCGCGGCGTTGATCGCGGCCGCGGCCCCCTCCACGGCGCCGACCTCGGCGTCCGGCAGCAGGACGGCGAACTCGTCGCCCCCCAGGCGGGCGAGCGTGTCCGTCGGGCGCAGCGCCGCTCCCAACCGGTCGGCCACCTGCCGCAGCAGGAGGTCGCCGTGGTGGTGGCCGAACGTGTCGTTCACGTCCTTGAAGCGGTCCAGATCCAGCAGACACAGGGCCAGCGTCCCGGCGCCTCGGTCCGCCCGCGCGATCCCCTCGTCCAGGCGCTCGCGCAGCAGCGCGCGGTTCGGCAGGTCGGTCAGCGCGTCGTGCGTGGCCTGGCGCCGCAATTCCTCCTCCATGCGCTGCCGCTCCGTGATATCGGTCGCCACGCCAATGACACCCGAGACCGCGCCGTCCGCGTCGTACAGCGGCGTATAGCGCGCCTCGAAAAGGAGTCCCTCGAGCGCGACGACGGCTGTGTGGGCCTCGCCGGCCAGGGCACGCCGGATGTGGGCCAGTATCTCCGGGTGCGACCGATAGAGGTCGAAGGCGGAGGCGCCGACGGTCTCGCCGGCCTGCCAGCCCAGCGCCTCAAGCCCCCGCCCCTCCATTAGCGTGAACACGCCGGCGCGGTCGAGGGCGAACAGGACCACTGGCGCGTTGGACACGACCGTACGCACGCGCTGCTCGCTCAGGCGCAGCGCCGCCTCGGCGCGAACCTGGTCGGTGACGTCGATGAAGCTCAAGACCGTCAGGCTTGGCGCGGCGTCCGCGTCCGGCACCGGCACGACATCCAGGCGCAGCGACCGCTCCGTGCCGTCCGGATGGCGATAGCCGACGACGATGTCGCGTGTGGCGTGGCGGAGTCCCAGTACGCCGAGGGTCGTGCTCGTGGGCGGCGGCGCGTCCCACACCGTCGTGACACGCTCACGCACGGCCCAGATATCGACGGGCGCGCCCGCGTGGAACCCCAGGATCTGCCGCGCGGCCGCGTTCACCTCTTCCACGCTCCCCGTCGCGTCGAGCACGATCACCCCGCAGGCCATCGCGCCGTAGACCCGTCGCAACCGTTCCTCGGACGCGGCCACGTCGCGTAGCAACGCCCGCTCACGCGTCACGTCGGCGAAGACGGCCACCGCGCCCATTGGTTGCCCCGCGGCGTCACGGAGCGGCGTGGCGGAGGCGCGCACGTAGCGGTCGCCCACGTCCGTGGGTCCTCGCGCCACCAATTCGGCCGCGCGGACGGTCTCGCCGCCCAGGGCCCGGCCGAGCGGCGTCTCGGCCGGCGCCAGCGCGCGCCCCGTCGCCGCGTCGCGCAGGCGGTAGGTCGCGGCACGCTCCGGTACCACCCGCCCGTCCCCCGCGACGGGTCCGGCCAGGCGACGCGCGCCCTCGTTCATCAGCTGGATCTTGCCGTCGCGGTCCAGCGCGATCACCCCGTCGGGGATTTGCTCGAGGATGGCCGTTAGCTCGGCCGCGCGCTCCGCGGCCTCCCGCCCCAGCCGCGCCTCCCGCGCCCGTGCGCGCGCGCCCTCGACCGCGACCGCCGCCAGACGCGCGTACAGTTCCAGCACCTCCCGCTGATGCGCGGTTGGCAGCCCCGGCTGCATTTGATACGCGCCCAGCGTGCCCAGGACCCGGCCCCCCTCACCCAGCAGGGGCACCGACCAGACGGCACGATACCCGTACGGCCGCGCCAGGTGGCGGCAGGCGTCCCAAGCGGGATCGGTGAGCAGGTCCTCGGTGATGACGGTGTGGGCGAGGGTGGCGGCCGCGCCGCAGGTGCCCGCCTCCGGCCCGATCGCCAACCCGTCGATGGCCGTTGTGTAGGTCGCCGGCAGGCCGGTGGACGCAGCGTGCGCAAGCGTGCGCCCCGCCGTGTCGATGAGGAGGACGGAGAGGTGGCGGAGCCCGGCGCCCCGCGCCGCGGCGCGCACCAACTGGTCCAGGATCGCCGCGAGGTCCGTCCGCGCGGCGACGGCCGCGGAGACCTCCGCCGCGCGGCGCAGATCGGCGGCGTGGGCGGCCAGTTCCCGCGCCTGTCGCCGCTCCGCCGCCCGCAGCGCGTCGCGGTCGACCAACTGCATGATGAGCCGGCCGGACAGCGCGAGCAGCTCCAGCTCACCAGGCTGAACGGGGCGGGCCGTGGGATGGAGCGTGCAGAGCGTCCCGTAGAGCCGGCCGTCGGCGTGATGGAGCGGGACGCCGCTGTACGCGCCGATCCCCAGGGAGCGCGTAGCCGCCCGCGTCGCGAAGGCGGGATCGGCCAGGGTATCCTCGACGACGAGCGAGCGCGCCGCGCCCGCCAGCAACGTCGCTCAGTAGGTGTCGCACAGCGGGACCACGGTCCCGCTCGCCAGCCCCATGCCGGCGCGGTCGTGCGCCCGCTCCACGCGCAGCGTCGCCTCCCCCACGCGGGAGAGGAACGTCACCCCGACGTCGAGGCTGTCGGCGAGCAGGGCGAGGATACCGGCGAGGGCGTCGTCGACGTCCGGCGCGTCGGCGAGGGCGAGGGTAGCCAGGCGCAGCAGGGCCGCGCCCACCGGGGGCGAGGGCGCGACCTCCGCGTGCGGAGTCGTCCCCGCATCCGGCCCCACGGCCGCAGCGTGCGCGGTGGATAAGCGCACCGCGTAGGCGCGGATGTCCGCGGCACGGAAGCGCGCATAGCCGCGCGGCGTGCGATGCGCCGGGACGAGGTCGCCGCGCACCACGGCGTGCAAGAGGGTTTTCTTGCCGAGGTGTAACCAGCGCGCGGCCTCGCCCGACGTCAGAAATGCCTGGTCCCGTTCCGTGTCCCGCTGCATCATCCTCATCCGTGATCCGGACCAATGGTCCTAGTCGCCACGCTTGACCCGTCCCGCGCAGTATCGCGCGTACGCCGCGACGACGCAATAGCCCAGGTGTCACACTATCGGCCGCGCCTGACGGGTTTATCCCAGACACGTTGCCATGATCCGGATTGTGGATATGCCCCCTTCTTGATAGAACATACGTGCTAGATTATAGGCGGATGATGAGAAGAGCGTGGACAGGATGGGGAGGCAGCGCGATGGACGACGGGGCACGACACCTGTGTAGGGGTGCGGTCGGTTACGCGCGCGTCGCGGACGACGGTCCAACGACAACGACTCAGACGAGAACTATTTTCGCCTGGTCCGTCTCGGCCGGGGTACCGCTGGTCGCGCTCGGCGTCGACGACGCGGCGGATGGGACCGGTTTCATCCTGGACGACCTCATCGCCCACGCGGAATCCGTGGGGGCCGGCCTGATCGCGTGTACGCATCTCGCCCGGTTCTCGCGCGATGCCTTCAGGCTGTCGGCGATCCTGGGAGAGCTCCGTGGGCGCGACCTCGCCGTCGTCGCCGTCGACGAAGGGATCGATACCCGGACGGTGGTCGGACGCCTACGCGTCGAGATGATCATCCTGAGTGGACGGAGCATCGCGCGGGGGGTCAGACAGCGCTGTGCCTGATACGATCTTGACGGCCGCCGCTGGCCGTCAAGGTTCGGGCTGCCAGCGACAACGAGCACGGCCACTGCCCGCAACAAGCACGACCACCCACGATAGCGAACCACTACGTGAGCCCCGATTCAGCCGACGCGTACGCGCCTGACGTTGTGCGCCTCCTTTTAGGTACACTTTGCTGTACACCGTACCTCATACCTAACAGTAGGAGCTACCCGCGACGGGAGAACGTATGACGATGAGACAACGCGTACAACCGGGGCCGGGGCAGGAGTCGGTGTGGGATTACCCTCGGCCGCCGCGGTTGGAGGACTCGATCAGGCGCATCCAGGTCGTCTTCAACGGCGTCACCATCGCCGACACCCGACGCGCCAAACGCGTGCTGGAGACCAGCCACCCGCCGGTCTACTATATCTCACCCGCGGACATTCGCATGGACTATCTTACCGCCACCTCCCGCTCCACCTACTGCGAGTTCAAGGGCGCGGCGCGCTACTACACTATTGCCGTGGGCGACTGTACCGCGGAGAACGCCGCCTGGTCCTACTCCCAGCCCAGCCCTGGCTACGAAAGCCTGCGCGACTATATCGCCCTCTACCCCGGCCGCATGGACGCCTGCTGCGTCGACGATGAGCAGGTGCAAGCCCAGCCCGGCGACTTCTACGGCGGCTGGATCACCTCCGACATCGTCGGCCGCTTCAAGGGCGCGCCCGGCACGCTCGGCTGGTAGCCGACGAGTGACGAGTGGTTAGTGGTTAGTGACGAGTGAGGGAGGAGCGCTGCAGGCCTCGAGACAAGGGTAGAGGGATGGATGAGTTCGCTATAGCCATCGTCGGCTACGGACCAGTCGGCGCCACCATGGCCAACCTGCTGGGCGCGCGCGGAGTGCGCACGGTTGTGTTCGAGCGCGAGACGGCGGTCTACCCGCTGCCCCGCGCCGTCCACGTCGACGGCGAGGTGATGCGCGTGTTCGCGTCCATTGGCCTGCACGAGCGCATTATGCCCGACACCGCGCCCATCGACGGCATGCGGTTCCTCGACCGCCGGGGCCGCACGCTCTTCCAGGGCTATACGCGCCAGCAGCCCTATGGCTTCCCGGCCTCCACCATGGTATACCAGCCGCGTCTGGAAGACGCGTTGCGCGCGGGGGTCGCGCGCTACCCGTGCGTGGATGTCCGCCTGGGCCACGAGGTCGCGGCCATCGCGCAGGACGGCGACGGCGTCACGCTGCGCGTGCATGACCATGCCGGGGACCGCGCCTACGAGGTGCGTGTACGCTACGCGTTGGGCTGCGACGGCGCGCGCAGCCTCGCACGCAAGCAGGCCGGCATCCCCCTGCGCGACCTGGGATTCCACCAGCCCTGGCTGGTCGTGGATACGCTGCTCAAGGGGGACCTGCCCCTGCCGGCGGTCTCGCAACAGGTCTGCGACCCGGCGCGGCCAGTCACCTTCGTGCCCTCGGCGGGCGCCCATCGGCGCTGGGAGTTCAGGCTGCGCGCGGGGGAGCGGCGCGAGGAGCTGGAGCGGCCGGAGCGCGTGCGGGCGCTGCTGGCGGCGCGGGCGCGGATCGACCCGCACCGCGTGGAGGTCATCCGCGCCGCCGTCTACACCTTCCATGCCCTGGTCGCCGCGCGCTGGCGCGACCGCCGCGTCTTCCTGCTGGGAGACGCGGCCCACCAGATGCCGCCGTTCCTGGGCCAGGGCCTCTGCGCGGGTATCCGCGACGCGCACAACCTGGCCTGGAAGTTGCGCCTGGTCTTACGCGGCGTGGCCGCTCCGGCCCTGCTGGACAGCTATCAGCAGGAGCGCGCGCCGCACGTTAGGTCGATTATCCGCCTGGCCGTGTGGGCCGGCCGCGTGGTCGGAGCGGACGAGCCGCTGGCCACGCTACGGGACCTGACGCTCGCGCTGCTCAACCGCGTCCCGCCCGTGCGGCGCGCCCTGCGCCACGTCAATCCGGGGCTGCCCCCCTTGCGCGGCGGGGTGCTGTCAAAGGGGCATCGCCATGGCCGGTGCGCACCAGTGGGCGCCGTCTACCCGCAGCCGCGGGTGCGCGCCGCGGACGGCAGGGTGGTCCTTCTCGACGAGGCGCTCGGCCCCGACGTTGCTGTGGTCGGCTACGACGTGGACCCGCGCGCATCGATCGACGCGGCCGACCTGCCTTTCTGGGACAGCCTGCGGGCACGCTTCATCACGGTCGGGCAACCCTCACCCCCCGCCCCTCTCCCGTGCGCGGGAGAGGGGAGTACACAGGCCAGCGGAGGGGAGGGGAGTACACAGCCCAGCGGGGGGGAGGGGAACAGCGGCAAAAGCCTCGATCCGTCAGCGCGCGGAAGGCTCGGGGCCATCTGGGGGCGCGGGCGTCCCGCCCGTCCCTGGGCCAACGCGGGGACGGGCGAGCAGCGCAAGCGAACGCTCGCGCCCCCAGGGCCTGTACATCCCGATCATGAGTCGCAAACCGCGCGGGATGAGGTTGTGGATACCATCGTAGGTAGTGCTGTGGTCATTGATGTCGAGGGGGCGCTGGCCACGTGGTTCGCGACCTATGGCCGGGGCAAGGCTATCGTGGTGCTCCGACCCGATCGTTACGTGTTCGGAGTGTACAATGCTAATGAACTCCATTATGCTGCCGACGAACTGCATCGCCATATGCTAGATCACGAGATCATAGGAGGTGTCGTCGAGAGGGGACATAGATAGCCATGGGATGGGCGAAGATCTGGCTGATCGTTGCGCTGGGACTCCTGACCCTGACCGCCACCGCCGCGGCGCTGGGTCGCGCTGCTGCCGCCGGCCTATCCGGACAACCACACCGCGCGGCCACGAAGACTGCACAGGACTACTACAGGCAAGGTCTGCGCCGGCTCCAGCAGGGGAACTACTTTACCGCCATCGTCGCGCACGGAACATCAGCTTCACGCCATCAGACACCGCTATAACACGCACAAGGACGCCTTGCGCTAAGTAGGCGCGGGTACGTTCCTGGGGGTGCCACTCACCACCGGTCATGACGGGTCCGCTGCCTGCATCAAGCGTCCAGACGGCGCCGGGCGGCGAGTTGGCGCTGTCCGTCGCGCTGTTGGCGGACACAAAGGCGTGCCCGAGCGCCTCGTCGACCACGAGAAGGGTCGCATAGGTGGTCGGGCGCGCCTCACCTAATGCCGGGCGGCGCCGTGCCCCGTCGTCCTGGGCGGTCGCACGACCACGGACAGGCTAGTGGCGGCCGTACCCCGCGTTGTGCGCAGCGTGACGACAAGCGTCGCCCGCAACGCCGTGCGCGGACTGTAGCCCAAACGGACGCGCGCCTGTACGCGCCCTCTACCATCGGCGTGGACGTGCAGGGTGATGCGGTAGAGCACGACGGTCGTCGTCCGCGCGTGGGTGCGCCCTCCGCCTCCGCGCGACCCGCTCGCGACCATGATCGTCCGCGTGAGCCGCAGGCTGATCGTCACCGCCGACCGGGCGGGGGCCACAGCCTGGACCAGGACGGGGTTCGTCGCCGACACCACGCGACCGCGCGCGGTCGTAATGCGCGGGGCGGCCTGCGTCGACGCGCCCGTCGTCTTGCCGGGCTTGTCGTGCCCGCCTGTACCCGGTGCGCCGCCTGATGACGTGCGGGGCGTGCTGGTAGGGGGCGGAGGCGCGCTCGTGGGGGGCGGGGGCATGCTCGTGGCGATGCTCGTGGGAGCTGCCGGGGCCGTCGTATTGGTGGGGGCTGCCACGCCGCCCTCTCTGCTCCACATTCCACCCCTGCCCGTGTCCCTGACCACCTTTATCGGGCGCGAGCGTGAGGTCTCCGCCCTGCGGGATCGGCTGCTCGACCCGCACACGCGCCTGCTGACGCTGACGGGGCCGGGCGGGACCGGCAAGACCCGGCTGGCGCTGGAAGTGGCCGCCCTGGCCCGCGCCGCCTTCCCCGATGGCGTTGCCTTCGTGCCACTGGCGGCGCTGACCGACCCCACGTTGGTGCTGTCCACGATCGCGCGCACCCTTGGCTTGGTCGAGTCCGAGGCGGCCGGGCGCACCCCCGTCGAGACGCTAGCGGCCGCCCTGGCCGGCCTGCGTCTGCTACTGCTGCTGGACAACCTCGAGCAGGTGGCCGCGGCGGCGTCTCAGATCACGGAGGTGCTGACGGCGGCGCCGGGGGTGATGGCGCTGGCCACGAGCCGGACCCGGCTGAACGTGCGCGGCGAGCGCGTGGCGCCGGTACCGCCGCTGGGCGTGCCCGACCCGGCCGCGTCGCTCCGGGTGGACGACCTCCCGCGCTTCGACGCGGTGCGGCTGTTCGTGGAGCGGGCGCGCGACACGCGGCCGGACTTCGCGCTGACAGAGCGCAACGCGGCTCCGGTGGCGGCGATCTGCGCGCGGCTGGACGGTTTGCCGCTGGCCATCGAGTTGGCGGCGGCGCGCATCAGGCATCTACCGCCGGCCGCGCTGCTCCGACGCCTGGACGGCAGCCTGGCGCTGCTGACGGACGGGCCGCGCGACCTGCCGGGGCGCCAGCAGTCACTCCACGAGACGATCACCTGGAGCTACGCCCTGCTCGAGGAAGATGGACAGACCCTCTTCCGACGGCTCAGCATATTCGTCGGGGGCTGCACGCCGGCGGCGGCGGCCGCGGTGTGCCGCGCTGTGGACGGGGCGCCACCGGACGGGGACCGGCGGGAGGGGCTGCCACCGGACGGGGACCTGCTGGCAGGGCTGGTGCGCCTGGCCGATCAGAGCATGCTGGCGGTGACGGAGCAGGCGGACGGGGAGCCCCGCTTCGCGTTGCTGGAGACGATGCGGGTCTACGCCCTGGAGCAACGGGAGGCGGCGGGAGAGGACGACGCGCTGCGCCGGGCGCACGCGGCGTGGCGCCTGGCGCTGGCCGAGGAAGCGGAGCCGGCGCTCACGGGGGCGGACCAGGACATGTGGTTGGAGCGGCTGGAGCGGGAGCACGACAACCTGCGCGCGGCGCTGAGGTGGCTGCGAGAGAGCGACGATGGCGAGGCCGGACTGCGCCTTGCCGCGGCGCTCTGGCGCTTCTGGCACGTACGCGGCCACATCGGCGAGGGGCGCGCCTGGCTGGAGGAGTTGCTGGCGCGCGGGCCGCTCGCCGCCGCTGCCGCCGCGGCCGCGGGGCGGGCCGCGGCGCTCAACGCCGCGGGACGACTGGCCCACGCGCAGGGAGAGTACGACCGGGCCTCGACGCTGCTCACGGAGAGTCTGGCCCTGCGACGCGCGGCGGGGGACCGCGAGGGGGCGGCCCAGGCCCTGAGCGACCTGGGGATGATGGCGTGCGACGCAAACGATTATGCGCGGGCCACGGCCTTGTTGGATGAGAGCCTGGCCCTGCGCCGGCAACATGGGTGACGACGCGGGCATCGCCGTGACGCTCAACCTTCTGGGGCGCATGGCCCAATTCGTGGGCGACGACCGGCGAGCCGCCGCCCTGTACGAGGAGAGCCTCGTGCTGTCCCGGCGCCTGGGAAACATGAGGGCGGTCGCGCTTGCCCTGCGCAATCTGGCGGAGGTCGTGCTCGCTCAGGGCGATGAGGCGCGGGCACTGGCGTTGTGCGCGGAGGCCATGGCCCTGTTCCAGGGTCTCGGCGATACCTGGGGCATCGCTCTCAGTTTCACCGTCCAGGGTGATGCGGCGCAACGGCAAGGCGCCGACGCACGGGCCCAGGCGCTCTACGAGCAGGGCCTTGTCCTCTTCCAGCAGCGAGGAGATCAGTGGAATATCGGCGCCACGCTGACGAAGCTCGGCGTCCTCGCGCGGCGGCGCGGCGATCTGGCGGGCGCGACGGCGGTCGTCGAGCGTGGCCTGGCCATACACAGGGCGCGAGGCGCGACGATCGGCGTCGCCGATGCTCTCGTCGCGCTCGGGGACATCGCGCGGGAACAGGGCGACGCCGCGCGCACAGACGCTGTATCGGGAGGGCCTGACGCTGTACAAGAGCAAGGGCGACGGGGCTGGCGCGGCCCGGTGCGTGGAGGCGCTCTCAGCGTCCCCAACCTGACGCGCCGTCGGCGTCCGCTCGGGAGGCGCCGCGCACGAGCTGACACGTACCCCGTCATGTGCCGCCCGACAGGCGCCGTGGCGAGAGGGCGACCCTCGCCACGGCGCCTGTCGGGCGGTTTGCGCGGACAGCGGTCGGCCACGTCGCACCCGGCATCGGCGACGAACAGGCCTACGTGGAAAGACCATTCCTGGACGGCCCAAGGTCTAGCGTAGGGGGAGCGCGTTCAATGATGCTTGTTCTTGCTCCTTTGAACAACGTGATGGGGCAGCGGTTGGATCGTGACGCGCGGTACGAGCGGTAGCGCCGTGCGGGCCGCGCACCGTCACGGTCAGAGTCGCCCGCGCCGGCCTGGCCGGTTTGTAGGTGATGCGGAGTTGCCCGTTGAGGTGGCCCAACTCTGGCCGCCGTCCGTCGTCTTCCAGACGCCGGCGGCCGTGCCGGCGTAGACCGTGTTCGGACTCGTGGGGTCCGTCGCGAGCACGGTGACGCGTCGGGCCACCGTCCCCTCGTTGCGGACGCCGCGCCCGTCCCACGTCGCCGTGCCGCCGGTCGACTGGCCAGGATCTCCGACGTGCTGCCAGGCGCCGGCGGCGTCCGCGCCGATCAGGGCCGCAGTGGGCGCCGCCGCGGCTCCGCCGTTGGCGCGGGCCCGCGGCAACGACGCCAGTTGGTCGAGCGAGCGCTGCCGGGCGCTGGCGGGGATGGCGGGCAGCGGATAGGCGCGTTGTTGCGCGAACCACTCCTCGGCCTGCAGCGGGCCACCCCCGTTCGCGTCGCCGTCATCCTCCGTGGCGGCGCCCCGTGACCCGCGTCCATGCCGCGCCAGCCGGGCGTCGATCTCTGCCCAGGACGGCCCGCGGGGCGATTGATCGAGCAGGCCGCTCGTCAGTCCCTGTCCCTGCCGGCGTGGGTGTGCGTCCCAGGCGAAGCTCGCGCGGACCATGGGACGTTGTTCGCGCGGGACGATATTTTACATCGCGAGGCTTCCGCGCGCTACCAGTGATCGCTATAGGAATGACCGCAGCCGCTGTTAGCGCAGGTCGAACTGCTCCCCTCATACCCCCGGCAGTTGCATTTGGAGCAGGCGCCATAGCCCTGGCGCACGTTGGCAAAAGAACTGCCGCGCGGATGGCCCGCGTCACGTAGTACCTGTGGTCGGTCGAGCTCGCGTTTGGCGAGGGCCAGGGGAGCGAGGCGCAGGTCCTGAGGGTTGTCGACGCTGAACGGAAACATGTCCCATCTCCTTACTTACCGGTCTCTGTATACGACGAGGACCAAGGGGCGGCGCGCCGGCGTCGGCATGCTGGTGTCGGCATGTAGACCGCGGACGGTTCCGGGCCCCGTGCTCCTACCATCAAGGATATAGCCCCGGCGTCGCCCAAAGTGGTCAACAACTCATACTGTTACTTATACTGTTTGCGTCGCGACGCGCCTCGAGACGCGGATTTTTGAGATGGCCGCCTGCCGCCATCTCAAAAGTCGGGCCCGTGGACGGCCACGGCGGGCATACAGTATAAGTAACAGTATGAGTTGTATGTGTTCTCGGGCCGGCCACACGATTTACACTATGGGCTGAGCGGAACGAGCAGGTCCTGGTGGCGCGGTGTGCGGTAGACGATTGAGAGCTGACGCGATGACGGGAGAATATGTGACGCCCATCCTGCCAACGGTACCATCGAGCGAGTGGCCGACGACGGATGTGGCGGCATCGATGGGCAGCGCCGGCATGCGCGAGGTTTCCCCCGCGCATACGGGGGCGACTGGCGGAGCGATGCTGCCGCCCTACGCGGCGTCGCGCGCACTGGGGCTCGACCGCGCCGCCGGGCACGATCGCCCTTTCGAGGCGGCCTGGCTGGAGGCGCAGGAGCGGGTGATGGCCTACTGCCGCGCCGTGGCCGAGCGGCCCGGCGAGGCCGACGACATCGTCCAGCAGGTGGCGATCCGCGCCTGGCGCGGCTACGCCACGTTCAAGGGCGATGCGCCGTTCCTCTCCTGGGTCCTGGCCATCGCGCGACGCGAGAGCCTGCGCCTGCTGAGCCGGCGCGGCGCGCGCGAGGGCCGCGAACGGTCGCTCGACGCCCTCGCCGAGACGGCGCCGGACACGCTCCCCGCTCTGGCCGAGCCCGCGCCCGAGGCGTCCGCGCCGCCGGCGCACTGGCTGGCGGGGGTGACGCGCGCGGCGGTCTCCGCCGGTGAGTTGAGCGAGGCCGAGGGCCGGGTCATCGTCAAACGGGCCGGCGACCCAGAGGCAACCTGGAACGATATCGCCGCGGGCCTGTCCATGACGGCTTCGAGCTGCGCCGTGCTGCACTGCCGCGCCATCCCCAAGCTGCGCGTCTACCTGTTCATGCATCACCCCGACTTGCTGGGCGGGCTGTCCGCCATCGCCGATGCCTTTGCCGTCACGCCCCTGGCGCCTATCGACTGGCTCAGCCCCGAGGAAGCGGAGGTCTTTCGGCGCGTGGTCCTCGACGGCCAGCACGGGTATCGGCGCGTCGGGTGGCGCCTGACGCTGCGCGCGGCCTGCGGCAAGATGGTCAAGCGGCTGGCGCTGCCTTAATGCTACAACGCCGGGATCAGCCTGCGACTAAAGTCGCATGGCACACAACGGACACTAAAGTGTCTCCACATGCGTCGCCCCAATGCCTTTAATCGTCGTCCTTGTGCCATGCGACTTTAGTCGCAGGTCAACGTCACGTTAGTATTGAAAAGAAACGTCCGCCGATCTGTAATATAGAGCGCGGAGGGCGGGTCCCTCTTATGGAGTACTATGCACAGCAACGTCCGCTAACCGCGGACGCGGGATGATGATGAACGCAGAAGCAGCCTTTTCTATCTTCCCTGGCGGCGACCTTGCCGACCTGACGCCGCGCAGCGATGTGCCGGTACGCCCCGCGACCCTGCCCGACGGGCGCGCGGTGACGCTGCGCGGCGGTTCCGGCGGTTCCGGCGGTTCCGGCGGTTCCGGCGGTTCCGACGGTTCCGACGGCTACGTCGCGCATGATTGGCGCGCGGCGGATAAGCCCGATCAGCGCGACGAGCCCGATGAGCCTGACCAGCCGCGCGTGGACGCCGTCCTGGCCGTCGGCGCGGCCTTTTTCTCCCGTTTCGGCACGGGCATGGCGCCGGTGGACCTGCGGCGTCTGGCCGTCGCCGAGCGATTGGGCGGCCGCGCCGAGTCGGGGGCCGGTGCGGCCTTGACCCTACAGGACGTGGTGTCGCTCGCCGCCGTGGTGGAGGTCCCGCTGGTGATCGAGCTCTGCTCCTCGCTCGAGGACCTGGCGCAGCTCCTGGAGAGCGGGCGCGGCGTCCTGGCCGTGGTCAACGCCGCCGCTTTGTGGGGCGTCCCGGACGGATCGGACGGCCAGGCCAACCACCTCGTCGTCGCGGCCGACGTGGCGCGCGACGCCGAGAGCGAGGAGTGCGTGGGCTTCTACCTCCACGGCGCGGCCGCGACCGCGCCGCGCGTCTTTGCGCCGGCCACGACGATGGAAGAAGCCTGGCTCGACGCGGGCGGTGTGGCCCTGGCGACGTGCGTCTTCTATCGTTGACAGACGGCCCAAAGATCGTAGCGCGGATCTGTAATGGCGCCGTCGGGCGCAGGGTCTTATCGGTGTAGGACGACAGAGAGGCTGCCGGGTCGTCCACCAGGAGCTTTGAGAGGGCAGCGAACACGAGGCCAGGCACGAACGAGCCGAGAGGCCAGGCACGAACGAGCCGAGAGGCCAGGCACGAACGAGCCGAAAGGATAGAGGCGCCACGATGTCCGACTACACGCCAACGCCGACCGACCTTGGACCCGGCATGTCGCCCGTCGACCAGCCCACGCAGCCCACCGACGTTCCGCAGCAGCCCACCGATGTCCCGCAGCAGCCGACGGATGCGTCGACCCAACCGGGAGACGTGCCGGGCCAGTTGATGGTGCTGCCCGACGGTACCGAGGCGGTGGTGACCGGCGACCCCATTGGCGACGCCCAATATAACCACCAGCAAGGCGACAATTCGCTCGGCTACCAGAGCGACTGCGGCCTGGTCTCCTGCACCGATGTGCTGAACCAATTCGGCATCCCCGCCAGCGAGAACGACGTGGTCAACTTCGCCGCGCAGAACGGCCTCTGCGACACCAGCAACTCCGATCCCTCGCAGGACGGCGGCACCACCATGACCGACCAGGTGACCGTCCTCAGCGACGCCGGCGTCCCTGCCCACGCCGAGTCCGGCAACACGCTCAACGGTCTGGCCTCCGAGATCGACGCGGGGCACGGCGTGATCGTCGGGGTCGACTCGAGCATCCTCTGGAACCAGCCGCAGGACACCAGCAACGGCGCCCCGGACCATGCCATCACCGCGACGGGCGTGGCGCGTGACCCCAACAGCGGCCAGATTTTGGGCTTCTACGTCAACGACAGCGGCGACGGCAACTCCGCCAAGTTCGTCGACGCCGCCACCATGCAGCAGGCCTGGATCAACGCCGGGGGCAACGATGTCGTGACCGATGGGACGGTACCGGGACACGCGTCTCCCTCCGATCCGTCGCAACCCTCGGCGCCGTCGCAACCTTCGACGCCATCGGGCTATGCCCCGGGCAGCAACCCCGGCAGCAACCCCGGCAGCAACCCCGGCAGCAACCCCGGCAGCAACCCCGGCAGCAACCCTGGTAGCGATCCCAATGCCAATCCGGGCAGTACTCCCGGCAGCAACCCTGGTAGCGATCCCAATGCCTATCCGAGCGCGACGATCCCGCAGTAGGCAGCGGGCACATGGAAGGGCCTGCGACTGCCCGGCCGCAGCCGGTCGGGGATCAGGCCGCATGTGTCGCATGGCAAACCACGGCCGACTGCGGTCGGCTGGGAAGCGTGCCCGCAACGCCCTGAGCGTGCGCACGTCGACGCGATGCGTTACGATAGCGCCAAGGGCTAACGGCTAACGACTAACAGCTTAGTGACAGGAAGGATGGCATCATGAACCTGACCGCGACTCGCCAGCTCGACTATGCCACGCTGCGCAAGCACCAGGGCTCCAGCGCGTTCCGCATGGCGGAGATTCCCATCGAGCACAGCATCTCCCTGGGCCTCCCGACCCTGCGCTGGGGCCGCCCGGCGTACGCCTTCTTCGCCAGCCCGGCCCTCAAGCGCCCCAACCAGCCGGTGCGGCAGAGCGCCCCCGACCGCTGGTGGGCGGTCGACCCGCGCAGTGAGCATCTGCTGGCCTACGCCCTCGTGGCGGCGCTGCCGTTCGATGAGGGTGGCGCGGGCGCCGGCACGGGCACGGTGACGCTGCCCATACCCGATGCCACCATCGAGCAACTGCGCGAGCGGCTCGCCACCATCGAGTCGATGATGGACGCCCTGGCGTCCCAGTTTTTCAACCGCGAGGCGGCGTCGGGCTCCGCTCGCTCGGCCCTGGCCGAGTTGCTGACCGCGCACATCCCGGCGCCGCTGCTGCCCCAGTACCGCGCCCTGACCCCCGACTTCTGGGCCTGGCTGGAGGCGTAGAAGGAGGGGACATGGACCACCCGGATGCGCCCGCGAGTGAGCGGACAACGGTCGGCGAGCTGGCCGAGGTGTTGGCCGACGTGCGGATGCTGGCCGAACGGCGCGGCTGGACGGACGTGGCGGAGCAGGCCGCCGGCGCGCTCCAACCACCAGGCATGCGGAGCGCCGTGCTGACGGCGCCGGACGGGATCGACACCGCCCCGCTCCAGCAGTGGCTGACCGCGCGGGAGGGGGACGCGGGGACGCCGGAGCGAGGGGACCCGACGCAGGACGTGGTGGCGCTGGCGCTGGAGGAGCTGGCCCGGGATGCGCTGTTCGCCGCGATGGCGGAGCGCGTTGTGGCCATCTTCGAGTGCGGGCGCCTGCTCACGGCGGAGGACGTGGACGCGGTCGCCGGCGCGCTCTTCTCCCGCCCCGCGACCTCGTACGCCATCGTCTTCGCCCACGCCGAGCGCATCGCGCACGAGGACGATCTGGATCTGATCGAGCGCGGGGCGTGGCGCTTGCTGGTACCGGACGAGATGGGGGACTGGAACGGGCAGGACTTGCGGGCGCACCGTATCGTGCTGTGGAGTGCGGCGCCGTCCGAGGCGCCGCCGTTCCTGCGCAACCGCCTGCACCACGACGCCGCTGTGCTGTCCGCGTGGTGGGGCGCGCCGCTGCCACCGGATGCCGCGAGCGGGCTGGCCTGCCGCCGGGTTTTGGCCCTGATCGAGCTGGCCGAGAGGATCGGGCAGCGCGAGCTCGTCGTCAGAGCGGACGCGGCCCAGACGCTGGAGCGACAGCGCATCGTCGACGCGGTCGAGGCGCTCGGCGACCTGCGCGGCAAGCTGACGCGCCGCATCGACACGGACATCGCGGCGGTGGAGCGCCAACTCATCCTCTCGCTGCAGGTTCTGGAGACGGACCTGCTCGCCGGCTTGACCGCCTACCTTGAGCAACAACTGGCCGCGACGGATGCGCGCACGCTGCAGCAGGCTGTCACCCGCTATATCGCGGTCGGCACCGCCCGCTGGCGCCGCTCCGCCGAGGACTTATTGCGCACCGGCACCGCGCGCGTCGCCGCCGACGTCGATACCATGCTGGCGCCCATCGATTGGGCGGCGGTCAACGCCGTCGTCGCGCGGCAGGGGGACGCGCGGACCTACCCCGATGCGCTCTCCCGGAGCCTGCTGGCCAATTCGCAGGTGGTCGACTTTTCCGCAGGCGGCGTCTCGCCGCTCGCCTTGCCCCAGTTCAAGGGGACCGGCAGCCCGGCCACGGTGATCGGCGGGGTCATGGTCGGGTCGGTCGTCACGGCGGCGGCGGCGTTCCTGCTGCTCACCGGGCCGGTCGGCCTGGTCGTGGCGGGGGCGCTAGGGGCGACGGGAGGGGGTCTGCTGGGCCAGAGGGCACAGCGCGAGAACGTCTTGCGCGCGACCGAGCCGCCCGCCCGCCTGGCGGTGAGCAACGTGATCCGTGAGACGGTCTCGCGCGTCCACTCGCACGCGCGGCAGACCACAAGCCTGCTGCGTGAGCGTACGGTCAGGGAGCTGAATAGCCTGGCGGAGACCCTCGACGCGGCTCGCGATGGGGGTGGCGGGGCCACGCCCGTGAGTGGGACGGATCGTCGCGACGCCGACCGTGAGCTCCTCGTCGAGGCGCGGCGGCGCGTCCAGGAGTTGCTGGCGGCGTATGGGTGAGGCATGTGTGGCGGCGCATGGGTGAGACCATGGGTGAGGCATGTGTAGCGGCGCATGGGTGAGACATAGGTAGGTGAAGGGTATAATGGTCGGTGGTACGCGCGTCCATGGCCGGGGCGATCGCCCCGACCATGCCCCGCGGGCATATGTCAGACTATCAGCATGGCCAGACTAATTGAAGCGCCATTCCCCCTCTCCCGCGCGGGAGATGATGAGGGTGAGGATAACCCCGGCACGGCTGAGGGCAACGAGGAGGGCAAGGGGACATGAGTTCGGCAACCACGACCACGAGCACGGGGACGGGCACGAGCCTGAGGGAAAGTCTGGGCGGCGCGCGGGAGCAGGCCGCGGCGCAGGCCAGCGAGGCTATGCGCGTCCTCGCCGCCGTTGCCGCCAACATGAAGATGGGGGAGACGTCCGGCGCGGTGGAGAAGACGAGGCATGAGCTGGCCTCGGACACCTTCAACGTGATGGTCATCGGCCGCTTCAAGAACGGCAAGTCCACCCTGCTCAACGCGCTGCTGGGCCGCACCACCCACCCCGTCGTCGGCCTCGATGAGGGGCAAGGGCCGATGCCCGTGGACGACCTGCCCTGTACCGCCGTGCTGACCAGCATCCGCTACGCCGACCAGCCCTACGTGCGCATGAAGAGCTACGACGGCGCCACGGAGTCCTGGACATTCGATCGCTACCTGCAGGAGGCCGTGGCCGGCGAGGACACCGAAGAGTCTAAGGCCCGGCTCAAAGACATCCGCGAGTTCGAGCTGGGCTTCCCGGCCGAGTTGTGTCAGGCCGGCGTGGCTCTGATCGACTCGCCCGGCACCGACGACGTGCCGCAGCGCACCGCCGTCACCGCGCAGGCCCTCGACCGCTGCGACGCGGCCATCATGGTCTATAACAGCGACTCCGTGGCCGGTGAGGACGAGCGCAAGTTCGGCTCGCTGGTGATGTCCAGTGGCACCAAGGTCTTCTGGGTGATCAACCTCAAGCACGACAAGCGCGTCGACGACCGCTTCCGGCGGCACGCCTGGAACCGCATCGTGGAGCTAGTGCAGGGCGGCAATCCCTACAGCGGGGACAACCTCGCCGCCGACATCACCGCCCAGAACATCTTCTTCGTGCAGGCCAAGAACGCCCAGCAGGGCAAGGCCGCCGGCGACGCGCAGATGATAGCCGACTCGGGCCTGGCCTTGCTCGAGGAGCGCCTGGGGACCTTCCTGCTCAAGGACCGTTACAGCGCGCACCTCAAGAAGCACACCACCACCGCCGACCTGCTGGCCCGCAAGATCGACGAGGCGGTGACGCGCAAGCGCAACATCATCACGCAGGACGTGGATAAGCTGCAGCAGGCCTACCAGGAGCAGTTGCCCAAGCTGGCCGCCATCCGTGCCAAGCCCGACGGGCTGTCGCCCAAGGTCGCCATGTATTGCAAGGACGCGCAGCAAGCGCTGGAGGTCAGCTTCAAGGAGATGATGCTGGGCGTGCGCCAGGAGTTGCCCGTGGCCCTCGCCGCGCGCGAGCTGCCCACGGCCAAGCGCGTCGACGCCGTGCTGCGCGGCAAGCAGATCAGCGCCGAGGCGGCGGACATCTGCAACGAGATCATCGCCGCGCGCATCGATGAGTGGAAGACCAAGGAGGCGCCGGCGGTGCTGGCGTCGGTCTTCGAGCGGCTGTTCGACGACATCCGGGACGGGATCAGCGGCATCGAGCGCGACTTCGAGCGCGTCCACCTGCAGCTCACGGGCTGGTCGCTGGAGATGGGGCAGGCCAAGGGCCTGGTCTCGACCCAGGAGCGCGTCATCGCCAGCGTCATCGGCGTGTTGTCGTTCGACATAGCGACGGTCGCGGGCGCGGCGACGGGTGGGTTCCGCAGCCTCGCCGGCAACGTCGCCGGGCAGGCCGTCGCGGCCATCGTCGTCATCGGCGTCCTGGGCGGCGGCGTCATCCTGGTCCCGGCCATGCTGATCGGCGCGGTGGCCGGCTCGCTCCTGGGCGGCAAGCTCGGGCTGGAGAAGCGCGTCAAGGACAACGTGCTCAAGACGAGCGTCTTACCGTCCCTGGAGCAGGCGCAGGTCACGGCCACCGCGATTATCGACGAGGAGATCAAGGGGCAGTTCGCGGCCATGGAGGAGGTCCTGCTGCGGGAGGTGCGCGACCTCATCGCCGAGGAGGAGCGCGGCATCGTCGAGGCGGTGGAGATGAACAAGCGCGGCCAGGCCGAGAACAAGCAGAACCTGGCGGCGCTGGAGCAGGCGCAGGGGATCGTGGCGGCGCAGCGCGCGGCCCTCAATGCCGCGGTGGTGACGGGCCAGCAGGCGGGGTAAGAGAGAGGTTCGCCTCTCCCACGACGATGGCTGGCCTGCGACTGCGGTCGCATGGCGAACCGCCAGCCGACTGCGGTCGGGTGTGGCAGAGAGACAGAGATACTGGGAGCGCGGGCGGCCCGCCCGCTTTGGTCGCACCATACTGGGAGCGCGGGCACTCGCTGCGCTGCTTGCCCGCTTTGGTCGCTACAATGGTGTTAGATCACCACCAGCGCCTTGGTAGCCAAGCCTGGCGGCCGCCCGTCCGCGCTCCCCGTGTCCCGCTGTGGGATGCACGACACCAGGTAGGAACGGACTATGACCACTCATGCAAAGGCGACGATGGTGGAAGACGACACGACATCCCCGGCAACCACGTCGTCTGTGATCAATGCTGCCGTGGCGGCGTCCAACGACTCCGGACACGAGGAGGCCAGGGCTACCCCGGTCCACGACGAGGACGAGGGCCGGAACGCGCCCGCGTTCCGGCCAGTCGTCGGGGCGCAAGACCTCGAGACGCGTATCGTGCAGGCAAGGGTCCGGCTTGGCGCGGCGGCGCGGGACTGCCCGCCCCTGCAGGAGACCTGTCGCCGCATTGAGGCCATCCTGGGGCGCCTCGATCAGGACGTGGTAGCCATCGCGTTCGGGGGACACTTCAGCTCCGGCAAGTCGACCGTCGTCAACGCCGCCCTGGGTCGCCCACTGCTGCCCGTGGACGACTTTGCCGAGACCGGCGTGGTGACCGTGCTCGCGGCCGGTACGCGGGACGATGCGACCGTCGTCGGGTCCGATGGCGCCGCGCGGCACATCGCGCCGACCACGGAGGATATCCGGCGCGAGTGCTCGCTGACCACGTCGGCGGGCGACTACCGCCCCGAGGTGGCCGCGGTCGAGCGCCTGGCCATCACGCTGCGCGACAGCCCCATCCCGGCCACGGCGCGCTGGTTGGATACGCCGGGCATCGACGACACGGCGGCCATGAACGGGCGCGCGCGACAGGGCGCGCGCGAGGCCGACGTGCTGCTGTGGGTCCTCGACTCGCGACGCTTCCTGGCCGAGACCGAGGTGACGTTCCTGGACGCCTACATCGCCGAGCGCGGCGCCGCCGCGCTCGCCGTCATCGTCAACGTCTTCCTGTCCGACGATACACCCGCGGAGTGGCAGGCCTTTGTCGCCCGCAACCTGCGGGTGCATATGGACAAGCTGCGCGCCCAGGCGCCGTTGATGGGGCTGGACGAGGCGGCGTTACCACGCGCCATCGCCGTCTCGGGCCGGGCGCTGGGCAACGGCGCGCCGTCCGGGTTTGGCCGCCTGCCCTTCGCGCGGCTGCTCGACTCGTTCTCCTCCCACGACCAGCCGTATGTGCGGCGCGCGCGCGCGGCCCGCGCGGCGGTCGAGTTGGCCACGCTCCTGCCCTCGGTCGAAGGTGAGATCGAGCAGGAGTGGGGCCGCGTGGCCGAGGCTCGCGCGGAGGCCCGCCAACGGGCGCTGCAGGCCGTGCGCGAGGCGGCGCAGCGCAAACAGGACTTTCTCACGGCGCTCGCGGACGCCGCCGACCGCTTCATGGACGACGTCCTGGCGCGGTCCACGGGCGCCGCGCACGACATCGGGGCCGAGATCACGACAGCGGCCTCGCTGAAGTTCGACGGCAGCTACAACCGTCGCCTGCACGCGGCGCTTCAGGACGCCGCGACGACGGCCGTCGACGGCTTGCTCGCCGACGTGGCCCAGCAAGCGCAGCGCTACGGCCGCTCCCCGTTGGATGACAGGCGCGGCAGGGAGTTCAAGGCGCTGCTGCAACCGCCGCGGGTCGCCGTGCGGGTCGCCCCGCCGCAAGGGAACACGCGCGCCACCAACATGGCCATCGTCGGCGCGGCGATCGGCACCGTCGTCGCGCCCGGTGTCGGCACCGCCATCGGCGCGGCGATCGGCGGCAAATTGGCAAAGTCGGGCCAGCCGCAGCCTCCTGCCGTGACCCAACCCCAGCCTACCGCCGCTCAACACCAATCCGCTGAACCGGGGCCGGGGGATGCGGTTGTCGTCCAACCGCAATCGGGCGGCCCGGCCCAACCTCAGGCGCCCAACGGGCTGCCACAAGGGCTCGACGACGCGGCCGGGGCGCGGAGCGCGGACGGCACTGCTCCCGTGCTTCCAGTGCTTTCAGTGCTTCCCGTCGTCCCCACGGCTCCCGCGGCAACGGTGGCTCCTGCAACGCCCATGGCCCCTATTGATCTTGCCGTTGCCCGAACACGCGACAGCCTCACCAGCGCCGCGACGGAGGCGGCGGCGTCCGTGCGCCAGCGCCGCGACGAGCTTATGGCCCGTTTCCCGGCTCTTGGCCAACCCCGCGTGCAGGGCCACACAGATTCAACGAGGATGGCGTCTCTGTCCCCAGCCCTAGAGACAACCCGGCCGCCGCGAGCCCCTGACCTGGCACCGCAAGCCCCTGACCCGGCGCCACGAGCCCCTGAGCCGGTTCAGACGCAACCTGCCGATGCCGTTCCCGTCAGCTTTGCACGTCATCCCGTCGGCGTCGTAGGTCCTGTCATCTTTTTGAGTTCCGCGGCCTCCATGGGCCTTGTGGCTCCCACTAGCCCCACGGATACCGCCCCCCCCGCGGTGCTCGCGGCGGCGGCATCCCTCCCGGCCTCCACGAGCACAGCACCTCCCATAGACATCGCGCCTCCCATAGACATCGCGCCTCCCATGAACACCGAGGGTCTCCCATGAACACCGGGGAAGGACCTATGAAAAGTCGCCAGGATGACGACGGGAGCGGCAGCTCTGGGGGCGCGGGCGCTCGCTTACGCTGCCCGCCCGTCCTGGATCCAACGTTGGCACGGGCGGGCAGTGCGGCAGGCGCCACGCATCCCCCGGACGACAATTCGTTAGCGCACGGAGGGCTGGGGATCGCGGGCGGCTCGCCCGCCGCGTCCAGGGCGGACGAGCCGCCCGCGCTCCCCGCGATCCCCAGCCCTCCGTGCGCCAACGACGATGGACAGGCCCTCGACACCGGGGACTCCATGGACCCCGCAACTCCCGCGGCATCCGCAATTCCCGTGGCGCCCACGGATTCTACGGGCGCCGTGGAGCTTGCGGCCCCCGCGGCTCCTACAGACGCCGTGGACCCGGTGGACCCGGTGGACCCGGTGGACCCGGTCGTCGCCCGGACGCGCGAGGGCCTCACCAATGCCGCGGTGGAGGCGGCGACAGCGGTTCGCGGGCGCCGCGACCGCCTCGTCGCCCTCCTCCTCGCCGCCTACAGCGGGGACCACGATGATGACAACGCGGATACAATGAGTACAACCGAGGAGACGGTCGACGCCAGTGTGGCGCAAGCCTGGGAGACGCTCCGCGACGAGGTGACGCGCCTGTCCGAGGCGCTGGCCCTTGCCGCGGCTGGACAAGGAGAGCTATGACCAACGCATTTGGGATCGACTGCCAGGAGACGCTGACCGTGATCCTTCTGCGCGAGGGGCAGGGACCACGGGCGCGACTCGGCTCCGTGGGCGACGGACTGCGCCAACTCATCCCCAACCTTGTGCAGGCCAACCACCAGGGTAGCGGAGCAACAAAGGGCGCCGGCCGTTGGGGCAGCGACGCCTACGCTGCCGCCACCAGGAGAGATGACGACGACGACATCGTCACGCGTCCCGATTGGCCGCGGCTGGACGATGCCGATGCGCCGGCCTTCTGGCAGGCGATGCGGCGACGCCTCTACTCGTACCTGGGCTTCATCGATCCCGTACCGGCCAATGGCTACGAGATCGTGCTAGGTATGGAGAGCGGCGACAACGAGCGCGCGCGTGCGGTACGCGCCTGGTGCGATGCGGCCGGGCTGCCAACGAGCGCCTGCATCGCCGCGACCGACGCCGTGCTGGCCCGCTGGGTGGCCGAGCAGCCGGTCGAGGGAGCGCCGGGCGGCGCCTGGACCGTCGCGGTGGTGGCTGTTGGCGACCTCTCCACGTCGGTGGCGGCGTACCGCGTGGAGCAACGGCCCGGTTTCCCTCTCTACGCCGTGCAGGCCGAGCGCGCCTCTGGAACGATCGCCGCGGGCTACGGCCACTGGGCCGCCAGGCTGCTTCAGCGCGTGTACGAGCGATTCCCCGAGACGCCTCCCCGCATCTTCGGCTTGACCATGCGCGACGCCGCCGTCGACTTTGCCCTGCGCCTCTCCAGGGCCGGTCACGCCGAGCCGCTGACCTGGAGCGGCCCGCTCCGTGCGCGCATGTCCGACTCGCTGGCGCTGACCCGGCGGGAGTGCGCCCTGTGGCCGGAGGCCGCGCTGCTCAGGCATAACCTCCCGCAAGCCGTGCGCGACGCAACGCTGGGCCTGGGCAAAGCGCCCACGCCGGACCTCATCCTGGTGGGCGGCATCGGCGCCGTCTGGCCCTTTGCGCGCGACGCCGCGACGGGCGAAACGGGACGAGTACAAACCTGGCAGAGCGACGCGCCCCAGGAAGACGTGGCGCGCGGCGCGGCGTGGTGGCCCGAGTTGGGTCCCCGCCTGGCCCCGTCGCAGAGCGCCGATCAGGCTCTGGGCCAGGCCGCCACCTATCAAGCCGCCACCTATAAAGAACCCTCCGCCCCACGCGTGGAGAGGTCTCTCCCAACCGGCAACCCGGTCGCGCCCACGGCAGCCATCGCGACGGATACCTTCGACGCCGGGGACACAGACGCCAGCCCGGAGACCGAGGACATACCGGTCTTCGACGTCGAGAGCTTGCGGCTCATCGACGAGACGCCAGCCACGGAAGAGACGCCAGCCACGGAGGAGCCTCCGCCCGTGGAAGAGACGCCAGCCGCGGAGGAAACCCCGGTGACAACTGTAAGCAGGGGCGCTCACGGGTCACATGATCCGGGGCTGGACCTACTACCCTTTACCTTTACTGACAGGATGGACGACCCCGAGAACCACTGAACAAGCCGTTAGCCGTAGGCTAACGGCCAATGACCAACAACTAACAACTAACAACTAACAACTAATGGGAATAGTCCATGACGACATCTAACCTGCCCACCAAGGCGCCAAAGGCGCCGTCAGGTCCCCAGGCCGCCGTGCTCGACGCGGATCAGGACCAGAGCCAGAGTATCACCGCCGCGCTGCAGTTCAACGAAGCCCTGCCCTTGATGCTCGTCTCGACGCTGGAGCGCCGCTACCTGAGCGGCTTCCGCCCGGGAGACTGGCGCATCGAGCCGCGCGAGGGCGACACGGCGCGCCCGGTGCTGCGGTCCGTCGAGGCGCTGGGACGGCCCGACCAACGGACGGAGTGGGCGCGGTCGATGCCCCACGTCCTGACGGCCTGCCATGACAACGGCCATGCCCTGGTGATGGCGCTGCACGGGCAGGGCGAGCGACACCGCCTCTACCTGGGGGGACGCCGCCTCATCGGCGCGGGCGGCGGCTCGACCCAGGACTACATGGCCTCGCAGGAGAGCGCCTTCAAGGCCTATTTCAACGGCCTGCGCACCGGCCCCGTCGCCGGGCTGGACAGCGAGGGCCTGCCCGAGATGAGCACCCTGCTGCAAACCGCCCCGGTCATGGCCGCGGTCACCGGCATCCCCTCCGGGCGGGGCAAGTCGCTCGCGCTGGACCTGCAGAGCCTGGACCGCCTGGTGCGCGCCGTGGGCAACCAGCGCTACGTCCTGATGGTGGTGGCCGAGCCCATCGACCCCTTCGAGGTCGACGCCACCCTCGACGCCTGCCGCCGCCTCAAGGGCGAGATCCACGCCTACACCAACCGCACCGTCTCGCGCATGACCGGACAGAACAGTAGCACCTCGCACCGAGAAAAGGACCCCACCACCGCGAAGGGGCTGGACAAGCCCATGATCCTGTACGGCGCGGCCATCTTCATGGGCCTGGCGGGGGCCTTTGTGCCGGGGATGGACGGCCTGATGAAGCTGATGCAGCCGACCAGTTCCATGGCCATGATGGCCAACATGCGCGACGGCCGCGAAGGCGACGCCACGGCGCGACAGGTCAGCGACGGGACCAGCACCTCGGACTCGTCCAGCGTCAACCTGCTCAACGCCAACGCCGAGGCCTGCGAGCAACTGCTCCAGCAGCACATCCAGCGGCTGCAGGCGGGCCGCAGCGGCGGCTGGTGGCGCACCGCCGTCTACGTGGCCGCGGAGAACGACGCTGCCCTGGAGAGCGTCACCGGGGCCCTGCGCAGCCTGTGCAGCGGCGACGAGAGCGCGCTGGACCCCATGCGCGTGGTCCCGCTGCCGGCGTACCTGGGGCGCGGTGCCATCGAGCAGGGCCAGATCCTCTCGCTGCACCCGGGCCTGAGCGATCAGGGCCACCCGTTGGGCCCGTCGTACGACGCGCTGGCCACGCCGCTGACCTCCGACGAACTGGCCGTGCTGGTCAACCTGCCGCGGGAGGAGATCCCCGGCCTGCCCATGCGCGACATCGCCGACTTCGCCCTCTCCGTGCCCCCGCCGACCGCGGATTCCATCGCCCTGGGCGTGCTGCAGGATGGCGTGGGCCGCGACCTGGAGGAGGTTACCGTCACCTCGGCCGCGCTCAACCGCCACGTCTTCGTCACCGGCATCACCGGTTGCGGCAAGACGAACACCTGCATGCAGCTGCTGCTGGAGTCGTATATCAAGCTCAAGATCCCCTTCCTGGTGGTCGAGCCGGCCAAGCAGGAGTACCGCCGCCTGGCGCAGGTCCCGGAGCTGAAGGGCAAGCTGCGCGTCTACACCGTGGGCGGCGATTCACCGCTGCCGTTCCGGCTCAACCCGCTCAGCCCCGCGCCCGGCGTGCCGCTGGGTCGGCACATCGACCTGTTCAAGGCCGTCTGCAACGCCTCCTTCCCCGCCTTTGCCGGCCTGTCCTACGTGCTGGAGGAGGCCATCCTGGACGTATACACCGCGCGCGGTTGGAGCCTCTACACCTCGGACAACCCCTTCCTCGGCGCCCGTCCCTCCATGGACGACGAGAGCGCGCTGACGCCCTGCCTGGACGACCTCTACCAGCAGGTCGACGTGGTGATGAAGCGCAAGGGTTACGGGGGCGACATCCTGCAAAACATGGGCGCGGCGCTGCGCTCGCGCCTGCGCAGCCTGATGATCAACAACAAGGGCCTGATGCTGAACACGCGCCGCTCCACGCCGCTCAAGAGCCTCTTCGAGGGGCCCACGGTGATCGAGCTCAAGGAATTGAGCGACGACGAGGAGAAGGCCTTCGTCATGGCCCTGCTGTTTGCGCTGCTCTACGAGTACGCCGAGCAGCGCCAGGAGGGCAAGACCGTGGAGGCCCGCGGACGCCTGCAGCACCTCACGCTGATCGAGGAGGCGCACCGCCTGCTGGCGGCCACCAAGGGCGCGGCCGCGGACAGCGGCGACTCGCGCGGCAAGGCCGTCTCTATGTTCACCGACATGCTGGCCGAGATGCGCGCCTACGGCGAGGGCTTCCTGATCGCCGACCAGATCCCCACCAAGCTGGCCCCCGAGACGCTCAAGAACTCCAGCCTCAAGATCGTGCATCGTCTGGTCTCCCCCGACGACCGCTACGCCGCGGGCAGTTGCATCAACCTGAGCGAGCATCAGATGCGTCACCTCAACAACCTGACCACGGGACACGCCATCGTGCACGACGAGCGCATCGGCGAGGCCGTGCTGACCAAGATCTACCCCTCCAAGGACACGCGCGCGCCCGACCTGACCGCGGCCGACCTGCGCGCGCTCGGCACCGCCGTGGACGCCTGGGACCGCAAGTACCTGCAACGCCATGCCGGTTGCCACGAGTGCCCCGCCCCATGCACCTTCCTCTACCGCCTGCAGCAGGCCAAGGACCAGACCGCCTTTGAGACCGCGCTGCGTCCCTTCCTGGACGGCCTGCTGCTGGACGACGCCGACGCGCCGGACAGCGTGACGGCCGCCTGGCAGCAGTGGGCGCGCTGGCGCGGCCCGTGGGACAACCGCGCCGCCGCCCTGGCCGGCACGAAGGGCCAGACGCGCCTGGGCACGACCTACTGCGCGGCGACCCAAGCCGCCTACGAGTGGCTGGGCCGGGTGCTAGCCGCGCGCGCGCTGACCGTGGGCGGGACCGGCGAGCTGGAGCCGGCCGAGCGGCTGCAACGCGAGCGCGCCGCCGCGTCGATGGCCAGGCTGTTCTGGCTCTGGACCGGCAAGTCCGAGTTGGATGACGAGGCGCGACAGACCTTCGAGCGCGCCCGCGCCCAGGTGCGCGGGATCGTGGCCAGCGCGCCGCCGCAAGAACTGCCCGGCTGCGGCGCCTGCCCCGTGCGCTGCCGCGCGCTGCCCTTCGTGGCGCCGGTCCTTGGCGAGCTGCAGAAGAAGGTGGGGGCGAAGCTGGCCATGCCGGGCGCCCTGAGCGCGGGGACGCAGCGCGTCAGCCTGACGCCGATCGCCGAGGCCACCATCCCCGTGCTGGCTAACAGGCTCGTACACGCGGCCGAGCCGACGCTGACCGACGACCTGCTCTACTGCACCGTGGTCAACACAGCACTACCCCCCGCCGCCGAGGCCAACCGCGCCGCCCTGCTCGACCTGCTGCGCCAGAGACCCGACGAGAAATCGTCCACGCCCACATCTTAATACGGGCGGCGGGGCCTGCGCCTGCCCAACTGGTACAGGCGCACGGCCTGCGACTAAAGTCGCATGGCATGGACCGGACACTGAAGTGTCTCACCGGATTGCCAAGCGACGCGAGCCAGAGTGTGCTAGAGTCTGTGGGAAGGATCGAGCATGTATGAACAAGCAGCAGACAAATTGTGGCTAATCGCCTTCGCGGGTGAGGCGGGGAGCGGATTGACGTTGCGGAGCGTCGCCGCCTTCATCAACAGCTCTTTGCTCTCATCCGTCATGCGCACGTCGAAGCGGGCCTTGCGTACCGTCTGCCGGCGCGGCGCCGTCCTGGCGTTGCCCGTCGCCTTGGTCCGCAACTCGGTCGTCATCTTACCCCCTCCCGTTGTTCTTTCCTGCCACTCAGTGCGTTCTTTAGGCTTGAGTGTACGGCCCTACACCGTACACGATAAGGAGACGGCGAACAGACGAATGGGCGCTACCTGGAGGGTGGGGCGCTCAATTCGCACCTGGCACACGTGAGGACGAACACCGTGACATCCGGCTCCCTATCCGGCAAGCCGCTGATATGATATGTGGTTTGCGGAGCGAAGACGCGCCCGAGCCGGTGCGACAAGGCGTAGGGACGCATCGCGGCAATGATCGCGGCGATGATATCGCCGCGACGGTAGGGCGACATCTGTTCGGTGGTCTCTGGTGTCTGAGCCGTGATCCCCGCGGCAGTGGTCATGGCGCTTCTCCCCCGCTGCGTCCTTGTCTTGCAATGTAGCGTATTCTTTGGCGCGGGGTGAGGGGATTAGCCGTCCTGTTGGCGCGCCGCCGGCGCTCGTTCGGCGGCTCCCGTGCGGAAGATCAGGCAGGTGGTGGTGGCGTGGCCGTAGAGTGCGCCCGCGGCGTCGAACAGGCGCGCCTCGGCGGTGGCCACGCGCCCGCCCACGTGGATCGTCGTGCCCTCGCAGCGCACCCGCCCCGTCGCCCGCGTGAGCGGACGGAGATAGTTGACCTTGAGTTCGAGCGTGGTGTACCCGACGCCGGCCGGGAGCGTCGAATGCACCGCGCAGCCCATCGCAGAGTCGAACATGGTGGCGGCCAGGCCGCCATGTACGACGCCGATCGGGTTGTAGTGATATTCGGCCGGCTCGACGGCGAAGGCCACGCGCCCCTCCTCGACCGTGTCGATCTCGATGCCCAGCGCGGCCATGATCGGCGGGGCCGGCAATTCGCCGCGCGCCATCGCGCGCAGGTAGTCGAGGCCAGCCATGGCCTGCCCCGCCGCCGCTCCCCTCAGCGGGTCCTCCCACGTGAACGTGCGCGTCCGCGGCGCCGTTGCGCCCTCTCGCCCATCGGTCATTGCCGTCTCCTCGCACTGATACGTTTCATCATGCAGGCCAGTGTATACTCGTGCATAGCCATATCCGGCATGACCATGAGTGCCATCGTCGTCGTCTCTAAACAGGGCGCGGCTTGCTATCGGATCTTGACCACACGGCGGCGCCAGCGAGGGCGCGAGTTCTCTGACCGGGATGAAAGGCGCTTCGCGACCCCGATCGCCACCTCAGACCGACCGGGCGGGCGGGTCCGCGCCGTCGAATTGTACTGTGCCGGCGAGCGCGCCACAGCGCCCTTTCACCGTCGCGATCACTCTCGAATTAACCTGGCGAGCAACTCAACGCTTTGCGCGAGCGTGGCTTGCTCGTCGGACGACAACCTCTGCGCGATGGCCTCCGCGAGCCAACCGGCGCGCCCTTCGCGCTCCTCGGTGAGCACGGCGCGCCCGCTGTCGGTCAACTCCAGCGGCATCTTGCGCCCGTCGGACGGATGCGTCCGGCGCTCCACGTAGCCAAGGGCGACCAACTCCGCCACGGTGTGGGCCATCGACTGTGGGCGCATGTCCGCGGCCACGGCCAACTCGCTCGTCGTCATCGGACCCGTCCGGTCGAGGTAGCCCAGGACGGCCGCCAATCGCGGCGCAAGGTGATCCTCGGTGCGCACACGCCGCACGAACTGACCGATGACCAGCCGAAGCTGGCCAGCGGTGCGGGGTACATCAACCGCGTCCATCCCTACATCATACAGCCGCGCCTACGCGGTTGACAATGACCAGCTCAATCTGTACAGTTATAACTGTACAGATTGAGCTGTATAAAAACGCGCAATGCGCCGCGCAACGCGCGTAGAGGAGATAGAGGATGCCGGTTCACCTGCTCGATCCCCGCACCGCTCTCGTGCTCATCGACCTGACGAAGGGTATCACGGCCCTGCCGACGATCGACCTCGTGGAGGCCGTGCTCAGCAACGCCGCCCGTCTGGCCGTCGCCTTTCGCGCGCGGAATCTACCCGTCGTCCTCGTGCGGGTCGCTTTCTCCGCCGACGGCGGTGATATGCTCCGCGCTCGTGTCGACGCCCCACCGCCGGCCGTCCGGCCGGGTCCGGACTTCGCCGACCTGCGTCAGGAACTGGCCCCAGCCCCGACCGATATCGTGGTCACGAAGCGCGGATGGGACGCGTTCTACGGCACGGACCTGGACCTTCAACTGCGCCGTCGCAAGGTCACGGGCATTGTCCTGGCGGGCCTCATGACAAGTATCGGCGTCGAGTCGACGGGCCGCCACGCCTCGGAACTCGGCTACGAGATCGCCGTGGCGGTCGACGCGGTGGGCGACCTCGTGCGCTCCGCTCAGGAGAACAGTCTCCGGGTGATCCTGCCCGGCATCGCCCAACTGGACCTAACGGACGCCATCCTCGCCGCCCTTGACACGGCCCATCATCCGAGCGACGCGAAGGAAACACACTGAGAAGCCATAGGTACCGCACTGACGGATGCTAGCCCTTTTCTGTCGACAATTGCAGACCGCGACCGCAGCGTGATCAACGATGAGGTCTTGCACCGCATCCAACGCGAACTCGACCTGGAAGAGGTGCAGTTACCGCGTGAGGAGCGTGAGGTGTGATGATCGCGCGTGGCGGTCGGGGGCGCTAAGGGGACGAGGGGACGGCACTCAACGTCTCGCCGCTCCAGCGCGCCCATCAGCAGCGTCTGGGGCATCGGTCCCATCCTCTACGTCACCGTCGGGGGCAGCACGCTGTGGTAGGTCGGGTAGGTCGGGTAGGTCGGGTAGGTCGGGTAGGTCGGGTAGGTCGAGCGCGCCCGGTCCGGCCACATGCCGGACTGAGAAGCGACTGAGAGTATGTCTCCGGCTCTTCCATTCCGCGTCCGACGTATGGACGCTCGTGCCACACGGAGACGTGGCCCAACATCTTGTAGATCCAGGCATCGATGAGGTCACGCCAGGCGATGGCGTGCCGCCGCTAGGGACCCACACAGCGGCGGAGCGGTTCCTGGAACCGCTCCGCCGCTGTGTGGGTCCCGACGCGCTAGGGGTCACACGGCACACCGTGGCATCTCCGCTGGCCGCCCAAGCCGATCGTGGTCTATGACCCACTAGCGGGCTGGATAAAGATCTGCGACGCCGTGACGGAGCTGCCGCCGGTGGACGAGACGGGCGTCGTGCCGGTCACGGTGATGGCCTCCCCGGCCTTCAGGTCGCCCGCGCTCCCGGATACCGCCTTGGTGATCCGCGTGCCGCTGGTGACGTTCACGTACTCTGTATCGCCATCGCTAGCTCGCACCGTGAGTCGGTTGCCGCTGACGCCGACGATCGTTGCCGCGCCTTGCCCGGCCTCGGCCCTGGCCCCGGCGCCAGGACCAGGGCCACCGGGACCACCGGGACCACCGCGTCCGCCATGCCCATGCCCATGCCCATGTTTGCCGCCAGGGCCGCCGCACGCTCCGCCAGGACCACCGGTCGCGGTCGCATTGCTAGAGGCGCTGGGAGTGGGAGTAGCGGTCGGCGTCGTGGCGACGCCGGGAGCGGCGCACGAACCGCGCCCATGACCATGGCCACCCCGACCACCAGATCCACCCGCTCCGCCAGGGCCGCCCGGACCGCCGCACGCTCCGCCGAGGCCGCCGGGTCCAGGCACGGTCGAGCCGCTAGAAGCGCTCGGGGTGGGCGTGGGTGTGGCGCCCGGCGTCGTGGTGGCGCCGGGAGCAGCGCAGGGACCGCCGCCATGACCACCGCGTCCGCCGGGTCCACCCCCAGGTCCGCCACGTCCGCCACCACCGGCGGCGGTACCCAACAGGCCCTTCTCGGTGTAGGCGCCGATGTTGTTGTCCGACGGCCCGAAAGACCGGCTTGGCAGGGTAGTGTGCCCGGACTGATCCACCAGCACGTTGATGGTGTCCTGCGAGGTGTTGCCGCCCGCGCCGCGCACGTTGACGGTGATGGTGTGCGCGCCACTGCTCAGCTTCGTCGAGTCGAACGTGGCGTTCCACATCTGCGTGCTGCCGATGCGTACCAACGGCAGCGACTGCCCGTTGTCCACGTGGTAGGTCGCCGAGGCCACCCCCTTATCGTCCCAAATCTTGGCGCGCACGGTCTCCATGCCATGGACCACCTGTGAGCCGTCGATCATCAGCTGCTTGTCGGAGGGCGAGGTGATCATCACGAACGGCCAGCTGCCCAGGGGCTTGAATTTCCAGCTGACCACGCCGTTGTCCAGATTGATGATGGAGAAGCCAACCGGCCCCTCGGAGATCTGCCCCGTCGAGCGCGTCGCCGCGTAGACCGTGTGCCCGTCGTTGGCGACCTGGTTGGTGTGGGTGTGCCCCGTGTCGACCATGATCACGTTGTACTTCTGAATCTCGGACTGCAGCTGGTAGGAGATGGTGTACGAGTGCATGAAGATGACGCTCTTGAGCCCTTTGGCCGAGGCCGCCGCCAGATCGCTATCCAGCCAGCTCTGCTCGGCGGAGCTGATGCCGCTCATCACGTCCAGGAAGACGAAGTGGTAGATGGAGGCGTCGAAGCTCTGGTAGAGCGTGGGCTCCATGTACTTCTCGTAGAGGCCGATGTCGACCTTGTGGTCGTGGTCGCCCGGCACGGCGTAGAGCGGGACCTGTAGGTTGTCGGTGGCCGCCTTGATCAGCTGGTACTCGCTCTCGGCGTCGTCATTGGCGTTGTCACCGGGCAGCAGGGCAAAGTTGACGCCGTTCAAGAGGTAGTGGTTGGTGTTGTAGATGATGGTCTTGAAGTCGGCGTAGTTCTGCTGGTCGCCCGTGGTGATGTGCAGGTCGCCGAAGTGGACCCAGCTGACCACGCCGGGGTTCTGGATGGTGGTGGTCGAGCCCACGTTGGAACGCGGGTTAACCGGGACCGCCGTGGGACCGCTCGCGGCGGTCGTCGCGCTCGGCGCGGCGGGTTGGGCCGCGCGCGCCGGGGCGCCGTGGGCGGCGAGGCCCACCGTGCTCAAGGCGAGGGCGCCGGCGGCGAGGCCGGCCGTGAGGTGTCGATAATGTGCCATTGTCCTGACTCCTTGTGTCTCGTGCAAACTGTTGCGATGCGCCACGCGCGCATCTTTATCCTTTGTGTTGCGCTCTGTGTCGTGGGGCTGCTGTCGTGGGGCCGCTGTCGTGGGGCTGCTGTCGTGGGGCCGCTGTCGTGGGGCCGCTGTCGTGGGGCTGCTGTCGTGGGGCTGCTGTCGGACCGGATGGACGTCGCCGTGGCGAGGATGCGTCGCCGTTCCGCTCACCTCCTTTCATCACCTACTATGACAGCCGTCGCTGAGAGGGCGTTGAAAGAAGGGTGAGAGGACGCTGAGAAAGAGGCGTCAGGCGGGTCCGGGATCGGACGCCAGCGGGAGCCTGATCACGACCGTCGAGCCGCGGCCGAGCGTGCTGTGTAGCCGCACGTCTCCGTGGTGCGCCGCGACGATAGCCTGCACGATAGATAGTCCCAGACCTGCCCCGCCCGTGGCCCTGCTCCGCGCCTCGTCGGCCCGATAGAAGCGCTCGCACACGCGCGGCAGGTCCTCCGGCGCGATGCCCACGCCGTCGTCGCACACCTCCAGCGTGGCAACGCGTCCATCGCGGCGTAGGGATAGACCGATCTGTCCCCCGGCCCCCGTAAACTTGACCGCGTTGTCGAGGAGGTTGGAGATGACCTGATGCAGACGGTCGCGGTCGCCGCGCACGACGACCGGGCCGGACGGGACGTCGAGACGGACGACGCGGTCGGACGCCGCCACGTGCGCACCGGCGTAGACGTCGCGCAGCAGCGCGGCCAGATCGACGCCGGTTTCCTGCATCGTTACCACGGTACCGGTAGCGGAGGCGTCGAAGCGCGCCAGCAGCAGCAGGTCGTTCACCAGGCGGGTCATGCGGCGCGTCTCGCCGCGCATCGTCTCCAGCGCCGCCATGAGGTCGCGCGGATTCGCGGCCGCGCCCAGCAGCAGCACATCGGCGTAGCCGCCCAGCGCGGTCAGGGGCGAACGCAGCTCGTGAGCGGCGTCGGCCACGAAGCGGCGCTGGGTGGCGAAGGCGTCGTCGACGGCGGCGGCCATGGTGTTGAAGGCCACGCTCAACTGCCCGACCTCGTCCCGCGCCACCGGCGCCGGCACGCGCCGCGCATAGTCGCCCGCCGCCAAATCGTCGGCGGCAACGGCCAGGCGCGTCAGCGGACGCAGCGCCCGCCGGATTAACAGGGCGCCCAGCCCCGTCGCCACCAGCAGCGCCAGGGCCGTCCCCACCACCGCGAGCAGCCAGACGCGCGTCGCCGTCGCATCGATCGGCGCCATGCTCCGCGCCAGGAGCAACAGTTGACGCGGCGCGGCGGTCGCCGCGGAGGCGTTGGCGACTGGCGGCTCTTTTTTAGCTTTAGCGCGCGGGGCGCTGAGGGACAAACCGCTGGCCGCGGCGTCGGACGCGGGACTGGCCGCCGGCGCCGGGCGCGGCCCGTGTCCTTTCGGGAGGGGCAACGGCGCGACCGCGACGAGGTAGGGTCCGGCATCGGTCGACGCCTGGTACGTCTGGTCCGCGCCCGTCGACGCCGCGCGCTGGAGCAGAGACCTGTTGAGCAGCCGGGCTGGCGTCACGCCGCGGCCGTTCGGCCCCGTGGCGCTACTCAAGACCTGCCCGGTCGCGGTCACCAACAAGGCCGTCATATCCGGGCCGGCGGCGTTGCGCGTCGTCGTGTCGATGGGATCAAGGGTCGGTACGATCCCACGCGGCGCTTTGGCGCCATGCCCCCCATTAGCATCAGCGTGCGTGGCCGCGCGTAACGCCGTAGCCGCGTCGTCGACGAGGAAGGCGTGGACGGCGGAGGCCTGGACGGCGGCCAGCGGCGCCAGGACCAGCAGCAGGACCAGCGCGTAACCCAGGGCGAGACGCCAGCGCAACGGCAACCGCGCGATCGGGCCGCGCGTCCGCCGCGAGGGGGTGGACAACCAGGGTAGGCGCGCTATCCAGCGCGGCGTGCGATGGGGCCCGCGCTCCCCGGCGCCGACCTTCCGCGCGTTCATGCCGCTCGTGCCAGCATTGCCATGCCGCCGCCTCTATCCCTTCATGATGTAGCCGACGCCGCGCACCGTCTGGATGTAGCGGGGCGGTCGGTCGCCGAGCTTGTCGCGCAGGTAGCGGATATAGACCTCGATCACGTTGTCGTCGCCGACGAATCCCGGCCCCCACACGGCCGCGAGGATGGCCTCGCGCGTCAGGACCCGCCCCGGATAGCGCATCAGGTAGTGCAGCAGGTCGAACTCGCGCACCGTGAGGGTCACGGCGCGCCCCCTCGCGCCGACCTCGCGCGTGACGGGGTCGAGCGTCAGGTCGCCCACGCGCAGGGGCGTGGCGAGCGGCCCCTGCACGCGCCGCAACAAGGCGCGCACCCGCGCGCTCAACTCGACGAAATCGAACGGCTTGGTCAGGTAGTCGTCGGCGCCGCTATCCAGGCCCCGCACGCGGTCGTTCACCTCGTCGCGCGCCGTGAGCATCAGGATGGGGACGGTGCTGGTCTCGCGCAGACGCCGGCACAACGAGAGGCCGTCTAGCCGGGGCAGCATCAAATCGAGCACGACCAGATGGGGCTCGGCGTGCTGGAACAGGCGCAGGCCCTCCACACCGTCGGCCGCCACCTCGACGCTGTAGCCCTGGTGCGTCAGCCCCATGCGCACAAAGTCCGCGATGGACAATTCGTCCTCGACCACCAGCACGCGGGCGCCGCCGTCCCCTCTGGCCATGCTCATCGTGTCCGCCATGCCCCCCCGTTGTCAGTATAGCCGTCGGCCGTCCGCTCCTTCTTCTCATCAATCTGCCGAACGGATCTGAGAGTGGACTGAGGCGTCGCTGAGAAGACGCTGAGAAAAGGCCGTTAGCCCTTCCCATCAGGACGCTGGAATCTGCTATGCTCCGAGGGCACGTGCGATCCGTCGCACCGATCGCACTGACAGGAAGGATAGCGCCACGAGGACGAGGAATAGCCCGACGAGCCCGACGAGAAGGATCGACGGCCGGTGATTGGCGCGCTACCCGCCTCCCTCCACGGCCCGAGTGCGGGCCTGCTGCTGCTGGTGGTGCTTGGGCTGGTCGTGACCCGGCCGCGCGGCCTCGACGTCGCCTGGTTCGCCGGCGGGGGCGGTGCGCTTGCCGTGGTCAGCGGGCTGCTGCCCCTGTCGGCGGTCGGGTCGATTACCGCGCAGACGTGGGACGCCGTGGTCACGCTGATCGCGCTGGTCCTGCTCTCGCAGGCGCTGGAGAGCAATCGCTTCTTCGACTGGGCGGCGTCCCACGTGGCGCGGGCGGCCGGTGGCTCCGGCTGGCGGCTGTACCTCCTGGTGCTGCTCCTGACGGCCGCGGTCGCGGCGCTGCTGGCCAACGATGGCGCCGTGCTGATGCTGACGCCGATCTACGCCACACTGCTGCGCACGGTCTACCGCGACGACCAGGCGGCGGTGCGCCTGCCCTTCCTCCTGGCGACGGGCTTCTTTGCCGATGCGATGAGCGCGCTGTTCATCCCCAGCAACCTCACCAACATCATCGTCGCCGACGCCAGCGGGCTCGATGTGCTGTCCGCCGCCCTCCACCTCGCGGCGCCGATGGCGGCCGCCTTCCTGGTCGGGGGCGCCGCCTTCGCCCTGCGCTTCCGGCGCCGGCTGGGGACGCCGTACGACCCAACCGGCCCGGACGACCCGGCCACGATCATCCGGGACCGCCTCGTGTTCTGGGCGGGATGGGTCGCTCTGGGCGGGATGGTGGCCGGCTACATCGTGGGAGGCAATCTGCGCCTCCCCGTGGCGAGCGTCGCCCTCCCCGCTGGCGCGGCCATGCTGGCGCTGGTCGACCGGTGCCGGCTCCGCTCGGCGCGGGAGGCGCTGGCCGCGGCGCCCTGGTCGGTGCTCGTCTACGCCCTGGGCATGTTCGCCGTGCTGACCGCCGCCTACGACGCGGGCGTGCTCGGAGGGCTCGTCGGCCTCCTGCGCGACGCGGCCCGGCCCGGCGCCGGTCTTGCCGGTATCGTGACGGTCGGCGGCCTCGCGACGCTGGTCTCCGCCGCGGTCAACAACCTGCCCGCCGCGCTGCTCGGCGTGTTTGCCCTGGGCGGCGGTCACGGCGCGCATACGGCGACCTATGCGCTGATCCTGGGCGTGGACATCGGGCCCAAGCTGACCCCCTTCGGCTCCCTCGCCACCCTCCTGTGGCTGCGCATCCTGGCCCAGCACGACATCAGGGTCTCCTGGGGGCAGTACATACGCGAGAATTGGTGGGTCACGCTGCTCGTCGTCGGCGCAGCGCTGGGCGTACTCGCGGTATCGCAGGCGTTGTTAGGCGGCTGAATCCGGCGCACTCGACGGCCGCGGCGTGTACCATGGAGATATGAGTATATCCTTCATCGGCGTCCTATCGGTCCTGCTGGGCTGCGTCTGCGTGGGCATAGCCGTGCTGGATATCCTGCTTACCGCCCTGCATCCCACCGCGGGCAGTCCCGTGTCGGCACGCTTCCACCGTTTGGTCTGGGCGGTCATCCGGCGCGTCGCCGGTCTGCTCCCCGAGGGGGATGGCCGGCGCGTGTTGTCGTGGACGCTGCCGCTGAGCGTCGTCGGCCTTGTCCTGTCCTGGCTGTTCTGGCTGCTGGTCGGGTTTGGCCTGGTCTATGCGCCCAGCATGGGTAGCCCCGGCGCCTTCCACTTCGCGGGCCAGCGCCTTGGGTGGGGCGATGCGTTCTACTTCAGCGGGGTATGTCTGACCTCGGTCGGCTTCGGCGACATCGTCCCGTTGCACGGCTGGCTGCGGGTCCTGGCGGTGGGCGAGGGGCTATCCGGCCTGGTCATCGTGGGCGTGGCCATCACCTACATCCTGGCCGTCTTCCCCATGCTGCCGCTCTCCAATATCCTGGCCATCACTCTCAACGAAGAGAGCAACGGACAGGTCGACGCCGTGCCCCTGGTGCAGCGCTATCTGGCCTCGGACGCGGCCGAACCGCTGGCGCAGCGTTGCCGCGAAGTGGCCAACATGCTGATGGTCCTTGCCGAGGCGCACGCCACGCACCCCGTGCTCTTCTACGCGCATCCCGCGCGGCCGGAGCGGTCGTTCTTGCGCACCATGATCGTCACGCAGCACCTGGTGGCCTTGCTGCGCTACGGTCTGCGGCGGGCCGACTATCCTACCCTGGTGCAGGACCCACGCGTCGTGAGGCTGGAAGAGAGCTTCATCATAGTGCTGCGCACCCTGGGCGCGTCGCAGCATCTGCACGTGCTGCCTCCGCCGGCGGACGCCGACGCGACCGAGGGGTTGCGCCGCGAATATGAGGCGCTGGTGGGCAAGCTGCGTGCGGCGGGGCTGCGTAAGGACGCTTTGATCGCGCGCGGGGACTGGGAGGCTTTCGTGCGCTTCCGGCTGGTCACCGATCCCTACGTCGAGGCCTACAGCGCCAACAGCGGCTACACGCGCGAGGAACTATGGGGCGCGTATCCCCCGCTACGCGGAACGACCGCGCCGATCCCGCTACTCGAAGCGGACGAGAACGAGGAAGCCGACGCGGCGGGATAGACAGTCAGGTATCGTCCCGCTCCAGGCGAGGGTTACTCGCCTGGAGGGAAATCGAAGTGGGTCAGCGGCGCCTTCTGGGGCGCGCCGATCTCCAGCGTGACCAGCTTGTGCGGCGTGAAGGTGATAAACCAATACGGCGTGCTGATCGGCTTGCCGTCGACGTAGGCGTGGATGTCGCGCGGATTCGCCGCTTGAAGCGCGCGGGGGAACGAGCCGTCGACGGAGACCTGGTCCTGGTAGCCGCCCGTCGCGTCGGTCGCGGCCGTATTGCGCCACACGTCCAGGAACTGGCCCAGCGTGTATAACTTCTGCGTCGGGCTCTCGATATGCACGATGCCCGAGGGGTCGTGGGTATGCAGCCAATACAGGCACACATTGGGGTTCTGAGGGTCCTGGGCGGCCTCGTTGATGGACTGGCTGGCAGGGATGCCGATGTCCTTCGGCACCATCACCGCCTTGCCGTGGTTATACAGGGTCAGGGCAATGTGGATGTGGTAGACGACCGACTCGCTGGCCTGGCACTGTACGCCGTCCACGGTCCCTCCCGGCGCCACAACCGGGCTCACGGGCGCCTGGCCATTGCCGACGTTTCCCGCGCCCTGATGGTTCGCGGGGGCAGCAGACGCGGCAGACACGGCCGTTCGGGCAGGGCTACTGTCGTGACGCGCGAAGGCAAGGTATGCCCCACCGCATAGCGCCAGCAGGATGACCACGCCGGCAACGACGAAGGGCGGGCGAGCCAGCGTGCTCAGGGCGCCGCGGCGCCGTCCATGGGCTGTTGACTCCACCTCGCGCCGACGCCGCTGCTGCCGGCTCATGGCCGTGGCGCTCTCACTCATGCTACCCGCGCGCGCCGCGCGTGGCCGCTCCTTCGTCGCCATGTCGCCTGCTCCTCCCTTCGCCTCGCCCTGCCAGACGCAAGGCTCCCATGCGTCGCGATTCGTGCGGCCCGTACGCCAAGACGCGTTGCGGCGTATCACTCACTGTCTATGGTACACGGCCCATGATCGCGATGGCGCGTTCCGCGGTCCTGCGACTAAAGTCACATGGCAAATCACGGACACTGAAGTGTCTTTGCCGCGCTCCAAGCGACTTTAATCGCCGTCTGTTTGGCCTGCGATTTCAATCGCAGGCGGTTTCACAACCGCGGGGCGCACTTGAGGGTCACGCCCCTACTCGATGCGCATGCTCTCGGCCCGCTGCGCGCGCTCCGCGCGCTCGGCCTTGGGCTGCTGCTCAGTCCGCTTGATGGCGGCGTCGACGAGCGAGCGCACGGCCAGCAGCCGTTCGCGCTGCGCGGCCCTCAAGTGCCCGCGCGTCTCCGGCGGCAGGATGCTCTGCAACAAACCTCCCGGGCGGCGGCCGCGCTGGCCCTGCTGTTCGCGCACCTGGCGCAACTGCTCCTCGAGTTCGCGGACGCGCGCTTCCAGTGAACCGCCAGCCACGCCCGTGGGAGCGGCCGGCCGTACATCAGGTTGTTCCATCATGGTGTGTCCCTCCAAATGCGATACTGAGCAGACCATCGCCAACGCTCGCGGAGCCAACGTTGAGTTCGGCCAGGGCGCGCGGCAGCACCAGCGTGCGGCGGTACGCGCCCACCTCCAACAACAACTCATCGCCCAGCCGACGCGCCGCGACTTGCCCCTTTTCCACGAACGGCAGCTTGAGGTCAAGTACATAGCCGTCCCCTTGCCGCCGCACCTCGTAGGTACGCCCCTCGTAGAAAAGGGCGGCCGGGTCCTCGTCGCCGAACAGTTGCTGGCCAAGCCGGTCGAGCATCTCCAGGCCGACCACCTCCTGCTCGAAGTAGGGCACGCGCCGGATCGGCAACGGCGAGAACCCTTCTTCGATCAGCCCGAAGTAGCGCCCCTGTTGCTCGCGCCACTGCGCGAAGTAGCCGCCCTCCGCCTCCACCGGCATGACGCGGTTGACCACCACCATGTCCACGACGTACCCGTACAGATTGAGGTAGGTGTAGGTGCGTTGCGCCTCTTTGATCACCATCTTCTCCGGGTTGACCACCAACCGCACCGAGGCCAGCCCGGGATCGGCCAGCAACGCGTGCATGCGGTCGAGGCGGTGGAATAGCTCCTCGCCGGCGGCGAAGACGCGGTCGTCGGGCATGGGCATGCCGGTCATGCGCTGCACCAACGGACCGGTCAGCTTGGCGACGCGGCGCTGGATGGGAAAAATCTTCTCCAGCCACCAGCGCGCGCTCTCGGGCATGGCCAGCAGGCGCAGCGTCTCGCCCGTGGGGGCGCAATCCACGATGATCGTGTCGTAGCGGCCCGAGTCGTGGTGTTCGGCGATCCAGAACAGGCTGGCCAGCTCATCCATCCCCGGGATGACGGCCAGTTCCTCGGCCATCACGTCGTCGAGGCCGCGCCAGGCGAACAAGGAGTGCATCCAGTCCTGGATCACGCGGTAGTACTTGGCGACGTTGTAGTACACGTCGCTCTCTTGCGCCCACATGTTGGGCGCAACCTCGACCGGTTCCGGGCCGAGCGGCCGGTCCAGGGAGTCCGCCAAGCTGTGCGCGATATCCGTGCTGAACACGATGGTGCGCTGGCCCCGCTGGGCGCAGCGCAAGGCCGTGGCCGCCGCCGTGCTGGTCTTGCCGACCCCACCCTTCCCCGTGTACAGGACGATGCGCATGCTATATCCGTCTCCTCACCCTCTATTGTAGCGGGCGCGCGTTATCCGTCCATTGTCAGCGCGATCTTACCGAACTGCGCCGCGTCCCGCATGTACTGCAGCGCGGCGCCGGCCTCGGCCAGGGGAAAGACGCGGGCGACGACGGGGCGCAGCCTATCCGCCCCGAACAGGCTCAGCATGTCCGTGAAGTCGTCGGAGGTACCCATGGTCGAGCCGAGCACGTCGACTTGCTTCCAGAAGATGCGCCGCACCGCCAGCTCGGGGACGGCGCCGGTGGTCGCGCCGTAGGTGACGACGCGGCCGCCGGGACGCACCGCGTCGATAGCCCCATCGAACGTCTGGCCGCCGGTCCCGTCGATGACCAGATCGGGGCCGGCGCCGCCGGTCGCCCGGCGTACCGCCTTGACCCAGTCGCCCGTACGGTAATTGAAGCCGTCGTCCGCACCCAGTTCTCTCGCGCGCGCCAGCTTCTCGTCGCTGCCCGACGTGACCAGCACGCGGGCGCCAAGTTGCCGGGCGATCAGCAGGGCGAAAGTCGCGACGCCGCCGCCAATCCCCGTCACCAGCGCCGTCTCCCCGGCCCGCGCCCGCCCGCGGGTCACCACGGCGCGGTAGGCGGTGAGGCCAGCCAGGGGGATGGCCGCGGCTTCCGCGGCCGATAGTCCCTCGGGCCAGGGGTGCAGGTTGGCCGCCGGGACCGTAACCAACTCGGCCAGGGTCCCGTTATCCGGCAGCCCCAGGATGCGGAAGTGCGGCCCCTGGGCGCGCGGGTCGTCGCCCCACTCGAGGGCGGGATCGATGACCACGCGGTCGCCGACCCGGTGGCCGTCGACGTCCGGACCAAGCGCGACAACCTCGCCGGCGCCGTCGGAGCCCACGATGATGGGGAAGCGCAGCCCCGCGTACTGGCCCTGGCAGATGAAGAGGTCGCGGTGGTTGAGGGCGGCGGCATGGACCCGGACGACGGCCTCGCCAAGTCCGGGGGTCGGGTCCTCGGCGTCCCCGAGGCGCACCGCCTCGGGCTCGGTCACCCCGTGCAACACGATTGCTTTCATGACTTCTCGCCTCACTCTACTCTCATGGTCCCTATCTCTATGATACCGTCCCCAACCCCATCGCTACGGTACCGTCCCCAGCCTCAACATGCCTGCGGCGTCTACAAGAGGGCGCCCTGAGAGCATGGAACGCTCGCCGCGCCGATACCATACAAACCCTTGGCATACCCGCGTCGGCGTTGCCGATGACTGATGAAGCGCCGTTGGCCCGATACCTGTTGCAGGACTGGAGGGGGCCCGAGCAGGATTGGAGTAGGGCCAAAAATCTCGCTCTGGCATGAGTAATCTGGCCCGAAGACCACGCGACGTAGCCGGGAATAGGACGAATGGGCTATGGCTAATTAGGACAAATGTTGGGATAGCCCTTGACGCGCGGCCCTGCTATCTGGTAGATTTCCCGCCAGTGTCTCCCCGCACGTCACATAGGTCGGCGGACCATGGTGTCATGCCGACGAAGAGAAAGGAAGTTATGCTGAGGAAGTTATGTACGGCCGTCGTGGCCATCACGATTGGATTGACCACGGGCGCCGCGGCCATCGTGCCGGCGTCGGCGCACACGTCCCACTACTATACCCCTCCCTCGCCGCCGCGCCGTCCCGCCCCGGTCTACCGCTACACCCCCGTGTACCACACATACAGCTCGACCGACGCCATCGCCACCGCCGCCGCGCGCTGGGGCGTTTCCTACGGCTGGCTGCTCCGCGTGGCTGAGTGCGAGTCGGGCCTCAACCCCTCCGCCTACAACCCCAGCGGCGCCTCGGGCCTGTTCCAGTTCATGCCGAGTACGTACTACCTGTACGCCGGCCAAATCGGCGAGGCACGCTCCTACTGGGACGCCTATGGCTCGGCCAACGTGGCCGGCTATATGTTCAGTCGCGGGCTCTCCTACCAGTGGACCTGCCGCTAGGGTAGTTGCCAGTTGCCGGTTGTCAGTTGCCGGAAAGACGATAATACAATACTGGCAGAATCCCACAATCCCAAAGAGGGCGCCGACGATAACCCCTACAGGCGCCCTTGGGATAGATGTGGCGCACGCCTCCCTAGGCCGTATGAAATAGCTCCATGATCCCCCTACCTTTTTAATCAGCGGCGGCTGGCAGCCGGATGCGTACGCCCAAACCTATGGGCCATTCCTGCGCGCCGCCACCTCGGCCGATGGGCGGAAGATTGTCCTGGTGACGGCTTCCGAGGCCGAGGACGAGGAACAGACGCATGGGGCCGTGACCCCCTATCAAACAGCCTTTGAGGCGCTGGGGGCCGTGGCGGACGAACTGGCCGTTGTCGTCGTCTCGGCGACACGGCCGTTTCGGCTCGACACGCTACGGGCGCACGCGCCGACGGGGGTGCTCGTCTGCGGCGGCCTGACGCCCCTCTACCACCACGCCCTCTGTGCCGATCTCTCCTGGCTGGACTACCTGCGGGCGCGTCACATGCCAGAAACACTTTTCCGTCCCGGAGTCAATGGATCACTACCCGACAAGGGGGGCGTGCCTGGGGCCTGACCCTCCGCGCGCGACTCGGCCGCGCGCACCAGCTTGGCGAGGATGGTATCCAGTTGCGCGACCTCCTCCCGGTCCAGCGCGTCCACGAGGTGCTCCTGGATGCCGCGTATGTGCGCGAGGGTGGCCCGCTCCAGCAGGTCCCGCCCCCGCCTCGTCAGGCCGACGTAGGTCACGCGCCGATCGTTGGGGCACGGACGGCGCTCCACGTACCCAGCACCTTCCATGCGGTCGACCAGCCGGGTCACCCCGCCGCTGGTGAACGCTGTCGCCTCGACCAGTTCGCCCATCGGCCGGAAGCCGCCCGGACTGCGGCCGAGGTGCAACAACACCCCGTACCACAGCAGCGGCACGCCCACGGCCGCGTCCAGCTGGTCGTCGAGCCGCTTCGTCAGCAGGGCGTAGGCCTCGACCAGGCGTCCGAAGGTGGTGATGCGGGCGTCGTCGATGGGTCGTTGCTCATCCATGTCTTTACTGTACCCGACAGATATTGACATGTCAAATAATGACGTGTATGATATCTGCAGAGAGTGACAGCATGAGCACTGAGACAACGAAGGAGCCTGACCCATGAACCAATCCGTGACCCAGACCCAGGCGCGACAGGCTACGGCCTCGCCCGCACTCGACCCCGCGACGCGCGTCGGCCTCCTCTCCCTCACCGTCGCCGACCTCGGGCGCTCGGTCGCGTTCTATAGCGAGGCCATAGGCCTGTCGATCCTGGAGCGGACGGAGCGCGGCGCGACGTTGGGCGTCGCCGGGGCGCCGCTGCTGCTCCTTACCGCGCACCTGGGGGCGCGACCCTGGCCGCACGACCAGTATGGGTACACGGGCCTGTACCACGTCGCCGTCCTGCTCCCGACGCGTGCGGGCCTCGGCCGCTGGCTGCGGCATTGGCTCGAGCTGGGTCTGCCCCTGCCGGGCCAGGGCGACCACCTGGTCAGCGAGGCGCTGTACCTCTCGGACCCCGACGGGAACGGCATCGAGATGTACCGCGACTGGCCACGCGACGAGTGGCGCTGGGTCGGCGGGCAGGTGCAAATGGCGACGGACCCGGTCGATATCCGGGGTATGCTGGCCGAGGCCGAGCGGGATGGCAAGTCATGGAGCGGCCTGCCGGAGGGCACGCGTCTGGGGCACATCCATCTGCAGGTCGGCGATATCCGCGCGGCCGCGGCCTTCTACCACGACGTGTTGGGCTTCGACATCATGGCCCAGATGCCGACGGCGCTCTTCGTTTCGGCGGGCGGATACCACCACCATATCGGGCTGAACATCTGGCATAGTCGGGGCGCCGGTCCGGCGCCTCTGGGTACAGCCGGCCTGCGCTTCTTCACGATCGACCTCCCCAGCGAGGACGCGCGACGCGCCGTCGTGGCCCGCATCGCCGCCGCCGGTCTCGCCGTCACGGAGACGCCGGGCGCCGTCGTCGTGCAAGACCCGTGGCGGAACACGATCCTGCTGCAGGTCGGCCCCGCGCCAGATGCCCAGGCGGCCGCGGCGCTCACCGCGGCCACACGGGAGGCCACAACCGGAGCGCACGGCGACTAATAGTACAACGTGACGTTGACCTGCGACTAAAGTCGCATGGCAAAGAACGACGACTAAAGTCGTGACGGCAACGCGCGGTGAGACACTGTAACGCTTGGTGTGAAATAAAATGGCCGGTTTCCGCCTCGACAAGCCTGTATGACCTCTAAACAGGCCTATGCGACCTCCAAAAGTGCGTCGCACGCCCATCAATCTGGGTCATGCGTTCGAATAAACGAGCTTGGCTCAGTGAACAGTTCGCGTTTCCTGCATCAAAAGTGTCAAAATCGGCATTTTCGTCGCGGAAATGGGGCGAAACAATTCACACCAAGCGTTTTAGTGTCCGTTGTGCGCCATGCGACTTTAGGCGCAGGCTGGTCTTAACGTTGTAGTACTAAGACGCGTCGCGTGTGGAACCGAGGACGACGTGGCGCTGTTACGCCGCGAGGATCGCGACATGGAAGGATCTGGGGCTACGTGGCGCAAGGCGAACCAGACACAGCGCGGCAGCGAGTTGAGTTGCTCCGCAAGCGGCGGGCGGCCAACGCTGCCCTCTCGCGGTACGACCTGGAGGGCCTGGAGGGCGCGCGCCTGACGCTGATCGGGCAGGCCGTCAACGCGGTGTTCCGCGTCGACGTTCCAGGCGCGCCGGCCGAGTCCCCACCCGCATCTGGCATGGCCAGCACGGAGTCGCGGCGTCGCTTCGTGCTGAGGGTCTACCAACCGGCGAGCGGCGGGTACGTGGCCAATCACGACACACCGTCCATCCTGTCGGAGTTGGCCTGGGTGCGCTCCCTGCGCCACGACGCAGGGCTCGTCGTCCCGGACCCGATCCCGGCGCACGATGGGGCGCTGCTGACCGAGGCGCCGGGCGCCGGAGACCTGGCGCCGTGGCGCTGCGTCCTGTCGGCCTGGGTACCCGGCCGGCGCCTCTCGGCTGGCCTGACTCCCGCACGCCTGGAGCGGGTCGGCCGGTTTATGGGGCGCATGCACCGACACGCCGCGGCGTTCGCGCCCCCGACAGGCTTCACGCGGCCGCGCTGGGACTGGGAGCGACTGTTCGGCGCCGCGTCGATGCTCGACCCGGCCAGGGGCGGCCTGGTCTTCGACGCGGCCGACCTGGACGTGTTTGCCGCGCTGGCCCGCCATGCCGACGACGTGATGCGCGCGCTGGGGGAGGGGCCGGAGGTCTTCGGGCTGATCCATTCCGATCTGCACCAGGGGAACTACCTCTTCCAGGGCCGGGAGGTCCACGCCATTGACTTCGATGAGTGCGGCTTCGGCCACTACCTCTTCGACATGGCCGTGACCCTGTTTGCGCTGCGTCGGCGAGAGGACTACGCGCCCCTGCGCGCGGCTTTCTTGCACGGGTACCGGAGCGAGCACAGGCTGACGGAGCCGGATGAGGGGCGTCTGGAAACGTTCCTGGCGCTGCGCGTGGTCGATTTCGTCAACTGGATTATCAACTGGCCGTCCCCCGACGACAGGTCCTGGGGACGCGCCTACCTGGCGCACTCCGTCACCATGGCGCGGGCCTTCCTGGAGGGCAAACCCTGGGGCGAGGAGTGAGTCTCCGTCGCGTCAGGTTGCGTCAGGACCGGGAACAACCGCGCCTGCTGCCCTCATAGCAGGCTGCTATACTGGACACGTTGCTCGCGAGCAGGAGGAGGGTGTGGAGCGTGTTCGCGCGGCCACCGGCGGTAGGAGGGATAGAGAGTATAACGTCCGGCCGCGACGGGGCCTGGCGGCGACAGTGGTTTGCCGCGCTGCTGTGTACGTGTACGCTTCTCGCGCTCTACGCCCTGACCTACCGCGGCGCGATCCGCTACATCGACGAAGGGTCAACCATGGCGGTGACATCGGCGCTCGCCACGGGGCACGCCCCCACCCTCAACCCCCTGTACCCCGCCCTCCGTCCCTGGGACCCGTCGCCGCAGTCCCTCTCGACGCCCATCTACAGCAAGTACGCCATCGGCCAGTCCCTGCTGGCCCTCCCGCTCTACGCGGCCGGGCTGCTCGGGGATCGGCGCAACCCGGTCCTCCTCAACGGCAACCCGTTCGTGCCGTGGGGACCGTTCCTGTCCATGCTGGCGCTGGGGACGCTCGCGACGTTGCTCGCGGCGCTTGGCGTGGCCCGGCTTGCCGGGACCCTGGGGTACGGCCCGCGCACGGCCGCCCTGACGGCGCTGGCCTATGCGCTGACCACCGAGGCCTGGCCGTACGCCAAGACGTTCTTCGGTGAGCCCGCGGACGCCTGAGCCATCGTGTGGGCGGTCGTCTGCGCGGTTCGCTATCGGCGCTCGGGGAACCCCTGGATGGGTCTCGCCGCCGGATTATGCCTTGGCGTGGCGATCCTGACCCGCACCACTAGCCTGCTCTTCGCGCCAGTCGTGCTCGCCTACCTGTGGCCGCGGTGGCGTCGCTGGCTCGCCCTGCTGCCAGGCCTCCTCCTGGGGATTGGCGGCGCCGCCGCCTACAACGCGTATCGCTACGGCAACCCCCTGGAGAGCGGCTACGAGCACGGCTTCGGGCATAACCCCTGGACCGCCGTGTGGGGGTGGCTGGTGTCTCCGGGACACAGCATCTTCCTCTACGATCCCATCCTCCTGCCGGCGGCTATCGGCGCGATCCTGTTATGGCGTCGGGCGCGGCGGGAGACCCTGTTGCTGCTGGTGTGTATCGGCGTCCATCTCGCGGCCTACAGCAGTTGGTACGATTGGTCCGCCGGCTACTCGTACGCGGCGCGGTTCGCCCTCGACGCGCTGCCCCTGGCCGTCGTGCTGGCCGCGCCCGTCATCGACGCGCCCCGCGCCCGCCTGGCAGCCCTGCCCTTCGCCGCGGCGGGCTTCCTGGTCACCGCGGCGTGTACGTTTGTCAATCCGCTGGACCTCTACGGGAGGGCCGGGTACCCTCCGCTGGTGACCTGGAGCCTGTCGCACTCGTTCCTGCCCAACGTCCCATGGCTCTATCGCACTGCGGGGTTCGACTCCTGGATATTGCGGCAGGCCCCGCCACGACACCTGCTCCCGCTGACCGTGGGCCTCGTGGCCGTCCTGACCGCCGTCGCGGTGGGCGCGGCGCTGCGCATGGGCACAGTTCACGTTGACGCAAACAAAAACAAGGGCTGAGCGACGACACAGCGGGCGCAGGTCCCGACCCTATCGCGGCGTGGCCCCTACTCGTAGCGCAGGGCTTCGGCGGGGTAGATCCGGGAGGCCTGCCAGGCGGGCAGGTAGGTGGTGAGCAGCGAGGCCGCGTAGGCCAGGACCACGATCAGCAGCACCTGCCCCCAGGGGATCGCCAGGTGCGCGTCCGGGTTGCTGCCGGCCAGGCTGTCCACGTACTGCTTGCCTACCAGTCCGCCCAGCAAGAGGCCGAGCGCGGTCCCCAGCACGGCCACGAACGAGGTCTCGATCAGGAAGCCAGTGCGCACCATGCTCCGCTTGAAGCCGATCGCGCGCATCATGCCGATCTGCTGGCGGCGTTCCACCACTGAGCGGAAGGCGATCACGCCCAGCGCGGCCACGCCCACCACCAGTCCCAGCGCCATGAAGCCCTCTAACAGGTTGAACAACCCGTCGGTGGCCGCCTGGTCGCGGTCGTACTGCACCTGCGTCTCCTTGACGTCGAGCCCGTTGGCCAGGAAGGCGCTCCCCAGCGCCAGGGCGGCCGCATGCGTGTCCTGTCCCGGCGCCACGCGGAAGTAGTAGGCGGTCGGCACGGCCGGGGGGACGCCCGCCGCGGTCAGCGTCCCCTCACCAACCCAGACGCCCTGCGCGCCGGCGCGCGCCGCCGCCTGGCTCAGCACGCCGATGACCCGCACGGTGAGCAGGCGACCGGTGCGCGCGTCGCGCAGCTCCACCGGGACGGGACGGAAGCCGTGGGCGTCGTAGCGCAGCCCTTGCAGCGAGAACCCGCCGCCGCCACCGTTGTTGCCGGTCTGCGATTGGGGGATGCTGCCATCCACCACGGCGTAGCCGGGCTGTCCGCGCAGGGCCTGCCACACCGCCGCGTCGCTGGCGTAGCCGGCGGCGCGGCTATGCAGGGTCCAGCGTTGCGCCGCCAGGTAGCCGTCGTCGGCCACGTTGGCCTGCCCGGGGGCGAAGCTCTGGTCCTTCGCGCCCGGCTGGCGCAGCCCCACGTCGAGTGGGGCCAGCCCCCCGGCCGCCTCCACGCGGCCCTTGAGGGAGGGGTCGGAGGCGATGCGGGCGTCCAGGTTCCGGATCGGCGTGCCGGCGTTGGTCGAGCCGTAGACGGCGAAGCCGCCCGCGTCGGCCGTCAGGTCCAGCGAGGTGCGCGTGCTGTCCAGCAGCACCGAGATCAGCATCAAGAGGAAGATGACCAGGCTGAACATGGCCACGGTCATGCCGGTGCGGAAGCGGTTCTGCAGGGGGTAGCTCACGGCCATCTTGAGCACCGGGGCCAGGCTGCCGCGCCCGCCGAAGACGAGCAGCAGCAGGCCCAGGATCAGGTCGGCGTTGAACATCACCGCCCACACGCCGCCGAGCACGATGATCAGGCCGGCAAGGAAGAATAGCTCGGGGCCTGCGTCGAAGGCCGGCCGGCCCGCGGCGCGGAAGGTGTCGAGCGGCGTCAGGAAGAACACCACCAGGCCCAGGCCGGCCAGCGTGTAACCGATGCGGTTGCGCGCGCGGTCGGGGACGCGCGCCGCGACCAACGCCCAGCGCAGCAGCATGGCCGCCCCCACGATCAGCAGGGCGCCCCCCAGCTGGAACAGGGTGCCGTTGGGGTGGGCCTTGTTGGCCCCGGAGAGGCCCAGCAGCAGCAGGCCGAGCAGCAGGGGCAGCGGCCCGCGCGAGAGGAACACCAGCGGAAACGTGATCAGATGCCAGAGGGCCGCGACGAGCGACCCGAGCGCGCTGACAATGCGCCCCCGGCGCAGTAGGCGCCCGCAGGCGGCGAGGTCGCGGAAGGGACGGGCCAGCGCGCCGCCGATGCTGCCGTCCTTGAGCGTCTCGTCGGGCAGGTCGCGGATGGCCGCCACCACGTTGAGCCGGCTGATGCGCCAGGCCGAAAAAGCCACGGTCAGGAAGGTCAGCAGCGCGCCGAGGCAGAAGGAGATGACCAGGCTGCGGCCCTCGATATGGCCCGTCAGCGTGAGGCCAAAGGAGCCGAAGATGCCGTTGATCACCGAGGCCATCAGCAGGCCCACCCCGATCCCCAGCGTCACGCCCACCAGCGCGGCGCCGAGGTTGTAGGCGTAACCCTCGAACAAGAACTCCTGGATCAGGTGGCGGCGTTTGGTCCCGATGGCCCGCGCCATACCCATCTCCGCGCGGCGCTCGGCGGCCAGCATCACGAAGATCAGGAAGACCAGCATCACGCCCGCGGCGATCGAGAACAGGCTGAAGATGATGAAGATGGAAGAGAATATGTTGCCAGTCAGGTCGGCCTGGTCGAGCGCTGCCTTCTTGACCCCCAGCACGACATAGGGGCTGAGCGAGGCCAGCGCCAGGTCGAGCGAGCGCGCCACCATGGCATCCTGGATGGTGGCCAGCGCCCCGGCGACCGTCCCATCGCTGAGCAGGCTGGCGAGCCGCGCGCCCGGCGCGCCCGGCGCGCGCGCCAGCCGCCGCACCTCGTCGACCTTCGTCTTGAGCCCGGCGTCGGCGGCGACCCGGTTGTCCTTCAGCAGGGCGGCGAGGGCGCGCTGGCCCGCCGCCCCGCCCAGGATGGTCCTGGCCGCAGCCACCTGCGCCGGGTCGGCCAGCAAGGCGCGCAGCGGGTCGACCACGGCGTCGGTCCCGTTGGCGCTGCTCGTGCCCGTGCCGGTGTTTGCGATCAGCGCCAGGTTGACCTGCCCGGGCTGCCCGACCAGCGCCCGCAGGCGGTCGAGCGGCAGCAGCAGGGCGGGGTCGGCCAGGCCGCCGCCGCCGTTGATTTCCGAGAGGCCGCCGCCGGCGAGGTTATCGTTGCGCAGCACGCCGCGCACGGTCATCGGCACGGCGCGCCCGCCGACGTTGACCGCCAACCTGTCGCCGGCGCGCGCATTCAGCGCGTCGGCCGCCAACCCGTTGATGTAGACCTCGTCGCGCGCCAGGTCGCCGAGGCGCGCGGTCGCGCCGTCGCTCAGGGTCAGCGCGCCGAACGCGGCGGGGACGTCGAGGGGCAGGCCCAGCGCCTGCACGCGCGATTTGGCCTGGCGGCTGGTCCCGTCGGTCAGCGAGACCGTCTCCAGCGCCGCGCCGGTCACGCCGGCCGCCGCCTTGTTGCCTGTGAGCCGGCCGCGCACCCGGTCGACCAGCGCGGCGGGGACATAGGAGGCGGGGCCGCCGGCGATGTGCGCGCCAGCCTGACTGGTGATGACCTCGTCGACGCGGCCGATGCTGCCGGTCAGCCCGCTGCGCAGCGAGTAGGCCATGGTGTCGCCGGTGCCCAGCGCGCTGGTGATGATGGTCGTGCTGAGCATCAGGCCGATGATGATTAGCAGGGTCTGCGCCGGGCGGCGCGGGATGTTGCGCAGCCCGAGCTTGAGCAGCAGGCGGTTGCGCAGGGCCAGGACGGCCACCACGCCGGTCACCACCAGGAAGGCGGTTAGCATCCAGGCCATGATGGTGTCCATGGGGATGCCGAAGAGCGTGTTCATGCTAACCTCCCCTGACCAGAGCCGTTTTCTGACCGCCGGCCGCGCTATCGGCCTCGATGCAGCCGTCGCGCATGCGCACGATGCGGTTGGCCTGCTCGCCGATCTCCAGAGCGTGGGTGACCATAACCAGGGTCTGCCCGCTCTCCCTGTTGAGCTGGCGCAGCAGGTCCATGATGTCCTGGGCCGACTCCGAGTCGAGCGCGCCGGTCGGTTCATCGGCCCAGACGATGGCCGGCTTGTTGACCAGCGCCCGCGCGATGGTGACGCGCTGGCGCTGACCGCCCGACAGCTCGGCCGGGCGATGTCTGGCCCACTCGGTCAGGCGCACGCGCTCCAGCGCGGCCAGGGCCCGCTTGCGCGCCTCGCCGGTGCGCGTCCCGCCGACCAGCAGGGGTAGCTCCACGTTCTCCACGGCGGAGAGCACGGGCAGCAGGTTGTAGACCTGGAACACGAAGCCCATGCTCCTGGCGCGGTAGGTCGTCTTCTGGTTATCGCTCATATCGCGCAACGACGTGCCCGCGATGCGGATGTCGCCGTCGTCGAAGTCGTCGAGCCCCGAGAGGCAGTTGAGCATGGTCGTCTTGCCGCAGCCGGAGGGGCCCATGATGGCCACCATCTCGCCCCTGGCCACGGCGAAATCGACGCCCTTGAGGGCCTGGACCGTCACCGCCCCCGTCTTATACGTCTTGCGCAGTCCCGTCGCTTCGATGATCATGTCCCCTGCTATGGCCATCGCTCGTCCTCGCTCTCCCCACACCCTGCGATCCGCGGACGTCAGACGACGCCCGTCGTTGGCTGTATCGCCGCGCCGTGCGGGCGTCAGCGCCCCGCATATCCTGCCCAGTGTCTGTATCCATGCGTGCTCCGATGGCGCTCGCAGTGATCGGACGCCACAGGTACGCATATGCGTGCGACAAGGCTATCCCCACGCCGCCGGACAGCGCCACGCATCTGTATCATTGCCCCACGACGGTGTGCGGGCGAGCCATGCCCCACGACGGTGTGCGGGCGAGCCATTGTACCGGAGAAGGATGGTAGCCCGCGCTCAACGGCATGAGAGGAGAGCGCGGCTGCCAACTCCAGGGACTGTCGGGCGGCATAAGGTCACTCAGTTCGCGCTACACGCACACCGACGCCTCTGGCACGGCTATCTATCGGTCGGCTTCTCGCATCGTCGCATCGTCGCCCAGGCTATCGCACTCTCACAGGAGCCGCGTATACGCTACCACGACGGACACCGCGCGGTCAAGGATGCCCGTCGTCAATGGGTGTACCCCAAAATTGTGAGACGCGGCCTGCGGCTGACGTCGCATGGCAAACGACGGCGACTAAAGTCGCGCGGATGGCGGATCTGGAGACACTTCAGTGTCCGTGGTGTGCCATGCGACGTCAGTCGCAGGCCCTCGCGCATCCACCATCACAATCTCGGGGCGCACCCGTCGTCAATTAGGGCCATGTCATTCTCGATCGCACGGGCGACGCCTCTGATGGCGAGGCGGGCGGGTTATGGTGAAAGTCGCGACCTGATAATCTGCAAAAGAGGGCAAGCACCGATGGTCTGCCCTCACCGTGCCTTATAGATATAGGTTTGCGATCAAGCCTGAAGGGTATCAAGCGTGCTGCCGCCCACCGGTGCGCGGCAGCACACCCCTACCAGGATGTCATGTGCTCATACTAGGTAAGACACCCGCATGTATCTCCGCTTCGCCATCCCGGCCTATCATCCGGCCCCCAGTGTGAGAAGGGCAGAAAAGAAACGTGAGCGAATCTGACCTGCCGCGCGCGGGCGAGGAGCGCTTGGCGCGGCCTCCCCACGCTGCGGCCACGACCGATATGGCGCCCGCCGAGCGCGGCCACGACGCGCGCGCGATTCCAACCGAGGACGGCTCGCTCCAGGCGCCGGACGAGCGGCCGATCTCCGCATACGTCCAACCGCCGACCACGACCGATAACGCTTCTACGGCCGCTACGGCCGCTACGGCCGCATCCGCGCGGCCGGATGGTGTGCGCTCGGACAGCACGCGCGCGGACGCCGTCACGGACAACATCGTAGGCGTCGTGGAGGAACCCCGTGGCGGCATGCTCCCCCTCGGGGACGGGCACGTCGTCGACCTGGACGAGCCTCACCAGGGGCGCATCACTACGTTCATCCCCAACGTCAACGTCGCCGCGACCGAGGCGTCGCCGTCGCCGTTGTCCCATACAGAGGCCGTTTCCCCATCGCGGCCGCATGGCGGGATCGACGACGGCCGCGACGGGTCCGGGACCATCGCCATGACCATGACGGCCTCGCTGGTGGCCGACTTCGCCACGGGTGAGGCGTCTCCCGTACAGAAGGAAGGTGATGCGGCCGGGGCGCTCCCGACACACGATCATACGACCGAGGTTTTCTCGCCCCACGACGGGGGCGATCATCGGGTCGTGGAGGAGGTCGAGGCTCCTGCCGCCGCGGCGATGCCCGCGGTGGCCATACCGCCCGCGAGTCCTGGTTCGCGTCCGCCCCGGCGCTGGAGCGACCTGCTGCGCGCGGTCCTGCCCGCGCTGCCCATCCTGGCGATCCTGCTGATCGGCGGCGCGCTGCGCATCTACGGCTACAACTGGGACGAGGGGTCTGGCTTGCACCCGGACGAACGCGCTATTGGCCAGCACCTCGCCACGCTGGGCTGGCCCCAAAGTCTGGCCGAATTCTTCAGCCCCGCGTCGCCGCTTAATCCTCACTTTGCCGCTTACGGGCATTTGCCCTTCTACGCCACGGTTCTCTTCGCCCATTTTCTGGCCTTCCTGGGCTACCACCTTGGTGGTCCCTTCGCCCCGTTGATAGGCGCCGATGTGCCGAACTCGCCGGGCATTACGCAGAGTGGGCGTGTCCTCTCCGCGCTCTTCGATACCGGCATGCTGCTGTTCCTCTATCTAATCGGCCGCCTCGTCTTTAGTCGCTCGGTGGGATTGTTGGCGGCGCTGTTGGGCTGCTTCACGGTGCTGGATCTGGAGTTCTCGCACTTCGCCAACGTCGACACATTCCTGACCTTCTTCGTCATGGGGGCGTTGTACTTCTGCGTGCGCATCGTGCGCCACGGCCGGTTGCGCGACTATCTATGGATGGGGGCCTGGATTGGTTTCGCCATCGCCTGTAAGGTGAGCGCCGCTCCGCTGCTGGTCCCCTTGATCGTGGCCCACGCCTACCGTGGCTCGGAGCGAACCGATGGGGATGCAAAGGGCACGGGAACGACGGATGAACCGTGGTGGCCGGTCGCCGTAACGCGATCGCGGCGCCCGCTGCCGGCCAATCCGTTGCTCCTGGTCGGCGCGCTGCTGACCACGGTCGTCGCCGTTTTCGCGACCATGCCCTACGCTTTCATTGATTTCACGAGTTGGTGGAGCGATGTCTATTATCAGCTTCAATTGGCGCAGGGAATCCAGGAGCAAGCCTTCACGCGCAAGTTCTCCGGCCTACCCTCTTACTACTATCCCCTGCAACAGCTTATTGGCTGGACCATGGGCCTGCCGCTCGGCCTGAGTGCCGTGGCAGGGACGCTTGTGGCCATTGGCCGGCAGGTGCGCCGCCGCCATGGCTCCGAGGTGGTGCTCTTGTCCTGGGCCGTCGTGTTCTTTGCCAGTGCCGGCGGCCAGTACATGAAGTTCCTGCGCTATATGCTGCCGCTGGCCCCCGTGCTGACCCTCTTTGCCGCCGCCCTGCTCGTCGCGCTCTGGCGCTGGGCAAGCGCACCCCGAACCGAGGGACTGCCTCGCCTGAAGCTCAACCGCGTCTATGGGCCGCTGCTGGTTGTGCTCGTGGTCGGCCTCACCGTGTGCTACGGTCTAGCCCACGAGACGGTTTATACGGCAGAGAATACGCGCCTCGCCGCGACGCGCTGGATGGCCACGAACATTCCCGCCGGAGCCACGATCACAACCGAGGGGCCCTGGGATGAGGCTTTACCTTATGGATCGCCGCCCGGCGTGAGCGTACCCGCGTATCAAACGATATCAATGGACATCCTCGGCCCTGGAGATAACGCCGCTACCGTGCCGATGTTCGTCAACGCGCTGCAGAACGCACAGTACATCACCATCTCCAGCGCCCGCGTGTTCGGCTCGGTGGCGCATCAGCCGGGACGCTACCCCTACAGCATCCGCTGGTACGAGTTGCTCTTCGGTGGTAAGCTCAACTTCCGGCTGGCGAAGTCGTTCGTCGCCTCGCCGCAACTGGGGCCTATAAAAATCGACGACACGCAGTTGGTCCCGCGCGCCAACCAGTATACGGGGACCCACCTGTGGTACGAGGCCGACCAGAACCTCTCCGAGTACGATCATCCGCCCGTCTATATCTTCAAGCGCAGCGGCCTCATCAATCCGGCCAGGGCCACGGCGCTGCTGACCGACAACGGCCGGTTGCGGCCCGAGGTCGCCGCCTTCGACCCCAGCCACCCCATGACGCTGCCGGCCGCGGTCGACAAGGCGGACCAGACGGCGCCGACCTACGCCCAGGTGTTTCCGGCTAACGGCCTGCTGGCCCAGTTCCCTTTGCTCGGCTGGCTGCTGATGGTGGAATTGCTGGGCCTGCTGGCCTTGCCGCTGGTGCTGCGCGTCTGCGGGCGCCTCTTGCGCGATGGCGGCTACGCCTTGACCAAGCTGTGCGGCATCCTGATCGTGGGCTACGTGACGTGGCTGGCGGCCAGCCTGCACGTGGCCGTCTACAGCCGCGGCCTGATCCTGGCCTCCTGCGCTATCCTGCTCGCGCTGTCGCTGGCCCTGGGGCTGCGCCCGCGCGCGCTGTGGGCGACCATTAAGGAGCGGGCGCGCGGCATCATCCTGGCCGAGCTTGTCTTCCTGGCCGCGTTTTTGGCCTTTGCCGCGATCCGCGCGGCCTACCCCGACCTGTGGCACACCAACTACGGCGGTGAACGCACGCAGGAGTTGTCGTTTACAAACGCCATCCTGCGCAGCCAGTACTTCCCGCCGGCCGACCCCTGGTTTGCCGGGGGCACGCTCAACTACTACTACTATGGGCAGTTCCTGACCGGCATGCTGATGAAGCTGTCCGGCATCGCCGTGCCTATCGGCTTCAACCTCGCGCTGCCCACGCTCTACGCCCTGATGCTCTCCATCACCTTCTCCATCGGCTACAGCGCCACCGGCCGCGCCTGGGTTGGCGCGGCGGCCATGGCCCTGGAAGGGGTGCTGGGCAACCTGGGCATGGCGCAGCAATTCGCCACGCTCGATCCGTCCTGCGCCTCGGGCTCGATCCCGCTGCTCTCGGGTGTGCGCAGCGCGGTTGGCTGCCTCGGCGCCGTGCTCACGCACCAGAACGGTCTGCAGCTGCCGGGAAGCTTTTTCTGGGGCAGCTCGCGGATCTTGGGCACACCGAATGACCCCACTATCAACGAATACCCCATCTGGAGCTTTACTTACGGTGACATGCACGCGCACGTGATCGACATCCCGATCCTGCTCGGCGTGGTCACCCTGGCCCTGGCTATCAGCGGTCTGGGGAGCCCTCACCCCCAGCCCCTCTCCCGTGCGCGGGAGAGGGGGGAGAGCGCACGCTTCCAGCCTCGGGAAAGAGGGGTGAGGGGTGAGGGCGCCGAAGAGTCAGAGGGGCGAGACGGCGTGCGGCGGTTGCTGCCGCGCGCGCTGAGCCTGCTGCCATTTGGGGCACTGGCCGCCGTGATCGCTGGGGTCACGGGGCCGACCAATCTGTGGGACCTGCCCACGTCGCTGGCTGTCCTGACCGCTGGCTTCGGGCTGCGCGGCTGGTTCGTGGCCGGGCGACGCGGCTGGGCGCTGGCCCTGCGCGACATCGCGCTGCCGGGCGGCTTGCTGGGCCTGGCCTGCCTCGCGCTGTACCGGCCGTTTTACACCACGGTGCTGGGCATCAGCTCCGGCTTCACCTTTATCCAGCCCCACGCGCCGACCGACGGTTATCTGCTGCACCTGGGGCTGCCGCTGTTTCTGCTGACCTCGTTCCTGGTCGTCTTCCTGTTGCGGCACACCCGCCCGCTCTATTGGCTGGAGCGCGCCCTGACCGTGAGGGAGTTCAGGGACTACTACCGCGACCAGTCCGTCAGGTTGCCACGGATCATGCGCTTGGCCGGCGCGATGAGGCGGCGGAGCCGGCGGTCGGACACGCCGCCAGTGCTGCTGACCCCGCACCTCTTGATCCTGGGCGCGGCACTGACCGTGGGCCTGCTGATCGTGGGCTTTACAACGCTGGGCCTGATCGCCGCCCTACTGACCCTGGCTATGATGGCCCTCGTCGAGGCCTGCGCGCGATGGCGCTCCGTCGATGCCGGTCAGAGCCAGCCGTTCGGTCTGGTGATGGCCGTCATGGGATTGGCCTTGACCGCGCTGCCCGATATCGTGGTGCAGAACGAGGCCGGGCACATGAACACGTTCTTCAAGCTCTACAACGCGGCGTGGCCGCTGCTTGCGGTCGCTGGCGCCTTGTCGCTGAGCGCCTTGATCCCGCGTCGCCGCGCCGTCCCCGCGCCGGTGGAGGCGCGCGTCCCGGCGGTCCCGGTGGCGCGGCCGGCCTCCCGACCGCTGTTGGCCTCGCCCTCCACCCGCCAGTTGTCCTTATCGCCGGCGGGCGCCATGGCGGGGGCCGGTCCCGGACAGGGGAGCAGCCGTCGCTCAGTCCCGGCATCCATCATGTCGCGCGCGTGGAGCGCGCGGGTCGACGACACCGATGGTGAGCTGGAGCGATACCACCAGCCCGAGACGGCGGGTCGGCACGGCGAGACCGAGACGGAGGCGCCGCAATTGTCTGAGCCCACCCATATGCCTGGGGAGCCGGTTGAGCCGGTTGAGCCGGTCGAGGTGGTCGGCGCACTGGAGGCGACGCATGACCAGTTCTCGGCGTCCGCCCCGCCGCCAACTCAGGCTATCGAACCTGTGCAGCAACCGCACAGTGAGCCAGCCGCACCTGGGGCCGAGCAGCCGGTCGAGCAGGAGTACACCTTGAGGCCCGCCACCGCGCCGACGAACACCAGCATGGCGCTTCCCACGACCGTCGTCGAGGCGACGGAGACGGAGGACGTTCCACCTGCCATGTCGCAGGCCAACGCCGGCGCCGGCGCCACGGACCACGAAGGCGCGTCCATCGACAACCGACGCCAGGTCGAGCCGGTTGATACGTTAGAAGCACTATCTCCACCGGAATCGACCGGGCGCCGGGCACATGTCGCCGATGTGGGACAGTGGGGCATGCGCGTCAGGAGCGAGTCCGACCGGCCAGCCGTAGCCACGGTGCGACCGGATATCGTATCTCCGATGCAACAGGATCGGGACGAGATGGCCGGCTCGCCTGCCGCCTATCAAGAGAGTGAGCCGGTGGAGGGTGCGATCATCCAGCCTGTCGAGGCGCCGGCGCGCGACGTCGACCATGTCGCGGAGTTTGTCGCGGAATCGCCTGTCGCGGAACCACCTGTGGTGGCCGCGACGGTGGCGTCCCCTGTCGCGCCGGTAAGACAGCAGGCGCCGCGCCGTTCTATCGGGCTTGCCGACGTCAGCTGGGTGCTGGGCGGATTGTGGTGGGCCACGCTGGCCCTGCTGGTGGCCGGCGGCGCGCTGTTCCCCACCGTGGGCATCTCCAACCACCTGCAGTTGCGCAGCAGTTGGGGCCAAACGGCCGCGGCCGCTTCCAAGATCCCCACCGGGTTGGACGGCGCCGCCTTCGTGCGCGTGCTCTACCCCGGTGACTACGCCGCCATTCAGTGGATCAACGGCAACATCCATGGCATGCCGGTGCTGCTGATTTCCGACCGCGGTTGGTATGAAAATTTCGCCACCAAGGTGACCATGTTCACCGGCCTGCCGACGATTACCGCCTGGTTCTTTGAGGATAATCAGGAGCGCTACGCCGGCCAGGCGCGCCCGGCGAGCAAGTTCCCGCCGAACTGGATCAACGACTTCGACAGCGGCCGCGTCACCTGGAGCCACGGGCAGTGGGTCACCAATCTGCCCCAGCCCAATGCGCCGGCGGCTGGCGCGCGCACCGACGACGTGGAGACGATCTACAACACGCCCGATCCCGCGGCGGCGCTGCCGCTGCTGCACCAGTACCACGTGGGCTACATCTACGTCGGCACGGCCGAGCGCGGCGATCCCAACAGCGACGAGGCCAATACGACGGCGCACCCACAGTACGGCGGTAAGGTTGGCTTCGACCCGGCAGGGCTGGCCAAATTCGACCGGATGGCCTCCGCGAGACAGTTGCGCGTGGTCTACAACCGGCTCGGCGTGACGATTTACCAAGTTCTCTAGCAAGCGAGGGTGAGCTTCGCTTGTTTTACGTTCGCTTAGAAGCGTGAATGCGCCTGCAGATCAAGTTGTGAGGACGCTACCTGTTGAGCAGATAGCGTACCAAATTGCCCTCAACGAACCTGTAGTCAGTGTCACGGTTGCCGACGTGGGTGGTAAGCGGCGCAGAAAATGACAGGTGATGCCGGGGCCCGCATATCGGGCGTAGCAAGCAATGGCACTGCTGTGCGGGACACTGAAGTCAATGTGCGAGAACCCTCCTCCCCATTCCTTTTTGCAGTATCAGGTACTCGACTGTTGTGATTTGCGTGAGCACGTGAGCCATGTTACGCTCTCAAGGCAGAACGGTCTGCCAATTAGAGGGGGACACCCAGATGCAACTGCCTCTTGTCGCGCCCGCGCCCTTGGTCACG